>Ga0315278_10003426_pt1 | contig 14162 bp, 15 predicted proteins | sample YL17G06_0_MG_FD_203880 | JGI IMG/M metagenome (GOLD analysis project Ga0315278, IMG submission 203880) | Sediment microbial communities from Yellowstone Lake, YNP, Wyoming, USA - YL17G06_0 | ecosystem: Environmental > Aquatic > Freshwater > Lake > Sediment | place: USA: Wyoming | collected...
CCAAGATCAGCGAGATCCAGCGATCGAATCGCCCGCTCTACCGAGCCTATCTCCTCAAGCAGGCTCTCGCTCACTTGCTCGGCTACCAGCATGCCGGACACGCGAAGAAGGCTCTGAAGGAGTGGCTCAGTTGGGCGAGCCGCTCTCGACTCCGTCCCTTCCTTCGCGTGGCGCGCACGATACGGAAGTACCGCGACGGCGTCCTCGCCTGCATCGATTTCCGACTGACGAACGGGCCCGTCGAGGGAATCAACAACCGAATGCGCACTGTCGCTCGCCGTGCCTTCGGCTTTCACAGCGCACAAGCCCTCATCTCGATGCTCTTCCTCTGCTGCTCCAAGATCGAACTCACACCCGCTCTACCCGGTTTTTCCAACCCACTTGGGATTTAGGAGAAGCTAAATTATGCCCCCCCGACTGTCTCACCCTCATTGGCAGAGAGGGGCCGATGCCGCCTGACCTGGACAGGATCTTCGCAAAACGCAAAGACGATACGGAGAAAGAATCTATCCCACGAGCGTTTACATGCGTTGAATGGCGACAAGGAGAACCGACATGTCTGAACTCCATTACCTCAGCCTCACCGATGTCGCACGCAAGGTGCAGTCGCGCGAGCTCTCGTCCGTCGGGGTCACCCGGCACATGCTCGAGCGGATCGACAGGCACGACGGAAAGCTCCGGAGCTACGCGACCATCATAGCGGACATCGCACTAGCCCAGGCCAAAGAGGCTGACGCCGAGATCGCGGACGGTCGTGTGCGCGGCCCGCTCCACGGTGTGCCGATCGGCATCAAGGACCTCTGCGCAACCCGGGATGCGCCGACGAATGTCGGCTCGATCGCGCTGCGGAACTGGAACCCGGGCATCGACGCCACGGTCGTTGCGCGCCTGAGGACCGCCGGCGCGGTTCTCCTCGGCAAGCTGCAGATGACCGAAGGGGCTTTCGGAGCCCACCATCCCGACATCGCGCCGCCGGTGAACCCGTGGGGCGCCGACTACTGGACGGGCGTCTCGTCGAGTGGCTCCGGCGTCGCCACCGCTGCGGGGCTCTGTTTCGGCTCGCTCGGTACGGACACGGGCGGCTCGATTCGCTTCCCTTCGCATTGTGGCGGCGTGACCGGGATCAAGCCGACCTGGGGTCGCGTGAGTCGCGCGGGCGCCTTTGCGCTGTCGGATTCGCTCGATCACATCGGCCCGATCACACGCAGCGTAGCGGACGCCGGCGTCATGCTCGGCATCATCGCCGGGCGTGACCCGAAGGACCCGACCAGTCTAGCGGCGCCTGTGCCCGACTACCTGACAGATCTCGAAGCCGGCATCACCGGGCTGCGTATCGCCTTCGACGAACGGGACTGCACCGAGGGGGTCGACCCCGCGGTCACGCGGATGATCAAGACCGCCGCGGAGGTCCTGCGCACGCGTGGGGCCGTGATCAAAACCATGACGTTGCCAGCCACCACGGAAATGGTGCGCGGATGGAGCGCACTCTGCGGTGTGGAGACAGCGATCGCCCACGAGGCCACGTATCCGGCCAAGGCATCGCTCTACGGCCCGGCGTTGGCTGCTCACATTGACCAGGGACGCACGACCAGCGGCATGACGTACGCCAAGGTCCAGATCGCGCGCCAGAAGTTCGCCGGCGATCTGGCGGCGCTGTTCGGCGAGGTCGATCTGATTCTGTCACCGTCTCTGCCGTATCCGACTCCGACCAATGCCTTTATGGGCACACTCTTCGAGGAGGAGGGTGCGATCGAGCAGCTTATCAGGTTCACCGCGCCGTACGACATGTCGGGCAGTCCGACGATCAGCCTGCCTGGCGGCTTCGATGCCAACGGTCTGCCGCTCGGCTTCCAGTTGGTTGGGCCCCATCTCGGCGAGCCGGTCCTGGTGCGCGCCGGTCACGCCTATCAGCAGGAGACCGACTGGCACCAGCGCCGGCCACCGCTGGCCGTTTGACGCGGCACCTACGCCTGAAGGACGATCGTGTCACACCCGTATTCGAAACGCGAGCTGCACCGCACCTTCCAGACCTCGCCTTAGCCGCATGAAAATTGAACGGCGTTGCCACTTACGACATGTTGGTATTCACATTTCACTAAGCGGCTATCCCCAAGGCGGTGAACGGGGCGAAGCGCGAAAAGGTTCGAGCGCGAAAGGCGCTAGGTTCAAGGTTCGAGCACGATAGGTTGGGGCGTGGACGGAAAACCGCCCGGGTTCGCGGGCGTCAGAAGCCGACAGACGCAGGAGGAATGCCGTGGCAGAGAAGAGGACCGCTGACCCGAATCGGATCCACCGCATCGCCACCGGGTACATGGGCACGTGCGTGCTCTTGGCCGCGCTGGAGCTCAACGTCTTCGACGAGCTGGCAGGAAAGAACCTGAGCAGCCAGGGGCTGGCGAAGGCTTTGGGGCTACCCCTCAAGCCCACCGAACGGCTGCTCGTGGCGCTCACATCGCTCGGGCTCGTCGAGCGGAAGGCGGATCAATACACCCTCTCGCCCGAGACGGAGCGGTACCTCGTCAAGTCGAGCCCGAGCTACTTCGGGGACTACTACCGGTTCCAGGTCCGCCAGTGCCTCATGCCCGACTTCATCCGGCTCGACCAGCTCATCCGCGAGAACCACGCCATCATGGCGGACAACTGGGCCGACTACATGAGCGACCCCCAGAAGGCGCGCACGTTCATCCTCGGGCAGCACTCCGCGTCCCAGGGCGGAGGGCGGCTCCTCGCCACGAAGTTCGACTTCTCCGGGTACCGGGAGCTGGTCGACCTGGCCGGCGGTTCCGGTGCCTGTTCCATCGCGGCCTGCCAGAGGAATCCCCAACTCAAGGCCGTGATCGTCGATTTCCCGAACGTGCTCGAGGTCGCCAAGGAGGTGGTGGCGCGCGAGGGCCTCTCGGACCGGATCCGCACCCAACCCGGCGACATCACAGTGGACGAGTGGCCCCGGGGTGACCTGATGCTGATCTCCCTCATCATCAGCGGGTACTCCCGGGAGACCCAGCTCCGGGTCTTTCGGAAGTGCTTCGACAGGCTTCCCTCCGGGGGGGCGATCGTGGTCCACGACTTCCTCATGGACAGCGACTACTCCGGGCCTCAGCTATCGGCGCTGTACAACCTCACGTCCGTCGACGGCGTGCCCATGTCGGGCGAGGACATGGCGCGGCTCCTCGGCGAGGCGGGTTTCGTCGACCCGGTGATCCGGACCGTGATCCCCGAGTACACGGGCATGGTGGCAGCCAAAAAGCCCTGACCGCCGTCCCGAAAGGACGGCTCGCGCAGGGGGTGTAGGGATGCTCGAAAGCGCCCTCGGAATGGGAGCAGAGCCGTCGAAAGGATGGCGCTCGGGGTCGGTCCGATCACGCTTCCGGGCTACTCGGCCCGGCCCGACGCAGCGTCTTGTGCGGCAGGTCGAGACCGGCTTGGCGATCGCTGGCAGCGGCGAGCACCATTGCCAAAACCGCATGGCATCCGGTCCTGCGCGTACCGTAGGTTCGTTGGCCGATAGCGGTCAATCGCGGCGTTCTACCCGATGTCGTTCCCGCCCCGCACAACGCCGGCTGCTGCATCGTTTCCGTCCTGCCGAAGCTATCGCGCGGGTCACGCCGACCCCGGAACGCGGCGCCGGAGCTTGGTGTCGGGCTGGACGTGATCGAGCTGTGAGGCGCAAGTCTCGTTCGCGGGCAGCATACATGATTTTCGCCTTTACCTCGCCTAGCATCCACCGTAAGCGATGCGGATGGCGAAGGTTCTGCCGCCGATCACCGTTGCTGGCATCACGTACCGCGTACTCCGTCTCGATGGCGCCCGCGGTCCACGATACTTCTTACGCAGCGAGATGGGTGATCTCCTTGGCCTCTATCCCTACGGCGCCGAACCGATGCGGCTCTACGCGACGCCGCTACAACCAGCTCGCAGCGATTCGAATCCCCTCGCTCGGCTCGACTTCTTCGACGCGGACGGTAGGCTCGTCGCCCGGAATGTTGCGCCGCGTACTCGATAGACTCCGCCGCGCCTTCGACCTGGTGCGCCTCTTCGGCCTACCCGACTGGCACCCTGATCGCATGATCGCCGCGCAGATCGTGCTGTACGTAGGTCTGGGCATCGTCATCGCCCCCACGCTCTGGAATCACTGGAAGGCGGGGCACCCGTAGTCCTTCCTCTTTTCGCCACGTTGCGACCGGAGACGATGCGCGTTTTCCTTGGATGCTTGCCGCCGGACGGGTATAAGCGCCCCGTGGAGCTTTCGGATCTTAGCGGCGACGAGCGGCTTGCACTGGTGGCCCTACTGAAGGTCGCGGTCGTCGCCGACGGCAGCGTCTCCGATGAAGAGGTCGAGGAGATCGGAGAGGTCGTCGACGCTTTCGGCGAGGACGAGTACCGAAAACTCGTCGACGAGGTGTCGCGGCGCTTCCAGACCCAGGACGACCTGATGAGCTTCCTCGAGACAATCCAGCGGCCCGAGGCGCGGGAGTTCATCTACGGTTTCTTCTTCGAAGAAGCCGCCAGTGAGGCGCTTCGGGGTCGCGAGTCGGAGCTGGTCGATTGGCTCGCAGAAGTATGGCAGCTCGAGGTCAAGATCGACGACGGCGAGGCTCGTTAGGTCACGCCTGGATACGGGATTTCCTGAAGCCGGGACCGATGCCAGCGCCGAGAAGGTTTTCGGAATTCGGCTGGCGCTCAATTGCCAGCGTCACTGCCTCGGCCAGGTTCACCTTGTTCAGAGCAACGCCATCGTCCCTCTCCCAAGTCGGCGAAAGCAGATTTACAAATCTCTTACGCGCTTATTTGAGGCCTAGCTCACCGGCCAGCATCACCTGGATCTCGGTTTCGACCTGGTGCTGTAGCCACGCCTGTGACCGTTCGTGTGGGGGGCGGTCTGGCCGCTCACCGAGAACATGCTCCTCCTGCACGTCGCTCACGTCCCCCTGTAGGTTGGCCAGGAGCGCCCGGCGGCCCCAATCCTCGCATCTTCCCAGAATGCCCGCATCCTCGTCCGCCATTATGCTGACGCGCTTGACCCTCTGCCCAAGGGAAAGCGCGGCCACTGCATGTCCAGCCTCGTGGTAGGCGACTGCCTGCTCAAAGCTCAGCGCAGTATTTTTTCGGCGTTTTGCGGCTCATGCGGGCGATTCTACCTCCGCCTGGACGCGAACCGTAGGGCAATGGACAGCAAGCGCCGACTCGAATGCTAGACCATGTGTCTGGACGCGACACCTGTCCGCCATCGTCGTGACGCCGACGAAGATCGACGCCTCGAAGCTCGCACGGCTTAGAAGCCATTCAGCCGTGCGAATCGCGCAAATGCCGCAAAGATTCCCGGAGTCTCTTTCTTGTTGAACCGGTGGAAGTACTCCGACACGAAGAACCGCGAGTCCGGCGTAATGGGTCCCGGAAAGGGCGGCTGCGAGATCTTGCGCTTCTCCTTCGGGAAGTCCGACGTCGCGTTGGCGACGGCGTTGCTCGCGACGTGTCCCATCACCCAAATGATCCGCGCTTGCGTCAGCGACGGCACGAGATGGGCGGGGTTCGCCACGCGCTCGGAAGCGTAGCGGTTAGCCTTTAACCGTTCCTGATCCACGCTCGACGACGGAAGCGGGCAACGGATGGCGTGGTCGAACAGAAAACCGGCATCGCGAAACGCTTCGAGGGTAGGTCCGGCGATGAGTCCGACGTCATGGAGACCATCGAGCAACTCCCGCCGAACCCGCACGCGATCGTTCTTCGGGTCGGCCGGTGGCTCGTAGAAATATTCCGAAGTGACGTCGCCCGGATTCTCGCCGACGATGAGGCATCGGAGAGGCTTCGGCATCCATAGACGCTCAACCTGCCAGCGATCCCAGGGGTGAGAAGGGGCGTCACAACAGGCGGGCATAAGGAAACCTCCAAGCTGTCATCTTCTACCTTCTCCCGGCTGCCGTCCATCCGTGACGCCGCCGGTCTCGCGCCCAACGTTGCCGGGCGGCCACGAGCTCGACGTTCCCCACTCCGCGCTCCCCCGCCCTGCGGGAAGGCTGAAGCACAGACGATAGCCGCTCGCGCCGGGTGGCGGGAAACCCCGAATCGCACCGGCCTCCGATCTTGATCGATTGCGCCATCTGCTGAAGGATCGGCGGCAAGGCAACCTGCCGCATCCTGAAAGATGGGCTTCTACCGAGATCGAGTGATCCCCCGCGTCATCGACCTGGTGATGCGGAACAAGGAGGCGGCGCGCCGCCGCGCGGAGGTCGTCCCAGCGGCGAGCGGTCGAGTGCTCGAGATCGGCATCGGCTCGGGACTGAACTTGCCCTTCTACTCGCGCGGCGTTCAGCGACTTTTCGGCGTCGATCCCTCCGCCGACCTCCTGAACATGACGCGGCGGAAGATCGAGGGGCTTCCCTTTCCGGTGGAGCTCCTCCACCAATCGGCGGAGGAGCTCCCTCTCGATGACCGCTCGATCGACACGGCGGTCGCTACCTGGGTGCTCTGCAGCATCCCCGATCCGCTGCGAGCGCTCCAAGAGATCCGCCGCGTGTTGAAACCCGATGGGAGGATGCTCTTCATCGAGCACGGCCTCGCTCCCGACGATCGCGTGCGGACCTGGCAACAGCGCCTGAATCCCGTCTGGCGGCGGCTCTCGGGCGGATGCAACATGAACCGTCAGACCGACGATCTCCTGCGGCGGGCGGGCTTTCAGATCGCGGAACTGGAGAACTTCTACCTGGAGGGGATCCCGCTTCTCACATACACGTACGAGGGGATCGCGCACCCGGCATGAGGCGCGATCTCGGCCGCGTCTTCCGTTCTCCGGTTGAGACGATGGCGAACTGGGCCTGCGCATTGAAGGTTCTCGGAAACGAAGCGGAAGAGCGCGGCGCGGAGGCGGCTTGGCCGAGAATTCACTGACTTTCCCCCGGCACCACGTCCCACGTGATCTTCCAATCGGGACCGCCCCACTTCAGAACCTCGAATTGGAATGTGCCTGTTGCGCCGGGCTGCAGGGTCGATGGGGCCGTCGGTTGGCACCGCGTCCCCCGCTCGATACAGATTTGCACGTTGTAGACAGCGAACGCCGCGCCGTTCGCGACTTTCCCTTCGAAGAAGAGCCCGTTTCGGTAGCGCTGGGTCACCATCTCTTGCACGGCGACGAGACCCACGGAAGCTTGCCTCTTTGTCTCGATATCCTTCCGTTTGCTCTCTTCGGCGTCCAGAGTGCTCGTATCCGGCACAGGTGTCGGCGTCGGTCGAAAATCGCCTTGCTTCCAGGAGGAGCCCGAGTCCCCACTCGCAGGGTGCTCGCGTAGGTTCCCAACCGCGGTGCAATTCTCCGGCGGCGTCGGTCCGACGTAGAGGCTGCCGTCAGGCTTCTTGCACTTCACCATTTCGGCGTGGACCATCGTCACCGAAGCGATCACGAGCAACGCGATGATGTGCGAACGCTTCCCCATGAGCGGCCATGGTGACGCTCTTTGCTCACGTCTGCAAACTACCGGGAGCGGCCCCGTTTGCGCCGCTTCGTCGCGGCCTTCGATCGCAGGGCGCGGGCGCGACCCTCGCCCTCGTGCCCGGCCGTGTAGATGTACGGAACACCGTCGATCAACTCGATCACCGTGTCGCCCCTCGCGATCGGCTGTCCGTCCTGGTCGACGCCGTAGGGCGCTCTGCTCTTCGCCAGTGCCTTCGGCTCCATCACCACGGCCACGGGAGTTGAATCACCGTCCGCTCCATCGGCCCCGGACCGGGCCGCACGAGCTGACCGCCAGAGAAGCCGCCGCTCGGCGGAACGTACGTGAAGCCGCTCGGCGTGTTGCATCCGTGTTGCGCGTTCGCTGGACTTTCGCCGGACGCCGGTGGACGCGGCTGGAGATGAGCCCTGATTTTTCGGCTCTTTTTTCGGTTATCGTTCGTCGTCGGACTACCGTGGGCCAGCCGAGATTGATTCGCAATCAGCAGGTCGCCGGTTCGCTTCCGGCGGGTGGCTCTTCAGAAATCAGATAGTTACGGATTCGGATTCGCTATCCGTGTACCAAACGTGTGCCATCCGAGCCGTCTTTGCGGGCGAACGCCGTTCCGCAATCGGCGAGTCTTTCCCCGGGTAGCTGAGCTCAGCGATCGCTTTTGTCGGTTCTCGTTGCTCGCCCACACCTAAGGGACGTACGATGACCGCTGTGATCTTGGTGAATCGAGATCTGGCGACCCTTTATCACGAGTCTGCGGCGGGGGTACGGATCACGGTCGCCCAAGCCGCGGAAGGGCGATCTACGAAGGGCGTCAGACGTTTAAGACGTACCCAAGTCGTGAAAAACCGAGGTTGATCATGTTCGAGTTGGCACGGTGCTACAGTAGGCGTGAGATTCATGACCGGCTTGGAGGCAGCATCCAATCCTACTTGCCGACTGTCGAGGTGCGGGGGCCCGCGCCGAAGTCGTCGCCAAGCTCGAGTTTTTCAGCCTCGCCCACAGCGTGAAGGACCGCATCGCGGTATCGATGATCGACGCGGCCGAGCGGCCGGGAAGATCACGAAGGACACGATCATCCTGGAGCCCACCAGCGGCAACACCGGCATCGGCCTGGCCTTCGTGTGCGCGGCACGCGGCTACCGGTGCACGCTCTCATCATGCCGGACACGATGAGCAAAGAGCGCCGCATGCTGCTGCGCGCGTAAGGCGCCGAGCTGATCCTCATGCCGGGCAGCGAAGGGATGCCGGGACGCATAAAGAAGGCCGAGGAGCTCGGCTCGGTCAGGTTGCGACCGAGGAGATGTACCGTACGTGCAACATGGGGATCGGCTTCGCGCTGGTCGTCGCCGCCGAGGCCGTCGACGCGGTTCGGACCAGCCTGGAGCGCGACGGTCTCCGCGTTCACGCCCTCGGACGCGCCATCGATGACGCCGCGCGCACGATCCACTTCCGCCCGGACGGCCGTCCGGGGCGGTTCACGCCTGCCTGACCGGGCTCAGGACTCGATCATCTCGATCCGCACCTTCACCACGCCGCGGTGGATCATACCGAGGACGCGGGCCGCGCCGTAGGACAGGTCGATCGCGCGGCGGTAACGGTACGGCCCCCGGTCGTTGATCGTCACCAGGACCGAGCGGCCGTTGCGCAGGTTCGTCACCCGCACCTTGCTGCCGAGGGGCAGGGTCCGGTGGGCGCCGGTCAGGTCCTGCGGGTCGAACTCCTCGCCACTGGCGGTACGCCGGCGCGCGAACTCCTGACCGTACCAGGATGCCTTTCCGATCTGGGCCCCGTCCGTCGGCAGCTCCTCCGCACGGGCAGACGGGGCGAACGCCAGCAGGGTGATGAACGCAACCCAGGCGCAAACGCACCGTAACGCGAGCCGCTGGCCGGCATCGAAGTGGGGACCGGAGTTTGCTCCGAGGCCCCCGGAGGAGGCAGTTTGCATCGTTGGGCTCCTTGAACGCCGGCGAAGTTAGCTGACGGGTTCGGGCTCAAAGAGCGTAGCCCGTCCGGGTCCGTTGCCGCGACCCGGATTAACCCCAAGATGGGTCCTCCGCTCCCCTTCCGGGGATTAGGCGTGCGTTACGGGCGCTATTGCCGCAAAGCTGTGGCCCTGTCAACGCCTGTGGAGGATGAACCTGGGCGCGTCCGCCGTGAATTGAGCTTATTCAGTCCCTGAGCGGTAGCCGGCGACGGGGGCGACGCGATTCAATAGTGCGTTTCCGCGAAGTTGGGCATGGCCCAGAAGAAGAGGTTACTCAGAATGTGAAATCTCGCCCGCGGCGCGATCGTCGACGAGGGTTCGACACCGTCGTCGACGCCGATCGCGACTCCGGGCGCTAATACCGGCTAACTGTACATCTCGGCAAACAGGGCGACGATGAACGCGGAAAAGGCCCCGAGGGAACGCCAGTCCCGCCCCGTCTTCGGATGAGTGAAGCTGAAGGCAAAGATGAGGAAGACCGCCGAATTGATGAGGACGAGGGACCAAAGCCCGCAGGCCGGTACGTCATGATTCATCGGGGGTTCCTTCCTTGGGAGACTTCTCGGCATCTCTTCGAGAATGGTCGTGGCCGCGATGGTGGCCCCCGTGCAGTAGGTGCATCAGGGGGCAGGCGAAGAGCAGCAGATACGGCAGCACCCCGAGTAAGTGTGCACGGTGCTCGGTCCACAGGAAGAATGCTGCAATACCCAAGAACCCGACTAGGGCGATGCGGCTCAGTAAGTGTTCAACCTTTGTCGTGTTCACGCCGACAGGTCTCCCGCCACTAAACCCGGGCAGAGAACATGCCTACGGACCCCTGACCGTGGCGGCAACCCCTGTTGCATAGCGGCCCGGGCCCAGTTTTCGCCGCTGCTCTTCCAGTGAGCAGCCTGGTCTACGCCCGAGTTTCCGGTCGCAGGCGGACCGAGACGATCAGGAGGCTCGAGCGATCCCGCGAGATCGCGCTACCGGTCTGAATTGGCACGACCAGCCCTTCCTCTCCGCCAACCCCGACCACCGCCGGAGAAGCTGGAAGCGCCAGGGCGGCCGCGTTCTACGTCTCTCGCGACGGCGCTTTCCAGCTCTCTCTCATACCTTCTTCACATTCGCTGCTACGGAGTCGGTGTCGGCGTCTTCTTTCCTCTCGGCTTAGGTGTTCGTGTCACGGTAGGCGTGGCCGTCGGCGTCCTGGTCGGAGTCGGCGTCACGGTAGGCGTGGCCGTCGGCGTCCTGGTCGGAGTTGGCGTCACGGTCGGCGCGGCCGTCGGCGTCCTGGTCGGAGTTGGCGTCACCGCAGGCGTGGCCGTCGGTGTCCTGGTCGGAGTTGGCGTCACGGTCGGCGTGGCCGTCGGAGGTGTCGGCGTCTGCGTCGGCGCCGTGCTGCCGCAGGCCGGTCCGGTGACGGTGAGCGAGTAGCTTCCCGCCGCGCCGTTCCAGCCGGTGACCCGCACGGAGTAGGTGGTGCCGCCGGTCACCGGCAGGCTGACCTGCGAGGGGCCGCCGGGGCTGCAGGCGTCGTCGTCGCAGGCCAGGCTGTTGCCAAGGGTCCCCGGGCAGCCGGAGTGCACGGCGATCACCGAGTCGTAGGTCGTGCCGCTGCCGCAGAGCGAGATGGTGGCGGAACCGCTACTCGCCGGGGTGTAGGCGTACCAGACGTCCGGCGAGACGCCCGAGCTGCCGCAGCTCGAGTTGCCGTCGATGGTGGCCGAGGAGGTGGTGCCGGTCGCGGCGCGGCCGGGGCACCGCGGCAGCGCCGCGGCGCAGGCGTCGTTCGCGGGCGGCGGCGCCGGAATCAGGTTGTGGGCGCCGAAGCCGGCGGTGATTGCGGCCTTGTGCGGCGTGCCGTTCGACAGGTTGCCGTCGTCGTCGTCGAGAGTCAGCCAATCGGTGTAGATCGAGGGGGTGATCAGCGTCCCGGTGTGCAGCGGGACCGAGTTGACCGCCAGGTCCATCAGGATCTGCCGGTAGCTGGACGGCTCGGTGCTCACCAGCTGGTTGCGGGTGTCCCAGACGGCGCCGGAGATCAGCTGGCCGCAGGAGTGGATCTCGCCGCTGCACGGGTACTGGTAGCTGTTGGTGGCGTCGCGCAGCCAGCTCGAGCAGGAGCCGAAGAAGCCGAGGCCGAGGCGGTTGTCGTCGAGGATGATCGTCGACATGACGTCGCCCATCCCCTCCCCGTACTGCCCCTGGCCGCTGCCGCCGGCTTGGACCACGTGGTGGCCGTACTCGTGGTAGACCACCGACGACCACGCGGTGTTGGGGTAGCCCGAGCCGGCGGTGCAGAAGTTGATGGTGACCAGGCTCGGATCGTACCAGGCGTTGCCCGGGCAGTAGCCGTCGTTGCGGTTGACGATCACCGGGAAGTTGCTCTGGCTGCCGATCTGCGGGTAGGTCGGATTGGCGCCGATCACCCGGTCGCGCACGACGTTGGCCTCGATGTAGCCGTTGACCTCGGCCCGGTTGGACTCGGAGCCGTTGGCAGCGTTGTGGACGAAGTTGGCCGGCCCCGGTGGGGTGACGGTGGTCGACAGGACGGTGTCGGTGCCGGGGAAGTTGTCGACGTAGAAGTAGTTGCCGCTGATCGGCGACTGCACGGTCACCGAGCCCGCGCCACCGTTGGGGATGGTGAAATCACCCAACCCGTTCGCGAACGCCTGGGTGGCGCCTATGTTGACGCGCGCGTAGGGCATCGCCTTGGTGATCTCGGTGGCGCAGATGTCGGCTCCCGGGCCGTCGCTGCCCATGCCGCTGACGTTGCCGGTGACGTCGAAGACGATGCGGCTCTCGGCGTAAACGATCGCGCCGCTGTCGAGGTCGGCGAGGAAAAGCCAGGCCTCGGGGCGCGCGGCGCCGCTCGCGCCGTGGTTGTCGGCGGTGAACTCGAGCACCACCTGGGGCTCGGCGAGCTTGTCGTCGACGCCGGCCCAGACCACCGCCTCGGGCTCGCTGAAGGTCACCAGCGACGGCACCTGGTCGAGCGCCGCACGGCGCGCCGCGGCGAAGCTGCCCTGCACGTAGGCCGGGCTCGCCAGGTCGCTCCGCTGCTTTGCGGAGACCGAGTATCCGCGCAGGTCGCGCAGCGAGGATGCGGCCAGCACGACCGGCGAGCCGGCCTCGTTGCGCGCCAGCAGCCTCAGGTCGGCGCCGAAGACCGGGAGGCCGTCCTTGCGCTGCGAGTAGGCGACGAGAGTGAACTTGAAGTCGCCGGTCGAACGGTCGATCATCAGCAGCTGGCGGTCGGTGGAGAGGCCGCGCGCTCCCGGCTGCAGGTCGCTGGAGTCGACGCCGAAGACTGCGCTGTAACGGGCGACGAAGTCGGCCGCCGCCTGCTCCGGGGTCTGGCCGTGCGCCAGGGTGGCGCCGTAGATCCGCTCGATGCCGCGCGCCGAGCGCGCGAAGCGGGCTCTCGGGTGGTCGGCGGAGAACTGCGCCAGTGCGGCATCCGGCGGGCCCCCATGGCCTGACGGGCCGGCCGCCCAGGCAGGGGCGGCGGCGGCCGCCAGGGCGAGGACGATGGCAAGGGAGGTGGCGCTCGAGGCGCGCGGACATCGGCAAGCGGATCGGTGGTTCATCGGTCTACTCCTGGTCGGTGATCGATTCCGGCGTCCAGGGCGTGGCCGCCGTGAGTGAGAAAGGCCTTCCATCCCCGCTACTCCGAGGGGGCCCGGGGAAGGCGACGCTGCGAGTCACAGCGCCACGGTACCACGCGAGGCCTAGAGCGGGGAACCGCGACTTCGCGTCGGAGGGGTGGAAGCGGATGAGAAACACCACCGAGCGATCGACTGCAGGCTGCTCTCGCGCACTCCCTTACTTCCCTACAGTCCTGCCCGGTCAGGCTGCGCGCCACGTCGTCCGATACCTGTCGATTCGTTACGCCGAGCGCTTGGCCGAAGCGGGCATCGAGCCGTCGGTGGCAGTGTCGGTGACTCGCACGATAACGCGGTGGCCGAGACGGTGATCGGCTTGTGCAAGACCGAGGTCATCCACCGGCGCCGACCGTGGCGCTCGTTCGAAGCGGTCGAGATGGCCACGCTCGAATGGGTCGCTCGGTTCAACAACCGTCGCTTGCGCGAGCCGATCGGCTACGTACCGCCGGTCGAGTACGAAGCGGCTTACTATGCTACGCAAGAGACTCCAGCCATCGGGGCGGGAGTCACGTAACGAAGTGGTGTGTCCCGGCTTTCGCGGAGTCGTATCTTGCCGTAAGGCGCATTTACGTGCCGGGCGGTCTCACCGCAGGTAAGCGGCAGCGAGCGAACCTCACCAGCCGTTCGAGGGCTCGCGCCTTGCGCGAAAGCGCCCGAAAGGATCATCGCCAGCGATCAAGGGCTGGTGGCGCCGTGGCTATCGACACGAGCAGGGAACGGTTGGACAGGCTGAAAGCCCGTTCCGCTGCCGCGCCGGAGGCATCGGAATCGAGGCGAGCTGGGAATCCTCGCAAGGTAGTGCGAGTGCTTCTTACTTGGGTGGCGGTTCTGTTCGTCTTGTCTTCGGCGTACTGGCGTTTCGGAGCGGCGAATCGATCTACCTCATCGCCGCTAGCACCTCGCGTCCCTGCAGCAGCAATTCACCCCGAATCAAGTCCAACGGCTGCAACTCGACGGGATCTCATCGCAGAATGGGAGCACGACCATCCAGCCTCAGACTCCGGGCTCAATGGGCAGGAGGCAGGGTACGGACGCCGTCCAGATCGACTTCGCAGGAAGCAACAGGCGCCCCGAACCTATTCGATTCGGGGC
>Ga0315278_10003429_pt1 | contig 14157 bp, 17 predicted proteins | sample YL17G06_0_MG_FD_203880 | JGI IMG/M metagenome (GOLD analysis project Ga0315278, IMG submission 203880) | Sediment microbial communities from Yellowstone Lake, YNP, Wyoming, USA - YL17G06_0 | ecosystem: Environmental > Aquatic > Freshwater > Lake > Sediment | place: USA: Wyoming | collected...
TAATGAAGAATAAATATATGTACCATCCAAATACATCTGAGTTGGATAGCTATATCCCGAATCTCCTGTCCAGTTATCTACAGTATCCATTGTACTAGGATCAATTTTAACTATCTCTCCTGGATTACTATAGATTGAAGTATAAATATAGCCTCCACCAGAAACTATTTCCTCCAATCCTGCTGCTGAGAAACCAATACCTTCCCATGTATCTACGGTATCCATTGTACTAGAGTTAATTTTTATCACCTGCAATGGACTGGCATCAACAGAAACATAAATGTAGGTACTATCTACGAATACCGCAAAACACAGGTTAGACACTGGTGCTGTCCAGTTGTCCACAGTATCCATTGTAGCTGAGTCGATCTTAATCACTTGCCCTGGCTCTGTAATCAGAGAGGCATAAATATACACATTGTCAGTGGCTATATACTCACAGTAATCTTGCCCAGTAGCCCCAGCCCATGTATCTACAGTAGTCATTGTAACTGAGTCAATTTTTACCACCTGCGCTGGCTCTGTATCTAGCGAAGCATAGATATATGATCCATCTGAAGTTAAGACAGACCATCCATTCTGTCCAGTAGCTCCTGTCCAAGTAGGAATAGGGTTTACTGTTACTGGTGATATATCAGCAGCTTCAGCAATCCCTGTTCCCAAGCCTCCGCCAGTTGAGGTTATCCCGATATGGGTGAGTATTTCATTCGGGATAATTAGGGAAGCCAAAATAAACAGTAGCCCTACAAATAGAGCTAACTGCTTGAAACTAAGATACTTTCGCATCAGCGACCTCCTGATTAGCGAGTTCTGACTTCAAAGTACGCCGGGTATGCGTCAAGATTCCGCTTGACTATCTTGGGTGCCATTTCAGTGGCATTGGCAATTTCATTAAGCGACTGGGGAGAAAATTCTTGGAGATGATTCAGCACGAGCCCAAGTTGGCTCTTACCAAGAAGCTGGGCTGCCCTCTCCCGGCCCATTTGTGTTATCGATACCATGGTCTCCGCTCCAGAGGGATCGACTCTCTTGGCCACATTCCTCATTGTATCTCCGACAATTCCCATGATGTCCTCCTTCTATTCTTCCGGCTCCCAATCGGAGTCGTCTATTCCTATAGGTAAGGGTTGTCTTTCTACAGGTTTTACCTTTGCCCTCTTGGTTAGTTTAGCACCCGAACTACCTACTCCGAGAGTCCAATACAAATTGCAGAATCTGGCTACATCAAACCTTATCGCATCCGGAGGCCCACCTACGCGCTGGAAGTCGGCTCCTTCGTTCTGGTAGAAATTGCCCCAGACAGATTCTTTCCCTGTATAGCGACTTGTCTCTTTCCAGCACTTGACCTCAGTAGACACGAACATATCATTATCAATGCGCTTCGCATCCAGGGTCTCCCTGTCCGGGGTCAAGCCTATCCATATCATATCGTAATGCCGTATCTCCATAACCAGGTCAGAGATCAACTTCATTTCATCTGTTCCTGGCCGTCGCTTGTCAGCTTCCTTGTGCAACTCATCATCGATGCAGACGTGCCCTGGTAACCAGATATCGTACTTATCGAGGTTGACTGCCCTCCAGTCAGCCGTACCCGCCGTTTGGGGTAAGGCCCGGAGACGTTCCAGTTGATCCCGTATGTCGTCAAGGGTAAACGTCCGATACTCTCCAAACCCCGGTTTAAGGGGGAAGTTTGAAGCCACGGGACGATGGTAGAACTGCTTGTAATAGAAACCGCAGGTTACCGCAACAAGGGACTTCCCCGATCCCCGGGGGCCGTCCACTATCCACATGCCCCTGCCGTGTTTCCCCAGAATGAGAGATACTTTGGCCTCCCACTCGTCAACAAATGTATCCACCTGGGGCTTGGGGGAATACAGGTCCTTGTCATAGTCCCCAAAGAAGCGCCAGTCAACCCCAGTCCCAAACCGGATGGAGTCCGGTGTTATCTCACCAGAGATCAGGCGCTGCAGTGGAGTCCGGTCATCGGTCATTCTGCTACTATCCCCATCTTTCCAGTCTCCCCGCGAGTCTGCACTACCTCACAGAGTCTGATGGCGTTTCCAGCATTCTTGCTCAGGGACCACCGGGCATAATCCGTTTCCCAAAGTAAGTACATGCCGTAAGGTCTCTGTGTCTTGGGGTTTATCGGCCTTTCACTTCGTGGAGTGTAGTTCCACTTGATGACGTTCATGGCCGGGATTAGGGTTGCCATCAATGGCGATACGTTAGTCAGGGCGGGCAGAATATCATCCGGCGGATCCGTCAGGGTGTCGAACAGGTCGCGGCGTTCCTTTGCCGAAGCTATGGGGGCTGCGGCCGGCCTATCACTCTGCATGTGCTGGATAACCCTGCCTAGTGCCTGCCCCTGAGCTTCAACGCTGGCAACGAGTTTTCCTAGATCAACGTCATGACCGTTCCCACCCGGTTCTGCTGCTGTTTTCTTCCTGAATAGTTCCATGTTATCCTCCCGGTGTTACCGGTGGCTGTAGATACGTCTTCAACCACCCCACATCACCTCTCATCTGATATACCAGGAAACCTACGGCGATCAAGGCCAATAGAAGCAGCCCAAACCCCACGAATGTAATCCAGGCCGGGGGCAGTTTGGCCATGAGTTCTCCCATCTTATCGAACATCTCCTTGACCCACATCGTAGCTTTCATTGTTGCCTCAGTAACATGCTCATCTTCCATTAAACCCAACTGGGATGGGGTCAACTCCTGCACCTTCTTCCCCTGGCATTCCTCATGCCCACAGTCACAAGGCACCGGTGGGAAGATAGCGCATATCTCCCTTTCGTGGAAGAAAGCCGCCGGTATGGTCTGGGTAAACCACCCCTTATCAGGCCAGCGGTCGTACCATACCGATTCACCTTCTACGGTGAACACCTGTGTCCTATCCCCTTTCTTATTTGCATCTCCACCTTTGTTCCAGGGAGCTCGAACCTTGGTGTCCGAGTAGTCACATAATCCTTTCCAGAGTATCTTGTTCTCCAGCAGAATATACGCCTTGATCTTCCCTTGAGTTGCCTTCTTGTTCTGCTCTGAACTATAGAGCAACCAGACCACAAACATGAACAAGCTGACTACTACAATTATGAGAAGGGGCAAGGCCATTTGAGATAAACCATGCAACATTCCCGACATACACGCTCCTTAATTTATTTAGCGGCCCCAGGCCGCGTCACTCTCTTGTTTGGTTATATCCTTCTGTTTTGGTTGCAAACGGTATTTATTGGTTACAGCCGCTGCTCCACCAACAGAAAGGGACAGGTTGTGATTATACATTTGCCTTGCATGATCCCTGCTCGGAGTGTCAAAAGGCAGGACTTCATAGTTCCCGGCCACGACGATTTGCTGTGCTACCTGATGTGCTTCATCCTCAGAGTTATGAGGACCATCAAAGAGCTCCACTGTTCGAACCTGACCACTACGCCTTATAGCACAGTCTGTTCCAGTTATGTAGTAAAAAGTTCTACCCATTCTCTTCCCTCACAGGTGCTTTTACCATCTCGCTCTCAGATAAGACAGCAATATCAAAGATAGCCTCCAGAATACCCAGAAGGTCTTCTACAAAGGACTGCAATTCTTGATCGCCCACTTGACTCCATCATGCCCTGGCCGGATACGGTGCTTCCTTTGGAATAGCCTTTAGGAGAACCTCTCTCCCCTTGGCCTTACAGTCCGGGCAGATCATCCTGTCTAAGCCCGGAACTAAGAACCGTGCCAACTCTTTCTTCCACCCACAAGAGCATTCATACCTGTACTGCACACAACTGACCATGCTCCTCCTTACCTACTCAACCTTGGGATTTCCTTCTTATGCTTATCGAAGAAGTACCGAGCATCCCTCGCCGCTAACACCTTGGTCGTGTTATCCGTCGAAACATTGGACAACGCTTGTAAACTTCTTCCGGATGCCAGAAGGTCATTCTTGTGGGCCTTCAATACCTCTTTCCTTCTGACTTCTGGAGGTTGGTCTTTATGCCATCCTGTATGAACCTTGGGATGGTACCATCTCTCTACCATGATATTTTACCCTTTTCCTTACATATACTAAGGAGTGGTTACCGGGATAGACGTGGGCACCGGTGAAGAGACACTATCTTCTCCCCTTTTCTCAACTTCTTCTTGATAGTACGTATGACAGTAGGGCGATCCTTACCGAATACCGGGTAGGGCATCTCGTCAGAGCCTAACTTATTCGTCACTAATTCAAACTGCGTTCTTTCCCCCTTTACGGGATATAGTGACTTTGGCCCCTTCCAGCAAACCCACCATTTGCCATAATCCTGTTTCTCCAAGGTGACCCGAGCAAGGTAGCCATCGTTTCTCAATCCCCGCGCATGTTCCTCTGCATTGAGCTTTCCCTGATTGTGGTTCCCTTCGCCATACGCACCCCACCTTCCGTCCTGTACATAGAGATGCCCATTAAACTTTCTTCCCATTATGTTACCTCCCTACTTTCGTTATGTTCCTTGACCCAATCAACCACAACCTGTGGGGTATAGTAAACCCCTGGATTCTCTGTTTTCCGAGGTGGGTTGCCTATTATCGCCATAATCCTCTTCCAAGGCATTCCTGCTGGCATTACATCATCATATTCCACACTTCACCTACTCAACCTCGGGGCAACCGTCCTGATCTTCCTGGCATACTTAACCTTCAGTTGTCCCTGATCATACGGATCAAAGACCATTAGCCTACGCGTCTCAGTCCTATTCGCCATAATAGCCCTTATCTGCGTCAACGACAAGGGGCGATAGTTGTTTACATCAACTCCCACATCCCACTGCTTCCCCTCAGATGGCAGGTTTTTGCCGTGGGAGTGCCCATGCAGATGCCATGCCCCGCGATCCCTTCCCGGCCATTCCCTCATCGGATAGTGGCACAAGACAAGTGCTTGCCCATCAATAGTGACCTGCTTCAGTGGCGTAACCTCATCAAAGTAGTGGTGCAATCCCTCCAGACCCTGGTCATGGTGACCAGGAATGAGAATCTTGCGGCCATTCAACCTTCTAAGGAACTCCTCGTGGTTTCGAAAGGCAAAGTCTCCTAGAAAATACACCGTGTCTGAGGGTTTCACTACAGAGTTCCAATTTGAGATCAATGCCTTATTCATCTCTTCAGCGGAGGAATAGGGCCGATTGCAGTATCGGATGATATTGGCATGATCAAAGTGTGTGTCGGAAGTGAGATAGTTCATCTGCTCAACCGAGGTTTAACCTCTTTCCTCTTAACCGATGGCCCTTTCCTTACATTATACCTTATAGGTACAATCCTACTAGACGCCCTATCGGGTTCAAATACGATGGCCTCTCCCTTTGCGATACTGTACTTTGAGAATCCTACGCTTCCGGTGATAGTTGCTGGAACTGCTCCACCCAACTTCTGGATTGTCCGGTAAGCACTTCGAAGCCCACTTTCCACCCTTACCCCTGTTGGTGGTGTCTCATGTACCCAGACTGCCTTCCCTTCCCCCACACCGGGTCCGGCGTTGAAGCCATACTCAGGAGGGTAGAGAATCCACCATACTCCCTTCCCAGAGAGTTCACCCATCTTAAAGCAGACGGAGCCTTTTATGAGTTGCTTGGCTTGTTTCTTATCTCCTGAGAATGTAGGGAGCCAGGGAATGAACGGCGTAGACTTGGATGGTGTAGACTTCGAAGGCGTGGATTTGGATGGTGTAGACTTCGAAGGCGTGGATTTGGATGGTGTAGACTTCGAAGGCGTGGATTTGGATGGTGTAGACTTCGAAGGCGTGGATTTGGATGGCGTTGTCTTTGATGGGGTGGACTTCGACGGTGTGGATTTGGATGGCGTAGATTTATATGATGTGGATTTCAAAGGCGTAGATTTGGATATTGACTTGCTTATTGAGGGGACACGGGATACGGGATACCCCGCCGAAACCACAGAGGATGCGCGACTTGGAGCTAGACTGGATAGGCTCGGGGTCAACCTACTCGGGCTATATGGGTAGTCTCCTCGGCTTGCCACACTAGTCACACCGTGACTCTGGGATATCACCATACTTCCCTTCGATGGGCTGAGTTGAGATAGGCCAGCATCAGCTAGAATTGAGTTTATGGTCGCTGTCTTGTTACTCAGATATGATGGATAGCTTACATATACACTGTGTGGGGTTCGGGAATTCAGGGATGGCATCTTAGTCTTACCAGGTTCGGGGATAAACTCCCAACCCATCTCAGGTGGCGCCTCTTTAGCCATCGCCATTAACTTGGCTATCTGTTCATCAGTGAATCCATACGCCTTGGCCCAGGCATTAGCCCTGTCTGCCCCATTGTATGTGAAGATAATGGCATAGGTGTCTATGATGTCCTTGGCACGACCCTTTGAGAGATCGGTTAGATCGGTGCCTACCCCCTTGGGTTTGAAGGTCAGGATATTGCCTTTCCCCGAGGGATTAGGTTCAGCCACCCACCCCAGCACCACACCTACCTTGTCAGCCATGACTTCATCTAGCCTCACCAGCCTGATTTTACCCAAACCCTTGTATTTGATCTCCAGGGCCGGACGCTGGTGGACTACGCCATAGGTAGTCTTTGGTGAGGTTATGTCCCCCAAAGCAGTTGAAAATCCGCTGGCATCCTCTCCTGATGCCTTGATATCCACGCTATGATGCCATGCCCCATCTATCTTCTTCTCAATAATAGTAGTCTTGCCTTTGGTGAGCCGGAGATTCTCCTTACCAGAGACGGCCTGCATCTTCTGTAGAAGGGCTTCGGCAAACTCGCGGGTTTTCTCACTATTCATCTTAGTGGAGATGTCTACATCATGGATGGCCCTAAGGCTTTTGACCTCCTCCGCAAGTTGCGCCCTCATAGCTCCGCTACCACGGAACTTGTCCATACTGGCAACATTCTTCATGTACTCTTCCATGACTACGTTCAGTTCGGCATCGTTGAGGTACTTAATCGGTGAGAATGTTACCTCATTTGGGGTAGCCGGGGATCTCCTTCCCATGATACTGGAGCGCTCTGCCAGTGTGGTTCTCATTTTGGCAATCTCCGCATCCGAAGCACCCAGTCTCCGCAGAGTGGCTTCATCAGCCATTATTCGTGTCTCCAGCATCTGCTCTGGTACGTAACTTTCTTCTATCCCCGGCTTGAGTTTGGACACATTAACACCGGATACGTCAATGTCCTTAACCCCCAACACTAATTTGCCACCCGATTTGCCCACTATCGGCCTTTGGTCTATCTGCAATCCCCTCCAGATGGTCGTCCCTTGTTGATCTGCTGCCCTGAGTGTCGATATGCCCACCAACTTAGAGAGGATCGGCTCACCAAGAGCCTGTTTACCTCCGAAGAGATACTTTAAACCTTCGGCGCTTTGGATAGGGTGCCTCATCGGGTACACTGCGATCTCGGCAAACCCCTTAGCTCCTTTTAAGGCATCTGCGATGGCTATTCCTGGCTTGCTCAGTAGTTTAGCAGGAAACTTAACTACGACTTCGACAGGGAATCGAATCAAACCTTCGGCTGTTCTGTCCACCATGAACCCGGCAGACCGAGCGACATTAGCTATGCGTTTAGCGGCGTTAATCTCCTTGGCGGCAGTGGCCGTGACATCAGCAACTTCAGCGACTCTCGCAGCAACGGCACCGCCTTTTGCCACAGCAATAGCCTCAGCAGCAGTAGGCATGATCCTAGTTAATGCGGCAGCGGACTTGGCCTCGAATCCAGCCTTAGCTGCCCACCCAACCATCGGAACGAAGAAGGCAAGGTCGCCAGCAATACTGATGGCTTGCAACACACCACCCTTTACATTTGGCCCAGCAAAGCCAAACAGCTTACCACCTTGCCCCATCTCAGACCAATGGCGCTGAGTTCCATACCCCGGAAGTGTGAAATCAAGAACAGTCTTTGCAATACTCGCTGCCTTGAGGTTTACATCGGCATTCCTGATCGCCGCCAGTGCTTTGGAGTCCGGATGGGCAATCGATTCTTTCAAAACACTCAGGAGTTGTTGCTTTCCTTCTGGAGTCTGGGCAAACACCAGCACCAACTCCCGGGGACTAAGCACCTCATCATATTGTATCTTCTGGAGGTTGTAGAAATCTGGTTTGTCTTTGTCTTTGTAGGTGGAATTATCTATTTTCGCCAGGGCTGCTTCGGTATCCCGCCAGTCCTGTGCCTGCTGCAAAGCATTTGCCTTTTCCTCCGGCTTTATGAAACGTGCAGACACGAGTTCATCTGCGTTCACCACATTGTCTGCCAGGGCCAAAACCCAGTAGTATCCATCTGCCGTTTTGTACTTAGAGGAGGACATCTTATCTTCAACCACTTTAATCTCTGCGTTCTTGGCATCGATCTCTGCGGTGAACTTATCTATCCCCACATCCTGCAGGTGCTGCTGGTCTGCGGCGTCCAGGGTGTTGTAGTATTCCTTGGGAATCCATTTATCCCCTATCTTGACGTTGTTATCTTCAAACTCTTTGGTGAATCGATCTACCCCAATCTCTGTGATGTGGGCTCTGTCCTGGGGTGACATGGCATCGTAATCGGACTTGGCTATCCACTTGTCTCCGATCTTAACGTTGTTTTTGATAAATGCTTCGTTCTCGGCCTGCTTCTCTGCGGTGAACTTCTGTATGCCAACATCCTGAATACGTTGCTGATCCTCCGCCGGCATGGTGTTGTAATCAGACTTGGATATCCACGACCCACCTATCTTGACGTTGCTCTGTATGAACGTCTTAGCTTGCCCGATCTCCTGTTTGGACACTCCCAGGGCTTTCAGTTCGTCTTCCTTCCCGGCCTCTATTGCTGCTATTATGTCTATCTGGCCGTTACTGGTAAGGGATGCTGAGGCTTTCTGTAGCTGAGATTGCCTGGAGTTGAACTTCTCTACCCCTGCAGCTTTGAGGTATACCTGCTGTTCGTGGTTCAGGGCATTGAAGTATTCCCGGGGAACCCACTCCCCGGTGTCTAGCTGGAGATTATCGGCCACAAACTGGGCATCTGCCTGCTGTTGAGCCACCACTGCTTGCTGGTATGCGGCTCTCTGGGCAACACCTTGGTTACGCGCTTGCACGTTAGATGGTGCAGACACGCCTCTCTGGAAGGTGGTTGTTGAGCCTTGTGGTAGACCTTTCACATCACACCTTCACATCTGGCAATGTAGGAAACTGGTTCTTAGGCTTACTTCTTAACTCTGCTACAGCCATCAGAAGAATAAATCCTACATAAAGCAACTTGAGTATAGAAGGCAGTGCCTGATACCACAAGGGTTTCCCACTTCCGGTAACCTGCTTGTAGGTTTCAAACATGGCCGCGGGGTTTCCACTATAGGGTACATAGCAAGTCCAGCCTAGTCCCGCTGGTAAGACGTTCTGGAGTATGGGGTATCCATCATTATCTATGGCATCTGGCATACACCAGATGGTGGTGAAGTCCCAGTTGTCTGTTGTAAAAGTGGACTCGGTTTTCATGAGGGATGTAGTCTTACCCAGAGCCACACCAATACCACCATAACTGTTCCCATCAAAAGCTACAGCAGAGGTCATATTGTCCCAAAAGCAGGAATCAATAGTGGCAAGAGCAAATCCATCAGAATCCTGCACACCACAGAATCCACCATAATCATCGACTGAGCCCGCACCAACAAGTACAACTCCAGTGGAGTAGCAGTTGCGAACTGTCGGACTATATTCGTTTCCCATCCATGTATCAGCCCAGTTCCAGCCGACAAATCCGCCAACGCCATAGACATCAGCACAGACGGAAGCATCAACATCTCCCTTGGAGTAGCAATTCTCTATGTAACTGGTTTCCGACATTGTAGGCTCAAAAACCGAAGTGAATCCTCCAGCATTACTAGCACCTGTACCAGTGATTACTACATCTCCCATACTGAAACATTCTGATACAGCCCTCCCAGTATCCCAACCAATAAAACCACCAGCCGCATCAGTGCAGGTCACATCACCCAATGCGTAACATCTCTCTACCTTGAATCCTGTTGTATCCCCCATTCCTTGATCTAGCCACCCAATAAGGCCGCCTGCAAAGTCACCGGCACTAATAATGTCAACATCAGCCCAGCAATCCTCTACTTGCCCATCCTCAACCCATCCTATCAATCCTCCAGCCGAATCGTATCCCGCGGTTATAGTACCTTCAGCATGGCAGCGCCGAATAATAGTCCCTACAGTTTCAAAACTATCAACCCCCCCAATAAGTCCGCCAGTATTCCAAGATGTAGACGTGATAGCAACGTCGGTGGAACAGTCTTCGACTATCCCTTCCTCAAAGAATCCTACGAGTCCCCCCACTGCCTCTTCTCCTGATATCATGCCTTGAACATGGCAGTCAGAGATGGTGACAACCCAACTCTCCCCAAATGGGCAATCACACTCTCCTACCAATCCCCCTGCAAAGTCACCAGTCGCAGTGACAGCTACTCCAGTCATCGTAATGCCCATTAGGACAGCGCCATCACCAATAACACCAAATAAACCCTGATGGTTTGTGCCACTTGCAGCCAGGTTACTTATCGTGTGACCCTTACCATCAAAATGACCTTGGAATGTAAGCCCTTCCCAACTTTCGACACCTATGGGATCCCAGTTCCCCCACGATCCCAAGTCTATATCTGCACCTAGTTCGTAGTAGGCTGTGAGGTTATCTCTGACATCATCAAGATCGGCAGGTGTGCTGATGATGAATGGATCGCCTATTGTTCCAGTGCCAGTCATGGCCTCAACTGGAGTAGGCAAGAGACACAAACAGGCAGCAAGAATCAAGAAACTCAGGATGCCCAGATTAAGTAGTTTCTGTTTCATTCCCATGTTACGTTATCAGAACTCCTCATTGAATAAATCCTTCCCTGGTATCTCACCACAGCCAGGTAGGTATCGTGTACCATTCTCTCCATTTTAATCTCGCACCCTTCGGCATAAGGTGTGGCCGGCGGAGTTCGCACCGGTCTTACCACTGTTGAGTTGTCCGTGCCATTGTCAGTGACCGGTGCGTTTGAACCTTGGAATAGCACCACAAGTAAGCCAATAACCACAGCCAGCACGAGCAAGATAGGTACAATCGGCCTGATTCTAGTCATGGACTGCAGCCTCCCGGTATGTCTCCATGAGTCCAGGTATCCCCGGCATCGTCTGAATAGGCAAATCCACTTGAAGATTCACAGTCTACCCTCCAGTTCACCCACTCTGAGGCTGTGGGAGTGTATGTTGCTACAATGACATAATCTTGCCCTGACGTTATGACGGGGTATGGAAGTATCTTGATTATCTCGTAGTCTCCCGGGCTTGATGCGTTCATAGTGGAAGCGAGTAGGGTTCCAAACCCGAGAGTTGCCCCCGTAGGCTCCCCCAGGGCATCGGCGGCATACATTCTGGCCTCCATAGTCCCGGTTCCAGCGCCTTCCAGCCAGACCTTCAACTTGATCTGGCAGAGTTTATAAGAGCTCCCCGCGGTGAACTCCTGCAAGCCCCAGTAGTCTCCCGATATGGCGAGTTGGGTATTGTCTCCGGTGTTTACCGAGTCACATAGAACCAGGGTAACAGGCCGGTATGTTGGTTTCAGGTGATCCATCCAGGGAAACAGGAGGAAGGTCATTATGAACCCTATCCCAAGGATGGCAACTGCTTTAGCTATCTTCATCTGCTCTACCTTTTATCCCCTATCGTCCTATCACCGGGACCAACTTCCACAAGAACCTGATAATCAAAAGGGCAAATATCCACTCAATAATACGGAAAGGCCATGCCAGCCATGGAGTCAACCAGTCGTAGTCCATATTCCAAAGTCCTGCAAAGGCTACCACTCTCTCTGCCAGGTTGCCGTGCATGAGGTTATAAGCCACTCCGGTATCCGGCCCTGATAGAACGCCATCACCAATACCACAGATGACTATCAAGGTGATAGCCAGAAAGACGAAGAAGAATACGTGTCTTGGTTCTATATCCATAACTTTCCCTTACATATACTATAGGCGCTTGCAGACCTTTACGTTGTATCCTGCCCTTTCCAACTCCATCTTCAAATCATGATACTCTGCTGGAGTGGCAAGTCTGCCCTCCCGGTAGAAGTCCTTAGATGCCTCACCGTGCTGTCCCTGGTGTTCGTAGGACATGATCATCCCACGATTGGCCTCTACATCTGGCATAAAGGCTACAACTCCACCTCGTATCATCCTGAAGATCACTCTATCTTTTGGCATGGTACACCTCCCTTACTATCTACTGAGTCTAGGCTTTGCCTGCTCTCTTAACTTAGCAGCTTCTTTCCTGAACTTTCGTGGTGACATACCACGATTTGCGAGTGATTCTAGTTCATCAGCTCGTCTTATCAATGCCTCTGCTTCTATTTCAGATTTAGGCCGGGTGATTATGGGCCAGTATCTGCCGGTTGGGTCAACCACCTCACCCGAGTTGATTAGTCCCTGGTACTTCCGCAAGGCTTCTCCCCACCTGGACAGCCTTTCATCTTCCTTCTTAATCCACGCCTGCCGTGACCTTTCAGATCGCCTTCCGGAAGGGGATAGTGGCCCCTGATCCTGAATGGTGATTTCGGGGATACCCTCCTCCGCACAGAACTCTTCAAATGTCTGTCTTTTAGCCATTTTACCCTCTATCGACTTAACCGGGCCGGGGTATCCACTCCTGCAATGTCCGACCTATTGGGATGCCTGAGCCATTTCTTGGCATTACGCATCGGGATAAGTGTCTTTGCCCTCTTACTCACATCCTGCGCCACAGACCTCATCCCTCTATATGATTGTAACCTCTGGAGTGAAGATATGGAATACTTGTCTACCGTGCTGGACTGATGCTTCCCCATCTGTTCTATATACTCTTCCCATAGGTCATCCCACTGTTTGTCTGGGAGTTCCACCTTCATAGCCTCTACTACTGCCTCAGCTTGCTTGATAATCGATGCCGGAGGTGTGACCTTGTGGCGTGGCGGTACGATATCGGATCCCCGCAGTTCCCGGACCCGTTTCTTGATCTCCAGTTCCAGCTCTGGAACCATCTTGGAGAATTCCTCTTTTGACCACCATCCGGGAGTCTTCTCGTAAACGGCGGGGCTGTCTACCGAGTCTCCCTTGTGTCCCAACGTCTCGGCCACATACTGTTCGACCAGCCGAGCCCAAATCTCCGATCCCCTGTTCCAGTAGGCTCCCAGGTGTACCTTGACCTTGGCTAGTTCTGGTTTCTGGTTAGTCAACTCAGTGGCCGACCTTTCTGACCTGAATAGTTGCTGAACCAAACGGGTATCTGTCATAGACCTTCGAGCCTTACCAATCAGGCTCAAACCTGCTTCCTGAAACCTACCAACATATATCGAATCGCCCTTTTCTGACAGGGCGGTGGTGATAGCAGACTTACCAGATTTATTGTAGACCCTTTCCTTGACTCCCATCGCATTGCCAGCTTCATTATCCAGCCAGTGAGCTACTTCATGGGCAAGGGCTTGTGTACCTTCTACACCCATGGTTACCGTCTTCTCTTGGATTGTGTAGAGTCCACCAAACCCAGTCAGGAAGGGATACTTCCCGCTAGTGTGGGCGATAGTGATATCAGTCTTCTCAAATAGGTCGTGGAGAGGGCCAATCGCCTTCTCTACCTCGTCTACTCCATTGGATATCTCTTTGATCTGCTCGGCAGTGATTGGCTTCCCATCCTGCCTTTTGACCTTAAACCCCTGCTCTTCTCGCATCTGCTCGTTGATAGCAATAGAACGGTTGGCAAAAGATGTGTGTTTACCCTTCTCATATCGTTCCCGGGCTGTCTTGGCTGTCCTGAATTCCAGCCGACTATTGATGATGTCCTCAGATACGTCTTTCCCGGTGCTCAGGGCTTTCCTGACTACCTGCCCGTATTGCTTCCGCGCAGAATCTTCCTCGGCATGATACCGCTTACTCTCTGGATCCCGGAGTTGCACCAGGGTCTGGCCCCAGAACTTGATGGCTACTTCGTGCTTTTGTCTAGCCCTTAGTGCGTTGGGGGATATCTTGGAAAGTTCAGACTTCTCGAACTCAATTCCCCTATCATAGCGCCGTACCAGGGAGTCCATATAGCTCTTGACGTATTCGGACTCAGTACGATTCCAGGGTGGTATCGTCCCAGTTGGTATTCTGGTTTCTACTTCAATCACATCTGCCATTTTGGGTG
>Ga0315278_10003430_pt1 | contig 14157 bp, 28 predicted proteins | sample YL17G06_0_MG_FD_203880 | JGI IMG/M metagenome (GOLD analysis project Ga0315278, IMG submission 203880) | Sediment microbial communities from Yellowstone Lake, YNP, Wyoming, USA - YL17G06_0 | ecosystem: Environmental > Aquatic > Freshwater > Lake > Sediment | place: USA: Wyoming | collected...
AGCGGGTCGCCCCCGTCCGAGTACGGCTTGGGTGAGGGCGTCACCTGTCCTGCGGGCTGGATGAACGAGCCCTTCTTTGCGTTCTGCCACTCGGTTGCGTTGAGCATCCCGCCGTGGACTACCGTGTAGCCCTTCGCGACCGCCAGCGAGTTGGCTTCGAGGTCGGAAGGGTCGTACGCGACGCGATCCTTCCCGAAGCGCAGGGTCATCACCTGCTCGACCGCTTCCGGCACGATGTCTGCGTCGGAGGTGGCTTCGCGGACCCAAGGCTGGTTCGCGTCGGCAGCCGTGAGCTGCGCGTGGAGGTTGTTCACGACCAGCGTGCGCACTTCGCGCAGGAAGGCGGGCGGGACGTTGTCGCGGTCCATGTTCAGCGGCACCTTCTGCTGAACATCGACGTGCCACTTGTCGTTGGTCTCGACGACCGGGATTCCCAGCTCGTAGAGCGTCGGGGTCTCACCGGGGAAAGGCTCGAAGATGCGGACCACGGTCTTCCGCTTGGAGCGCTTCAGGTTGCCGTCGGCGTCCGCGACCTCGGTCGGAAGGGTGGCCTCGAACTCCGCGAGCGGCTTCCGCATCGGAATGCCCTCGCCATTGAGCCACGTCGCCGTTCCGCCGGGCGGAATCAGGGTGCGGATGGCCACGAGCGCCACGTCGTACTCGGCGCGCGTCATGCGCAGGGTCATCTGCACGCTCGAACCGCTCTCGCGCTTCTTCTTGAGCGCGTGGCGGCCCTTCTGGTCGAAGATGACGCCGCCCTGCGTGGACTCGATGACCGCCTCTTCGCAGATGGCGAGCACCAGCTTCTCGCCAAGGTTGAAGCGCCCGCGCTTCTCGCTCTTGGCCTTCTTCTCGCTCTCCGCGAAGAGCGTGAAGGCGTGCGACAGGTCCGTGAAGCCGTTGGGGTCGTTGTCGGTGACGATGAGCCGGGCCTTCGGCACGCCCGTGAGAGGCGTGAACTCGACCTTTATCTCGGTCGCGTTCGTGTCCCACGCGTTGCTGATCAGCTCGAAGAGCGCGAACTCCTTCCCGCGTCGCTCAAGCAGCTTCGCCAGACCGCTCTTGTCTACCTCGAACCAGTTGCTCATGGTGGGTTGATGTCAACAGACCAACCGGTTGTCAACTCTCCTCGACAGGTTGACAACGACGCGGCTCGCGACATCACTGAGCATGGACGACATCGTGTGGTTCGAGACGCGGGTGATGGGGACGGTGAAGTTCGATACCGTCAAGGAAGCGGTGACGTACGGTCAGGTCCTCGCGCGACCGGGCGAGCCGACTCCCATCTGGCAGTGCGTGTTCAACCGGAGCAGCGGAACCATCTCGGCAGCCGTCGTGAAGAAGGCGCGGGCGCACACGAAGGAGGACTGATTCGTGCAGATCCGTTCGTCGCGGTAGAGTGGATCTGGTGAGCTTCAAGCGCCGGTCACACTCGTCCGAATTCCCGGTCGTCGTGGGTGCGCACGGGCTTCCGGCGTGCCGCTGGTGCCGGAAAACCGTGCTGCCGCCGCGCTCGACCTTTTGCAGTCAGGCGTGCGTCCACGAGTACAAGCTTCGGAGCGACCCGGCGTACCTGCGGTCTCAGGCGTTCATGCGGGACCGGGGTGTCTGCACTCGCTGCGGATTCGACACGCTGGAGCTGCGGCGTGAGCTGAACGCTGCGTCTCCGGAGGCGCGGGCAAGGCGCTGCGAGGAGCTGCGGATTCCACCGCACCGGGGTGAGCCGGGGATGTCGCTCTGGGACGCGGATCATGTCCTACCGGTGAGCAAGGGCGGAGGAGAATGCGGGCTCGATGGGATCGCCACCTTGTGTATTTCCTGCCATCTTGCGAAAAGCCGCGCAGCTTGACGAACGGACGGACGAAAATGGATGTGACTGAGCATCACTCTCGGATTGCGGATCTTTCTGCGAAGTACCGTCTCGCCTACTTGGCTCGGGACAAGGAAGCACGTAGTCGGCAGCGGATCTTGTTGTTCATGGCACTCGAAGCGTTGGAGACCGAACATGGCGGAGCTGAACCCCGACGAGGTGTTGAAGAAGGCGCTGGGGCTCGCCCAGTCGATGACGGAAGCGCGAACGCCCTTCGAGGGTGACGGTGCTCGACTCGCCGAGTTGGTGCTGGCGTTGGACCGGTGGCTCTCCGGTGGGGGTCGTACTCCGGCGCGGTGGGTAGAAAACTCCGCTCCAGTCATCCCGAATGGGACCGTGCGGTCTCCGGATGCCGGGTAGGACCGGCTCGGCTTGCGCAATGGTCGTCTCTCGACAAAACTGGAGCGCTAGATGGAAGAGCTGATTCTGTTGGTGCAGAAAACGTACGGTCTCGTCGGGCTGCTGATTCTCGCGCCTTTCATCGCCGTCGTGTACCTCTTCAAGCAGAACGTGGCTCTACACGGTGACGTAGGCAAGGCGATGGAGAAGACCACCGCTGCACAAGAGCAGCGCGTGAACGACGCGCAGGCTATCAATCTGAAGCTCCTTGACGTGATGAAGGAGCAGTCGTCTCTCAACACGGAAGCCAACACGGCGATGGAACGGCTCGGCGACGCGCTGAACGACATCCAGACCCGCCTCATCACCGATGGAAAGAGGTCCTGAATGTTCGGAAAAATGCGCAAGCAGGTGGCGGAGCGGGCGGAGCGAGAGGACAGCAAGAACGCCGAGCGTGCGCAGAAGTCCGAACAGCTCGTGCGGGGTGCGCTGGACGCCGCTGACGAGAACCTCGCCGTGAAGCGCGAGGTCCGCGAGAAGGCTGCGCGTTTCATCGGCTCGCTGCGACCGACGCTCAAAGTCGTTCCGCGCTGAGCGTTACTCGAAGTTCCCGCGCAGGTAGTCCTTGAGCCGCCACCGTCGGTCGAGGATGTGGTCCGTGACGATGCCGTCCTGAAACCGGATGGTCCTCCGCTTATCGCCTCTCATGCCCGAACCAAGCTGACTCCGACGCGATTCGTTGTACGCGTGCGAGGCCGCTGACGCGCGTTCCTCGACGATGCGCGCCCGGAGCAGAGACAGCGCCCGCTCTTCGTTCTGGGACTGGCTACGTTCTGTCTCGCAGCGCACCGAGAGCCCCGTCGGCAGGTACGTGAGGACCACGCAGGTCTCGACCTTGTTGCGGTTCTGACCGCCCGGCCCGGAGCCACGGGTAGTTTTCCGGTCGATGTCGTTCGGGTTGAGCACCACCTCGGTTTCGGTTGGCTCCCGGAGGACGGCGACCGTGACCGTGGAGGTCTGTACCCGGCCCTGTCGCTCGTTCGGGGGCACGCGCTGCCAGCGGTGACCGCCCGACTCGTTCTTGAACGCCTTCTCAGCGTCCTTGCCTGCGGCCCTGAAGAGGATGAACCCGGAGCGCTGCTCTAGGACTTCGAGGTCAAAGCCCCCTCCGAACCCCCAGCTTCACGTAGATGGAAAACTGCTCGACCACGAGGGACTTCGCGTCGTCGCCTCCCTCGGCACTGCGAATTTCTACCAACACGGCATTCATGGGCTGCTCCTGCGTTAGAGGGTCAATGGGTGGACGGATGCTTGAGCTGACTCAAAGCACCGGGCACCTAAAGACGACGCTCGAACGAGGGAACCATGCGGTCACCCTACACCCGCATCGCGTTCGGTGTCATCAGCTTTTGAAACGGAGCCGTTGACTATCGCGTGAACTGGTGACATTCAGCACTCACGATGAACGCGGACAGCGGCTTCAACGTGGTGAAAGGATCGCGTGTCAAGGCGCGCTGGTTCGCGGTGCCGAAGAGCTGGGACCGAACCTCGATTGCCGGGATGCAGATGAAGCTGCCTGCGACCGAGATGTTCGCGGAGGGCGTCGTCACGCACATTCGAGGCGACCATCCGGTGAATCCGACCCGGATTGAGATCGCCATTCAGCAGTCAGACGGGACAGAAGTCTGGGTCTCGTCCGGGGCTATCGTCGAAGCTTCCCCTCCTTCGACGGTACGCCCTGCTTTTTTGTGGTCCTCAGAGCCACTTTCCCCGCAGGAATCTACGGAGAAGAGAATGGACGAAAGCAAGAGCGGCATCACGAACACGACCGAAGAAGTTCAGCGCAATCCTGCGGCGGCACTCGTCGGCGCGATGGTGGATCCACGGTTCATCGAGAACATGGAAGCGGCAGGCCAGCGTGAGCTGGTGAAGGCGACGGATGTACTTCCGTCCGAGGGCAGCGAGCATCCTACGTGGGCTGCGGTCGGGTTGGTGTTCGGAGAGAAGGTCGCAGGCGATGCCCTCTTCCGAAAGGTGACGCTGCCTGCGGGCTGGAAGAAGGTGGCGACCGACCATGACATGTGGTCGAACTTGCTCGACGAGAAGGGCTGCGTCCGGGGGAAGATCTTCTACAAGGCCGCGTTCTACGACCGAAAGGCGACGGTCTACCCGCAACCTCGGTTCTGCGTGGACAGCGAGTTCGACGGCGACTACCCCGCTCCGTGCCGGTACGTGATTCGCGATGCTCGGCAGAAGGAGCCTCTCTTCGCGACGGAGTGGGCTCCGGAGCCTGAGCCGGAGGCCGACCCGGAGGTGAAGCGCGAGGGCTACGCCAAGCGAGATGCCTTGCGAAAGGACGCGGAAGCGAAGCTGCTGAAGGACCGGCCCGACCACCGGAACGCTGCCGCCTACTGGAACGAGTGACCGATGGGCCGCCGCAAGAAGGAGGTGCTCGTGGACTTCTACTCGCGCGAGTACGTGCGCGTGTGGCTGGCCTACGACTACGACAACGGCTTCGACGAGGTAGGGGAGACCGACATCGGGTCGCGCCCTGAGTGGCTTCAGTGGGAGCTGGAGAACATGAGCTGGGCTGACATCCTCTCTGTGCGCGGGCGGTACACGGCTGCGGACGAGGACGGGAACAGCTTTGACGACTCGATGCTCATCTGGGGCCTTCACGAAGGCATCGCTCCGGGGCAGCCCTTCTTGCTGTGGATGGAGCACCCCCACTACTACACGAGCAACACCGAGAACGGCGTCGAGCACGACGTGGACTACTCGTGGGAAATCGAGCGGGTCTTTCCGTGGCCCCTGAAGAAGGTGGCGACCCTTTTCGAGGGCTGGCGCGATGGCGTGATGAAGTACCGCGAGGCGGAGAGGCTTCGTCGCCGGAAGGAGAAGCACGTCCAGCGCACCGACGTGAAGTCGATGTTCCTCGACTTCGAGCCCTACTTCTCAAACGGCAGTTGGGCCGACGACATGGCGTCTCCCACGGGGATTCGTTACTCGCTTCGAACTACGGCCACGCTCGCCAAGAAGAAACCGGGGTGGGCGACCGCGACGTTGGCGAGCGGTGAAGACGCGGACGGCGACCACGAGAAAGCCCTCCAGTGTCTCATCGAACAAGCGGTAAAAGCGCTTCCCGGACTGAGTCCTGAAGCGGTGCGGTCTCTTCCAAAACGAAGTTCTCGATGGTGAGGTGACGTGATGTTCATCGCTGGCAGGGTGTACGAGAAGGCGGAAGACGCGCGGATTTGGGTCGAGCAGAACACCACGCCCGATGAGCGCCGGTATTGGTACATCGTTCAGCTTTTCGACGAGGAGCTGAAGTTCAAGATCGAGAATCGTCCGGTGCTCGGACTGAAGATGGACGGCATCATCGACGCCCCGCCTGTTGAGCCCCCTTCCGAGGAGCCCGTCTCCGACAGAAAACTCATCGAGGATCTTCAAAAGCAGGTGCTTGGGCTCAACACGCAGCTCCTCGTGGCGAAGGAGAAACTAGAGAAGCAGGCGGTGCAGTTGCGTGGGGACGCTGTGACGGAAGAGAAGGTCGCGCGCGCGTTCGCTCGACTACCCCCGAAGGAAGAGTGATGCACGACGACGGCGACTGGGACAGCGAGGTCGGAGAGGGGTTGCTGGAGCTGGTGGGCGGACCGTGGTGGTTCGTGCTGCTGGTGCTGGCGACCAGCCTTGGACTTCTGGCGTATCACTACTGGGGCTCATGAAAATCGACGACTACGTCAACAAGGCGCTCGGGCTGCTCTGGCCGGAGGACTCGCAGGGAAACCGTACGGTCTACCTGCACTCGCAGAACCTCAACGAGGACCGCAAGGGGAAGGTGAAGGGCTGGCCCTACCACGGGCGGCTCTGGCTTCACTTGGGCTCGCGGAAGACCGTCGCCTTCAGTTGGAACCTCTGGACGCACTTCTGTGGCGCGAGTGTCGGCATCGACGGTGAAGACGGCGGGCTCAAGCTGCACGCTGCGCTTCCGCCTGTTTCGTTCTGGCTGTGCTTGCCCGTTCCGAGCGGGTTCTTTCCAGAGAAGCTCACTCGGGTGTTCCAGTTTGAGTTCGCGGAGATCCGCGTGTTCGACTGGGCGGTCTGGTGGAAGTTCTGGACCGGCGACAACTGGAGCAGTCGCACGCCGAAGTGGCGCGACGGCAACTTCAACTTCCGAGACTTCGTGCTCGGGCGCGCGAAGTACAAGGAAGGCGATGGGCGGGTCCAGAACGTGCTGATTCCGATGCCGGAGGGACCGTACGAGGCGACGGTGAAGATGACCGAAGATGCGTGGAGTCGCCCGCGCTGGTTCACTCAGAAGATCCGCCGCGCGAAAGTCGATGTCCCGCAGGGCATTCCGCATGAAGGCAAAGGCGAGAACGACTACGACTGCGGCGAAGACCGTTGCTACGGTATCAGCGGTCCCGCTGAGAACGTCGAAGACGCAGTGGCGATGCTGGTGAAGAGCGTGCTGCGGGACCGTCGCCGGTACAACGGCAACGTGATGGCGGTCTACCCACACCCCTCTCAGCAGCCAAAACGGAAGCCTCCGGCTCCGAGCGGTGGACCGGGCGGTGATTCTCAGGCGGAGGCGTCGGCCTGAGCGAGGAAGATCGAAAGAAACGCAAGCACGAGGTGGTGCGCGCCGCGCGGTTGAAGTGGAATGACCGTCGGATCGCCTTGGTAGAGTTGAATGGAGTCTGGACCTTGAAAGCGTTGACGGGTATCTGGTCGCTGGACAAGACCGTGAGCCCGCCGTTCGCGAGAGAAGCATCGGTGGTTTTCTGGCAAGGACGCTCCCTCGAAGAGGCGGAGCAAGCGGTGAGGAACGGATGACTCAAGCCGAAGTGGACAAAGCGGTGATTCGGATTCGTCGGCTCGTAGAGCGCTACGGTCCGCAGGCGGAGCGACTCGCATCAGTTCGCGCGCTCTACAAGCTGTTCAAGGACTGCCCTGAGGACGGAGCCTTCGGTCTCCTCAATGCGGCGTTGGCGGACGTGGAATCGCAGGAGCGAGCCGCGTGAACGACCAACAGCAGGCAGACCTGAAGAAGCCGCGTCTTCCGACCATCTACGACCCAGCCAAGACCAAGGGAAAGCTCGTCCCCGGTCGCAAGCCGCAGAAGAAGTTCCCGTACAACACCAAGCTCGACAGCGGGAAGCACACCATCCAAGTCTGCTGCAAGTGCTTCTCGCGCCCGACGCAGGGGGCTTGTTCCGCGCACCACGCCGAGCAGTACCTGCGCCTTTGTGAGGCTGAGCAGGCCCTCGAAGAGGGGTGTGGGCTGGCTTGGGACCTCGGAACGACGCTGGGAGGCTTGCAGGCCCTTCTGGGGGCGGTTCTGGAGGCCGCCAAGCCCCAGTTTCAGGGCGACCGCCGGGGCGACGGTGGGGGTGGTCCGAACGCCGAGGTAGTCGCCATTCTTCCGCCCCATGTGATGCGGAAGGTTCAGCTCGCCTTCGAAGCCTTGAATCGCTCGACCCGCGTTGAACCCGTCGAAGTTGAAGAACCCCAACAGGAGCCGTGAATGGAACCCGTCAAGATGAACTTCGACATGTACCAGCAGGAAGCGCTGCGCACGGCGGGGAAGCAGGAGACAGAGAGCTTGAGTCTCTGCATGGCGGCGATGGGGCTCGCGGGTGAGGCGGGGGAGACGTGCGACCTCGTCAAGAAGATCGTCTTTCACGGCCACCCGATGGACCGCGAGAAGGTGAAGAAGGAAATCGGCGACGTGCTCTGGTACGCGGCAGTGCTCGCTGAGCGCTGTGGTTGGACGCTGTCCGAAATCGCCGAGGCGAACGTCGCGAAGTTGCGCGCAAGGTACCCGGCAGGCTTCGATGCGAACCTCAGTCAAAACCGCAAGGCGGGTGACGTGTGAGAACGAGCACCAAGACAGCCGCGTACGCCGCATCCGCGTTGCAGACCTCGGGGACGTTGAAGTGCCCTGAGTGCGGAGCCGTTCAACCCTGTCCGCCGAAGCAGGCGTCGGCGTACCTCCGGGTGGGCTGGCCAAAGCACTGCGACCAGACGATGCAGTTGGTTCCGAAGCTGAACGGGCACGCTTCACCGAAGAAGCGAGCTTCGCGGTGAACGAGGGGGAGTCGATGTTCATCGTCTTCGAAGGTCCCGACGGTTCCGGCAAGACCACGCAGTCGAAGATGCTGGCGGAGTGGATGAGCGCGGAGTGGCGCTGCTTCCCTGACCGCCGCACCTCCATCGGAAAACTCATCGACGGGCACCTCAAGGGCTACTGGGACGCCCAGATGGCCGACGCGCCCCCGCACAAGAAGATGGCTCCAGACGAGTTGGCGTGGCACGACACGTACGGAGGCACCAAGGATGCGCTGATGTTCCAAGCTCTCCAGCTTGCGAACCGCGTCGAGGTGATGCCCTCCATTCTCGCGACGCTGCGGAGCGGAAAGCACGTCGTCTGCGACCGCTACTGGGGCTCGGGCTATGCGTACGGCAAGTCGGACGGTCTCGACACCGCGTACCTGCTCAAGATCCACGAGTACCTGCCTGAGCCCGCCCTGAACATCCTCATCGACGTTCCGATTGAGGTCGCGGTGAAGCGCCTCGCCTCGCGAGAGGGTCGCGTCGAGCGCTACGAAGGCAACGTGGGGTTCATGGAGACGGTGGCGAACAACTACCGCGAGCTGTGGGCGCTGAAGAAGACCGACCCTCGGTGGGTCGTCGTCGATGGAAGCGGCAGCCAAGCTGCGACCCAAGAGAAACTCCGTTCTCTCATTCCTCCCGCAGTTCTGAAGAGGTAGAAGGCCCGATGCGAATCCTCCTGCTTGCGGTTCTCTTCGGAAGTTCTCTCGCCTCGGCTGAGTACGCCGGAGAGCTGGTCGCGAACGCGAACCCGAAAGTTGTCGGCAACGTCATCTACTGGATTGAAGGCGCACTGCCGGACGCTGGAAAAGATGCAGGTCAACCTGATGCCGGGAAGCCGGACGCAGGCACGTCGAAAGCAGACGCGGGAGCTGTTGACGCAGGCAAGGGCGGGGTGGTGTTCGCCGCACCCCCCGTCGTGCCTGCGGTCTGGACGAAGTCCCCTGATGGGGGCGTGCTGGCCCCTTGCGCCCTGAAGCAGACGTTCTGCTTCAGCCCTGAAGGCGCGTGTGACCTGCAAGTCGTCGCGCTGATTGACCGGGCGAGCACCAAGCTCGACATCATCATCTACTCCATCAACCGACCGAGCATCGTGGACGCGATTCTTCGCGCACGCGCGCGGAACGTGCCGGTGCGGATCATCGTTGATGCGTCGCAGATAGGGGAGCAGCGCGAGCAACCGCAACTTCAGCGCTTCATCGCCGCAGGCATTCCCCTCAAGAGGGATACCCATCAAGGCGTCATGCACATGAAGGTGGTGGTCGTGAATGAGCGTGAGTTCCTCACCGGTTCGTTCAACTTCACGAACAACGCGTCCGAGAACAACGACGAGAACCTGCTCATCTGGGACTGCCAGCGGAACGCATTGGTGTACGCGACGAAGTTCGAGCAGCTCTGGTCGAAGTTCAAGGACGCGACCGAATCGGTGATGAAGGGGAGCGACGCGGGGGTTGACGCAGGGATGTGATTCACGGACGCAGGACGATTCACGGACGCAGCAAAAGAGGACACGGACATGGCAATGGAAGGCCCCGTGCGGGCGGAGACTCAGGCTGGACAGGTGTGGCGGTACTCGTTCCCGAACGTCAACAACTACGAGGGCTGGGCCATCATCTTCCTCGACTCGGCGGGCTGCTTTGCCGCGCTGAGCGACTACGGCGACTGGTCGTACCGATGGTCGGTTCGAGGGTTCGCCGACGGTGAGGACATTCGGAAGTTCCTCCTGACGTGCGACGACGACTACCTGTTGCGCAAGCTTGGTCAGGGTCGAAAGGAATACGACCCTGAAGGCTCGCTCGAATCGGTGAAGGTCACTATCATCGAGGCCCGCCGAGACGGGCGTTGGACCAAGGAAAAGGCGCGCGACGAGTGGGACTTGCTCAAGACCCATGACGAGCTTCGGAACGAGTTCGACTTCGGCATGTGGTACTCGCATACGGAGGTCGCCGACGCGGGGGAGTGTCACCAGCAGCGCTACCCGAATCAGCTCAAGGCGTTCATCGCGCTGGAGATGCCGAGGCTTCGTGAGGTGCTGCGACAGGAGCTGAAGCTGTGAGCGTGAGCGCGCCCTTTGCGGTTCGCGTCGAGCGGATGACACCGCTGCGCTGGAATGTCGAGATCCGCGATGCGGAGACCGACAAGTTCCTCTGGAAAGGCGTGATGGGCGACGGGGTCATTGAGGAGATGGGCAAGCGCTCGTTGGTCTACTTCATGGCGTACTGGAAAGAGGTTCCGGGGATGCAGGCGGTTCTCATCCTTCGCGAAGAAATCAAGGGTCGCACGCGATGATGACTGACGACGCGTTGGCGGAGCTGCGCTCCAGATTCACCGAAGCTGACCTCGACGGTCACGGCGTGCAGGTGAATGAGACCGACGTTCGAGCCCTGCTCGCACGGCTCGACCACGCCGAGAAAACTAGCCCGGTGGAAGTCCAGCCTTGGCAGTGCGACGCCTGTACGGGTGCTGGGGACCGGCCCGACTGCATGTGTAACGGCACGGGGAGGGCTGTGGACGCCGTTGTCTACCTGCGTGAGCTGTTGCTGAAGATGGATGACGCGCTCGCCTTCTACGCGGATCCTGAGACCTATTTCGCTGTGGCCTTTCTTTCCGACCCACCCGCTGGTCCGTTCATGGAAGACTTCTCCGAGACAGTGCTCGGCATGAAGCCGGGCAAGCTGGCGCGAGCTGCGCGGGGAGAGAAGGAGTGAACGCGGTGGCGAAGGTGGTCGAAGTCGAAGACGCGACGGACAACACGCCGTTCCGGGCAGTCACCCCGGACGGACGCTGGACCGTCGAGGTTCGGCAGGTCGTCTGTCCGCTCGGAAGTGACCCGACGTATCCGTGGTTCACCGGCACTCTCACGCTGGATCAGCAGACCATCGTCGAGTCGTTGACAACGACCGACACCAACAAAATCATCCACTGGGCGCGCCGACAGATGGTGGAGTCGATGCGTCGCACAACGCCGGGAGGCGCACCGTGAGCGAGCGGACTGTGTCGGAGTTGGAGCTGGAGCTGGCCTCTGTGCGTGGGGCTCGCGACGGCGCGAAGCTGCGAGCGGAGATGGCTGAGGAGGTCGCGCTCTCCCTGCTCCAGCCGACGAGGCTCATCGTCAAGCAGATGGGCTCCTCCGCCTACGAGTCGCTGCTGATGGACGAGGCGCACCAAGCGCTGCGCGCAGCGTGGGAGTTGCCAGATACGCAGATGCTGCTTCGGCGCTTGAACGGTCAGGCCGACCCGGCGTAAGACGACTTGGGCTGTACGAACACGGACGCAGGACCGAGGTACGGACATGGCGAAGAAAGCGAAGACGCCGAAGGCAGGCGACCTTCAGGTGTGGCACATCCCCCAGATTCCGGGGAAGGCGTTTCGGTTCGACGTGAAGGATCCCCGCGAAGCAGCGGTTCTTCTCCGAGCGCTCGCCCTCTACGACATCTTCCAGTTCGAGAACCGCATCAAGCCCGACTATTCCAACGCGCGAGCCCTGAACAAGGGCAAGAGGGACGGCGAGATATGAGCACTCCAACACCGAGGCGTACGAGCGTCATGGCGTACCACGAGATTTGCGACTCCGGCTTGCTGGGGGAGACGCAGAAGAACGTGATTCAGGCGCTCGCTGAGAAGGGACCGCAGACCGGGCGCGAGTTGGACGAGTACCTCTGCTCGCCTGACGCGCACAAGCGACTCTCTGAGCTGGAAGACATGGGCGTCGCTCGCTCGGCGGGGATGAAAATCTGCTCGGTGACTGAACGCGAAGTCGTCGTCTGGGAGCTGACCGGCGACAAGCCTACTCCGCCGAAGTCGAAGCCCGGTGACACGCCAACGAAGCGCGAGCTGGAGAAGGCTGTCAACGAACTGTCGGCGAAGCTGAAGCAACTGAAGTCGCTCGACCCCAAGTTCTTGCTCGGACCTGAGCTGCAAAAGGTTGGGCTGTGGCTGCGGAAGAAGTCGAAGTGAAGTTCGACGCGAAGTACCCGGACAAGGTCAATCCGCAGAAGGTTTACCCGGACAAGCTGATGGGGCCGCACAAGGAGATCTACGTCACGGAGACGCTTGTCCAGACGTGGAGGATGTACCCGTGCTCAGTCTGCGGTCAGCGAACAGGTTGGCGCGACATTTCGCAGGGCGTCTCGGTCTGTATCTGTAGTGAGGAATGCACGCTGGGACTGGCGAAGCAGATGGCGGAGTTGGAAGTTGAACGTGAACAACGAAGCGAGGAACCAGATGGCGAACCTTAAGTACACCGACGTGATGAAGCCGGAAGACATCAGCATCGCGAACCTGTGGGTCGCGTTCGCGGGGGCTATCATGGACGCGGGCGCACCGCAGATTCAGCGCGACGAGATGCGCAAGAGCTTCTACGCCGGGTTCACCGAGTGCTTCAAAATCATGGTAGACCTGTCCGACGGGTTGACCGAGGACGAGGCGGCCAAGACGTTGGAGCGCCTGAACGGAGAGTCGCGCGAGTTCTTCGAGACGATGCTCAAGGCGCACCCCAACATCGCCCGATGAGCGACGAATCGAACGTGGTCGAGCTGGACGAATGGCGCGGTCGCGCGCGCTTCAACATCGTCTCGGGGACGGAGTTTTCGTGCGTCATCACCTCGACGAAGCTGGAGTTCCAGCACTACGACTGGTGGAGCGCCGCGTCCTCGGTGATTTCTTTGCTTGCACAGGGCGCGACCATCCACCCCGACGTGACGGAGATTACGCTCCGGCTCATTCCGCGCCCGCCTCGTCCGTCTCCGGAGCCGCCGAAGCCGTTGGCGGTGGTTCCCGGTACGGGCAGGCCGCCGTTGTGGCGGAAGATTCTAGCGCTCTTCGTCCAGCCGGACCTCCGCGTCGAGCGTTGACAATCCGTACTCCTTATGTTTAATGGACTGATGGACACAGCTACGCCTGAGCTGGTGAACGACCCGGAGTTGGGCTGGATTACGTACAACTGCCCGACGTGCGTGGACCTTCGGATCCGTCTGCACGCCGCGAAGGAAGGCACGCCACATCCGGTGAGCGTGCTCGTGATTTTCTCGGAGAAGGGGAAGCACGAGGCGGAGACGAAGCACACGACGTTCGGCTGGAAGTTCACGAACAAGGTGCGGAAGCTGGCGGACGAATTCATCGCGTTGAAGGACGAGTCGTCGGGCTTCTGGGTGGACTTCAAGGCGCGGCACCTGTCGCTGCCGATGACGAGCGGGGACGGAGGCCAAGATGGAATGCTCGGAGGCGATTGAGGGCGTTCACGAAGACCACTGCCTTCACGATCTGCGTCGTCGTGACACGAGTACGCGTGGGATTCTCGCAGCCGGTGGGTATGGCCAAATCTGTTGTTGGTGCGGTGATCTTTTTCACAGCCGTCAGGAGACGAATCAGCACGGCGAGTACGAACCGGGGATTTCTCGCTTCGTAAAGTTCAACCGTGAGGCCGCGAGTCGGAAAGAAGCGGCGTTGAAGCTGCGCGAGCATCGTCACGACGTGCGGATCTACAAGCGAGGGCACCTTTCCGACGAACAGGTGAAGGGCTTGGAGCGGCTCATTGCGTTGGGACCGAAGCAGAAGCAGAAACGAAGTTACGTCTATCTCTACGTCTGTCCGGAGTGCGGCAAGCCGAAGAGCAAGCCGGTGGTCTGCCGGGAGTGCAAGCGGTGACTCCCGGACTCGAACCGCTGCACCCGGCGAAGGACTCCGAGACGACCGAGGCTCTGGTGGTCTGGCGCGACACTTCGAACGGGAAGGTGGTCGTCGGGAAAGCTCGCGCGACCACGCCTGCGTTCGAGGACCGTACGGTTCCTGCGCAGGGCTTCTTTCGGCACTACAAGGGCGGCCAGTACGCGCTG
>Ga0315278_10003432_pt1 | contig 14150 bp, 10 predicted proteins | sample YL17G06_0_MG_FD_203880 | JGI IMG/M metagenome (GOLD analysis project Ga0315278, IMG submission 203880) | Sediment microbial communities from Yellowstone Lake, YNP, Wyoming, USA - YL17G06_0 | ecosystem: Environmental > Aquatic > Freshwater > Lake > Sediment | place: USA: Wyoming | collected...
TCGAGGTCCGCGAGTGAACGGATTTCCTTCCTGAACCAGCCGAACATCTGCGTGCCGGTGCTGCCCGCGTGGAACGCGCGGATGCCGAACGGCGCGTACAGCTCGTCCCACAGTTTCTGCCCGTTGCCGTATTTCACCCACGCATCCATCTCGGCGGTGGTGAAGCCGAACGGAAAGGCCGTGAAGAACGGAGCGCCTTCGGACTTGCCCGTGTGATAGTAGGAAGCGTCGTGGCCCATCTGCGCGGTGCCGTTGGCGACGGCGCCGAAGCATTCCAGCGCGGGCACCAGCTCGCCCGCCGCATAGACCTTGATCGCGAGCCGGCCGCCGCTCAACGTCGTGATGTTGGCCGCGAGGCGCTCGGCCCCTGCCCCGAGGCCCGGCAGACCCTTCGGCCAGCTCGTGACCATGCGCCATTCCATCAGGCCCTTCGAAATGGCGGGCGCGCCGATTGCGGCGCCGCCCGCGAGAACTGCGGCCTTGATCAGCGATCTGCGTTTCACTCGCAATCCCCCGGGCCTGGCCTGTTCAAGTGCATTTTTTCATCATATGTTTCAATGCGTTACAGCGCCACACTGGCGTCGTACCGCCCGATGGGCAGGCTGCTCCACCGCGCCTGGCCAGCATCTCGCGACTCGCGAGTCGCCGTCACGCCATAATGCGCGGCTTGCGCCATCAGAGAGGCAGCTTTGGCCGACATCTTCGTCTCGTACTCGCGGCAGAACAAGGCACGCGTGGCCCCGCTCGTGCGTGCGCTCGAGGCCGAGGGCTGGTCGGTCTGGTGGGATCCCGAGATCACGCCGGGCGAGGAATTCGACACGCTGATTTCGCGTGAACTCGACCAGGCCCGCGCCCTCGTCGTCGTGTGGACGCCGGACTCGGTGGACTCGCGCTGGGTTCGCGGCGAGGCACGTGACGCGGCCGATCGCGGAGTGCTGGTGCCGGTACGCTTCGACAACGCGCGGCTGCCGATCGACTTCCGCGCGCTGCACACGACCGACCTCGACGACTGGGCGGAGGATCCGAGCCGGCCGACGTTTCGTTCGCTGTGCAAGGCACTCGAGTCGAAGCTGGGGTCCGCCGCGAAGGCGAAGGCTGCCCTTGCCGCCGAAAAGCGCCACGCGGTCGGCATCTGCGTGCTGCCGTTCGCCAACATGAGCGGCGATCCCGAGCAGGAATACTTCAGCGACGGCATCACCGAGGACATCATCACCGACCTGAGCAAGGTCTCGGCGCTGTCCATCGTCTCGCGCAATACCGCATTCTCGTTCAAGGGCAAGTCCTCCGAGCTCGCGCAGGTCGCGCGCCAGACCAAGGCGACCCACGTGCTCGAGGGCAGCGTGCGCAAGGCCGGCAACCGCGTGCGCATCACCGCGCAGCTCATCGATGCCGCGAACGACGCCCACGTCTGGGCCGAGCGCTACGACCGAGACCTGAACGACATCTTCGCGCTGCAGGACGAGATCTCGAAGGCCATCGTCGCGGCTCTCAAGCTCACGCTGCTGCCCGAAGAAAAGCAGGCCCTCGAGCAGCGTTCGACGACCAACGCCGAGGCCTACAAGCTGTACCTGATGGCGCGACAGTTCTGGCTCCTCGACAGCGAGCGGAACAACGAGCTGTGCGCACGGATCTGCACGCGCGTAGTGGAACTCGACCCGAACTACGCCCAGGCCTGGGCCACGCTGTCGCTCGCACAGTGGAACGCGTTCAATAGCGGCTCCTCCGCCGACGACGGCGAGAACGCGGCGGCCAGGGCAGTGGCGCTCGATCCGCAGCTGGCCGACGCCCACGTGGCGATGGCCGCCGTCCACCGCAGCCGCGGGCACTTCGCGGATGGGCTCGCGGCCTGCGAGCGGGCGCTGGCGATCGAACCGGAATCCTACATCGCACATCGTTTCGCGGGTCTGTGCTGCATCGGATCGCGCAGCTACACCGCCGCGATCGCGCATTTCGAGGCGGCGACGACATCGCTGGAATCGGATTTCACCGCCGCGAGTTTCGTGGTGCAGTGCCACGAGGCGAACGGAGACCTCGCCAAGGCGCGCGACGCAGCAAAGCGTGCGCTCAGCCGGATCGAGAAAGTCGTGGCGGCCCAGCCCGATCATGGCCGCGCCATCGGCTTGGGCGTCGGCATGCTTGCATCCCTCGGTGAGACTGAGCGCGCGAAGGAATGGGTCGTACGCGGCCGGCTGCTCGATCCGGGCAACGCGAGCCTGCTCTACAATTTCGCGTGTGCGATGGTGCAGCTGCACGACGTCGACGCGGCGCTCGAGCAGCTGCAGGGCGTCACGGAGATCATGAATGCCGGCATGCTGAAATGGATCGAGGCCGACTCGGACCTTGACCCGCTCCGGGACGAGCCCAGGTTTCGCGCCATGCTGGAGCAGGCAAGGCAGCGCCTCGGTGCCGCGGGTCCGTCATCAGCTACGCCCGCAGCCTGAGGTACCGGCAGGATGGCTGACGTTTTCGTTTCGTATGCCCGCAGCGACAAGCCACTCGTCGCCCCGCTGGTCGCCGTCATTGAGGCGAAGGGATGGACCGTGTGGTGGGACCCCGCCATCTCGCCCGGTCAGGAATTCGACGGCCGCATCGACGCGGAGCTCGACGCGGCCGCGGCCGTGCTGGTTGCCTGGACGCCGACGTCGGTAACGTCGCGATGGGTGCGCGGCGAGGCGCGCGAGGCGGCGGAGCGAGGTGTGCTCGTTCCGGTGCGGTTCGGGAGCGCCCGCCTGCCAATCGACGTGCGCGCCATCCACACGACCGACCTCGACGGCTGGAACGAAGACCCCTCGAGCCCGGCCTGCCAGGAACTGCTGCGCGCCCTCGGGGCGATGATCGAAAGTCATCGTGCGTCGGGCGGCGCGCAAGCCGCTGGTGCCGCCGGCGCCACTGCTCTCGCTGTCGCGGACGCTGCAAAGCGCCCCGCGGTCGGTGTCTGCGTGCTGCCCTTCGTAAACATGAGTGGCGAGGCCGAACAGGAGTATTTCAGCGACGGCATCAGCGAGGACATCATCACCGACCTGAGCAAGGTGTCGGCGCTGTTCGTGGTGGCGCGCAACACGGCCTTCACGTTCAAGGGCAAGAACGTCGACGTGGCGCAGGTCGTGCGACAGCTCAAGGTCAGCCACGTGCTGGAAGGCAGCGTTCGCAAGGCCGGTGGCCGCGTGCGCATCACGGCCCAGCTCATCGACGGCGCCACTGGCGGCCACGTCTGGGCTGAACGCTACGACCGCGACCTCAACGACATCTTCGCGCTGCAGGACGAGATTTCCGAAGCCATCTGCAATGCGCTCAAGCTCAAGCTGCTCCCGGAGGAACGCAAGGCCATCGAGCAGCGCGGCACCGACAACGTCGAGGCCTACAACCTCTACCTGATGGCGCGCCAGCACTACGCGACCGGCCACATGAGCGACGCCCGCAAGAGCGATACAGTGACCCGCCTGTGTCGCGCCGCCATCGAACTCGATGCTGATTACGCGCGGGCCTGGGCGCTGATGGCGACCGCGCAGCGAATGCGGCTGTACGCGACCGGTGACGGCGACGACGGATCGGTGGCAGCGACGCGGGCCATCGAGCTCGACGGCAACCTGGCGGAGGCGCATGCAGCCAGGGCGGGCATCCTGGCCGCGGCCGGCGATTACGCGACCGCGAGGACGGAACTGGATGCTGCCTTCCGTCTCGATGGCGATTCGGTCGACGTGCATCGCGAGGCCGCGCGCCTCTGCTTCCACGAGCACCGGTTCGAAGACGCCATCCGGCACTGGGAGCGCGTCTCGACGCTCGTCGAAACGGACTACGCGACCGGCCCGCTGCTGATCACGTGCTATACGGCGCTCGGCGACAAGGAAGGCCTGCATCGCGTCGCGCAGCGCACGCTGGCGCGGGCCGAAAGGGTCGTCTCGGTCGAACCCGACAACGGCTCGGCGATGGGAACGGTCGTCTCCTGCCTCGTGTCGCTGGGCGAGATCGACCGCGCACGGGAATCGGCGAGGCGCGCCGTGCTGATCGACCCGGACAACATGAGCATGCGTTACAACCTCGCCTGCGATCTCGTCATCGGCCAGGGCGACTTCGACCTCGCACTGGAATTGCTTGGGCCGGTCTGCGCAAAGATGGGCAAGGAGCGCCTGGAGTGGCTGAAGAGCGACCCCGATTTCGACCCAATTCGCGATGATGAACGGTTCAAGACCATGATTGCGGCGGCCGAACGAAGGCTGACCGCTTCCAACAGCTGACATTCATGCAACTCGGGTGCAGGAGAGAAAGGTGCGCAAGATCACTCCGGTCGTCTGCTTGATTCTGCTGGTCAACGCGGCATGCAGCCGCGAGACCGCGCCTGCCAGCGCGCCAACGGCGACCGCGACTGGCGCCGCGACGTATGCCGCCGTCCCGCGGCTCGAGTTCAACCAGCAGGCAGTTGTCCGCAACCTGCCGCTATTCTGGATCAGCGACGCAGACGCCGACGGCGCGCTCGATCCTGACGAACTCGCCGTGACCTGGGGTCCGGGCGACGCGCGCCTCGATCGTTACGTGAAGGAAGGCCGCTTCACACCCGAGTTTGCGGCGGCTTACGCCCTCATCGCGCAGCCCGTTTCACTGGACGGCCTCGCCGCCGCCGAGAAGACGCGGCGCCAGGCGGTGCTGGAGGAACTCGGACAGGGCCGCCCGACGCTGGTACGCACGACGCTCACCGACCCGCGAGATGTGCAGGTCTTCGGACACCTGGAGAATACTGCGCGAATCATCGAGCGCCTCTTCACCAGGCAGAGAGGCGTGTACGGCCTCGCCGCCCGCATCCCGGCTGACGACACCGCGTCGAGCGCCCTCTTCGTCCGCAACCAGAGCCCGTTCTGCGAAGCGCCGAAGACCGAGAACGATCCGAACTGCAACGCACTGTCGCCACGGCCGAAGAACATCTCGGGCATGTACCCGGCGTCGATCCAGGCCGACGCCGGTTTCTGCACGGCGCTCGAAAAGCGCCCGGATGCCGTTGCGCTGCTCAACCAGTTCTCGATCGTGAGCGAAAAAGCAGGCGGACGCGCCACGGGCAACCCTGCCACCGACGAACTCGCGGCCGTCCCCTATCACGTCGCGTACGCAGACGACATGAAGGCGGTCAGCAACGAGTTGCGGGCCGCCGCGACACTGCTTGCCGGGGATCCGTCGGAAGCGGCTTTCAAGGCTTACCTGGAAGCGGCCGCACAGGCTTTCCTCGACGGCGGCTGGTTCAAGGCCGACGCGGCCTGGAAGGCGATGACCGCGACGAACTCGAAATGGTACCTGCGCGTCGCTCCGGACGAGGTGTACGACGACCCTTGTTCGCGCAAGGCCAACTTTGCGCTGAGGTTCGCGCGCATCAACCAGGAGTCGCTCGAATGGAAGCGGCGTCTCGAGCCGGTCAAGGACGACATGGAGGCCGCACTGGCAACGCTCGCCGGCCCGCCATACGAGGCCCGGAAGGTCGGGTTCGCGCTGCCAGATTTCATCGACATCGTGCTGAACGCGGGTTACGACCGCTACGCCCTTGGAGCGGTGATTGGGCAATCGCTGCCCAACTGGGGTCCGATCGCCGAGTCAGGCGGGCGCACGGTCGCGATGACGAATCTCTACACGGACCCCGACAGCGAAGCGGCGTCGATCGAAATGACGCGTGCGGTCATGTGCAAGTCCACGGCGGATCGCGTCGACCCGGCGCCGCGCTTCATGACGATGTCGACGGTACTGCACGAGGCCGCACACAACCTCGGACCCGCGCATGAATACCGGGTGGACGGCAAGACCGACGGCCAGGTGTTCGGCGGCCCGCTCGCCTCGACGCTGGAGGAACTCAAGGCGCAGACCGCGGCCCTGTATTTCTCCGACTGGCTCGCTGCGCGTGGCGTCCTGAGCAAGGAAGACGCCCAGAACTCGCACCTGCGGGACGTGCTTTGGGCGTTCGGCCACATCGCAGCCGGGATGGTCGATGCCCAGGGCCGGCCGAAGCCGTACTCGCAGCTCGCGGCGATCCAGATGGGATTCCTGAACCAGCGCGGCGTGCTGGTGTGGAACGCCGGCGAGAAAGCCGCGAACGGCAAGGACACCGGATGCTTCGATGTCGACCTGGCGAAGTGGCCGGCGGCGGTCGACGATCTCGCCAAGCTGGCTTTCGGCATCAAGTCGCGCGGTGACCGCGCGCTGGCCGAGAAAACCCGCGACGAATTCGTCACGAGCGGCACGAAATGGGCGGAACTGCGCGGCGTGATCGAGCAGCGCTGGCAGCGCGCACCGCGGGCGTCGTTCGTCTACGCCATCCAGTAGAGCGTCAGCGCAGCCGCCGGCTCAAGCCCTCCGCCGCTGCTTGCGCTCAGCGGCCTGCTGCCGTACCTCGGGCTGGAAGAACTGCATCGCGGCCCGGGTCTTGGTCTGCTGGTCGGCGGAAAGCTCGATGCCGATGCTCTTGAAGTACTCCTTGGCGTCATGCGCGACCTGGAACGCCTCCAACGGCTCGCACTTCATGGAAATCTCGAGGTTGCGGGAACCATCGGGGAAGAGCCACATCTCGACGACGAGCCGGCGATCCAGTTGCTTGATCCACTGCCTCGCCTTGAGCACGAACGTGGGACCGTAGGCCTCCAGCGAACGAAGTGCGATGCCCTTCGGGGCATGCTTGCTGTAAAAGGCCCGCTGCTCCTTCGAGAACAAGGAGTCGAGCGGCATCTTGCCGCCGACCGCGTCCTTCGCCTCCTGTGCCGTGCAACGTCCCTTGAACGAGCCGGAGCAGACGAATCCGCCCGGCACGACGTCGATCTCCGTCTTGAAGCTCTCCGAGCGACGCAGTTCCCTGTCGATCTCCGCCGGATCGACAGGCCGCAGCTTGATGACGGTATCGCCCGCTCCGCCCTGGATACGTCTTGCCCGCACGACCACGCCGGCCTTGTTCAGGTCGAGGTTCGGCGTGTCGAAGAAATACACCTGTCGTACTTCGGTCTCGATCGGGTCGACACCGAGCTTCGCGATGGTCGCTCTGTGAGTGTGAATCGGCGCGACCAGCTTGATCTCGACGCTGCCGACGTCCTTCAGGATCTTCATGACCTCGCTGATCTGGTCGCGCGAAAGCTCAGCGGTGGTGCCTGGCTGCGCCGGCTGCAACCGCGCCTTGCCGGCCTTCTTCGCCGTCCGCTTCGCAGGCTTCATCGCCGTCTTCGTGACTCTCTTCGTCGCTGTCTTCTTCGCAGCCATTGCGTTGCTCCTTTCAGTTTCCAAAGCGCTCCGCGAGCACGCCGTGGCGCAGGCCACGGTCGCTGACGGTGAGCGACTCCTTGCCAAGCTTCTCCATGACAGTCCGGATGATGCACGCACCCGCCAGGATCACTTCAGCCCGTTTCGGCTGCAGGCCGACGATCCCGCGTCGGGCTGCGGCGTCCATCGAGCGGTAGAGATCGATCTGCCGGTCGATCTCCGTCCGATCGAGCACCGTGCCCTGCACGACGTTCGGGTCGTATTTCGCGAGCCCGTGCTTTACCGCAGTGATGTTGGTCGTGGCGCCGCCCATGGCCACGAGGCCGTCGGGCACAGCGCGGCCGTCGAGCCGCGCAAGGTCGGCCGATATCGCGGCGAGCGCGTCGCGCAGGACTTCGGCGGATACGACGCCGTCCAGCCCGAAGCGCTCGGTGTACCGCACCGCGCCAACATCTACACTGAAGCGCTCCTCGACGTCATTGCCGTTCCCGAACGTGAACTGGCTGCTGCCTCCGCCGGTATCGAACACGACCAGTGAACCCGCGGCCAGATCGAGGCTCGACTTCGCGGCCAGGTAGGCGAGTCGCGCCTCGTCCTCTCCAGAGATCACCTCGATTTGAACTCCAGTGCGCTTCTCGATGGCGGCAAGGACGTCGTCACGGTTCGCTGCGATGCGCAGGCCCGCGGTGCCCACCGCGACGATCGCCAGTGCGCCCTGCTTGTGCGCCTCCTCGACCATGCCGGCGATGGCCGCAACCGCCCGCTCGAGTGCGTCGTCGCCGATGCGGTTCGTGTCTGCGAGCCCCTCCCCGAGACGCGTGATCTCGGCCCGGTCGGCGACGGTACGCCAGCGACCACCGGGCGCCTGCTCGGCCACGTGGAACTTGATCGAATTCGTGCCGACATCGATGACGGCATAACGATTCGGCGCGCCATCGATGAGTGCGGCCAGGCCGCGTGGGTAGCTCGTGTTTATGTAGCCGGACAATCCAAGGCTGCGGACCGCAGCGATGACCGCGGCGGCGTCTTCCGATTCGACGGCGATCGTGCGCGTCGGCTTGCGGTCGGCAACGACCTCGGAAAGCTCGGCCATGCAGCCGCCGACCGTGTAGCGGACCCGGCGTTTCTGCACGCTGATCGCGCGGATGCGCCCGCTCGGCACTGCGAGTTCGTCGATGAACTGCGCGAGATCGTAGCTGGCCCGCTGCAGCGGCGGCGGATCGAGACGCAGCGCCGCGAATACCTTCGCCACCTCGTCGGCCGGCAACGGGAATCCGGCCTTCATGACCGGCGTCCACTGCTCGAGGCCGTTCGGGTTGACCTCGCGCAGGACCTTGATGTCCATCAGTGCGTCACGCACTTTCACGTTGTCGCCGTCCCCGGAGAGCAGGTAGGTTTCGCTGCTCTGCTGGACGCCGCTCGGCGTCAGCGCCGCAAGGCGCGATTCCGCGAGCCCGAACCTATGCCCGAACCAGCGCCACTCCCACCGCGGCACGATTTCCGTCATGACACGCCCCTTAAACTTCAGCCGCCGCCCTGGAACCGCGCCCGCATCGCGGCGATGAATCCGGGCCTGGCCGCGTCACGCCGGGCCGCAATTGCCTGGACGTGGGGTCTCTCGCCCAGACTCTGCAGCAGCGCACCCGCTGCGGGGAGATCGGTCAGCAGGTCGAGGTCGAACAGTTGCCTGGCCACGAAGGCTGCAAGATCCACGCTGTACAGGAAGACGATGTCCGCCAGCGTGAAGGAATCCCCGGCGACGTATGGTGCAAAAGCGCCATGCCGCTTCAGGGTCGCGAATCCCGCACGCAGGTCCTCGCGTGCCTTGCTCTTGACCGCATCGGACACTGGCGACCCGAAGAATGCCTCCTGGAAGCAGCTACGCGCCGGCAGCTCGATGTAAAGCTCGATCTCCTTCACCAGGGCCCGAACCGTCGCGCGCGCGTACGGGTCTGTGGGCAGCAGCGGCTTGCCCTCGCCCGAATCCTCGAGGTAGTCGAGGATTACGTTCGTCTCGCTGATGAAGCCTTTCGGCGTGCCCAGTGCCGGCACCTTGCCGCGCGGACTCTTCGCCAGGAACTCGGCGGTCTGGGCCGGAAAGGTGAGCACGTACTCGTACGGCAGGCCCTTCTCCAGCAACGCAAGTTCCACCATGTTCGTGTAGTTGCTGACCGGGAATCCGTAAAGCTTGAGCATCCGAGGGTCCTCGCGTCGATGTGGCTGGTCGGCTGAAAGCCAAAGTTACTCCCAAACGACACATATCGGCGAGATTCCGCCAGTGATCGCGCCCCAGCGGTGTCCGCCGGAGTCGCCCGTGGCATGATTCCCTCAAGGCAATCAGGGGGGGTATCGCATGAGCGACGATCAAGGCTCGGAAGGTCCTGCGCCGCGGCGCATCTCGCAGGTCCAGGTCGGCCTGGTGCTGACGACGCTCTGGCTTGGTGCCGGCCTTTTGTATGTCGCCGCCACGATGGGCTGGACCGGGTTCATGAGACTGCCGCTCGGCGACCTCGGCGACTTCCTCGACGGCGCATTCGCGCCACTGGCCTTCCTGTGGCTGGTGCTCGGCCTCTTCCTGCAGCAGCGCGAACTCGCGGCGAACAACCGCGCAATCCAGCGTCAGTTCGAGATCATGCAGCGCACCGCCGAGCACGCGGAGGTCCAGACGCGCGCCATCGCGGCGAACGAGCTGCATGCGCGCCAGGACACATTCATCGACGTCGCGCACCTGGTGGCGAACCAGCTCGAAGTGATCGCGGGGATGCTGTTCCTGTCGAGCCAGGGCTCCATCGGCGACGGTGTCGTGCCGGACGAGGAGATCGACGCGATGTTTTCGCGGCTGAGTTCCGGCGAATCATCGGTGTTCAGCCGGCGCATGATCCTGATGCGATTCAACGTGGACGATCCGCAGGATGCATGGACGCTCTTCTACGGAACACCGATCCGCCAGCAGCATTGCGAGAACTACATCAAGAGCTTCGAGCGGCTGCTGCGCAGTGCCGCGGCCTGCGATCCGGAAGGCATGATCGTCGATGCACTGCACGGAAACGCGCAGGGCCGCCTGTATCGGGTGATTTGCGAGATGCGGGATCTGCCGCAGTCAGGGCGGTAGCTTCGGCAGCTCGGCGAGGACGGCGCGACCGCACTTCGAACAGAGGGTGAATCTCTGCAGTTCCGCCGACTCCCATTGATGCCCGCAGGGGCAACGGGTGCGGTAAACCAACTGAACCTCGCCCTTGACGGTTTCCCGCTCGGTCACGTCGATCCCCTCCACCGCTCGTTCGTGGTCCGATTTCGTCATTCGCGCCCGATAGGGCCCTTCGGGCTCTACCGGCGCCTCGGCCGAATCAACGTAAGTCTCTTCGGGCGATTGCTTGCCGCGTACGTCGCGTATCCAGTCCTTGATCTTCATCGGCAGGCCCCTTGCCGGCAGCGACTCGGTGAGCGCTGGCCATTACCGTCTGCGGACATACTAGCCTTCAAGCCTGCCCCGCGAAACCCGCGGCTGTACTTACGCCGGCTCAAGTTCCGCGCCTCGCGAGTCCCGGGACGCGGTAATGTGGCGTCTGTCCCCCGGCATTTCATGGAGCAGCGTGTGGCGCTTGGCGCAACGATGTACGTGTTCGAGGTCCGCCTGGCCGACGCGGATCGCGGCGTCTACGAGACTCTCACGATCCGGGCGGCCCGTCATCCCTCGGAGACCGCCGAGTACCTGGTGACGCGCCTGCTCGCCTACTGCCTCGAGTACACCGAGGGGATCGCATTCTCGAAAGGGCTGTCCGACCCTGACGAGCCCGCGATCAGCGTGCGCGATCTGACGGGCGCACTGAAGGCCTGGATCGAGGTCGGCGCGCCCGACGCGGGTCGACTGCACAAGGCCGCCAAGGCGGCGCCGAAAGTCACCGTATACGCGCATCGCGACGTGGACCAACTGCTCTCGCGGCTGGCCGGCGAACGCATTCACCGTGCCGAAGCGCTGCGGATACGCGCGGTGGACCGCGAACTGCTTGCCGCGCTGGTTGCGCGACTCGACCGACGGATGAGTCTCGACCTGGCCGTATCGGACCATACGCTCTACGTCTCGCTCGGCGAGGAAACGTTGACGGGCGTCGTGGACGACATCGTGCGGCCGAGCCAAGCCTGATGCGGCAAGCCCAGCTGCCGCACCAGCGCCTCGAAGCCGGGTTCACTCCGTCACCGCGACCTGGTACTGCTCGAGCTTTCCGTCCGGCATCTCGTAGGTCCAGACACGCAAAGTCCTGTCCGCGAACTTGGCTTCGTAGGAACGGCCGGTCATGCCGCCACGGAGCCAGTGCCGCTTCTGCTTGAACTCGCTCGGCGCACCGAGCGGCGCGAGGCTCGCCTTGAAATCGGCGATCGCCACTTCGGAGAAATAGAAATTGGCGTTGTCCGTAAACAGGCTGCGATCGAAGCGACCCTGCTGCAGCCCTTCGAAAATGCCGCGTGCCTGCGCGGTCTTCGCGTCGTCGGTGGCCTGCGCCTGCTCGAAGACGAGCGCGGCAAGCTTCTCCGAGATCTGCGCCGTGGCGCGCGACGCATCCTGGTTCACGAGTACTACGATCGCGGTCCGATCATCGGGATACACCAGGTTATCGGCGGTGCAGCCGACCACTTCGCCGCCGTGGGCTATCTTCCGGCGCTGGTTCTCGAGTTCGACGTCGACACCAAGCCCGTACCGGGTGCCGACCCCATTCGCGAGCAGTGTCTCGGTCTCGAGCGCGCGGTATGACGACTCCCTCAGCAGGCTCTGGTTGATGATCGAGATGTCCCACCTGGCGAGGTCCGCGGCGGTCATGGCGAGCTCGCCGGCGCCAAACAACCACCCGGCACCGCTCACGGCGGCGGCCCGCGGCGGACCGAGCGCGAAACTCGTGTAGCCGCTCGCATTGCCGGCGGAGAGCGGCTCGCGGTCGAAGTCATGTGCCGTCGTCATCTGCAACGGCGTGAAAATGCGTTCCCGCAGGAACTGGAAAAGCGATTTGCCACTGACCTTTTCGACGATGCGGCCCGCGATCACGTAGCCGGTGTTGCTGTACTGCCATTTCGTGCCGGGCTCGTAGTCGAGCGGCTTGCGGGCCCAAGCGTCCATGATGCCCTCCGGCGTCACCGGCTCGACCATCAAGGGAAACATGTAGTCCTGCGGCCAATAGTCCTGGTAGCCCGACGTATGCGAGAGCAACTGGCGAACGGTGATGTCGTCCGCCCGCGTGAGATCCGGGAAGTATTTTGCGATCTTGTCGTCCAGCGAGAGTTTGCCATCCTGCTGCAGCAGCAGGATGGCCGCCGCGGTGAACTGCTTGGATACCGAGCCGATCGCGTAGCGCATGCCGGGCTCGGCAGCGAGCTTCGGCTCGAGTCGCGCGTCGCCGTAAGCCCGCAGGTAGACGGTGCGGCCGTCGCGAACGATCGCGATCGATGCGCTGGGCGCGCCGGTCTTCTTGAGGACCTCGGCGACGGCGGAATCGATCTTCTGCTGCGTCTCCGCGGAGAGGCCGGGCGGAGCATTGTCAGCGGCGAGTCCCGTCCTGACGATCAGGAGCGCGAAAATCGCAGCCAATGTGGCTCGGCAGGCCTTCATTGCGTCACCTCAGGAACCGTAATGTTGAAATCCAGTGCCTTGACCTGCTCGTCCGACAGACCGATCCGTCGCAGCAGCGGCTCGTAGCGGGGATCCTTCCGCAACGGCTGCAACAATGGTCCAGCCCGCAACTCGAGGATGCCCCCATCGCGCTCCTTCAGGGCCCGGTCCACCCACTCGAACGCCTCGTCGGCCATGCCGAGCCTCGCGTAGCCAGTAGCCACCGGGCTTGCAAAATCCGGATGCTCGCGCCCGACCTCTTCGAGCAGTCGCTGTGCTTCCTCGCGTCGTCCCAGGGCGGCATAGACGAAGGCAAGCCCCAGGCTTCGCATGGTGTCGTGGGGCTCCAGCTGCATCTCGGCAAGCGCGCCGTCGAGGTCGCCCGAGAGCAGCAGCGCCTCGCCCAGGTTTTCGTGCGTGAACACCGCATCGGGCTCCAGTTCGAGCGCCTTCTGCAATGCCGCGATGGCATCGGCGTACCTGCCGGACATCATGTATGCGAAGCCGAGACTACTCCAGGCCCCGCCGTTCACCGGGTCGCGGCGCACAAGTTCCTCATGGATTGCAATCGCGCGCGGACCGTCTCCTGTGGTCGTCGCCAGGAATGCAACCCCGCCCAGGACGGCCTCGTCCTGCGGCGAGAGCGACAGGGCGCGCTTCAGCAGCCGCGCCGTCTCCGGCAGGTTCATGTCGTAGTTCCGTGACAGGCTAGCCAGCACGGCGATCGCCGCCGCATCGGATGGATCGTTGTCGATCGCCCGCTGGATCACGGCGCGAGCCTTGGCGAATCCCTCATGCAGTGGCAGGAAGCCAAACCAGGCCCGCGCGCTGTATGTCTGTGCCAGCAATCGCCACGCAGGGCTGTACTTGTCGTCGACCGCAACGACGTGCTCGAGCAGCGCGCTCGCCTGTTCGAGGCTGTCCCTGGTGCTTGCGCGGTGCAGCTGCCGCGCACGCATGTAATCAGCGAAGGCCGCAGGATTGGTGGCCTGGCTTTCCGGCAGCGAGGTCCCGAGCATTGCAACCTTGAGCTGCGCAACCACGGCTCCGGCAATCTCGTCCTGGATCTTGAAGACGTCCTCGAGATTCCGGTCATAGGACCCTGACCATAGCTGCGAGCCGTCGGTGGCCCGCACGAGCTTGGCGCTGATGCGCAGTCGATTCCCGGACTTGCGCACGCTGCCTTCGAGCAGATGCGAAACACCCAGCGTGCGCGCAATGGTAGCCGCGTCGACCTCCTTGCCCTTGAACGAGAAGGACGAGGTCCGCGCGATGACGCGCAGTTGCGGCACCTTCGCCAGAAGGTCGAGCATCTGTTCGGACAGGCCGTCCG
>Ga0315278_10003433_pt1 | contig 14148 bp, 7 predicted proteins | sample YL17G06_0_MG_FD_203880 | JGI IMG/M metagenome (GOLD analysis project Ga0315278, IMG submission 203880) | Sediment microbial communities from Yellowstone Lake, YNP, Wyoming, USA - YL17G06_0 | ecosystem: Environmental > Aquatic > Freshwater > Lake > Sediment | place: USA: Wyoming | collected...
CCTGATACCCTGATTACCTGGTATCCTGATAACCTCTGCTTGCCTCGGCAAAACCGGGTCTTCTGTTTTGTTTCGGATTTAGGATTTCGTGCTTGGAATTTCGTCGGGGCCTCGGCCACGACGCATCACCACCTCTTGTCCTGCATCAGTTCTATTATTCGTTGCAGCTCTACACGCTCCCGCTCGTAGGACTCAATCGTCTCTTTACTGGCTGCCGGCTGCAGATGCCCCATCGCCATTAGCGCGCCCACGGCCCTGAAATAATACCCGTCGCTGCTAAGATACTTCTGCTTGTTCAAATGAAAATCATCCAGCGCCTTTTGCCAGAACGTATCAATCTGCGGCCTGAATTGCGGATAACGCTCGTAATATATCTGTATCAGTTGCACGGGCGTCCGCGTCGGGCTTTTCTCAAATGCGCTGAAAGCGCACTGTAAGCCCCTGGCAATCTGTTCCGGAGTGCTGTTAAATACCAGCGTGTTGTGCGCTATCATAATGTTGCGATAATACTCCTCGGGATATATCGTGTTCCCGCCGTCGATGCCATTGAATATCTCAAGTCCGCGGGGCGTCGATATGTCAACGTATAATTTCTGTTTGTCGTCAAGATATACCAGCCGCCAGCTCGGATTGTGCTCAAGACCCTTCACAAATGGCGTGTCGAACTGATTACTCGGCATCAATACCACCCATACCTTGAACTGCTTCAGTCGGCTGTCTAACCATTCACCCGTTTGAACATAATCATCGACCGTAAGGTTTTGATTTCTGATTCTGGCCTTCTGAACAACAGGACCCCCGGACATAACATCCGACCAGAGCATGTAAGCATTGTAGTTGTAAGCCGCCTGCGCCCTGCCGTCCATAAAAAGTTGTAGTGGAGTGTGCCCGTCTGCGTCGGGCGTCTGGCCCCACGCGATAAAACCGCCTTCTGTCCAGTAGTTGAACATATTCCCGCGCATCTTATTGTCTGTTATGAACCGGCAGGCGTCGAATGGTTTCGCCGCCGATGCAGTCATCCTTATAAACGCCGACGTCAGCTTCGTCTCCGTCGGCCACGGGTCGATATACACGTTCTTGAATTTAAGCCCCCAACCTGCCCCAAGCCCCCCCACTAACACCACCGACCCGGCAATCAACCACCTCTGCAGCTCAACGGACATCCGAGGCAATGTCAGCCGACCAAACTTACGAAAATTTATCGACGCCGCGACCGTCTGGATAATCTGGTCCGTTAGCAAAGCTATTAAAGGACACGTCACGTATCCCGAAATCGGTATGAACCGCCGGGACCGCAACGCCATATAAACCGTCATTGCTGCTATCACAACCAACGCGAGGTCTATCTTTGGCACTTGATACACACCCTCTGCCGGCGCCGATGACCCGGCACTGCTTGCGAAGATGTCCCTAAGCAAGACCTTCACGTATGGCGCCACTAACCACGCCACCACGCACAATGCGTTTATCCCGTAAAGAACAGGGAATAAATTAGCGTAAGTGATTTCTAAGTTGGCCTCATACACTAATTGCCATAATCGGTGCAAATTTACAAACTGCTCTAAGTGCCAAATCGGCTGGGTGAACTTGAACGGATTCACGGTCGCCGCCGAAATAAGCAGCGTTACTACCGCCGCTGCCAGCACGTAAACTATATTAAGCATTGAATACGCCGGCTTCCTCGAAAGCCGGGAACCAACCCCGAACAGCGCACAATAAAATGGTACCGTTATAAATGGAACGATATATCTGCCCGTGTATCCCTGCGAGGCATCCGCCGTATACAACGCGAACAGCCCAAACGGCAAAATCAAATATATAAAGTGCGCGTTTGCGAACACCGACGCCCATAGTATCCCCACAAACAGCCCGCTCAACAAAAAACTCACCGGGCTTGCGTCCGTAAATGAAAACGAAATCATAGTTGCCCAGATTACCAGTAACGCCCCCGCGAACCCCACGGCATTCGCGATAACATTGAAATTCTTCGGCTGGTTGCCACCCTGCATCTTTGCCGGCTTATTCTGCTGCTTCGGTATCAACAGCCGGCTGAAAACCCATATCACCAGCAACCCTATTCCCACCGCCATCATCACCAAAAATGGAAACGCCGTCCCCACAGGATTATCCCACCGAAACGCCGGCCACCACTCATGAACATTTCGCCAACCTTCGGCGTTTGCGCTGATGCTGATTTGGAAGGTGTGCGTCAGGTTGGTGAGATGGAATGGGTTGAAAACGATGGAGGCGAGGAAAGTGATCATGCCTGCACCTGCCAAGTGACAAATCGCCACGGGAGAAACGACCATGAAACGGTCTTTGAAGAAGATAACAATCGGGCTTATCGCTACGGCAGCGAAAAAGATGCCGGCAAACGAAAGACGCGAGGTTTGAACGAACGCATCCATTTCCTGGGAAGTTATCCTCATTTCAGCAGGGAACAACTGGCTGAAAAGAGCTATAAATGCCACGATGGAGACGACAATATGATAACCATAGAAAATCGCTGGTTGCACCGATTTTATGAGCGTCAGGACAATGCTGGCCACGGCAAAGAAAGCAATCAATACCAGCAGTTTTTCCTGCGAAGACACGGCGGAGGCAAATGGTTCTTTACTTATAGCTTTGAACATCGCGGCGAAGAGGGCAAGCCAAGTTAAAATACAGTACATGGATACTGTCGCCCTTCTGTGAAGTAAAATCAATATTTGAATCACCACAACAGGGGCAAGGACCATAAAGACGTAAATGTATCCCCCGTGCAAATTAGCCCAGAATATTACTGCGGGCAGTATCAGCCAGATATAAAGATAGTTGCGGTAAATCGACAGGACCAGGATGAGCATAAATACCGCGACCATAAGGTTCGAGAAACCGGCGGGCCTGATATCGATGAACGAACGGCCGATGAACATCGCCGCGCAGGCCGCAACGGCTGATAACGCGGGGTGCGCTCCCATAACCCTTCCCGTGTAGTAAACGCAAATCACGGTGAGTATGTATATGGCAAACTTCAAATACATAAGCGAATTGAAAGACAGCGACGGGCCATCGGCGAAAGGCGAATGATAGGCCAGCCAGTGAAAAATGACGTGGGTGAGCCAGTTTTGGTTGACCCAGCCGGTGGGATGCCAGTATTTGACGGTATCGATACCGACCTTACCGGCAATCGTCTGCGCCCATTCGGGCCAGGTGGCTATCTCCGCGGCTGTCGGGCCGACACGGTGCGAATTGGCGCTGAACGGCTCATTGGTATCGACGCCGTGGTTGTAAAAGTGCCTGCCGCAGGCAAGCGCGACCCAGGTATCGCCCGCACCGACCATGTGGGTGCCTGCGTGAAGGGCAAAAATGAGCATCGCGATAAGGCCGATGACCATAGGCCAACCACTAAGCGACCTTCTCTTTTGCTGTATCAAATCCGCTTGTGGTGAGCTTGCCGGCACTGAGTTTTGTCGAAAATCCGCCATAACTATCGTCCCTAACTGTTTTTACTGATTAGATTATTTACATAAACCATTATCTGCACAGGCGTTAGAACCCATCCATTGGTTGCTTACACCGCCAGCGCATGGGCATAATAAGGCCTTATCTATATATCGTCAAGAATGCCGTAAGTTCGTAAATGACAACCGATTACAGGGAGTTATTTTAGACACCGGACGCAAGACCAAAGACAAGAGATGCAAGGCAGAAGTTAGAAGGAAGAAGGCATATGCTAACTGCGGATGAGGAATGAGTTACCAGTTTTGGGCCAGGGCGGCGAAATCCACAAAATCAACGCTGCCGCTTTGATTGGTGTCCATACCATCACACCAGCCGGGCGATGAGCAGGGTTGGAGCCAGTTATCTGCGAATGCCGTCAGAATATTAATTTTTTCCAGAGTCAGCGCCGCGTATGCGTCAGCAAGGCCATGGCCGAAAATATCATCTCTGCCGGGCGAGCCAAGGTCCTGGGCGGAATCGAAAAGAATATTAGAAACCTCCGAAGGGGTTATATTGTAATGGGCAGCGGAGAAGATTAAGGCCGCCACACCCGCGACATGGGGACATGCCATTGAGGTGCCGCTGTAATAGGCATACAAAGCGCCATCGACTGAAACGGTGCCGGAAATACCCGACTGAGCGAGTGTCTGGAGGGCATCTCCATCGGCTTTTGAAATCGATACAACGACGAGAGGAGTTCCGTCACCGAGGGTGCCGTTGAAATTGCCGTGAGCATTGTTTGAGATGATTGCGCCGATGGCGCCTTTGGACTGGGCGTGTGCGACTTTCGCGGCGAATGTGGTAATGCCTCTGCGGATATGGGCGATGTTTCCAGCGACATTGTCGGGGCAGGTATTATCCTGGTCGGAGCCGTCAGCGAGGCCGCAATTGCAGATTTGGCCGGTGACTGAGCCGGGGGCCGTGCCGGTTACTAAATTTGACTGATGGCTGGTGCTGCTCCATACCGCGTCGGCAACGGCACTGGTATCCGTGGAGATAGGAACAGTCGAGTCAACGGACACGCCCGGCGCGGCGATCGCGATAGTTGAGCCATAATTTGAGAAGCTCGCCTTATTTTTGTTCTGGTCGATTGCCGAGACGGAAATTACCGAGGACAGTGCGGCGGGGTAGGAAGGCGTGCTTACGTTATCGTTTCCGGCTGCGGCGACAAGGAGCGTGCCGGTAGCGAGCGCGTTGCTGCAGGCAGTATCCAAAGCCGCCGAGTAATTATAGCCGCCTATGCTCATACTGATTACTTTAGCGTTGTTATTAACGGCCCATTCAATACCGGAAATCAGCCAGCTGTCTTGACCTGAGCCGGTGTTGTCCAGTACCTTGGCGATGAGTAAATCGGCCTGCGGGGCGACGCCTACAACGCCGATATCGTTATCCGCGGCGGCGATAGTGCCGGAAGTATGTGTGCCGTGGCCGGCAAAATCTTCTACCGCTTCACCGGTTACGAAACTTACCGAATCGACCACATTGCCTCTGTCGGGATGATACATACTTATGCCGGTATCCATAAGAGCGACTCGCACACCTGCACCCATGGTTCGCGGCCATACAGCCGGGGCATTCACCATAGTGATGCCGTAAGGAATGGTCTGGGACGAAGACAAGGCGTTAATGCCTGATGATGAATAGGCATTGGAATCGGGGCCGCCGAGGGCGTAAATTTTGTAGTCGGGCTCTACGTACTCAACGTCGGGATTAGCCCGAAGCTGTTTGACCTGGTTGGCGTCGAGCTGGGCAGTTACAGCAGGAATAATGGTGAAGCTGCGAGATACAGGAAACGTCGGGCGGTTGAGCATATTTTGCTTTTGTAAATGGCTCCTGTAAACAACTATATAATCATCTGCCTGAGCTTTGACGGGCCAGACGATTAGCAATAAAACCGTAAAAAGCACAGTCAGGAGGATATTTGTGCGTGTCAGCGCCGGTCCCGGATATTTTGTCATAAATAAATTTTGCGTATTTTGCCTTTCCTATACAACCAGGCATTATCATTTTAAAACCCTATTACGCTGATAGGTTATTATACCAGATAATCAGAACTATTGTTCTATAGGCAAATTATCAACTCTTCAAAAGTAAAAGAAAGCCCCCGAAGAAAAGGGCTTCGGGGGCTAAAATTTCAAGCAATTTTGCGTTGAGTTTACGATTTGAGCCAGTTTTCGATACGGTTGATGCCTTCAGTGATGTTCTGCATCGAGGTTGCGAAACTCAGTCGTATGTTTTTGTCGCAGCCGAAGGGCAGGCCGGGGACGACGGCGACGTTTGCCTGCTCCAAAAGCGCTTTGGCGAAATCCAAACTGCCCTTCAGTTCGATGCCGCCTTTGGTTTTGCCGAAGTGGGCGGAGACATCGGGGAAGCAGTAGAATGCGCCGGTTGGCTGGGTGCATTTGACGCCTTTGATGGCGTTGAGGCGCTCGACCATATACTGGGCGCGTTTTTCGAATTCGACGCGCATTTTTTCGACTTCGTTATTGGGGTCTTTCAAGGCGGCGATAGCGGCATCCTGAGCGAAGGTTACGGGGTTGCTTGTGGAGTGGTCCTGGAGCCGGCCCATTGCCTTGATGACGTCAACAGGCCCAGCGGTATAGCCGAGCCGCCAGCCGGTCATTGAATAGGTTTTGCTGAAGCCGTTGATGGTGAGAGTGCGGTCGTAGGCGTCTTTGCTGAGGGCGGCGAAACTGATGAATTTTGTGCCGGCGTAAACGAGGCGTTCGTAAATCTCATCCGACATTACGACGACGTCGGTGCCTTCGAGTGTTTTGGCTAACTGGGCAAGCTCATCGGGGGTGTAGGTGAACCCGCCGGGGTTATTGGGGGAGTTGAGGACGAACATCCGGGTTTTGGGGCCGATGGCTTTTTTCAACTGTTCGGGGGTAATCTTGTAGCTATTCTGTCGGCTGGTCTTGACGATCCTCACTTTTGCGCCAGCCAATTTGATAGCTTCGGTATAAGTCAGCCAGTAAGGCATCGGCAGAATCACGACGTCGCCGGGGTCGAGGACCGCCTGCATCGCGCCATATACCGAGTGCTTGGCGCCGATATTGACGACGATTTGTTCGGGTTTATATTCGAGATGATTATCTTTGAGCAATTTTTCGGCGATTGCCTTTCTCAACTCGACGGCACCTTCGGAGGGGGTGTACTTGGTTTTGCCCGCGTTGATGGCGATGATGGCGGCATCCTTGATGTAGGTCGGGGTGTCGAAATCCGGTTCACCTGCGCCGAAGCCGATGACGTTAATGCCCTGTGCCTTGAGTTCTTTCGCCCTTGCGGTTACAGCCAATGTCGCCGATGGCGGAACCGCTTGTGCCCTTTTGCTGACTTTCATAACCATATCAGTCATCCTTATAATAAGTTCGTAAAGAGTGATATTTATAACCTGACGTGGAATAATTCGTCAATATCTAAATCAATTGAGAATTAACGGCGTCGAGGATGAGTTTTTTGGCATTGACGAGTGGGCCGGGAAGGTAGGCGCCTGCGGCGGCGGTGTGGCCACCACCATCGAATTGGCGGGCGATTTTGCAGACATCGACAGCCCCCCTGCTTCGGAGTGAGCAGCGGATTCGGCCATCCTTCAATTCGACGAATAACGCGGCGACAACGACAGAGCCGATGCGCTGGCACTGGTCGATGAGGTTTTCGGTGTCCTCGTATTTGGCGCCGGTGGTTTTGAAATCCTGCAGGGTAATGAACTGCGAGGCGTATCGGCCATCGAAATGCAATTCGAGCGTATCCTGCATCGCGGTCATTAAATTGAAACGCTGGGGAGTAAAGGTCTGGTATATGAGGCGATAAATATCGGCTGGGTTTGCGCCGGCGTCGATAAGGTCGGCACAGTCGCGGAGACATCGGCTTGTGGTGTTGTTGAAATGGAACCAGCCGGTGTCGGTGGCGACGCCGACAAAAAGGGCCTGGGCGATTTTGGGGGTGATGGGCCAGTGGGCGAATCTGAACAGGTCGAGGACGACGGAACTCGCGGCGGCGGCGGTCGAATCGACAATCTCGACGTCGCCTAAACCATCTGAAGTTGCGTGGTGGTCGATAACGAGGACAGGAGCATTTGTCTTCGCGAGGTATTCCTCGAAACCGGGTAACTGGCTGTTGCTGTTGGTATCGACGATGATGATGAGGTCGAATTTGTTTTGCGAAAGCTGGTCTTTTGAGAGGTCTTTGCCGAGAACGGGAACGGGTTTGTCGAAGAGAAAGCCATACCAGTCGGGCAATGGGGACAAGAAGAGAATCTGAGTTTTTTTGCCCAGCGTCGAGAGCGTTTCGCTTATCGCGACGCAGCAGCCGGCGGCATCGCCGTCACCCTTGGTGTGGGTGGTAAGCAGGACGCTGGTCGATTTATTTATAAGCTCAACTGCCTTTTGAAAATCGTTCGTGGTTAATGTTGACTTCGTCATTTCCAGCGATACCTCACTTTGTCTTGAGCAGTTTTATTGGCCCCAACAGTCCTGAGGGTTTCAAGGGTTTATTTTTGTCAAGGTACTTTTCCACAGGGGCGGAGGTCCAGATATTCCGGGCCTTGCCGAACTCAATAAAGTCCCCTATAAAACGGTTACGATACACATTTGCGACCCTGACTTCAAGCAGGTTTTCGGCGTCACTTTTCAACAGGCCCGTTACATCGAACGTCGAGTCCGGCCTCCAGGCAAAGCCAAGTTTACGGCCATTGAGAGAGACCTGGGCTGTTGAGCCGATGGCGCCAAGAGACAGTGCTAACGAATCGGTTTTAGAGGCAAAGCCCGCCGGCTGGGTGAAGCGTATGGTATAGGCAGCCGTGCCGGAGAAATACTTGATTGCCGGCTCTTCAAAGTCAGTCCAGGATTTCAGCTCGGTGATTTCTACCGGCTTGATGTCGGCCTTATATTCAGGCGAGAACTCTAAGGTTGCCTTGAAGTCCTTAATCTCACATACTTCGGGCTGCTCCGGTTTTTTATCTGCGTTCGACGATGCAATATAGCCGCCCGCCTGGCCTGTCTTGAATATGAACATAAGGGACTGGTGCGGTTTGAACAAAACTGGCAGGCGTGCTCTTCCATTTTCAAAAGTGCAGGCGGCCGGTTTGCTCACCGTGCCCTGTTGGGGGTCCCATATTTCGGGTATTTGGTTCATCGTGGAAAACAGACATTCGATGTCCAGCTCAGCATCGGTCTGGTTGAAGACAAAGAAAACGTCGGCGTTGTTGGCCTTTTTGTGAATGTAAAGCAGAGCATTTGGCCTGTTGGGCTTCGCTTCGAAATCAGGCAGGATTTTCATATCCCGCAACACACCGGCAATGGGCTTACCCCATATTACCCTGCCCTTGCCGAACTGATTTTCCGTAATATCCTTTCCGTCTATCTTTCCCCACATTTTATTTGCGAGCGTTTCAAGTTCGCGGCCATTTTTCTCACGATTGCTCAGTGATATTACACTGGTCGGCTTCGGCCCGTAGAGTACGGCGCCTTTATCCACAAATTCAGCAATGCGGCGCAAAGTCGCTGTCTCCATTGAAGTTGCTTTGGGAATGGTCAGAAGTTGACACGTCCCGCCGTTGGGCATCAGCAGCGAGCCCCCTCCCGACTTGATTTTGTTCGTGAGGACGTCGAGATTGCATAATGCATCGCTGTAGCCGGCAGGCAGGGCATAGGGGTTGGCCTGTTCAAGGGCCTGCGGAAGCTGGTCGCCGATGAAGTGCAATACCTGCGGCTGAGTTGTTCCTTTCTGCAGAACGTACTGAACCCTCGCGTGATAATCGAACCAGTCGCTGATATGCTGCCAGTAGAGATTGTTGCGGTTGAAATGCGAGCCCCACATAAAAAGCGTCATACCCGGCTTTTTGTCGAACGGCTGATGGACGTAACTGTGCAGAATGAACTGATTGATGCCCGAACAATACGCCCTGTCACCGAAGGGTTTCAAGTCCCAGAGTGATTCGCTGTAATGTGCCTGTGCGGTATATGCCTCCGCGCCCAGAACGGGTTTGTCATACCAAAGGCATGCATAAGCGGGAAACATTGCTTCGGGTCTTTCGACCGCCGTGTATTCTGGAAATGATGTATTTTTGTTGTGGCCTGCCCAGAACTCAAACATAGGCATATCGGCATAGCTGTTGCATTTCAAGACATCCAGTGGCGGGTAGCCGGCTCCGCCATAGATGACTTCGGCGTGCATTTCAATATTGGCCTTGCGGCAGAGTTCGCTGAAGTGCTTGTAGTAGTTCTGCTCGATGAGTTCGGCAATGGTCTTTCTGAAATCATAGAGGAACGCCTCGCTCTGTTCACCGCTGCCGACCGTCTGGCCGCAAAGCACTGGCAGCCAGGCATCCAGCCGGTAGCCCCTGCGCTTTTTAAACTCAGCGGCGAAACTCTCAGTCCAATTCTGATAGCCGGCCTCCCAACTGTCGATGAGCAAAAACTTGAACGTATTACCCGCATACCTGCCTGCTGCATCGACCAGCTTCTGAGGAAAACTCCTGAAGTGCAGGTCAACTGCCGAGGCGTCCATTTTATCGCATTCGAGTCCGCGACCTTCTTTGGTGGCCGGGTTATTATTGGCGCCTGTTGAAGTATAGCCGAAACGTATGATATGCCAGTTGCCGGGCGGTGCGTCCCATTTCAATTCGCCGTCAGGCGACATCCTGCCGGTCAGAACGACAACCTTGTCGGGTGATGCAGCGGCATGGTCGGTCTTGGCCAAAACGTTGATATACTCCGCCTTTTCGTACTTTACGGAAACTGCCTTCTCAAGATGATAAGGTATTGAAGGATTATACAAGGGCGATTCATTTGTTTTGAGCAGCTCCGTCTCGGCTATGTTGAACGGCATATAGGAGTCGATATCGGACAATTCGCCGATTTCAAGCTGATAATACTTTGCAGTTGTTGCGGGTATTTCAAAGAACACGGAACTATTAAGGCCCTTTATTTCCATATCCTTAACCATCCTGAAATTGCTGCCGTCATCGGATGCTCGAAGGACATACTTGCTCCTGAACGAGTCCATACTGCCCCACAGGAATCGTTTGCGCGGATGGATGACTATTTTTTCAGCGGCAAACGGTTTGTCGAATGTGAACAGGATTTTGTCGCCGCTCTTGACTGATATGCCGCTAACCGGGTTGCCGTCAGTAAGCCAGGTTGTCTGGTTGACATCGTTGACGGTAACTCTTGGCGCTGCTGACTGAAAAGAGCTAATCGGTTCATCGGATGGGTAAGCGAACACGGCCACATCACGGTAGAAGTTATATTCTGAATAGGGCTTTAGGAGTGGTATCGCAAGGCCGCGGCCGCCCGTAACGATTGTCTTTGTCCAGACATACTGCTTCATCGACATTTCGGGGGTAATCCATGGGCCGCCGCTGGAGCTCCACCCGTCGCAATTGTGGGCGCCTATGGTAATGCCGAGACGGTTGGCCTCCCGCAAAGCCCACTGGAACATCTCGTACCACTGCGGGCTGTTGAATTTGACCTGCGGGACTCCAAAATCTCGCCCATCGAACAAACCGATGTTGAGAATGGTCGCCTGCACAACGCCCGCCTGCTTCATCGCTTCGAGGTCTTTGGTAATGCCCTCTTTGGTTATTGCCCCGTCAAGCCAGTGCCACCACGTATGAATCCTGACGCTCTGTGGCGGACTGTTGAAATCAGCGGGATTCAAACCGTCCGACGCCGCGGCACCGGAAACGGCTATAAACGACAGCATTACAAGGATTACTATACGCTGGAATGATCTGGTATTCATTTTGTTCCTTTCACGCAGTCATTTACCGAGTATCCTGAATAATATGTCGAGATGTTTTGCGGCAAGAGAGACAAGCGTCACCATCAGCTTTGGTGTGTGTGGTAACCAGGACACTGGTCGATTTATTTATGAGTTCGACTGCTTCCCGCCACGGCGGGCAAGTTTGAAAGTTCTGGTTCGATATCATTAAACATTTCCTAATATAAGCGAAATGATGATTGTAACAGGGAGTTATTCAGGGAGCAAGTAACCCCCCAATAAATCCGCGAAAACTGGGTCCCCGCTAACGGCATGCGGGGATCTGCGCTGCGCTACGAGGGGCTAAATTTTCTGGATTCCCGCTTTCCGAAACGGGCTCGTCGCTTCGCTCCGTGTCGCGGGAATGACATATAACCCCCCCAGGCAGGCCTGGGGGCTAAACATTGGCGGGGTAATCCGCCAAACTAACTGGCGGATAAAGCCCCGCCCTACCGGTGCTACCTGCCCAGTATTTGAAATAGCATATCGAGATGTTTTGCGGCGAGGGAAACGGGCATTAGTGGTTTGGTTTTGCGGGCGAGACAATCGAGGAAATGATTTATCAGGGCGGGGTTGTCGCCGGGATGCTTTGACATATCGACTTTATAGACGGTGCGTTTTTCGACGCGATTTTTATTTACCCAGAACTTTTCAATTTCGGGAGAATCCCAGGTGGTGAAGGAAAACCGCAGCGAGCCCTTTGTGCCGAAGATGCGAGTTTCGTTGGTGACTTCGCAGTGGACGCCCGCGCCGCGTTCGTAGTAGTAAGTAAGGCCGGTATCAAATTCCATAAAGGCGGCGCCGTGCTCTTCGACGTCGGACCTGGTTTTGGGGTCGGAGAAGATTTTTATGCCGTTTCTGGTGAAGTTTTTGATTTTAGCGAGTTTTGGTCGGTCGCCGAGGAGGCCGAGGTGGAAAGAGAGGTCATAGACGCCCCAGTCGAGGAACGGGCCGCCACCGGCGAGGGATTTTTTCAGCGACCAGGCGCCGCGCGGGTTATATTCGATGAAGGTTCTTCGCATAAGGTGATTGTGGTGGATGTGATAGAGCTCGCCGATGTCGCCGTTATCTAACATTTTTTTGACGAAATGGAATTTGGGCTGGAGGCGTGTGTGCCTGGCGGAACATTCGAGGATGACGAGTTTTTTGTGTTTTGGAGTTTCTTTAACGAGCCGAATCATTTGCGAACGATTTATCACAAGCGGTTTTTCGATAAGGACATGTTTGCCGGCACGCATCGCGGAGACGGCGGCGTCGAAATGCACAAAGGGCGGTGCGGCGACAATAACGGCGTCGATATTGTCGTCCCGCAGGATGTCGCGATAATCCGCCGTGTCGTATGGGACATTATATTTTTTTTGTTTTTCGGCGAGCACCTTTTTATCGACATCTGCGAGCCAGAGGACGTTTGCCCTGTGCGTGTTAAGGATAGCGTCGAGGTGGAAGCCGGCAATCATACCTGCGCCGATTATACCGATATTTGGTTTGCGTTTCATTTCGCGTTCCTTATGGCTATGAAGAGATAACAGAGACGATAGCTTCCTGTAGTTTTTTGCGGCGGAATTTTCTGGGGACGACCCGCAGGTTGTCGGATTCGATAGTTTCGCCGCCTTTGAGAGGCGAGCCGAAGGTTTGATTGCACCATTCGGCGAGGGTGGGGACACGGCCGGTGAATTTTTCTGACCAGTCGAGGCCGAGGTTTGAGGCGGCGGTGGTCATCAGGACGCCGCCGCCCATAATCCAGCCGGCGCCTGCTGGATGAATATGCGTTGGGAGACGGTCGAATTCATCTTCTATTTCGCCGACAAGCTCCTCGATGATGTCTTCGAGGGTAATCATACCGAGGACGACGTTTTCGGCGGAAACGACGATAACGATGTGGGTTTTTTCCTGTATCATCATTTCGAGAAGTTTCGAGAGAGGCATGTCCTCTTTGACCCTGGTAATGGGACGGGAAATACCTTTGATGGTCGGGTCGGATGGGTTTACCCGCAGGGCCGAGACGATATCCTTGAAGTTGAGATACCGTTCGATTGTCTGCGGGTCGTTTTCGACCATAGAGATTGGGAAACGCGTGTGCATATCGAGGTGCGCTTTGACGAGGGCGTGGGACAAAGTGCTGCCGACGTAAATCATAGATATGTCCTGCGCAGGAAGCATAATGTCACGGACGATGTGGCTGGAGAGGTGAGCGGCGGCGAGAACGATTTTTTCCTCGCGTTCGCCCATAAGCTTAGACGTGCGGGCAAGCGAGACAGCGGCGTGAAGCTCGTGGAGCCAGGGGGTCTGGGCGTCACGGGTTTCGGGCTGCATCCTGGCAATCGCGGCAACAATTTTTTTGACGACAAATTCGATAACAGAGACAAAGGGGTCGATGATTTTCGCCAGAATTTTCATAAAAGGCGAAAGTCGCAGGACAATCCATTCCTTGTTGCTTAGCGCGAACATCTTTGGAACAAGCTCAGCGAAGATAATGGTGGCCAGCGTGAGGGGGATAATCACAAACATGACAGCGAGGATCTGAGCGAAGACAATCGAGATATTCCAGGCCTGCGCCAGATAGGGAGCGACGGTGGCCTGAGCACCCACACCGCCCGCGGCGGCAGCGACAGCGGCAAACAAGGTGATACCAAGCTGAATGACGGCCAAACTGGCCTCCATACGGTCCTTCATAAAGGCGGCGGCATCAGCGCCTTTTTTGTGCTCGTTGACAAGGATGGATATTCTGGCGCGAGAAATTGAGGCGAGGCCCATTTCGTAAGCGGCAAATACCGCGTTGAAAACCAGCATTAAAATTATTACGCCAAGCTCATAATCGAACATTTATTTCACCTCAAGCCAGAGAGATTTTCTTTTTATTTATTTTAAGCCACAGAGGGCACAGAGGACACAGAGAACTTT
>Ga0315278_10003434_pt1 | contig 14146 bp, 8 predicted proteins | sample YL17G06_0_MG_FD_203880 | JGI IMG/M metagenome (GOLD analysis project Ga0315278, IMG submission 203880) | Sediment microbial communities from Yellowstone Lake, YNP, Wyoming, USA - YL17G06_0 | ecosystem: Environmental > Aquatic > Freshwater > Lake > Sediment | place: USA: Wyoming | collected...
TTTGACGCCGAAGTGGGGGATGGGATGATGCTCGAGTTTGAGGTCGGCGAGTTTGCCACCGAGCATGAGCTGCGTGGCGACACGCGCCATCTGGATGTTGCAGACTTTGGAGACCAGGGGCACGGTTCGAGAGGCGCGGGGGTTGGCTTCGAGGACGTAAATGACGTCTTTGGCGATGGCGTACTGGATGTTCATGAGGCCGACGACTTTGAGCTCGGTGGCGATGCGCGCGGTGTATTCATTAAGGGTTTCAAGATGTTTCGGGGAGATGGAAATGGGTGGAATGACACAGGCGGAGTCGCCGGAGTGGATGCCCGCCAGCTCGATATGTTCCATGACCGCGGGGACGAAGCAGTCCCCGCCGTCGGAGATGGCGTCGGCCTCGCACTCGATGGCGTTGTCCAGGAACTTGTCGATGTAGATGGGGCGGTCGGGGGTGACATTGACGGCGGCGTCGACGTAGCGTCGGAGGGTTTCCTCGTCGTGGACGACTTCCATCCCGCGCCCGCCCAGCACGTAGCTGGGGCGGACGATCACGGGATATCCGATGCGTGCGGCGACCGGAACGGCCTCTTCGATCGAGGCGGCGGTCCCCGACTCGGGCATCGGAATGCCCATCTTTTGCATCATCTGCCGGAATAGGTCGCGGTCCTCGGCCAGGTTGATCGTGTCCACCGTCGTGCCCAGAATCCTGACCCCCGCGGCCACAAGGTCCGACGCGATATTGAGCGGCGTCTGCCCGCCGAACTGGCAGATGACCCCCTCGGGCTTCTCTTTCTCGTAGATGGAAAGGACGTCTTCAACGGTCAGAGGCTCAAAGTAAAGTTTGTCGGAGGTGTCGTAGTCCGTGGAGACGGTCTCCGGGTTGCAGTTGACCATGATCGATTCGAACCCGGCGTCGCGGAGCGCGAAGGCGGCGTGAACGCAGCAGTAGTCGAACTCGATCCCCTGGCCGATGCGGTTGGGTCCGCCGCCGAGCACCATGATTTTGCGGCGTTTGGAGGTGGGGACTTTGTCGGCGCCGTTGTAGGTCGAGTAGTAGTAGGCGGTGTTTTCGACGCCGGAGACCGGGACGGCGTCCCACGCCTGCACCACGCCCAGCGCGATGCGCTGCTTGCGCACATCCTGTTCCTTTACGCCAAGTATCTGCGCCAGGTAGCGGTCGGCAAAGCCGTCTTTCTTGGCTTTCCTCAGGAGGTCATCGGGCAGCTTCTTCCCCTTGTACTTGAGCATCTGCTCTTCGAAGTCGACCAGCTCCTTCATCTGCTGGATGAAGTAGGGCTTGATGTAGGTTCGGCGGTAGAGGTCGTCGATGGACGCGCCTTTGCGGAGGGCCTCGTACATGATGAACTGGCGTTCGCTGGTCGGCTCGTTGAGGAGCGTGAGCAGCTCATCGAGCGATCGCTGGTGGAAGTCTTTAGCAAAGCCCAGGCCGTGCCGGCCGTTCTCGAGGGAGCGGATGGCTTTCTGCACGGCCTCCTTGTAGTTCTTGCCGATGGACATCACTTCACCGACGGCGCGCATCTGTGTGCCGAGCTTGTCCTGGGCGTTCTTGAATTTCTCGAAAGCCCAGCGGGCGAACTTGATGACAACGTAGTCTCCCGACGGCGTGTACTTCTCGAGCGTGCCGTCGCGCCAGTAGGGGATTTCGTCGAGCGTCATGCCGGCGGCCAGGAGCGAGGAGACGAAGGCGATGGGGAAGCCGGTGGCCTTGGAGGCCAGCGCCGAGGAGCGGCTGGTGCGGGGGTTGATCTCGATGACGACGACGCGGCCGGTCTTGGGGTCGTGGGCGAACTGGATGTTGGTCCCCCCGATGACTTTGATCGCTTCGACGATGTCGTAGGAGTGTTTCTGGAGCTTTTTCTGCAGCTCCGGGGCGATGGTGAGCATGGGCGCCGAGCAGAACGAGTCGCCGGTATGCACCCCCATGGCATCGATGTTTTCGATGAAGCAGACGGTGATCATCTGGCCTTTGGCGTCGCGTACGACTTCCAGCTCCAGCTCTTCCCACCCGAGCACGGATTCCTCGACGAGGATCTGCCCGACGAGCGAGGCGGCAAGGCCTCGGCTGGCGACGGTGCGAAGCTCTTCGACGTTGTAGACCAGTCCGCCGCCGGTGCCGCCGAGGGTATAGGCGGGTCGGATGACGACGGGGTAGCCAAGGTCGGCGGCGGCTTTTTCGGCTTCTTCGACCGAGAAAGCGGGGCTGCTCCTGGGCATATCGATGCCGAGCTTCTCCATGGTCTGTTTGAAGATGATGCGGTCTTCGCCGCGTTCGATGGCGTCGATGGCAACCCCGATGACCTTGACGCCGAATTTCTTGAGGATGCCGGCCTTGGCCAGCTCGCAGGAGAGGTTCAGGCCGGTCTGTCCGCCCAGGTTCGGCAGCAGCGCGTCCGGGCGTTCCTTCTCGATGATCTCGGAGAGGTTGGCGACGTTCAGAGGCTCAATGTAGGTGACATCGGCCATGCCGGGATCGGTCATGATCGTCGCGGGGTTGGAGTTGACAAGCAATATTTCATATCCCAGCTTGCGCAGGGCTTTGCAGGCCTGAGTGCCCGAGTAGTCAAACTCGCAGGCTTGACCAATGATGATTGGGCCGGAGCCGATGATCATGACTTTCCTGATGTCGGTGCGTTTTGGCATGGCGCGGCGCCTCTCCTTGGGTTGACTGATTCGGGAGGGGATTGTAGCGGCCGGAGCCAGCAGGGCAAAGGGCGCTCCGTCGCTGGACATCAGCGGGCCACGACGTGCCAGATCATCCTGGCGACGTATTCATAGGCGTTGCCCCACATGTCCTGCCGGAAGAAGCTTGTCGGGGCGTCGGGGTCGCCGATGAATGGGCGCAGCAGCCAGCCCATCTGAATCCCCACAAACGCGAACAGGACGAGCCAGGCTCGCATGAGCCAGCGGTGGTTGCGGTTCCGCCGGATCAGCGGGCGGTAGAAACGCTTGAGGAGGAACTGCGCGGAGACCGAGGCGATGGCGAACATGAGAGCGTTGAAGAGAATGGCCGACTGGTAGTCGGAGTTCGAGGCGTACCATAGCGCGGTGAAAGGGGCCAGAGAAGCGAGAATGAGCGTAAGGGCGGCTTGTGTGGCGGCGAGCGAGCGGAGAGCCTGGGCGAAATCATCGCGGACCCCCGCAAGCGTGTTGAGGACGAAGAAGCTTGGGAGGCTGACGAGAAAAGTGACGCCCAGGAGCAGGGGGACCTTCAGCGCCGAGTAGATGACCTGGAGCAGCCGCTGGCCCGTGATCCCCGCGAAGGCGCCCATGACGCCGCCGTACAGCACGCCGAACACGCACACAAAGGCACCGAGGTGCAGCAGCACGCGGACGGGCCGCGCGGACCGCGTGGCCCACGGGCCGCCGCGAAGAAGATCGTCGGCGCTCAGGAGGAAAGGGTGCATGTCAACGTCCCAGAACGCTGCCCAGAGAGTTGAAGACGGCTTCGAAGAAGTTGCTGGTTCGCGGTCGGAAAAAGGCGAAGGCGCTGCTCGGATTCCCTATGAACGGGCGGAGGATCCACCCCATCTGCGCGCCGACGAGCCCGAACAGGATCACCCAGATGCGGAAAACCGTCTTGACATGATGGCCGAGAACGCGGCCTTCGATCGCGTCCAGCGCGCCCTGAGGCGCGGGGTCTGGCGAGGGTTCGGCCCGGTCGGGCAATGATCCCTCGGCGGGCTCGTCCGCAGGAACGGGCGCGGGCGGCTGCGACTCCCCTTCCTCAGAGATGGTCAGGCGGTGGAGCGTCTGGAGCAGGAACGCCAGGCCCAGGAAGCCGGAGACGGCAAAGACCAGAACATTAAGCAACACCATGAAATGGTAGCTCTTGGTGCTCACAGAGAAGAAGGCGACGATCGTGCCGAACGAGGCGAGAACGGCGAGCATCACCCCCAGCGACGCCACGAGGAGGCGGAGGACCGAGCGGATCAGCAGGCGTGAGCCGACCAGCGCGTTGAAAACATAAAGGGAGGGGAAGGTGACCAGGAGAGTCAGGAAGAACAGGAGCGGAACCTTGATCGTGCAGGCCAGCATCTGGCGGTAGTCCTTGCCCCCGCTGGCGATGACGGAGAAAAGCCCCATGCACAGCCCATAGAGCATGCCGAGGACGACGAGGACGACGGCCAGGTGCCGGGCCTCGACGTCAATCGTGCCTTGGCGGAGCGCGGGCAGGCGCGTGGCTTCCCCGCGGAGGATGCGGTCGAGTTGTTTGATCCACTTCAGCATCGCTGTCCTGTTCGTTAAGGGCCCGGTCCGTGGAGGCCGATCCACGGGCATCATGTCAGAAGACGGTCGCGTTTGAAGAGCGCCAACGCAACGAGCGTGAGAATCGCCGCTGGGACGGCAAGCACCAGCAGGGCGGCGGCGTACTGAGCGATAAAGGGCATCTGGAGCCACGCTTTCCCGAACGCTCGCACCGGCGGGCCCAGAGGAGTGAAGCGCAGAATCAGCGGCAGGCCGTAGCCGCCGCCGAAGAAAACGATGAAGAAAAGGGCGCCGAAAACCTGGCTGGCGCCTTTGAGGGATTGCGACTTGGCGGAGACCGCCGCCCCGAGAGCCACGACGGACGCCGAAACCAGCAACATCACTGGGATGCTGAGCAGCAACGCGTGCACAGGTATGCTGATGGGCAGGCCCGCAAGTTCGCTGCGCAGCAGAAAGGCGGCCACGCTCGCGGGAATGAGGAACAGAAGATAGCCGATGGCTGACATCGGCAGCAGCACGCTCAGACACTTGGTGACGAACAGAGTGGTGTCGTCGACGGGCGAAGCGAGCAGGATCTCCAGTGTACGATTGTCTTTCTCTCCGGCGAAGGTCGCGAGAGTCGCGGCCAGCAGATAGCCCAGAGAGAGAAACAGCGTCAGGCCGGCGCCCAGGCCAATGCTGATCCAGCGGATGATCATCGCGTCGAGTTGGGGAACGCGGCCAAGTGATGAGGCGACGGCCGGGCGGCTCGCGGCCGACGCGGCAGGGCGGGTTTCGGGCGGGGGGGCAGCTTGTACGTGCGCCCCGCTCGCGACAGGCGAGCGAGTCCTTTGCCAGTATTCCCGGACCCCCATCCCGATGACGAAGACGAACACGAGCAACGTGATGATCAGCCCCCAGATCTGCTGCCGCTGGCGCAGAGTGGTCCGCAGTTCCTTGGCGATCATGGCTCGCAGGAGAAGCGGCCGGTTCATTGCGGGCCTCCGGGTTGTTGGGCATCGCCCACGACGGACTTGTAGAGCGTCCGCAGATCGCGCGTGTCCGGGGCGACTTCGAGGACGGCGCCGCCGTTCTCCACGATCGCTCGCACCACGGGCGGGACGGTGTCGCGAGCTTCGGACGTGAGCGAAAACCGCAGCAAAGCACCCTGGGCGGCCGCCTCGTGGACGCCGGGCAGTCGGGCGATCAGCGGGAGGAACGGAGCGGCGTCATTCGCCAGCGCGATTCTCCATCGCCCCTCGCCGCCGCTGAGCTCCGCGACCGTGCCCTGCGCCAGCAGCCGTTGGCGCACGATCGCAACGCGGTCGCAGAGCTTCTCGACTTCCTCCAGATGATGCGAGCAGAGGATGACGGTGACCTGGTGCTGCTGGGCCAGGGCTTTGAAGAGGTCCCAGACGTCCTCGACGATCGCCGGGTCAAGGCCTGCGGTCGGCTCATCGAGCAGCAGGATCCGGGGCTGATGGAGCAGCGCGCGGATCAGGTGAAACTTCCGCCGCATCCCCTTGGAGAACGTCTCCAGCCGATGGCTGGCGCGGTCGCCCAGGCCCAGACGCTCGATCAGCGGCATCGCTCGTTGGCGGACCGTGGCCCGGCGAAGGCTGTGGAGCGCGCCGTGGTACTCGAGTTCTTCAATTAGCGAGAGGTTGCCGTGATCACCGGCGTCTTCGGGAACGAGCCCGATGCGGGCGCGAACGTCGTCGGGGCGATCCGTGACGGCCAGACCGTCGACAATCGCCTGCCCGGCGCTCGGACGGATCAGACCGCAGAGCATCCGGATGGTCGTCGTCTTCCCCGCCCCATTCGGGCCCAGCAGCCCGAAAATCTCCCCCGTGTGGACCGTGAGGTTCAGGTCATCGACGGCCAGCACGCTCCCGCGCCTGCTGCGGAAGGTCTTGGCCAGCCCCTGCGTTTGGATCGCCAGATCAGACATGACAAGATCATACCGGACGGACGGATGTGAAACACTGGGCGTCACTCGCGCAGCGTCTTCAGGGCGGCCTGCAGGACAGGATCGGCCGTGAGAAAATCACTGGGCTTCGCGGAGACTTCGATGTCCGGCGCGATGCCTTCACGCTCGAAACACGTGCCGTCCGGACGGAGATCCTTCCAGCTCGGCAGGAAGACGGTCACTCCGTTCTCCAGGTTAACCGGCCTGGGATTCCCGGAACTGCCGTACGATCGCTGGCCGATGAGTTTGCAGCCCGGAACCTGCTTCATCATCAGGAGAAAAGACTCGCAACTGCTCACGTTGCAGATTCCCATGAGCACGACCACTTTGCCGCGGTATCCGGGGCGCTCCTTGTTCGGTGGAATCGCGCGGTCAAAAACCTGGCTGAATTGGCCGTTTCTGCGGATCACGTTCTTCGCGTAGACCACGGGCTGGTCAACGAAGCAGCCGGCAAATTGCTGGGCGAGCGGCTCGTCGCCCCCCGCGTTCGGCCGCACGTCAATGATTAGGGCCTTCGTGCCCGCCAGTTCCCTGAGCACCTCGTACGCCGCCTCGACATCCTTGGCTTGCCTGACGTCCCAGTTGGCGATCATCAGGTACCCGATCCGGTCCTCTACGAAAAGGCCGCTGTACACTGCCGCGCTTCGACGCCTCCACCCGGGCACAGCCTCCGACAGGCTCACCCTGTTGACGTTAGGAGAAACCTGCCGCGCGAACGATGGAATCACCTCTTCCCCTACCTGCAGCCACACATGAAGGTCCTCCGCCGTTGCGAGCATTCGCCCGGCGACCAGCGCGAACGCTCTGGCGGTCTGCGACGATTCCAGCTTCGGGGCGGCTTCCTTGAAAAGCTTGTCCCAGTCCAGGCTCCGAAGGTCACGATACGAGTAGTCTTCATCGATCGCGCGGCGAAGCTGCTCGATGCTTCGCAGGTTCTCCTCGGGCGTCAGCTTCGCTGCCGCGGCGGGCCCCTTGCGAGTCTTGAAGGAGATCGGGTAGGCGGCGCTGGCTTCGCCTTTGACGCTCCGGAAATTCGCGAATCGGTCACTATTGATGCTCAGCCAGTAATCGTGCTCGGGATCGAGCTTGACCGTGACGACAAACGTGCGGTCATCGGCCCATCGCGGCTTGCCGATGACCTTCGGATACGTCGGCCCCCCTCCGACCAGGGAATACCCCCCGCGGCGGTCCATCGGCTGGTCAAAAACGATCCGGATTTCGCGGGTCGCCGGGTCCACGTCGCTCTGGCCGTTGTCGGGCGAAACTTTCACCACGCGCGGAGGCTCGGCCAACGCAAAAGCCGCCAGCCCGACCACGATGCACAGACAGCCCAGATTCAGGACCATGCTTGCTGTGTTGCTGTTCACTCGTACGGCTCCTTCCAAGTCGTTGGACGCCCCGATCAGGGCGATGTTCCCTGCGGTGTCGTGGCCGCGAAGCGTTCGATGGCAGCCTGCAGTTCCTGAAAATCGATGGGCTTGGTGAGGTGCTCGAGGAAGCCCGCCTCCCTGGCGTGACGCACGTCGCGCTCCATCCCATACCCGCTGAGGCAGATCCCTTTCAGCCCGTACTGCTCTTTGAGCTGTCGCATCAGATCCAGCCCATTCCCGTCGGGCAGGCCGATGTCGCTGATGACCAGGTCAAACGCTTGGTCGTGGGCGACCTGCAGGGCCGAACAGTACGTGCCCGCCACCTGTACGCGGTGTTCCAGGTTGCTCAGGAGGCGGGCCATCAGGCGAGAAGTGTCCTGATGATCTTCGACCAGCAGAATCGAGAGGCTGCGAGCAGCCACAGGCGCAGCCGGCTCGCTGGCAGGCGTGCTCGGCGCCGGTCGGATGGGTGCGGCGTCGAGGGCAGGGAGTTGTGCCGTGAACGTCGCGCCCCGGGCGATGCCGGGGCTGGCTGCGCCGATCGAGCCGCCGTGCATTTCCAGCAACGTCTTGGCGATCGCCAGTCCCAGCCCCAGCCCGCCGAATTGCCGGGTGATGGCGTGCCCGCCTTGTTCAAAGGCATGGAAGATGCGCGGCAGTGTCGCGGGGTCGATCCCGATGCCGGTGTCCGAGAATTCGATGACGAGCGCTGATTGCCCAGCGCCGGCTGGGGACGTGCGGGGAGTGTTCGCGGTGCGGATCGTGATCGAGCCGCCGGAGGGGGTGAACTTGACGGCATTCCTCAGCAGGTTCCAGAAAACCTGTTGCAGACGGGGGGCGTCCGCCGAAACGTAATGGCGTTCGGCGCGGAGATCGACGCTGAGGCTCAGGTCCTTGGCCCGGAGCTCCGGGGCGCACGTCTCGATGACTTGCTGGAGAAGCGCGTGCGCGTCGACGTCTTGAAGGGTCAATTCCAGCTTGCCCCTGCTGATCCTGGTCATGTCCAGCAGGTCATCGATCAGGCGGGCCTCCAACTCGATGTTCCGGCGAATCAGTTGGAGGTCGGAGCCCATCGCGGGCGGAGTCGTCGCATCCTCCTGCATCGCGGAGACCGCAATGAGGATCGGATTCAGCGGATTACGCAGCTCATGGCTGAGAACGGCCAAAAAGCGGTCTTTGGCCTGGTTGGCGGCTTCGGCGGCAGCCTTGGCCTGTTCCAGGTCGCGGAACAGGAGGCTATACGGCCTCGTCAGGGCGGTCTCGATGATGGCTTTGTAGACGAGGTAAAAGGAGACGATCTTGAGGGAGTGCCCGGCGAAGTTCCACGCGCCGTACGGGTTCATGTAGAGCGTGAAGCAGAGCTCGGAGACGATGGTGGCGGTGAGCGATGCCAGCAGAAGCAGGAGAACCTGGTGATGGAAGTGAACGCGCTGGCGCCACAGAAGCACCATGGCGGCGACGAGGTTGACACAGATGACGTATTCGCTGATGATCTTGAAGGGCGTCAGGCCCGAGCCTTCGATGAAGCATGTGGGAAAGATGTGCCAGGCGAGGATGGACTGGACCAGGAGGATCGTGGCGATGGCGTAGAGGCCGAAGACCAGGTAGGGGTTGAGTTTTCGCCGGAGCAGCAGGGCCGCCAGCAGTAGGGAGATCGCTTCCACGGAACGAGCGGCGATCCAGAGTTGGGTTGGCAGGTCAGTGCCGTGCCCGGGGAAAACGCCCATGCCGGTGTAGGCAAGGGTATGCAGGATGTCCAGCGCGGCGACGGAGAGGTAGGCCAGCCCGACGAAGAGGAAGTAGCTGCTCGTGCTGAAGCGCCGCGAGTTCCAGGCGACCATGAAGATGCCGCCCGCAATCGCGATGCTGACAAGCTCCGAGAGGCTGTGAGCAAGGAGGTACCCGCGCTGCCTCGACCACCAGAGCGCGCCCAGGGCCAGGAGCAGTAGGATGACGTTGCGGAGGATGGAAGCGGCACGGCCGGGCATCATGATGCTCAGTAACAACGAATTCTGGCCCATGGCCGGGCGTTTGGGAAGGCCGGAGGCGGCATTTGGTGGTATACTGAACAACCGTAGAATGGTGCGGCGTGGCGGGGCCCCGGAGAATGTCGTGGTCAACAAGAGGAGAAACCGATGATCTGGCCGTTGATGGAAGATTTGGAACAGAGGCAGTTGTTGTCCGTATCCGTGCCGAGCGGGTCTATGCTCGGTGCCGATGGCTACCCGGCCGAAATGGCGACCATGCAGCCTGCAAAGGTTGCAGCCAAGGTTGCCAGTGTGCTTGGGAACTACCTAAGCAAGGCGAGCTTCGGTGACCAGCCAGGGCAGATGGTCCTCCAGATCACGTCGCAGAAGGGCAGCAAGGTGGCGGGAAGGCTCTATTCGTCGGACTGGGGCGGATTCGACGTGGCGGTTGCGGGGACGGTGGACGCGAAGGGCAAACTCGTGCTCAGCGGGCGCAATGCGACACTCACACTCAAGAAGCTGACGCTGCAGGTCGGCCCGAAGAACGCCACGCTCCAGGGGTCCTGTTCACTCGTGCAGATGCGGATCCCGGTCAGCTTGACGATCCAGTTCGGCAAGCTGCGGAAGGCTCCGCCCAAGCCGGCGCCGGCGAAGGCCCCCTCCATCGTGGGAAGCTACCACGGCTACTCATATGACGAAGACGGATCAAAGTCGGGCAAGACGATGACCATCACGAAACAGGACGGGGGGCGGATCTGGGGCAACGTCGACGGCTCCCCCCTGACAGGGGTGGTGCTGAAAAATGGGATATTCCGAATGATTGTCCGCGAAGAGGAGGGGTATGCGGACGTCACCGGCGACGTGGCTCGCAACGGCTCGATGGAAGGCCATTGGGAATACACGGGCAAGGACGATACGTCCAGCGGTACGTTCGAGTTTCGGCGCATATAACGCGCGCTAGGGCTGCCAGTTGGGTGTGCGCGGCACGTGGAATTTTCGTCGCGGACATGCCATAGTCTGTCGGCATGAGCATGCCGCGGGTGAGCGTGATCGTGCCGACCGTGAACGAGGCGGAGAATCTGCCGCTGCTTCTCCCTCAAATTGCCGCTGCGCTATCGGGGCGGGCCTATGAAGTCCTCATCGTGGACGATGCCAGCCGCGACAACACCGCGGACGTATGTGCTCGCCTGGCCAGGGACTATCCGCTGAAACTGCTCGTGCGCGCCAACCCCACGAATGGCCTGAGCGGGGCGGTCCTGCATGGCATGACTCATGCGGCCGGCGACTTGCTCGTCGTGATGGATGCCGACCTGCAGCATCCGCCCGAGCGCCTGCAGGCCTTGCTCGATCCCCTCGATAAAGGTGAGGCGGACTTCGTCATCGGTTCGCGATACATCAGTGGGGGCGAGATGGCCCAGCGCTTCGGGATCTGGCGCCGCCTCCTGTCGCGCGCCGCCACCATGCTCGCAAGGCCGATCGTCGGGGACGTCCAAGACCCCATGTCGGGATTCTTCGCCCTGCGGCGGGCGTGTTACCTGCAAGGCCGGAGCCTCACGCCCCTGGGGTACAAGATCGCGCTCGAACTCATCTGCAAGTGCCCCGTCACCCGCGTGCGCGAGGTGCCCATCTTCTTCGGCGCCCGGATGCACGGGCGCTCCAAGCTCACCCTCCGCGAGCAGTTCCGCTACCTGGAGCACCTGAGCCGGCTGTACGATTTCCGCTATCCCCGAGCCTCGCCTATCGCCAAGTTCCTCATTGCACTGGCCTGCTCGTGGATCGCGGGGGCGCTTGCGTCTGCCGGGTTGATGCTCCGAGGCCTGGGTTTGGCCGCGGGCGTCATGGTGTCATATCCAGCAGCCGTGCTGGTGACGGCCGTCTTCCATGTGCGATATTGCCGGACCCAGCGAGAGTTCCTCGTGCGGGCGCATCCCTGGCGCGATTTCACCCTCATCTCGCTGGCTGAATGGGCCAGTTGTGCGGCGGCGGCAAGCTGGCTCGCGGCGCGGCTCGCGGCGCCTCGGGCGGCGGAGGTGTTCCTGCTGAGTTATTCGCTGGCCGCGGTCGTCCGCTATGCGCTCCGCAAAGAGCTGCTGATGGATATCCGGGGTCTGCGGAAGGACGTCCGCGCGGATGAGATGACGCCCTGAAAACGCACAGACAAAGAAGCCCGCGAACTGCAATCCGCGGGCTTCAGGGCAATCACATCAGACAAGGCTCAGAGAATGTAAATGGGCCCGTCGATGGTGTCGTTAGGCAGCGGAACCTCGATCACTTTCTGGCCGGGGTGCTCCAGGTACACCACCTTCACTGCGTCCGTCCCGATCGAGTACAGGAACTGGCCGATGCGGAGGCTGCGCTGGGGCTGGCCATCGTGTTCGACTCGGCCGAGCTTGGTGAAGACATCATCCGGGGGTGCGGTCGGGTCGATTTTCAGAACTTCCAGGCCGCCGGAATTGGTCCAGGTCGCGCCATACGAAACGCACGGCAGCGCCAGAATCTGGTACTCGGGGAAGTACGAGAACGCGTGGTGGTCCCACTCCGCCGCCGACCACGTGGACCAGTTCCACGAGCTGTCGCTCGGGAAGAGATAATCCCCAAGAAGCTTCGGGTTCTCGATGTCTTTGACATCGAAGAGCGAGGCCTTGACGCCCTTGACGCGGCCGTTCAGGTCGGCGTCGCGCCCGATGCCGATCAGAAGGTCATGGGCGATGGGGTGGAGATACGAGGAGTATCCCGGGATCTTGAGCTGCCCCTTCACGGCGGGGGCCTCCGGATCGCTCATGTCGAGGGTGAAGAGCGGATCAACCTGGCGGAACGTGACCAGGTACCCCCGGTCGCCAACAAAACGAGCGGAGTAGATGCGCTCCGAAAACGCCAGGCCCGTCAGTCCCCCCGTGATCTTCAGATCCTGATCGCTCTGTGCCATCACGAAGACGTTGTTGGCCGTGCCGTCTCTGTTGGAACTCGTGGTGGCGATGCGGAAATAGCCCTTCTCCTCATCCATCGCGAACTGGTTGACCGTCCAGCCGGGGACTTCGCCGGTGGCCTGGAGGGGAACAGACGTCTTGCCCAGAGCAAACTTGTAGATATCCGTGCGCATCTCGCCCTGCCAGATGCCCATGGGGACTTCCCAGTCGGTCGCGGTCACATACAAGCTGTCGGTCGAGGCATAGATCGTCCCGCTCAGCCCCACCACCGAAGTCGTATCCACCGGACCCGGCACGTTGTCGTTCATGTCGAACAAAGCGACCGAGAACATGTTCCAGGCGTACTCGTCCGGGTCGGCCGGCACGTACATCTCCGGGAGTTTGGCCAGAGGCCCGGACGTCTCCGTCTTCGTGCCGTCGGGCGCCGTCGTGGTCGTCACGTACCCGGGCAACAGCTCCCCGAGACTCATGCCCTCGATGCGAGCACGGTAGCTCTCTTCGGATTCGTACACCCATTTCTGGGCGTCCGCGGCTGCCTTGGGATCTCCCCCGTCGGCGGGCAGTCTCAGAGGCTCAATCATGTCCAGCGGGTTGTTCGTGACGAGGTAGAGCCGCCCGTCGATGACGCGCGACTGCGAGATGTCGCCGTCAAGCTTCGTTTCCTCGACCACTTTCGGCTCGCTGCGGTTGGTCACGTCCACGAGAGTCACCTTGGCCCGCGTGGTCCATCGCCACGGGATCGGGCAGAAGGCCTTCTCGGCAACGAGAGACGGGGAATCGGCCCACCGCCTGCCTGATTCGTCATACGTCTGAGAGAGAACCGCGACCTGGTCGCCGTTCAGGTAGATGCCTTGCGCGTATCCCTCGATGGGTATATGGGAGATGATCTTGGTCTCGCTGGCGGGCCAGGCGTCAAGGATGACGAGTTCGTTGCCGCTCAGCAGGTAGAGGTAGTTGCCGTCAGTCTTGACAAGGTCGGCCTCGTCGACGCCTTGCTCCTGAACGTTCGTTTCCGAGTGATCGTTCTCAGGCGAGGCCGTGGGCGCGTCAACCGCATTCGTGTCGAGCATGAGCACGCCTTTGCCGTCAAAGCCGCCGCGCCACCACCAGTGATAATACACCGGCTGCCCGAAGGCCCATTTCCACTGCGTCACCGCCCGGTCGATCAGCCAGCTCTTCAGCTCATCGGCGTCGTCGACCTGGTGGAGAGGATTGATGCGCTGCTCCTCCTGCAGGGTGTCGTAGGCGGTGTACCGGATGCGGTCTTCGGCTTTGTAGTAGTTCACCAGGTCCTCCCCGGTTCCGCCGATCAGCGAGTCTCTGCCGTCGCCGCCCCACAGCGTGTCGTTGCCGTCGCCGCCGTTGACCAGATCGGCCCCGTACCCGCCGTGAATCTGATCGGAGTGAGCGCCGCCGTCGATGCGATCGTGGCCGAGGCCCGCGGCGATGGAGTCGTTGCCCGTCTGGCCGAACATGCGGTCGTCCCCTGCGCCTCCGACCACCAGATCGTTGCCTTTGCCCCCGACGATGATGTCGTTCCCGGCGCCCCCGTCCAGAGAGTCGTTGCCCCAGCACCCGTAGAGCGAGTCCCTGCCTTCCCCCCCGAAGATCGAGTCATCGCCATCCCCGCCGACCAGGTATTCGTTCAGAGCGCTGCCCGTGATCGTGTCGTTCCCCGGCGCGCCGAAGACGCTGATGCCGATCTTCAGACCCGCCGTGAGG
>Ga0315278_10003435_pt1 | contig 14141 bp, 16 predicted proteins | sample YL17G06_0_MG_FD_203880 | JGI IMG/M metagenome (GOLD analysis project Ga0315278, IMG submission 203880) | Sediment microbial communities from Yellowstone Lake, YNP, Wyoming, USA - YL17G06_0 | ecosystem: Environmental > Aquatic > Freshwater > Lake > Sediment | place: USA: Wyoming | collected...
CGCCGGTCAACGCCCTGGAGGGAGCGCTCTCGCGCGGGCTCGACGTGCTTCTCGACATCGACACCCACGGCGCGCGGCAGCTCCGACAGCGCTACCCCGAGGCCGTGTCGGCGTTCATCATGGCGCCCTCGATCAAGGAGCTCGAGGCGCGCCTGCGGGAGCGGCGGAGCGATGCGCCGGTGGAGATCGCACGGCGGCTCGCCCGCGCGCGCGACGAGATCGCCGCGTGGCGGCAGTACGACTATCTGATCATCAACCGAGACGTGAAGGAGGCCGTCGCCCAGCTCGCCACCGTCATCGAGGCGGAGCGCTTGCGTACGAGCCGCCTCACGCTCAAATTCCCCGACGTGGAGGTCCCAGAGTGATGGCATTCCCTTCGCTGGAGCAATCCCTGGACAAGGTGTCCAACCGTTACCTGCTCGTGGTCCTGGCCGCCAAGCGGGCCCGCCAGCTGAACCGCGGCGCCGCCGCACAGGTCGACAGCAAGCACAAGAAGCCGACCAGCATGGCGCTCGAAGAGATCGCGGAGGCCAAGATCGGCTACCGCGTCCGCGAAGAAGACGCCCCGAAGGAGTAGCGCCGGACGGGGAGGGCGAACCATGAGCCTGGCGGGCAAGCAGATCATCCTCGGCGTCACGGGCAGCATCGCGGCCTACAAGGCCGCGCTGCTGCTGCGCGAGCTCACCGCGCGCGGCGCCGCGGTGACCGTGGTGATGTCGTCCCACGCCGAACATTTTGTCGCCCCCCTCACCTTCCGGACGCTGTCGGGACGGCCGGTCCTGTCGAGCCTCTTCGACCCGCAGAGCGAAGACGCGGTCGAGCACGTGGCGCTGACCGAGCGGGCGCACGCCTTCGTGGTGGCGCCCGCCACGGCCAATGTCCTGGCCAAGGCCGCCCACGGCCTCGCGGACGATTTTCTGACGACACTCCTGCTGGCGGCCCGATGTCCCATCCTGATGGCCCCCGCGATGGATGGCGGCATGTGGGACCACGCCGCCGTGCAGGCCAATGTCGCGACGCTGCGCGATCGTGGCGTGACGGTGCTCGAGCCCGAAGTGGGCGCGCTCGCTTCGGGGCTCAGCGGCAAGGGCCGGCTGCCCGAGATCGAGACGCTGGTGGAAGCCGTCGAGCGGGCGCTCACGCCACGGCGCGATCTCGTCGGCGAGCGCGTCCTCGTCACCTCCGGGCCGACACGCGAGCCGATTGATCCGGTGCGCTACCTCTCGAACCGCTCCTCGGGCAAGATGGGTCACGCCGTGGCGACCGCGGCCCTCCGGCGCGGCGCCGAGGTCGTGCTGATCTCGGGGCCGACGGCACTCAAGCCTCCCGCCGGCGCCGTTTACGTGCCCGTGCAGACCGCCGAGGAGATGCGCGAGGCCGCGCTCCAGCACCTGCCGGCGGCCACCGTCGTGATCAAGGCCGCCGCCGTCGCCGACTACCGCGTCGAGAAGCCGAGCGCGACCAAGATCAAGTCCGGTGGGAAGAACGATGGGCTGACGCTCTCGCTGGTGCCGAACCCCGACATCCTGAAGGAGCTGGCGCAGAAAAAGGGCGGCGCTTTTCTCGTGGGCTTCGCCGCCGAGACCAATGACGTGCGGGCGCACGCGGCCGACAAGCTCCGCGCCAAGGCCATCGACCTTCTCGTGGCCAATGACGTCAGCCGCCGGGACATCGGCTTCGAGGCCGACGACAACCAGGTCATTCTGCTGGACCGCTGGGGCGGCGAGCAGGAGCTGCCGCGCATGACCAAGATCCAGGTGGCGCACGCCATCCTCGACCGGGTCCTCGCGCTGCGGTCGATGCCCGAGCCTCGCCGCACGCCTTCCCGCTGAGCACGATGGAGGATCCGCGCGCGGCCCTCGGAGAGGCGCTCGCCGCCGTCGCCGACACCCTGCGCCACCACCGCGATCTCGGACTCAGGGAGATCGCGCTCGACCGCCCGGAGCCTCCGGATGCCTCGACGGCGCTCGTGACGCAGGAGCGGGCGCTCCAGGGTTGCGCGCGCTGCAAGCTCTCCCAGAGCCGCAAGTCCATCGTGTTCGGCTCGGGCAACCCGAATGCCAAGCTCGTCGTCATCGGCGAAGGACCGGGCGAGGAAGAGGACAAGCAGGGCAAGCCCTTCGTCGGGCGCGCGGGGCAGCTCTTGACCAAGATGCTGGCCGCGGTGCAATTCGACCGTGAACGGGATTGCTATATCTGCAATGTCGTCAAGTGCCACCCGGAGAGGAACCGCAACCCCGAGCCCGACGAGGTCGCGGCCTGCAATCCCTTCCTGCTGGCGCAGCTCGATGCCGTCCAGCCCGCGGTGATCTTGGCCCTGGGCAACTTCGCCGCCCAGACACTCCTGGGCACCAAGGACGGCATCACCAAGCTCCGCGGCCGCGCCTACCTCTACCGCGACATCGTGCTGGTGCCCACATTCCATCCCGCCTATCTCCTGCGCAACCCGGGCGACCAGTACAAACGCATGGCCTGGGACGATCTCAAGCTCGCCCGCCGCGAGTGGGAACGTCTCACCACGGGGACCACCTGATTCACCGCGCGCCCCGTATGCCGTCGCACGCCCACCCAGGGCGCGCCGGCGCAAGAAGGGGGGAGTGCGGACGCGATGTCGAGTCCCATCTCATCGCCTATGTTGATGCCCACCTGACCTACCGAGCGCCCCATATGCCGTCGCGCGCCCGCAAAGGGCGCGCCCGCGCAAAAAGGGGGGAGTGCGGGGGCCATCTCGAGGCCCCCGCATCCAAATGATCGCAGATGTGGTGTTCGATCTGCCGCTCGACCATCCCTTCTCCTACACGGTCCCCGATGCGCTTCGCCTGGCGCCGGGGCAGCGCGTGAGCGCGCCGCTGGGCGGCCGCGCGCGGGTGGGCGTGGTGGTGGCGCTTCGGCCTGACGCCGCGGAAAAGCTGAAGCCGATCCAGTCTCTGGTCGAGCCGGCGCCCATTCTCTCGCGCGCCGGGCTCGAGCTTGGCCGCTGGATCGCCGACGAGAGCCTTTCCTCGTGGGGCTCGACGCTCTCGGCTCTGCTGCCGCCGCCGCCACGCTCCAAGCGCGCGGAGGTGCTCGCTCCGCCCGCCGAGCACACGGGGGCGGTCCGAGGCCCGGCGGCGGAGCTGTGGATGGATGCTCAGCGAGAAGAACGACTCGTCGCTGAGCTTGGTGAGGCGCCCGGCGGAGCCCTCGTGATCGCGCCCGACACCGAGAGCGCGGCCCGCTGGGCGCAGCGCCTCGACGCCGCCCGCCTCGACAGCGGCGCCGGCCCCGCAGAGCGCCGCGCGGCATGGTTCGCTTCCGCTCGAGGGCGCGCCCGCGTGGTCGTCGGCACGCGCGGCGCGCTCATGGTCCCGCTCTCCGCGCCGGCTACTCTCGTGCTGCTCGACGAGCAGGATTCCGCCCACAAGCCTCCCGGGCCGCCGCGGCTTCACTCACGCGATATCCTCCTCCGCCGCGCCGCCCTCGAGGGCAGCCGTCTGGTGATGCTCGCGGGGGCGCCGTCCGTCGAGAGCTGGCAGCGGGCGGAGACGGGCGCCGTCGGCCGCGTGGCGGGCGCGCCGGCTGCCGGACCCGAGGTCATCGCGGCGGACACGCGCGGCATCCTCCGCAATCATCCATTGACCCTGCCGCTCACCCGCGCCATCGAGGACATGTCGCGAGCCGGCCGCGGCGTGCTTGTGATCGTGAGCCGCTCCGCCGGAGCGATCGGCTGCAATGACTGTGGCGCCGTCCTCCGCTGCCCGGAGTGCGGCGTCGCGCTGGCGGTTCGTCGCGACCGCCGGTCTCTCGCCTGCCGGCTCTGCGCGAGGGCGGAGGCGCTCCCCGAGCGCTGCCCCGGCTGCGGCGGCCACAAGCTCGGGCCTTTCGGCTGGGACGCCGAGCGCGTCGAGGCCTCGGTGCGGCGTCGCTTCCCCCGCCTCGAGGTGTCGCGCGTCGATCCGGACGCCCACGTAGTGATCGGCACACCGGCGCTCCTGCGCGTGCCGAGAGCGCGTCCCTGGGGCGCCGTCGGCTTCGTCTGGCTCGATGGCCTGCTCCGAGTGCCCGACTTCCGCGCGGGCGAGCGCGTCTTCCAGCTGCTCTGGGCCGCGGCCGAGGCCACCGGCGCCGGTGGGCGGCTCATCGCGCAGACGCTGCACCCAGACCACTACGCCGTGGCCGCCGTGCGCGGGCGGGACCGCGAGGCTTTTTACCGGCAGGAGCTCGAGTTCCGCTCCGAGCTGGGCTACCCGCCCTTCCGTCGTCTCTGCCAGATATCGGCGCGTGGCAAGACCGGGGCCGGCGCCCGCGCTCTGCTCGACGAGGCATCGGCGGCGCTTCACGGCATCGAGGGGCTGACGGTCTATCCCGCCATGGCGCTCGGCGCCGCCGCCGCCGCGACGGCGGCGCGCATGCGCTTCGTGATCAAGGGGCCCGACGATCTGCCGCGGCGCATCGGCCCGGCGCTCCGCCCCTTCCTCGAGCGCGGACGACGCTCGCGCGGTATGGTAGAAATAGAGATGGATCCCGTTCATATCTAGATTGCAGTTCGAGCTGGGCGGCGGAGCCGCGAGGCGAGGGCTGAATAGAAAGGATTCTTTCGCGTGGCACTGCTCGAAGTCAGGCTCTACGGCGACCCGATGCTCCGGCGCAAAGCCGCGCATGTGCGGGAGGTGACACCCGAGACGCGCCGGATCATCGCCGACATGGTCGAGACCATGTTCCACCAGGTCGGCATCGGCTTAGCAGCCCCACAGGTGGGCATCCCCTACCGCCTGCTCGTCATGGACGACGGCAAGGGCGGCGCCCGCGCGCTGATCAACCCCGTCATTGCCCAGCGCAGCGGCTCGGTCGTCGACGAGGAAGGCTGCCTTTCGCTTCCCGGCATCTACGCCGACGTGGAGCGCAGCAAGACGATTACCGTCCAGGCCACCGACGAGGATGGCCAGCCCTTCGATCTCGATGCCGCCGGCATGCAGGCGCGCGTCATCCTGCACGAGATGGACCACCTGGAGGGCGTCCTCTTCATCGATCACCTCTCCCCCGTCGCGCGCGACCGCATCAAGAAGAGGATCCAGAAGTACGGCTTCCCCAAGGAGAGGCGCTCTCGAGCCTTCGCCCTCTAGCTTGAAGGTCTTGTTCTACGGGACGCCCGAGTTCGCGCTGCCGACCCTCGAGGCCCTCCTCGATCGCCACGTCGTCGTCGCCGCCGTCACCCAGCCCGATAAGCCGGCCGGCCGCGGCCGGCGCCTGACCCCTCCGCCCGTCAAGCAGCGCGCGCTCGCCGCGGGCCTACCCGTGCTCCAGCCGCCGCGGCTCCGCGACCCGGGCTGGCCGGAGCGGCTGGCCGAGTTCGGCGCCGACGTCGCCGTCGTGGTCGCCTTCGGCCAGATCCTGCCGAAGGCCGTGCTGGATGTCCCCCGACGCGGCTCCATCAATGTCCACGCCTCGATCCTGCCGCGCTACCGCGGCGCCGCGCCCATCGCGTGGGCCATCATTCGCGCCGAGACCGAGACGGGCATCACCACCTTCCAGATGGATCCCGGCATGGACACGGGCGCCGTGCTGCTCTCGGAGTCCACCGCCATCGGCCCCGACGAGACCGCCGGCGAGCTTTCGGCGCGGCTGAGCCACCTGGGCGCCAAGGTCTTGATCCGCACGCTCGACGCGCTCGACACCCTCACGCCCACGCCGCAAGACCACGCGCGGGCGACGCTCGCGCCGCGGCTCAAGAAAGAGGACGGCTGGCTGCGCCTGACTGAGCCCGCGCGAAGTCTCGTCAACCGGGTGCGCGGATGCAATCCCTGGCCGGGCGCGGCCGTCATGACGCCGGCGGGCCGTCTCCTGATCTGGCGCGCCGCCGCCGTCCCCGACGCGGCCGGGGCCTCACCCGGCACACTCTTGGAGGGCCCCTCACCCCTCCCCTCTCCCCAGCGGGGAGCGGGGTCCGGAGACCTTCGCCCCGGGAGGGGGAGAGGGGAGGGTGAGGGGGCGCTCTGCATCGCGACGGGCGAGGGGCTGCTCCTGCCCGTCGAGGTCCAGCCCGAGAGCCGCAAGGCCGTGGCATGGGAGGATTTCCTGCGCGGCGCGCGGCTCGCCCCCGGGGCGCGGCTCACGGAGATCGGCGCGTGAGCCCGGTGCTGCGGGCGGGGCCGGTCTCGCAGTCGCGCTACGAGGCGCTCCGCATCCTCGTGCGCGTCGAGGAGGACCGCGCCTTCGCCGACATCGTCCTCGAGCACGCACTCGAGAAGGCGCGGCTCGACCCGCGCGACGCCGCGCTCTGCACCGAGCTGGTCTACGGCACGCTCAGGTGGCGCCGGCACCTCGACTGGCGGCTGGCGCCCCACCTCAAGCGTCCGCTCGACAAGCTCGACCCCTGGGTGCGCGCGCTGCTGCGGCTCACCGCCTACCAGCTCTTCTTCCTCGACCGCGTCCCGCGCTGGGCGGCGGTGGACGAGGCCGTGAGCCTGGCCAAGCTCAAGGCGCGCAAGCCCGGGCCGCCGGAATTCGTCAACGCCGTTCTCCGATCGCTGACGCGCGCCGCGGGGCCTCCGCCCCTACCGGCCCTACCGGTCGAGGCCTCGGCCGTGCAGTGCTCCTTCCCCGATTGGATCGCGGCCCGGTGGATCACGCGCTACGGCTCGAAGGAGGCGGAGGCGCTCATGACCGCCTCGAACGAGCGGCCGCCCACGACCATCCGGGTCAACACGCTCCGCATCACGCGCGACGCCTTCGCGGCGCGGGTGAGGGACGAGGAGCTCGCCCGCACGCGGCCGACCGCGCTCGCTCCCGAGGGGTTGATCATCGACCACGGCGCCGTCGGCCGGTGGGCCGCCTTCGCCGAGGGCTCGTTCACGGTACAGGACGAGGCGTCCATGCTGGTGGCGCGCCTCGTCGACCCGAAGCCGGGCGAGCTCGTGGCGGACACGTGCGCGGCCCCCGGCACCAAGGCGACGCATATGGCCGAGCTGATGCAGAACCGCGGGCGCATCGTCGCCATGGACCCGCAGGCCGCGCGGCTCAAGCTCGTCTCGAAAGCGGCCGCGCGGCTCGGCATCGGCATCATCGAGGCCCATCTCGGGGGCGCGGCGGCGCTCGCGGGCCGCTGGCGGAGCAAGTGCGACCGCGTCCTCGTCGACGCGCCCTGCTCCAACCTCGGCGTTCTCCGCCGCAACCCCGACGTCAAGTGGCGCCGCACCGAGGAAGATCTCCGCCGGCTGCAGGACAAGCAGAAGACCATCATCGCCGCCGCGGCCTCGATGGTGAAGCCAGGCGGGCGGCTCGTCTACGCGACCTGCTCCCTCGAGCCCGACGAGAACGAGGCGGTGGTCGCCTCGCTACCCGGCTACGGGACAGAGTGGCAGCCGGATCCGCCGGATGGCTTCCCCGTGCCACCCGACGCCCAGGGCTTCGTGCGCCTCTTCCCCCATGTGCACGGCACCGACGGCTTCACCGCGATCAGACTCCGGAGGACATCATGACAGCACCAGTGGTGCTCTACGAGAAGACCGGCCGCATCGCGCGCCTCACGCTCAACCGGCCGGAGAAGCTCAACGCCATCAACGACGTGCTGCCGCGCGAGCTCCGCGATGGTGTCGCCCGCGCGAATGCCGACGACGGCGTCCATGTCATCGTGCTCGCGGGCGCGGGGCGGGCCTTTTGCGCGGGCTATGACCTCGAGATCTACGCCGAGAAGCCGCGCCCCATCGCCTATAGCCAGGACATGCCCTGGGACCCGATGGTGGACTACGCAGGCATGAGCGCGAACACGGAATGCTTCATGAGCCTCTGGCGGAGCTTCAAGCCGGTGATCTGCAAGGTGCACGGCTACGCCGTCGCGGGCGGCAGCGATATCGCGCTCTGCTCGGACCTGATCGTCATGGCCGAGGACGCGCGCATCGGCTACCCGCCGGCGCGGGTCTGGGGCTGTCCGACCACCGCCATGTGGATCTACCGCGTGGGCGCCGAGCGAGCCAAGCGCATGCTCTTGACGGGCGACCTCGTCACGGGCGTCGAGGCGGCCCGCATGGGGCTCGTCACTGAGGCCGTGCCGGCGGCCGAGCTCGACGCCGCGGTGGAGCGCTGGGCCCTACGCATGGCGGGCATGCCCAGGAACCAGCTCATGATGCAGAAGCTCATGATCAACCAGGCCTACGACAATATGGGGCTCGCGACGACGCAGATGATCGCGACCATCTTCGACGGCATCACGCGCCACAGCCCCGAGGGCTTCGCCTTCAAGCAGCGCTGCGAGGAAGTCGGCTTCAAGCAGGCCGTCCGCGAGCGCGACAGCGGCGCGCCCATCCCGGGTTCTTGAAGTTTGCGGGCGCGAGGTCATTGGCGTAGGGTGGAAATTAGAGGAGGGCCCCATGGAAACATTCATTTCCATCGACATCGACAAGGTCCAGCGGCTCCTGCTCACCGACGGCTGGCACCAGGTCAAGGACGGCTCCTTCCTGGTCGGCAACTACGGCTTCGTCCGGGGCCAGACGGTGATCGTCAACGCCATCGCGATCAAGGGCAGCGCCTCGCACTGGGTCCGCTGGACGGAGCCCGAGGGCAAGGTACTTGCCTGTCCGCTCACGGCTGTGCTGGCGTTGGAATCGACGGCGCCGGCTCCATAGGAGGCCAAGATCATGGGCGAGTTCAAGCGCATCAAGATCCGTGTAAGCGCGGAAAGCGCGGGGATGCTCCTGCCCGAAGACCAGATCGCCGGCGCCTGCAGCGCGCTCCGCGAGAAGCTCACGGCCCTGGACTTGGCGGTGCTGGTGGTCGAGCCCGAGGAGGAGCCGCCCGTCGAGTTCCCGGAGTCGCTCGAGAAGGAACTGGGCTGAGTCCGGGGCGCGGCATATCGATCTCGGCGGCCCGAAGCTTGCTGGTACCGGGCCGATGCAGTAAGGTCGTGGCGAATGGTTGTTCGAGGTGCAGCCGAAGGCGAGACGAGGGCTGAATAAGTGAAGATAGCGCCGAGCATTCTCTCCGCCGATTTCTCCGCGCTCGGCGAGGCCGTGGCCCGCGTTGAGGCGGGCGGCGCCGACCAGCTCCACGTGGACGTCATGGACGGCCGCTTCGTGCCCAATATCACCATCGGGCCGCCCGTGATCGAGTCCATCAGGAAGCGCACGCGCCTGCCGCTCGACGTTCACCTGATGATCGTCGAGCCCGAGCGCTACATCGAGACCTTCGTCCGGGCCGGGGCGGATCTCCTGACCGTCCACGCCGAGGCCTGCCCACACCTGAACCGCACCCTCCACCAGATCAGGGAGGCCGGCGCCAAGGCCGGGGTGGCGCTGAACCCCTCGACCCCGCCCGAGATCATCGAGTGGGTGCTGGACGATCTCGACCTCATCCTGGTCATGTCGGTCAACCCGGGCTTCGGCGGCCAGTCCTTCATCCCGTCGTCCTATGCCAAGGTGCGCCAGATCAGGACCCTGGTCGGCAAGCGGCCCATCGAGGTGTCGGTGGACGGCGGGGTCAACCGGGACAAGGCGGGCGCCTTGGCCCAGGCCGGAGCGAGCACCCTCGTGGCCGGCTCGGCCATCTTCGGCGCACAGGACCCCGCCCAGGCCGTCCGAGATCTCCGGAGGGCGTCCGAAGTACTGAAGTAGGTCTGGCTTTCCGGGGCGAGGTTGCGCGGATCTACCAGTCTTCTTCCGTGGGGCATCGTAGGCGCAACGGGACCTTGCGCTCGGGCTCCGGGCAGGTCATCGTATCGCCCGTGGCGCCCGCACTCACTTTCACCGCCCTGGCCGCGAGCCTCCTCATCGGCCTCGCGGCCGTCGTCCGGATGGCGGGTCCCGGGGCGGATGGCTTCGAGAATCTCGCGGGCGTCATTCGCCTGCCGCAGCGGGTGACGGGAACGATCGTCACCCTCTTCACGCTGGCGGCCGTGGTGTTCGTCATCGACCTCACGCGCCGCGCCCGGAGGCGCCGGCCTGAAGAGGACGAGGTAGCGCTCGGGCCCGAGCCGGTCCGCGTCCCGTCCTGGCTGCGCGCGGTGACCCAGATCCTCTCGCTCCTGTACTTCGTCGTTCTCGGCTACGTGCTGTGGCAGCGCGGCATCCCCTTCATGGCCATGATGCTGGGCCCTGGCCCCGGGGCAGTGGATGCGGTCGCGCAGGAGGCGCCCGCCGTCGCTCCGCCCCTCATCACCTGGACGTGGGGCGTCCTCGCGCTCGCGGCCGGACTCGGTGCGCTGGCTTTCGCGCTGTGGGTCGCGTTCAGCGATCGCCTGGCAGGCTGGTTCGAGAACGCAGCCGGCGACGACGCGCCGCGGGCTCCCCTGGTCACGGCGGTCGAGGACAGCCTCGAGGACCTGCGCGCCGAGCCCGACTCGCGCCGTGCCATCATCCGGTGCTATGGAAGGTTCGAGCGCGCGGCGGCCGACTCCGGGCTCGCGCGGGACCCCTGGCTCACGCCGATGGAGTTCATGCGTGAGGCTCTGGAGCGGCTGCCCGTCCCGAGCGCAGCCGTGCCGACGCTGACGCGCCTCTTCGAGCTGGCGCGATTCAGCCGTCGCGCGCTGGGGCCGGCAGAGCGCGACCGCGCGCTCGAGGCGCTGGACGAGATCAAGGCGGCCATCGAGACGGCCAACGAAACGGGGAGACGCGATGCCGTCGCTCGCTGACCGGTCGGCACGCCGTCTCGTCGGCCGCGGCCTCCTCGCCATGCTCCTGGCCCTCGTGGCTATCCCCGTGTACCTGGCACTGGATCCGACCTGGCGACCCGGGGCCGTCCGTCTGGCGTGCGCGCTGACCGTGGCCGTCGGCTGCGTCCGCGCGAGACGCGGCGTGCGGCGGGTGATCGGAGGGCACGCACCGTCCGCGCTCGACGCGCCGTCTCCCCCGCCGCCGATGCCGGAGCTGGACCTGCGTTTTCTCCGGGTCCGCGACGATGTGACCTTCAGCATCCGGAGCCGGCCTTACTTCGATCGGGTCCTCTGGCCCCGCCTGCTCGACGCGGCCGGCGGGAGCCTTGCGCCGCCGACAGAGCACCGCTGGATCCGCCGGCGCGGCCCCTCGCCGGCCACTCTTGCGAAGCTCATCGACGAGGTCGAGAAGCGCGCGTGAAGATCGAGGCCGTCGCCGATCGTTGTCAGACGATCCTTGCCGCGCTGGCACAGGTGATCGTCGGGAAAGCGGACGTGCTCGAGCAGATCATGGCCGGCGTCCTCGCCAACGGGCACATCCTCATCGAGGACAATCCGGGCCTGGCGAAAACGCTCATCGCGCGGCTCGTCGCCCAGACTCTCGACCTGAGCTTCAAACGGATACAGTTCACACCGGACCTTCTGCCCAGCGACATCACGGGCAGCTTCCTCTTCGACCAGCGCGAGGCTCGCTTCGAGTTCCGCCAGGGGCCGATTTTCACCCATCTGCTCCTCGCCGACGAGATCAATCGGGCCACGCCCAAGACGCAGAGCGCGCTGCTGGAGGCGATGCAGGAGGCGCAGGTCACCGTCGAGGGGACGTGCTTCCCGCTCGAGGCGCCGTTCCTCGTGATCGCCACACAGAACCCCATCGAGATGGAGGGCACGTATCCGTTGCCCGAGGCGCAGCTCGACCGCTTTCTGATGCGCCTCACGGTGGGCTATCCGGAGCGCGCGGACGAGGTGGAGATCCTGGCGCGGCGGAGGCAACGCCGGGCCGACGAGATCACCCTGGCCCCTGTGACCTCGCGCGCCGAGCTGCTGACCATGCAGGCGAGCCTGGAGGGCGTGCACGTGGCCGACGTGACCGAGCGCTACATCGTGGACCTGGTCCGGGCCACGCGCGCCGACCACCGCGTGGCGCTCGGCGCGTCGCCCCGCGGCGCGCTCGCACTGCTCAAGCTCTCGCGCGCCCTGGCGGCCCTGCGGCGACGTGATTTCGTGCTGCCGGACGACGTGAAGGCCATGGCCATTCCCGCGCTGGCGCACCGGCTCGTCCTGAGACCCGAGCTGTGGGCGTCGAGGATCTCGGCGGCGCAGGTCGTCCAGAGCCTGCTGGCACAGGTGCCGGCCCCGGGCGCCGACGCCCGATGACCGCGCACCTGACGCCGCTGGGCCTGTCGCTGCTCACCGTCGCCGTCTGGGCGCTCTCGCTCGCCGTCCTCAGCGCGCGCGCGGAGCTGTTCGTGGCCGCGCTGCCGCTCGTGCTGGCGCTGGCCGCGCTGGCCCTGCGGCCGTCCATCCCGGACTATGCCCTGACCCACGAGGTCTCCTCGGACCGGGTCTTCGAAGGTGACACCGTGACGGTCACGGTGTCGGTGACGGCGCGCTCGGCCGTCCCCCTCATGGAGTTGCTCGAGCCCCTTCCCTACGCCAGCGACCTCGCGTCCGGGCGCAACCGTGCCGTGATGGCGCTCCGGCCGGGCCAGACGGCCAGCTTCCGTTACGAAGTACGCTGGCCTGGTCGCGGCGTGCACGATCTCGGGACGGTCGTCGTCCGGGGCCGCGACCGCTGGGGCGTCCGTGCCTGGGAGCGTCGCCACGTCGACCTCACGCGCGTGCGCGTGTATCCGCGCATCGTTCCCCTCCGCAGCCTGCCGCGTCCCTTCCACACGCAGACGTCGGTCGGCGACTACACGTCGCCCGCCCTCGGCGAGGGGATCGAGCCGGGCGACATCCGCCAGTTCACGCCCGGCGACCGGATCAGACAGGTGAACTGGCGCGCCTCGCTCCGCCTGGGATCGCTCTACGTCACGCAGCGTCACCGCGAGCGCAACGCCGACGTGGTGCTGATGCTCGACACGCTGGCCCAGGTGGGCGTGGCGCCGGAGACCACGCTCGATCTCGGCGTGCGGGCCGCCGCCTCGCTGGCCACCGCGTACCTCGCCCGCAAGGACCGCGTCGGTCTGATCATCTATGGCGGGGTGATCGACTGGGTCAAGCCCGGGTCGGGACGAGCCCAGTACGAGCGGCTCGCCGGCGCCCTGCTGAGGGCCGACGTCGTCTTCACCTACGTGGCGAAGGACCTAGCGCTGGTGCCGCCGCGGGTGCTGCCACCGCGCGCGCTCGTGATCGCGGTCACGCCGTTGCTCGACCAGCGTTTCACGAAGGCCGCGCTCGACTTGGCCGCGCGCGGCTTCGACCTCGTCGTCCTCGTCGTCTCTCCGGTCGACGTGACGCGCGCCATGCTGGCCGGCTCGCCGACCGACGACGTCGCGTGCCGTCTCTGGGCCCTCGAGCGCCGCACCCGGCTCGACGGGCTGCGCCGCCATGGGTTGGCCGTCCTCGAGTGGAATCCGGCGGAGCCCCTCGAGCCGGCCCTCGCCGGGCTCGAGCGACGCCGACCCAGGCTGGCAGCCGCGCGATGATCCGCTTGTCTGCCGCTGCGTTCGCCTCCGTCCTGTTCGTGGTGCCGGTCCTCACGGCGGCGGTACCCGCGGTCACGGCGGTCGGTCTGATCGGCCTGGCGCTGGCCGCCGTGGGCATCGCCACGCGCTGGCGGTGGCCCGTCACCGCCGCGGCCTGCCTCTTCCTGACCGACTACGCGGCGGCGCTGTGGCTGGCCGACGCGTCCGTGAGCGTCGCCGGCGCCGCCGGCTTCGGTCTCTCGCTCCTCCTCCTGCTGCAATCCACGGAGCTGGCCCGCTGCGCGCAGCACGCGACGGTCGACGCCGGCCTTGCCCGATCTCAGATCATTCACTGGCTCGGCTTCGCGGCCGCAACGCTGGCGGCGACGTTCTCGGCCATGCCCTTGGCGACTGCCCTCGCTGCGCTGATGCCGTTCGCCGCCGCGCCGGTCGTGGCTGCCGCCGGCGCCCTCGGCGCGGTGCTGGCCCTCGCCGCGACGGTGATCCGTCCACGACGCTGATATCCCGCCCGCCGAGAGGCCGCCCCCCGTCGGGCCGGGGGCGCCATCGACCCGACGAGCTGACCACGCGACCGGCGCGGGCGCGGCCGGGTTGCGAAACGCGCAGGCGTGCTCTATGGTCGGTTGATTCGCTCGCCCGACGCCACGGCGGCCGGGCAACAAGTTGCGCGAGCCGTACTGGGCCGGCCGCGCGCGCCGCGCGATCCGAGCCCAAGGAGACCACGATGAACGGTGCGGAGAGCCTGGTGCGGACGCTGGTGGCGGGCGGGGTCAACGTGTGCTTCACCAACCCCGGCACGTCGGAAATGCACTTCGTGGCCGCCCTCGACAAGGTCGACGGCATTCGCTGCGTGCTCGGCCTCTTCGAGG
>Ga0315278_10003438_pt1 | contig 14135 bp, 12 predicted proteins | sample YL17G06_0_MG_FD_203880 | JGI IMG/M metagenome (GOLD analysis project Ga0315278, IMG submission 203880) | Sediment microbial communities from Yellowstone Lake, YNP, Wyoming, USA - YL17G06_0 | ecosystem: Environmental > Aquatic > Freshwater > Lake > Sediment | place: USA: Wyoming | collected...
CCAGTCACAGGATTCGAGCGTGCGGAGGATATGCTCCCGCTCCACGACCTCGAGTGTCCGGGCGCCGCCCGCGACGGTGGTTGCCGGCACCGCGGCGTGGCGCCTCTCCCCGAGCTCGTCGACAAGGAGCTCGCGCCCGGGCGAAAGGATGACGGCTCGCTCGAGGACGTTTCGCAACTCGCGGATATTGCCCGGCCAGTCGTACGCGATGAGCCGGTCCATGGTCGCCGCCGGCACGTGCTCGCCGCTCTTGGCGAGCATCCGGGTCAAGTGGCCGAGGAGGTGCCACACGAGCAGCGGGATGTCCTCCCTGCGCGCCCGGAGCGGGGGCAGCTCGATGGCAAAGACCCGAAGCCGATAGTAGAGGTCCGAGCGGAAGGTGCCCTCACGGGCGGCGGCGGACAGATCGCGGTTCGAGGCGGCAATGACACGCACGTCGGCCCTGTGGGTGACGGAGGAGCCGACGCGCTCGAATTCTCCCTCCTGGAGCACGCGCAGCAGCTTCGCCTGCAGCTCGAGGGGAAGCTCGCCGACCTCGTCGAGGAAGAGCGTGCCGCCGTCTGCCAGCTCGAAGCGCCCGACCTTCCGGGACGAGGCACCCGTGAACGCCCCCTTCTCGTGCCCGAACAGCTCGCTCTCGATGAGTGGGGGGGGCAGGGCGGCGCAGTTCACCTTGACCAGCGTGCGGTCGCGCCGCCGGCTCTTGGCGTGGATCGCCTTGGCCATGATCTCCTTGCCCGTTCCCGTCTCGCCCAGGAGCAGCACCGTCGAGTCCGTGGGCGCGACCTGCTCGATCTGAAACAGGACGCCCCGCAGCGCGGCACTCTCGCCCACGATGTCGTCCAACCCTTCCGCGCTGAAGCCTCCTGCGCGGAGATATTCGTTCTCCGTCTGGACCCGCTCGCGCAAGGCCTCCACCTCGGCCAGGGTGGCGCGCAGCTTCTGCTCGTGCTGGCGCCGCAACAGGGCGCCGGCGAACATCTCGCAGATGAGGCGGAGGCGATGGAGGACAGGCTGCGGCCATTGCCGCTCCCGCAGTGTGGTGCCGAACGACACGGCGCCAAGAAGTCGATCTCCGGCCACGATCGGGAAGAGCGCCACGGATTTCACACCGAAGGCTCGCAGCGTCTGGAGATCGCGGGAGGCCTCTGGCGGAACGTCGCTCAGACTGGAGACGATCACCGGCACGCGCTTCTCGACGAGCTGCTCGAAGACCCACGGGCTGACCTGGGCAATGGGCATACCGACGGGAAAGGGAATCACGCCGGGAGCGACAGCAACCGCGTGGGTGGAGCGCAAGATGCCGTCGACTGGGTCAACCACTCCGAAGATCGAGCGCTCGGCGTCGAGGAACTGGGTCAGGCGATAGAGGATGTCATCGATGCTGGCGTCGAAGTCCTCGAGCGGCTGACCCAGCAGCTTGCTCGCGATCGAGGCGAGGAGAACCTCGAAGCTCTCCGCAGTCTCATAAGACGACATATCGTCCCTGGACGACATAGCAACCGAGTATAGACGATATATCCGCCTTCCTGTTTCTCCCTGAAGCGCCAGATGCCTGACCCCACGCGCGCCAAGCTATCGATACGCAAGAGATCCCGAGCGGCGACCAGTACGGCCTCGAGACTGGCACGCAATTTCCTTACCTCCACGAGCCGATGACCTTACAGATCAGCGCGATCGGGCCGGCTGCGGTTACAAATCTCAAGCTGGCTGGGAGGCTCACGGCCGAAGAGGTGCCAGTGCTCTCGCGCGTGTGCGCGGAGCTGACGGGACGCGTGGTCCTCGATCTGACCGACCTGCACTTCGCCGATCGGCAAGGGGTGTGCCTACTGCTGGAGCTGCGGGCCCAGGGGGCCGAGCTGACGGGTGTCTGTCCGTACCTGCTCCTCTTGCTCGCCGGGAGGTAGCAGCATGCAACTCACTCAATCAAGGGGGAGGACGAAGATGAAGGGCATCACAAGAGTTTGTTCCACGTTGTTTGCATTGATGGCGGCGCTGGCGCTTGTCGCAGGGCCGGCATCCGCCCAGGCATCGGGCAAGAAGCCGAACATCCTCGTCATCATGGGCGATGACGTCGGCTGGTTCAATATCGGCGCCTATCACCGGGGCATCATGTCCGGCAAGACGCCGAATCTCGACAAGCTGGCCGCGCAGGGGATGATGTTTACCGACTACTACGCCGAGGCGAGCTGCACGGCCGGCCGCGCGAATTTCATCACCGGCGAGCTTCCTCTCCGCACCGGCCTCACCACGGTCGGCCAGGCAGGGGCCGATGTGGGGATCCCCGCCCAGGCCAGCACACTCGCGACGGCCCTGAAGGTGCAGGGCTATGCAACCGGGCAGTTCGGCAAGAACCACCTCGGCGACCTGAACAAGTATCTGCCGACGGTGCACGGCTTCGACGAGTTCTTCGGCTACCTGTACCACCTCGACGCTATGTCGGACCCGTACTGGTATTCGTTCCCGGCAGACGAGGCGTTCTACAACGCGAATGGCCCGCGCAGTCTGGTGCACACCTGGGCGACGGACACGGATGATCCCACCGTGATGCCGCGATGGGGCAAGGTCGGCAAGCAGAAGATCGTGGATGGAGGACCGCTACCGCCGTTTGCGGATATGTCCAACGTGCCCAATATGCATGACCTGCCCTTTGCGAAGGCCAAGTACAACATGACAACCTTCGACGAGGTGCTGGTTAAGTCCTCTTCCGACTTCATGGACAAGGCCAAGAAGGACGGCAAGCCCTTCTTCCTCTGGCACAACACGACGCGCATGCACGTCTGGACGTTCCTGGCTCCGAAGTATCGGGCCATGATGAACAGCAACACCAACTACGGCCTCGAGGAGGCCGGCATGGCGCAGATGGACGACAGCATCGGCGCGCTGATGAAACACCTGGAAGACATCGGCGAGGCCGACAACACGATCGTCATCTTCACCACCGACAACGGGGCGGAAGTCTTCACCTGGCCCGACGGCGGCATGACGCCGTTCAAAGCCACCAAAGGGACGGTCTATGAAGGGGGCTTCCGTGTACCGGCCATCATTCGCTGGCCCGGCATGGTCAAGCCGGGCACCGTGGAGAACGGCCTTTTCTCCGGACTCGACTGGTACCCGACGTTGGTGGCTGCCGCCGGCAACCCCGACATCACCGGGCAGCTCCTGAAGGGGGTAAAGCTGGGCGATCGGACCTACAAGAACCACCTGGACGGTTACAACCAGCTGGACCTTCTGCTGGGCAAAGGGCCGTCCAAGCGGCACGAGCTCTTCTACTTCGGCGGCCCCCATTTGGGCGCACTCCGCATCGATGACTTCAAGTTCAGGTTCTACGACCAGCCAGGGGGCTGGCCCGGACCCAAGGTGACGACAGACATGCCCACCATGGTCAACCTCCGCCAGGATCCCTTCGAGCGGACCCCGTCGATCGGTGGCCAGAGTCTGAACGACCAAGGCGCAGGGTACGTGAACGACTTCATGGCCCGCGAGTTCTGGCGCTTCGTTCTCGTGCAGCAGTTCGTGGGGAAGCTGGCCCTGACCGCCATCGACTATCCGCCGATGCAGGATCCGGCCACCTTCAACCTCGATGCCATCAAGAAGAAAATCGACGCGATGATGAGGGAACACCGAGGGCAATAGTCGCAGGGTTGAACAGGCGGGCGCCCTCGAGCGGGCGCCCGCCTGTTCAACCCTGTGCAACGTGAGGCGCCGGGGCCCCAATTCGACTGTGACGCATCAACAGAAGGGATGAGAGACATGAGATCAGCCCGCAAGAGATTCACCGTACTCCGCGTCGCTCGCATTCCGGCGCAGGTGCTGGGGATAGGCGCGCTGCTGCTCGTTGCGGTCCACGCCGGCGCGCAAACCGACCCGCTCCCGTCGTGGAATGACGGCCCTGTGAAGAAGGCTATCGTGGAGTTCGTCCAGGCGACCACGACGCAGGGAAGTCCCAAGTTTGTACCGTCGGCGGAGCGTATCGCCACCTTCGACCAGGACGGCACGCTGTGGGTCGAGCATCCGATGTACTCGCAGGTGATCTACTGCCTCGACCGCGTGCCCGCGGTGGTCAAGGCGAAGCCGGAGCTGGCGAATGTCGAGCCGTTCAAGACCGTGATGTCGGGCAACCGCGAGGCGATGGCCAAGCTGTCGATGGACGATCTTCTCAAGATCGCGGCCGCGACGCTGACCGGCATGTCCGTCGAGATGTTCAGGGCCGACGTGGCGAAGTGGATCGCGGAGGCGAAGGACCCGCGCTGGAAGCGACCCTACACCGAGCTGACCTACCTGCCGATGCAGGAAGTGCTGAAGTACCTGCGCGCCGGCGGCTACAAGACCTACATCGTCACCGGCGGCGGCCAGGACTTCGTGCGCGTGTATGCGGAGCAGGTCTACGGCATCCCGCCCGAGCAGGTGGTGGGCACCGCGGGGGGCACGAAGTACGGCTACGACAAGAGCGGCAAGCCGTTCCTGACCAAGGAGCCTAACTAAGCTCCTGCTCAACGACAACAGTGCCGGCAAGCCCGAGGGCATCCACCTTATGATCGGCCGCCGGCCCTATGCCGCGTTCGGCAACTCGACCGGCGACCGCCAGATGCTGGAGTACACTGGGGCGGGCGACGGCGCGCGGCTGCTGATGATGGTGGTGCTGCACGACGACGCGAAGCGCGAGTACGCTTACGGCCCGGCCCAGGGGCTGCCGGACACCAAGGTCGGCACCTTCACCCAGGCGCTCTACAACGAGGCCATCAAGAAGGGCTGGACGGTCATCAGCATGAAGAACGACTGGAAGCGCATCTTCACATTCGAGCCATAGTGGAGATCCCGGAGGGAAAGCATGCTCCCGGCCCTTGATTTCTGGGACTACGTCACCTTTGCGGCGCTGTTTGTCGTCGGAATCACGGGGTTAGTGGCCCTGGTCTTCATCCTGGGCCTGCCGGGGCGCATCGCCATCGCCCGCAAGCACCCCGACGCCGATGCAGTCAACATCATGGGCTGGGCCGGATTCCTGGCCGTCGTGCCGTGGATCCAGGCATTCATCTGGGCCTTCAAGCCCACCACCGTGATCGACATCTGGCGCTTCCCGCCGGAGGAGCAACGGGACATAGCAGAGAACATCGCGAGGCTCGAAGGCAAGGCGCCGACGAAGCCGCCCGGCGATCGTGGCACGGACCACTGAGATACGCCTGGCATGATCGTTGCCCTCCTCATCACAGCCCTCTTCATCCTCTTCGTCTGGCTCGTCTTCTTCCAGTTCAAGCTCATCAAGTTCAGCATCGGCTGGGGCGTCGTCTCCTCCCTCTTTTTTGTCCACCTGCTGCTCATCTTTGTCATCGGCATCCGCTTCCTGGCGCCGTACTCGACGGACGTCCGCGTCATCCAGCACACCATCCAGATCATCCCGCGCCTGCCCGAGCCCACGCTCGTGACGGCCGTTCTCGTCGAGCCGAACGTGCCCGTCAAGAAGGGCCAGCCACTCTTCGAGTTCGACCGCCGCCTCTACGAGGACAAGGTGAGGGAGCAGGCATCGGCGCTCGCCTCCGCCAAGCAGAACGTCCTCATCCTCAAGGCCAACCTCCAGATAACCGAGCAGGCCATGGCGAAGGCCGTCAGCGCCCGCGATGGCGCCAAGGTCCAGTCCGACGTCCTGCAGGTCGACGTCAACGTGGCGCAGAACACCTTGGTGCAGGCCCAGAGCGCGCGCGATTTCGCCCGCGTCCAGCGAGACCGGTTCGGGCGACTCGTGAAGGAGGACGCGGCTCGCGGGGAGCAGCTCCAGCAGTGGGAGCACGAGATCACGGGCAAAGAGGCCTCCGTGGCCGAGGCCCGGGACCGCATCGAGAAGGCGCGGCTCCAAGCCAAGCAGTGGCAGTACGACCTGCGCGGAGCCGAGGCCGCCGTCGCCGAGGCCAGGGACACCGTGACGAAGGCCCGCCTCGCCTACGACGCGCAGATCGGCGGGATCAACCCCGCCGTGGCGGAGATCGAGGCCAAGCTGGCCCAGGCCCGCTACTACCTCGACCAGACCACGATCTACGCGCCCGAGGACGGCTACATCATTAACCTCCAGGTCCGCCCGGGCATGGTCGCCGGCATCGTCCGCATCGGCGCCATCGCCGCGTTCATCGTGGAGGCCGACCGCTACGTCCTGGACACCTTCTACCAGGAGCACCTCAAGTTCGTGAAGGCGGGACAGCCGGTGGAGGTCGCGCTGAACCTCTACCCCGGGCGGATCCTGAAGGGCAAGGTCGACAGCATCTGGCTGGCGAGCGGGGAAGGCCAGCTCCTGCCGAGCGGCGAGCTGCCGACCTTCACCCTGCCGCCCAAGCCGGGGCAGGTCGGCTACGCCGTGAAGATCGTCCTCGACGGCAATATCAAGGTGCCCATCGGCGCGCAGGGCGCCGCCGCCATCTACACGACGGGTGGCGGCTTCGCTGCGCTCCGCCGGGTCGTCATCCGCACTTACTCGTGGCTCAACTGGCTGTACCCGATACCCTTCTGATGCGCCGCGCCCTCGTCGCACTCTCAGCGGGGCTTCTCCTGGGCGGCTGCCTGCTCGGGCCCGACTACAAGCGCCCGCCTCTCTCCCCTCCCGCGGTATTCCGCGGCGAGGAGCCCGCGACGGCCACCGTTGCCGGGCCCACCTTCGGCGATCTCGAGTGGGAGCAGCTCTTCAAGGACGACGAGCTCCGCGGGCTCGTCAGGCGCGCGCTCGCGGCGAACTACGACGTGCGCATCGCCGCCGCCCGGGTGCTCGAAGCCCGGGCCCAGGTTGGTGTCGCGCGCGCCGCCTTCTTTCCTCAGCTCAGCATCGGCGCCACCGCCGGCCAGTTCCGGGCCTCCCAGACGGTGTACCCCTATCCCCTGCCGGTGAGCGGGAGCGACAACTTCACCTTCGGGGGCGCCCTCGGCTTCGAGTTCGACCTCTGGGGCAAGATCCGCCGCGCCAACGAAGCCTCGCGCGCCCAGCTGCTGGCGTCCGAAGAGGCCAAGGCCACCGTCTTGTCGAGCCTGGTCGCCGAGGTCGCCACGGCGTACCTCCAGCTCCGGGAGCTCGATCTCGAGCTCGACATCTCGCGCCGAACGCTCGAGAGCCGCAGGGCCTCCCTGCGCCTCGTCAAGCTGCGCAAGGAGCTGGGCGTGTCGACGGGGCTGGAGGTGAGCCAGGCCGCCGTCCTCGTCGACTTCGCCGCCGCCGTCATTCCGAACCTCCAGCGCCTGATCGAGCAGACGGAAAATCAGATCCGGCTTCTCCTGGGCGAGCCGCCCGGCCCTGTCACCAGAGGCCTGCCGCTGGCCGAGCAGGGGCTGACGCTCTCCCTCGCTCCGGGCCTGCCGTCGTCGCTGCTCGAGCGGCGCCCCGACATCCGGCAGGCCGAGGAGAACCTGATCGCGGCCAATGCCAATATCGGGGTGGCCAAGGCCCAGATGTTCCCGCAGCTCACACTCACCGCCGTGGCCGGCCAGCAAACCGCCGCGCTCTCGCAGCTCATGGACGGCGCCTCGGGCTTCTGGTCCTTCGCGGGCAACCTGCTCCAGCCCGTCTTCCAGGGCGGCCGGCTCTGGTTCACCTTCCAGGCGACCAAGGCGCGCCAGCAGCAGGTCCTGGTCGACTACGAGCGGACGATCCAGCAGGCCTTCCGGGAAGTCGCCGACGGCCTCGTCGCCAATCAGAAGAACCGCGAGGTCCGCACCCAGAACGAGGAGCTGACGGTGACGGCGCGAAAGTACCTGCGGCTGTCGACCATGCAGTACGAAGGCGGCGTGGCGAGCTACCTCGAGGTGCTTGACGCCGACACCAGGCTCTACGCGGCCGAGATCGACCTGGCCCGCGCGCGTCTGGCCGTCCTGCTCTCCGTGGTGCAGGTCTACCGGGCGCTGGGCGGCGGCTGGCAGACGGCGTCGCTGGCGTCGTCCACCGAGCCGTCCGGAGAGCCCAAGACGGCCGAGGGAGCCGATCGCCGATAGGAGTTCGAACGGGTCCCGACATGAAAAGAGAATCCCCTACGCCCGCGGTGCGGACCGCCGCGGCACGACATTGACTGAAAGGACGGATGCCTTGCTGGCGCATGCGGACTACGATCGGCTGCTGCTGGGCTCGCCGCTGCGGCGGCCCGGGCCGTGTGTCGCGATTGGCGGCGCCCTCCTCGTCGTGCTGTTCGTCGCGGCGGCCATCCACCTCGGTCTGATCGGCAGTATGCGGCCGGAGGTCGCGAGCGTCTTCTTCCGCGCGCTGTCCCTCTCGAGCCTGCTGGCACTCGTCCCGCTCGCGGTGCTCTGGTTCCTCGACCGCCGCGAACGCGAGACGCCGTGGCTCTTCGCGGTGACGTTCTTCTGGGGGGCGTGCATCGCCACGGCGCTGGCGCTGCCCTTCAACACCGCTTTCTCCGGACTCGTCGACGCGTGGGTCGCGCAGAACCCTGTCATCACGCAGGTGCTCGGGCCCGACGCCGGTTCGATGCTCGCGGCGCCGATCTCGGCGCCGATCGTCGAGGAGCTCGTCAAGGCGCTCGGGGTGCTCGCGATCTTCTGGCTGCTGCGTCCTGAGTTCGACAACATGCGCGACGGCTTCGTCTACGGCGTGCTGGTCGGCCTCGGGTTCACGTGGTTCGAGGCGCCGCTGTACGTGGCGCAGGGCTACGCCGAGTTCGGGGTCGCGCCCTGGGGCGCGCAGCTCGGCTGGCGCTACGCGCTGTTCGGATTCGGCGGGCACGCGATGTTCACCGGCATCTTCGGCGCCCTCCTCGGGCTCGCGGTCCAGACGCGCCGCCGGTGGCTGCGCATCCTGGCGCCGATCGTCGGCTTCGCACTCGCCCTCGCGGCCCATTTTCTGAACAACGCCTTGCCGCTCTACTTCGCGCTCGTGGGCGCCGCCGCGGGCGAGCCGCCGGCGGCGCACGAAGCGCCGCCTGACGTGGGGTTCATCCAGGCGTTGTTGAGCGGCAGTCTCGCCGAGCTCACGACTTTCCTCCCGTTCGCCGTCATCATGGCGCTCGCGCTCTGGCGCAGCGGCGTGTGGGAGCGGCGGGTGATCCGTGAGGAGCTGGCGGCCGAGGTCGGGCACGCCGTGAGTCCGGACGAGTACCCCGAGATCGTCCGTGACCGCGTCTTTCGCACACGTCGCATCGCCCGGGTGCGGCGCCGCGAATCGGCGGCGCTGGTGAACGCGCAGAACGAACTGGCGTTCCGCAAGCGGCGCGTCCGCGACGACGGCAAGGACCCCGAGCGCGACCGCCTGGTCGCCGGCTGGCGCGAGGAGATCCGGCGGCTGCGCGCCGCCGTGTAATGACGATGCTGCGCCTCCTCTATCAGAAGACTCGAGAGGTCCCGCCCGGTATTGTCGGGCAAGTGGGCGCGCGCGCGGGCTCAGGCGAGCATCCGGTCGAGCCCCCGGAGGGCGTCCTCCGCGGGCACGATCTCGATCCCCGCATCGTGCCGCCGGCGCGAGCCGGTATAGATGAGGAACGCCCTCGCCTGGGGGTAGTCGTCCCTGAACCGTCGAAGCCCTCGGAGGTCATCTGGGCGCACGCGCTGGGTCATCTTGACCTCGATGGCCACGAGGCCGCGCTCGCCGTAGAGCACGAAGTCCACCTCGTCCCCAGCCCCGGTGCCCCAGTAGTGGAAGGAGTAGCCGAGGCCGCGGTAGTCGTTCAGCGCTCGCAGTTGCTGGAGGACCAGGGTTTCCAGGGCGGGGCCGGCGATCTCCCCGGGAGCGTCGAGGGGGCCCCGCGGCCGGATCGTTTGAAAGACGCCCGCATCGAAGAAGTAGAACTTCGGATGCGCGACGATGCGCCGCTTGGCCCGCCTCGTGAAGACGGGAAGCCGGACCGCGATCAGCAGATCCTCAAGGATGCCGAAGTAGTCCTCGGCGACCTTGGCATGGACCGCGCTCTCCCGGGCCACGGCGGCCACGTTCAGGATCGCGCCCTGCGAGAAGCTCGCCGCCTCGATGAATCGCGCGAAGCCGGCGAGATTCCTGGCGAACCCCTCCTGCTGGACCTCTTCCCGCAGGTACGAGGTGACATAGCTCTTCAGGTAGTCGCGCGGGTCCGGCTCCGTGCACGCGAAGGGCAGGCCGCCGTACCGGAGCGCCCGCCGCAGATCGAAGTCTCCTCCCAGTTCGATCGCCGTGAGCGGGTGCATGAACCGCGTGAGCGCGCGGCCCGCGAGGAGATTGACGCCTCGGCGCCGGAGCTTGCGGGCGCTGGAACCGGTCATGACGAAGCGGAGCCGGCGCGCCTCGATGAGTCGGTGGACCTCGTTCAGCAAGTCGGGCAACCGCTGGATCTCGTCCACGACCACCCAGCCGTGATAGCCGGCCGGGACCTCGTCGCCCAGCCGGCTGGGGGCGGCCAGGAGGCGCGTGTATGTGTCGGCGTCGAGGAGGTCGAAGAACGGCACGTCGGGGAAGCGTTCTCGCAGCCAAGCCGTCTTCCCCACTCCCCGGGGCCCGAAGAGGAAAAAGCTCTGTCGAACCGGGGCCGTCAGCAATCTGGTATACATGAGTCCTTTCTAGCATGAAAAACGGACTTGCCGAGTCCGAGTGATCCGGAGAGCCCAAGACCGCCGAGGGAGCCGATCGCCAGGCAGAGGCGGGCGGTTTCTCGATCGACCAGGCTATGGAAATGCTGATGAAAGGCAAAGGAGGCAACTAGCGTGGACGTCGCAAGAGCGGCAAATTCGCGATGCCGTATTTCAAGACCTGACCCCATCATGGCACTCGCGATGGCTGTGGCCGTTCTGATGCTGGGGGCCTTCGCGCCGATGGCGTTCGCAGCGGACAATGACTTCGAGAAGCTCAAGGGCCGGTGGCGCCGGGCCGACGGCGGCTATGTGCTCGACATCCGGAACGTGAAGCCCGGCGGCGAGATGGAGGCGGCGTATCTGAATCCCCGCCCGATCAATGTCAGCAAGGCCCAGGCCACGCGGGATGGAACGACCATGAGGGTTTTCGTCGAGCTGCGCGCGCCGAACTATCCCGGGAGCACCTATACGCTGACCTATGATCCCAAGCGCGACGAGCTCTACGGCGTATACTACCAAGCGGTCCAGGGGCAGAGCTTCGACGTAGTATTCGTGAGGGCGAAGTAGCCCGCCGATCACCACGCAGCATCACTTATCACAGACACCCAAGGAGACTCGGATGAGGAAGACGAGCGCGGCATTGTTGGCGATGGCAATGATATTCATGGGCGGGGCGGTGACCCACGCGCAGGCCCCGGCAGGCTACGAACTGGAGCCGGTGCTCAACGCGAAGGACCTCGCGACGCCTGAGCTGCTCCAGGGGCCCCATTTCACCGTGGACCCCAAGGTCCCGGTCAAGGGCTTCCTCGAGCGCTTCACGATCCGCTCACCCTACGGGACCTTCGAGGCCCACGGCCTCCATATGCTGCCCATCCGGGTGAACGAGGTCGAGGCGATCGCCAAGCTCGACGAGCTCAGCAAGACGAAGGAATTCGCCGAGGCGGCGGGCAAGGCGATCGCGCGCCCGATCACGTCCACGGTCAACATGCTGGTCCACCCGGTGGAGACGATCACGGGCTTCCCCGATGGCGTGGCGCGGCTCTTCGGTCGGATCGAGCTCGGCAGCGAGCGGGTCTACCAGGCGGCGACCGCGACTGGCCAGAGTGGTGGCGAGCGGGCCGCGGAGGCCTCGAAGCGCGTGGGCATGGCCACCATCACCGCGCTCGGCTTCGAAAAGGAGCGGCGCGACCTGGCGAAGAGCCTCGGCGTCGATCCCTACACGACCAATACCGTACTCTCCGAGAAACTCACCGACGCGGCCTGGGTCGCCTTCTCCGGCCGCTTCATCATCCAGACGGCCACGTCGATTCTCGTCCCCTACTCGATGGTCATGTCGGCGGTGACCATCACCAATAGCACCGTCTACGAGACGCCGGCGGCGGACCTCGTCAACAACGCCACGGTCATCTTCGGCGAGACCGGCGCCAGCCCGGCCCAGGTGCAGGCCCTCGTGCAGAACCCGCAGTTCTCGCTGAGCGTGCTGACCGCGCTGGCCATGGGCATCCAGCGGCTGCAGGGCGTGCCGGGGCGTGACGCCGTGGTCATCTTCGCCGCCGCGGCCCAGACCCAGGACGAGACCCGCTTCGTCGCGGGCGCGGTCAATATGCTGGCCCGCTACCACGAGGGCGTGGCCCCCATCGCGCAGGTGTCGGCGCCGGGGCCCATCCTCGGGCGCACCGTGGGCGGCGCGCTCGTGGTGCCCATGCCCGTGGACTACATCGCCTGGACCGAGCGCGTTGCCCGCTCCTCGCAGCGGCCGGAAATTCTCCAGGCGCCCGAGCGCGTGGGGTTCATCTCGGGCCGTCTGTCGCCCCTGGCCCAGAAGGAGCTCACGAAGCGCGGCTGGAAGCTGTTTGAGAGTTTCACCATCGCCGCGGAGCGGTAACCGCGGTAGTCAAGTGCAACGAACCCCCTTACAGCAAACAGGGAGAGTCAGAATGAAATTCAGAATGCTTCTGCTGGTCGGTCTGGTAGCGCTTGGTGGCGCGATCTGCGCGAGTGCGCCGTCGGCGCAGACCCGTCCAAACGTGTCCGGGAAGTGGCAAGGGACATGGGTATTCCAGAACACGAGCCTGGGCAGCGGGCAGATCGTGATGACCCTCAGCCAGACGGGATCCAAGGCCACCGGCAACATGGTCGTCACCGGGGCGCCCGTCGATCGCTCGGGCTCGGTCACCATGATGCTGAGCGGCAACGACGTGTACCTGGTCTACCCGACGGGCATCACGGGCTATCTCAAGCTGTCGGGGGACGAGATGAAGGGCCAGCTCGACGGCATGAACCCCGCGAACGTGGTCCTGAAGAGACAAAAGTAGAGGCACCGTGACAATGCGTTCCCTCCTCTCGCGGCTTGGCGCCGGGATGGCTCTCGCGCTGGCCTTCGTCTCGTCCGCCGGGCACGCCCGGGCGCAAGGCCCAGTGCTGCCCCTGCCGCCCGCCGACCAGCAGAAGCTGGCCGAGCATCTTGGCGCGGGTGTCGTGGGCGCCGCGCTGCCGAGCGAGCGGATCAGCGACCCGTCGTCGTACTTCCCGCTCAGGGAAAAGACCTTCGTCTTTCAGGTCACGTCGGGCTCCAACACCGGCAATACTCAGAACCTCGTCCTGAAGAAGACGCGCCGCCCCGGCGGCGCGTCTTCGTGGCGCTTCAACTTCGCGCCCTCGCTCGCCGGCTTCATCAGCCCGACGGCGGGCGGCGATCTCATGATGCCCGCGGTGAGCGACGTGGACGAGGGCGTGATCGTCGTCACCACGCCGGCGAACCCGTTCGTGCTGACGGGCATGAAGCCCGGCGAGTCGCGAAGCTTCCGCCAGAAGGTCTCGGTGAACTATCTCGACGACCCGACCAAGCGAGACTGGGGCGGCAGGCTGAACGCCACCTACACATATCTCGGCATGCACAACGTGACGGTCCCCGCGGGCGCCTTCAAGGCCATCCTCATCCGCTTCGCGTACCGCGGCAAGGTAGGGCCGGCCGACGTGGTGTATACCGCCTGGTACTTCTTCGCGCCCGATGTCGGCCTCATCGCGATGGTCAACCTGGAGGACGTGTCCGCGTTCTGGATCTACCACAACGACACGACGATCGGGAAGGTGCTGGCAGTCAAGTGAGCCTGGAGACGGTTGCCTGTCCGGCCTGCGACCTGCTCCAGGAGATCCCTCCGCTTCCCCCCGGAGGAAAGGCGCGCTGCCCGCGCTGCGCCGAGACGCTCGCCAGCCGCCCGGCGGACCCGCTCGACCGCCCGCTGGCGCTCACGCTCGCCGCCGCCATCGTGTTCATCATCGCCAATACGCAGCCGCTGATGGGGCTCTCGGCCGTCGGGCGCCAGGCAAGCACGACCATCCTCGGCGGCGCGTACGAGATGTGGGTGCAGGGACAGGATCTGACGGCCATGGTCGTCGCCTTCTGCGTGGTGATCGCGCCGGCGAGCTACCTCGCGTTCATGGTCACCATCCTGCTGGCCGCACGGCGCGCGCCGGCCCCCTCCTGGGCCGGCGAGCTGCTGCGCTGGGCTCATTTCCTGAAGCCCTGGTCGATGCTCGAAGTGATGATGCTCGGGGTCCTCGTCGCCCTCGTGAAGATCGCGGAGCTGGCGTCGGTGTCTCCCGGCATCGGGATG
>Ga0315278_10003439_pt1 | contig 14134 bp, 9 predicted proteins | sample YL17G06_0_MG_FD_203880 | JGI IMG/M metagenome (GOLD analysis project Ga0315278, IMG submission 203880) | Sediment microbial communities from Yellowstone Lake, YNP, Wyoming, USA - YL17G06_0 | ecosystem: Environmental > Aquatic > Freshwater > Lake > Sediment | place: USA: Wyoming | collected...
CACGACCTGGAGCCGCTTGCCGATGTCGTCCCCGGTCGGCGAATACGAGCTGGAGGTCGCGCCGGTGAGATTCGCGCACTGGGGCGGGTTCAGGTAGTCGCAGTACTGCCACTGGTAGGTGAACGTGAGCGGCGCGGTGCCGGTCCACGTCCCCGTGGACGCACTGACGGAGGTGCCGCCGGGAAACGCTTTCGGCTGGCCGTTGATCACGGGCTTGGCGATGTTCGTGGGCGAGGGGCCGACGGTCGTCCCCGCCGGGGGCGACTGCGCCGCCGTGGAGGCTCCGGCGACGTTCGTCGCGGTGACCCGGACGACGATCGGGAAGCCGACATCGGCGAGGACCACGGTGTAGGAGGCGGTTGCGCCCGGGCCCAGAATCGAGGTGGTGCAGGTCGTTCCGCTCGCGTCGCAGCGGAACCACTGGTAGCTGTAGCTCGTCGGAGTCCCGCTCCAGGTCCCGATCGATGCGAAGAGGACGGTGCCGACCGTGGGCGGCGTCGAAGGCGAGATGGTCGGCGCCGTGAGGTTCGCGGGCGGCGCGTCCCGCCACTCCGGCTGCGTGTCACCCGCCGTGGTCGTGATTGCGGTGATGCTCGTCCCGGAGGTGGTCATCGTGCTGATGCCGGTGTCGGTGGCGAAGGCGATCAGCGTGCCGTCGGGCGACCAGGCAGGCTCGGTGTCGGTGTGCAGCGGGTCGTTTAGCTTGAATGCGCCGGTGCCGTTCGACTGCACGATCCAGATCTGGCTCCCCGAAGAGAAGGCGATCTGCGTCCCATCGGGCGACCACGACGGAGTGGTGGCCGGTCCGGGGGCGACCGCGACTGAGGCTCCGCCCCCGGCGGGGACGGTCCAGATCCCGGTGGCGCCCTCCGTGTACGCGATCAGGTTCCCGCTCGGCGAGAAGGCCGGGCTCGTGGCGGTCGCGCCGCTGGTGAGCTGGGTGGAGGCGCCGCCCCCGGAGGACACGGTGAAGACGTTGCCGCCGTTGACGTAGGCGAGCGTGGAGCCGTCGGATTTCCACGAGGGCTCCGTGCCCGTGATCGTGCCCGGGACCTGAACGGCGTTCGCGCCGTTGATGTCCATCGTCCACAGGGTTCCGCCGGAGTCGAACGCGATCTTGTTCCCGTTCGGTGAGATGGAAGGGTGGAACCCGGCGTGCGGCGTGGTGACGTCGCTTCCCTTGATGACTCCGACCTCGACGTAGACGATCGCGCCGTTCGCGGCCGGAAAGGCGGCGTGGGCCGAGCCGATGCCGAGGCACAGCGCGGCGAGGGCGGCGAACGCCAGCCCCCGGGCGAGACGCATCTTCGAGACCCCATTCATCGTTGAGCTTTCCGAGTGCTTAGACGACATCCGCCCGTGTCTGACAGTGTGCGCCGACTTTGGCTATGGCGCCAGCCTAACCTGAGTGGTTCCCCTACCGGACCCGGATCTCTGCAGGTGCGGAGACGAGCACGGTCGTGCCCGTGCCCGACGCGGCGTCGCTGTCGGCCGCCCACGCCAGGCGGTAGTCCCAGCGCCCGCGGCCCGGGCTGTCGCTTACCTGGGTCGAGTAGGTCGTCGCGACCAGCGCCCCGCCGAGACGGCAGGGCGCCGGGCCCGAGCAGTCGAGCCCCTGGCCCTGCGGCGACCGGTAGAGGCGGTAGAGCACGGTCGGCCCCGAACCGGCGGGTCGCCAGGAGATCGCCACGACGCCGCCGGAGCCGCGGGCCTGCAGGCCGAGTGGCCGCCCGGCGGGCACGTATGCCCCGTCAGCGGCCACCGAGACGGCGGGGGCGCTCGCTGCAGGCGAAGCCGCCGCGACGAGGACGAGCGGCACCGCGGCTCCGACGATCGCCGCGCCGGCGAGTGTCCAGCGGCGCACGGGGCGTGGCTTGGCCGCCGCGAACCCGTGCGCGAGCCGGGGTCCGAGCTTCGGTGCGAGGAGCGGGATCGATGCGATCAGCACGGCGAGCGCCGGCAGCGCAGGCGCGAGCGTGGGCCAGAGCGTGCCCTGACGGATGTCCAGCGCCGGGTCGCCGCCGCGCGAGAGGAGGAACGCGAAGAACCACGCGCCGAGGAAGACCGCCTTGACGGGCGAGACCCGGGCGACGGCGATCACCCCCGCGACGACGAGCCACTGGAAGACGTGCAGGCTCCAGAAGTACTCGCGCACCCACGTGAAGGTGTACGAGAGGCGGCTCCAGTGCACGTCCAGCGCGGAACCGATTCCGCCCAGGTCGACCCCGCCGGGTCCCCGTGCGCGCCAGAGCAGCACGACCACGAGCGCCGGCACGAGGCCCGCTGCGAACCAAAGCGTCGCCCGTCCGCGCCGCCGCAGCGCGAAGGCGAGCAGCGGCGCCGCGAGGTAGAGGAGGTTCAGCGGCTCGATCGCCGCGGCAAGACCCGCTGCGAGCCCGGCCGCCGTGGCGTCGAGCTGCGGGCCGCCGTCGAGCGCGCGCAGGGCGAACAGGGCAGAGGCCATGAGCAGGAGCGCGGCGGGGAGCGCGTCCGCTCCGGTCAGGCCGACGAGCTGCGGCAGGAAGCCGTCCACGAAGATCGTGTGGTAGGAGGCCTGCGCCAATGCGGCGCCGAGGTACGGCCCAAATGCCCAGAGCGCGGCCGCCAGGTAGCCGACGAGCCGGCCTGCGACCTGGGCGCCGAGCGCATAGGCGAGCCAGAGGCCGAGCGGCAGGAACAGCACCTGCATGACGACGATCACGGGCAGCCCGCCGAGGTAGTCGGCCCCGGTGAGCCACGAGACCGGCATCAGCGCATAGGGCCAGCCCCAGCCGGTGGGGGCGCCGGAGAGGTGGCCGTGGCCCAGCAGCCAGCCGCCGGTCCACGTCCACGTCGTCTGCGGGCCCTGCGCGTAGAACCAGCCGTTGTGCGGCGCCGAGAGCGCGAAGACGAGCGCGGCCAGCCACTGCACGAGCGCCAGCGGGCCGAGCACCACCCACGGCTCGAAGCGCCCGAGTGGACGAAGCCGGTCAGCGAGCCGCATGCGCCGGGGCGGCCGTCCGGTACCAGGCGACGGTCTGCTCGAGGCCCTCGCGCAGCGCCGTGCGCGCGCGGAAGCCGAACAGCTCCATGGCCCGGCTCGTGTCGAGCGCGCGGCGCGGCTGCCCGTTCGGCTTCGAGGTGTCCCAGACGATCTCGCCGTCGAAGCCGGTCAGCTCTCCGATCAGCTCCGCGAGCGCCCGGATCGAGATCTCGGCGCCCGTGCCGAGGTTGACGGGCTCGGCGCCGTCGTAGCGCTGCGCGGCGAGCACGATCCCCTCGGCGCAGTCCTCGACGTACAGGAACTCGCGGGTCGGCGAGCCGTCGCCCCAGAGCACGATCTCGCGCTCGCCGCGCTCCCGCGCCTCGAGCATCTTGCGGATCAGCGCCGGGATCACGTGGGAGGTCTCGAGGTCGAAGTTGTCGCGAGGCCCGTAGAGGTTGACCGGCAGCAGGTGGATCGCGTTGAGGCCGTACTGCTCGCGGTAGGTCTGGCCGCCGACGAGGAGCGACTTCTTCGCGATCCCGTACGGCGCGTTCGTCTCCTCGGGGTAGCCGTTCCAGAGCTCCTCCTCGCGGAACGGCACGGGCGTGTGCTTCGGGTACTCGCAGATCGTCCCGAGCAGCACCACCTTCTCGACCCCGGCGAGACGGCACTGCTCGAGCACATGCACGCCCATCAGCAGGTTCGCGTACCAGTAGCGGCCCGGGTTGGCGCGGTTCGCCCCGATCCCGCCGACCTCGGCCGCGAGGTGGAGCACGAGCTCCGGCCGCGCGTCGGCGAACAGGCGCACGACGTCGGCGTGCTCGGTCAGGTCGTAGTCGCGGCGCCGGGGCACGAACGGCTCCAGTCCCTCGGTGCGGAGCCGCTCGACGACGTAGGAGCCGAGGAAGCCCCCGCCCCCGGTGACCAGGGTCCTCATCGCGTCGTCAGCGGGGCTCCGGTCGAGAGCCAGTCGACGCGGCCGATCCAGCGCTCGCGGTTCTCCGCGTACCAGGCGATCGTCCGCGCGACTCCCTCCGCCCACGAGACCTTCGGCTCCCAGCCCGTCTCGCGGTTGAGCTTCTCGTAGCCGACGCGGAGCGCCATCACGTCGGTCGCGCCCGGCCGATAACGAGCAGCGGTCGATACGATCTCGCGGTCGCCCCAGTACCCCTGCTCCTTGCCGGTCTTGAGGATCAGCCCGGCCCAGTCGGCCATCGAGATGTTCTCGCCCTGGCCGTAGACGTAGAGGTCGCCGGGGACGCCGTACGCCGCCACAGTGAGATGCCCCCGGACGCCGTCGGTGCAGAAGCAGAAGTCGCGCATCGGGTCGAGCTGGCCGAGCTCCACGGTCTCGCGGCTGAGGGCCTGAGTGATGATCGTGCCCGTTACATACCGCGGGTTCTGGCGCGGCCCGTAGTTGTTGAACATGCGCGTGACGACGCCCGGGACGCCGAATGCGTCGTGGTAGTTCATCGTCAGGAAGTCGGCGGCGACCTTCGCGGTCGCGTAGATCGACTTCGGATTCAAGGGCGAGCGCTCGTGCAGGATCAGGCCGCCCTCGTCGTCGAAGTCGTGCTGGTGGGCGACGGACTCGTGCACGTTGCCGTACTCCTCGGAGGTGCCCGCGGTGTCGAACTTCTCGAGCTCGATGCCCTGGTCGACCACCGACTGGAGCAGGTTGAGCGTGCCGATCGTGTTGGCCATCACCGTCTCGTAGGGACGGTGCCAGCTCTCTCCGACGTGCGCCTGCGCGCCGAGGTGGAAGACGTACGGCTTGTCGGGCGCCTGCTTCAGCTCGCGCATCAGGTAGTCGATCGACGTCTTGTCGGTGAGGTCGGCGAAGTGCACCTTGAGCCGGTCGCGCAGGTGCCCGATGTTGTTGAGCGCGCCGCTCGAGGTCGCGCGCACGAACGCGTGCACGTCGGCGCCGACCGAGACGAGCGCCTCGGTGAGGTGCGAGCCCATGAATCCGTCGGCGCCCGTGATCAGCACGGTGCGGCCGCCGAAGACGGGCCCGAACTCGCCGCTCAGCTCGGCGAGCGACGCGTCGGTCCACTGGCTGTCGGTCGGCTGCTGACTCACGGGCGCGGAAAGCCTAGCCCGCGCGGGTTAGCGCCGTGTTAGGAGCTAATGCCACCGCGCCCACGCGTGGCGGCCGATCAGGCGGATGAGTTGGGGCGGGGTGCGCTCGCCGCTCGTGTAGAGGCGGACGATCGTGTCGATCCCGTCCCGTTCGGACTCGCCCTTGTAGCCCACGTAGAGGTTGAACGCGACGAAGATCGAGAACACCGCGCACACGGCGAGCACCGCCCAGCCGGCGCGGCCGAACCTGCGCACGATCTCGGCGACGCCGAGCAGGAAGAACGGGAACAGGGCGCAGAGGAAGCGCTGCGAGAACGAGAAGCCGCCCCACCAGAAGCCGCCCCAGATCCCGTGGATCAGCACGAGCGCAGCGGTGGCGGCGAGCATTCCGGCGAGGAACGCGCGCCGGTCGGGCCGCCGGCGATAGAGGAGCGCGAAGCCGAATGCGGCGACGAGCGTGAGCGGCGTCCAGAGGAAGAGTCCCCGCCGCACGCTGACGAGCATCAGCACGGGCACGCGGGGCGCGACTTCGACCCCGAGCCGATTGCGCAGGCACTGCGTCAAGGAGAGCCTGTGCGCCAGATACACCTCGCGGCACGGATGCTCGAGCCTGTTCGGGAGCAGCCCCGCCTCGAGCGGCGCGGCGACGGCGGCGCTCTGGGGCGGCTGGGAGTAGCGGATCCCGCGCAGGCCCGGGAGCGAGACGACGGCGAGCGCGGTCACGAGCATCGCGAGGGCGACCGTCCCGGCCGCGCGCGGCTGCCGTCTGACCAGGAACGCGGTCAGGACACCCGCGAAGAACGCGACGTTGACGTAGCGGATCGTGACCATCACCCCCAGGCAGGCGCCGAGCGCGAGCAGCAATCGTCGGTCCGCCCCTTCTGTGGCCCGCAACAACAGGAAGGCGAAGAGGGTCGCGAACAGGACGTCCACCGCGTGCTTGTAGGAGGGCTGGAACACGGCGTAGTAGAAGAGCGGCGAGCCGAAGAGCGTGATCAGCAGCACCGCGGGTCCGTTCGGCAGTTCGAGCTCACCGAGGATCCGCCACCCGAGGTAGAGGGTGACCAGCACGGCGGCCGTCGAGGCGACCGTGATCGAGACCTGCCCCAGCGGCGCGCCGAACGCGGAGTGGAGCGGCGTCAGCTTCTGGAATCCCTTCGCGACCGCGTAGAAGGGAACGTTGAACAATGCGGCCCCGAATTCCCGCGAGTGCGCCGCCGGCACATCTTCGCCGAGAAAGCGTCGCAAGAAGTTGTAGTAGACTAGGCCGTCGTTATTCACTCTGAATGACGCAAAAGTGACGACGAACAACAGGTAGAAAGCGAGCCCGCCAATCATCCGCCGGGACAGGAAACGAGCCCCGGTTTCCGAGGCCGCGGGCGGGTCGTTCGAGTTATGACGGCCGGGCGTAGGGTGCTCGCCCTCGAGCTCGCGCTCCTGGGCGTCGTCCTCGCGGCCGCCGGGGTGCTCTTCCATCACGGCCTATCGGCCCCCTCGAGCTTCGACGAGGCGGTGTATCTCCTGGCGACGGCCGGCCTTCGCCACGGGCAGGCGCTCGGGTCGGAGATCTTCACCGCGCAGCCGCCCGGCTTCTACACCCTGATCCGGGCGGGGGAAGCCGTGTACGGCGCGACGGTGTCCGGGGGACGCGACACGATCGTCACGCTCGCGCTCGCGGGCCTTGCAGGCGCGTACCTGATCGGGCGCACGCTCTCCGGGTGGGCGGCGGGGCTGGCCGCGGCGGCGCTGCTCGCGGTCGCGCCGCCGTTTCCGACCTTCGCCGGGAACATCTCGGCCGACCTGCCGTCGTTCGCGCTCGGCCTGCTCGGGCTCGCCTTCCTGCTGCTCGCGCTCGACGGCCGCGCGACGCTCGCCTGCGCCGCGCTCTCGGGCGCGCTCCTCGCCGCGTCGCTCTCCGTGAAGGTGAGCGCGGTGACGCTCGTCGTGCCCGTCGCGGGCTTCCTCTGGGCGCGCCGCGCCCACGTCGGCGCCCGGCTGCTCGGCGCGCTCGGGGCCGGCTTCGCCGCGGTCGCGCTCGCCCTCGTCGTCGCCTACCGGGGCGGGCTGCGCGGGATCTGGACCGGCGCCGTCGATTACCACAGCAAGGCGCGCGGCGTCCCGGGCCCGGGGCTCGGGCTCGGCGACAACGCCCACCGCGTACTCCATTTCCTCGACTACCGCACGCCGTTCGGCTGGCTCGTGTTGCTCGCGTTCGTCGTCTGGCTGACGCCGCTGCGGCCGCGCCTGCGCGTGCCGCTGTGGCCGCTCGTCGCCTGGGCGGTCGTCTCGGCGCTCTTCCTGATCTGGCACCACCCGCTGCATGACAACCACATGGTGCTGCTCGCGGTGACGCTCGCCGTCCCTGCAGGGACGACCCTCGGCGCTGCGGCCGCGCAGCTCGGCGGCCGCCGGGCGCTCGCCGCGGGGCTGATGCTCGCGCTCGCGCTCGGCGCGGGGTTCGCGCAGGAGTGGCGCCGCGCCGACCGCAACGCGGCCGCGCAGCCTGCCGAGGTGCTGTGGGCGGTGCAGCAGGTCGACCGGCTCACCCGCCCCGGCGAGCTCGTCGTCACCGACGAGCCGATCGTGAACGTGCTCGCGCGCCGGCAGAGCCCCGGCCGGCTCGTCGACACCGCCTTCCTCCGGTTCGACTCTGGCCTGCTCACCGAGCGGCAGGTGCTCGACGTGATCGAGCGCGACCGTGTGCGCGTCGTCGTTGTGGGCCGGGCGTTCCGCGCGCATCCGAAGCTCCTCGCAGAGCTCGCACGGCGCTTTCCGACGCAGCTCGCCCACGGAGGCCTGACGATCTACCTGCGCGCCTGAGGCGAGCGCAGCGTGACGGGCTTGAAGCTGACGATCGCCCCCAGGTTGCGCCGGTCGGGGCTGCGCGAGTCGAGCTCCTGCGGCACGAACGTCGGCGTGATCGTCACCTCGACGGCATAGGGCGGCTTGGGCGTCGGCACGAGGAACGTGCGTGCGAGGCGGGAGTGCACCGTCCAGGTGCGGGTCGCGGTCACCCGGCCGAGCGCGAGGTTCGAGCCGTGGCCGCCGGGGGTGATCCTGAGCTTGCCGACGCGGATCGTCACCTGGCCGGGCACGTCGGTGCCGCCCCAGCCCGTGCGCGAGACGACGACCCGGATCGCGCCCGGATGGCCCTGTTTCGGCGAGGCGAACTGCGCGTAGAGCGCTTTGTGGCCCATCCAGCCGTCGACGTAGAAGCCCGTGGTCGCGTGGGTCAGCCGCACCGGGTAGTCGATCTGCACGAGCCGCCAGGGGCCGATCTTGAGCTTCGTGCGCCCGAGCACCGAGAGTAGGTCTGAGTCGAGCAGGACGTAGCGCACCTCGCCGCGCTGCTGCTGCAGGTGCCCCTGGTTCGTGGAGATGTTCGGGGTCACCGTCTGCCCCGGCCCGGGGGCGCTGCCGTCGAGGCTCCACGCGTACTTGACTGAGGGGTTCCAGAACTGCGTCAGCCAGAGGTTGTTCGGGTCGACGATGCGCTGGCCGAGGTACAGGGTCGGGCTGCGCCCGGTCTGCTGGTCGACCCAGTCCGGCGGATCCGGGACCCGGGTGAGGAACTGGCGGGAGAAGTCGTTCGAGGCGGTCGCGGCCGAGATCTCCCCGGTGAGGTTCCACGAGATCACGAGCACGGCGACGCCGACGAGCGCAAGCGTCGCCTCGCGGGCGGTCAGGCGGTGGATCAGCAGCGGGACGAGGAGCGCGACCGCGAGCAGCACGAGCAGCAGCCAGCGCGCGTCGGTGGGCGTGAAGGCGAGGCGGCGGTTCGCGGCCTGGAGAATGGCGAGCCCGGGCGCGTCCGAGTAGAGATGGAACTGCATCTGATACGGCGTGGTCAGGATCAGGTACAGCACGAACCCGGAGGCGGCGGCGAGCGCGAAGACGTGCACTCGTCGCCGCTCGAGATAGAGCGCGGTCGCCGCGAAGAGGAGCGGCGCCAGGTAGATCAGGTTGCGCTCCTCGACGAGGGTGGAGAAGACCGCCGAGAGAAAGGCGGCCTTGATCGCCGCGTAGATCCCGAACAGGATCACCGCGGAGAGGGTCACGATCACGAAGACGCGCTCGGCCTCGGGGCGCTCGCCGCGGGCGGGTAGCGCGAGCGCGCCGAGCCCGATCACCACCGGCAGCACGCCGAGCCCGATCGTGAGCGCTCCGGCGGCCCAGAGGCCGTACTCGACCATCCGACCCGAGAAGTAGGTGGCCACGCGCCAGCTCTCCGAGCGGTACGAGACCCACGCGCTGGCGACGAAGAAGGCGCCGAGCAAGAGCGTGACGAAGCCGAGCCAGTCTCCGAGCGACCACGTCCCCCGCCAGGCGCGGGCGCGGGCGCTGACCCAGATGCGCAGGACGAGCGCCAGCGCGAGGATCGCGGGCAGGACCGCGAGCTGCGTCCGGATCAGCGGCGCCGCGATCGAGGCCACCACCGCGCCCGCGATCCAGGCCGGTCGCCGTGTCAGCAGCGCCTTCATCCCGAGGTAGAGGACGAGGGTCGAGAACGGATACGCAAGCGGCTCGAGCACGAGCATGGTCGAATACGAGAGCGCCGGAACGGCCGCGGCGGCGGTGGCGGCGAAGAGCGCGGGCCAGCGCGAGGAGACGAGGCGCGCGATCCCGTAGGCCGGGAAGAAGACCGACGCCATCGTGATCGCGCCGATGTACTTCGCGACCGCGTAGGCCGTGTGTACGTCCTTGAAGAGCCAGGCGGGCGCCAGGACATAGGCGTAGAGCGTGTTGAAGAGGCCCGGCTGCTGCGGGCCCGGATGGCCCGTCTCCGCGATCGAGCGGGAGAGCTGGGCGAGCTTGATCTCGTCCGAGAACAGCCACGGGCTGACGTGGCCCCACGACTCCCACGCGTAGAGGAAGCAGAGCCAGGCAAAGACGATCGCGAGCGGCAGCGCCGCGAGGACGCGGTCGGGCCAGGCCCGACCGGCGGCGGCGGGCGCCGCGGCTTTCGGGTCGCTCACTCGGCGGCGGCGCCGAGCACGACGCGGGGATCGAGGTCAGTCTCGCGGCGCACGAAGCGGCATGGTACGTGCGCGCTCTCGCAGGCGGCGACGATACCGTCGAGGCGCTCGCGCGGCGCGTTCGGGATCGTCACGAGCACCGCGTCGGGGTGCGAGCGCGCGAGCACTCGCTCGATCTCGCCGGCGGCGCCGAGCACGGGCGCGCCCTGGATGCGGCGCCGGCGCAGCCGCGGGTCGTCGTCCACGAACCCGACCACGCGCTCGCCCGGGGTCTCGCGGAGCTCGCGCAGGAGGCTGCGGCCTGCGCGGCCCGCGCCGACGATCAGGGTCTTCCGCTGCCCGCCGCGGTCGCGCAGCGTGTGCAGCCCGCGCACGACGCCGCGCTCCCAGAAGCGGGAGAGCCCGACGAGCACGGTGGCGATCAGGGCGTCGAGCACGAAGATCGTGCGCGGGAAGTCGCCCCACGGCTGCGTGAGCGCGATCGCGGCGTACGCGAGCAGCTCCGAGGTGACGACGGCCACGGCGACCGAGAGCGCGTCCCGCGCGCCCGCGTAGCGCGAGACGCCGCGGTAGAGGCCGAACGGGATGAAGCACACGTAGCGCGCCCCGATCAGCACCGGCAGGATCACGAGGTACATGTGCCGCTGGTAGACGGTGCCGCTGCCGGGGACGAGCAGGAGGTAGGCCAGCGTGAACGAGGCGGTGATCAGGGCGAAGTCGACCAGCACCTCGGCCAGGCGGCGGCGGTGGACGACGAAGCCGCGCAGGATCGTCGGCCCCCCGGCGAGCGCGTCGCGCGGCCCGCGCTCGACGTCGGAGAGGAAGCCCGCGAACTGGACGAGCAGCGCGAAGGTGACGAGCACACCGACGAGGGTGATCCGGGGGTCGTCCAGCACGTTGTAGGCGAGGCTCGTGGCGGCGAGGACGATCGAGATCACGGCGAGGAAGACCACCGCGCGCTTCTCGGAGAGACCGGAGTAGACGAGCCGGTGCGAGGCATGGTCGCGGCCCCCCTTGGTCACGGGCCGCCCCTCCAGGAGACGGATCACGGTCACGAGCGTCGTGTCCAGGATCGGCACGGCCAGGATCAGGATCGGCAGGAAGAGCGAGGTCACGGTCGCCCCGGCGATCTTCCAGCTGCCGGCGAGCCCGAGCGCCGCGAGCGCGAAGCCGAGCACCTGGCTCCCGGAGTCGCCCATGAAGATCAGCGCCGGGCCGTGCAGGCGCAGGTTGAACGGCAGGAAGCCGAGGCAGGCGAACCCGACCGCGAGCGAGAGCACGAGCACGAGGTCGTTCGGGTGCTGGGTGACGGCGTCGATCGCGAAGGCGAAGGCGCCGATCGCCGCGAGCGTCGCCGCGAGGCCGTCCATGTTGTCGAGCAGGTTGAACGCGTTCGTCATCCCGATCAGCCAGGCGAGCGCGATCGCGATCCCGAGCACCGGGTTCGAGACGAGCTGCACCTTCAGTCCCGTCGAGAGCACGACCGCGGCGGCGGCGACCTGCGCGCCGATCTTGACCGGCGGGCTGAGCGTCCGGAGGTCGTCGACGAGGCCCGCCGCGAACAGGATCAGGCAGCCGGCGAGGATGCCGAACAGCTCCCAGCTCGGCTCGACGGCGTCCAGGGCGAGCGCCGCCGCGACCCCCGCCAGGAGGCCTGCCACGATCCCGACGCCGCCGAGTGAGGGCGTCGTCTCGGTGTGCCAGCGGTCGCGCGTCGGCGCGGCCACGACCCGATGGGCGAACCTCGTCCGGAGCGTCGCCCACACCACCAGGTAGGCCACGGGCAGTGCGGCGATTGCCGCTAGCGCGCTCACGCCGGAAAACGGTACCGCTGCGCTGTTAAGTCCATGTGAGCAGAGCCCCTCCATACACTAGGCGGCGTCCATGACGGTCTATACCGATCTCGTCCGCTACCGGGAGCTCTTCGGCAATCTCTTCCGCCGCGACCTGCAGGCGAAGTACAAGGGCTCGTTCCTGGGCGTCGCCTGGACGCTCGCCAACCCCGTGCTGTTGATGGGGATCTACCTGCTCGTGTTCTCGGTGCTCTGGCGGGCGGTCGACATCGACCACTACGGGCTCTTTCTCCTCGCGGGGCTCGCACCGTGGATCTTCTTCTCGAGCTCGGTCCAGGGCGCGTCGCGCTCGCTGCTCGACAACGCGAGCCTGATCCGCAAGACGCGCTTCCCGCGCCAGCTCGTGCCCCTCTCGATCGTGGCGACCAATCTCGTCTCGCTGGGGGTGATGCTCGCCGTGCTGCTCGTGCTCAACTTCGCGCTGCTGCCGCGGGTGCGCGCGACCGAATGGCTCGCGATCCCGCTCGTCGCGCTGCTCGTCTGCATGGTCGGCGGGCTCGCGCTCGTGGTCGCCTCGCTCGACGTGCTGTTCCGCGACGTCGAGCACCTGATCGCGGCGCTCCTCCTGCCCTGGTTCTTCCTCACCCCGATCCTCTACACGTACGGGACGCTCGGGGCGGCGCAGACCCATCCGACGCTCGTGGCGATCCTCCACTGGGCCAACTTCATGGCGCCGCCGGTGCTCGCGATCCGCGCGCCGCTCTTCTACGGGACGATGCCCGCCCTCGGCGATGCGCTCTACCTCCTCGTCGCCGCGGTGGTCTCGCTCGCGCTCGGCGCCTGGGTCTTCAGCCGGCTCGACGACCGGCTTGCAGTCGAGCTGTGATCCGCCCGTCGTAGAGCCACGGCTCGTCGCCCTCGGGGCGCCAGGCGGGTAGGCCCTCGACCTCCGCGTTCGGCTCGAGGCCGGGCAGCAGGGAGGGGCAGAGAAGCGGCCGGGCGAAGGCCGGGTTCCGGCCGCCCCCGGGCGCGTAGGCGGCGAGCTCGGGCGGAATGCGCCCGAAACGGCCCGAGACGACTGCGAGCGAGCCGCCGACCGCCGCGTAGCCCTCCTCGTGGGCGGCCCGCACGCGCTCGGCCCGGTCGCCCGCGGGCTCGGCGTCGGCCGGGAGCCAGTCCACGGCGCCCTCGGCGCTGCGCGGGAGGACCTCCACCTCCAGCTCCGGGGCGTGGTTGCCGACCTCGGCGAACCAGAGCCGTTCCTCGTCCACGAGGTCGAACGCGAGCCGGTAGGCGCCGGGCGGGATCGGTGCGCGCAGACGCAGCTCGAGCGCCGCTCGACCGCCCGGCGGCAGCTCGACGGGCGTGCGCAGCCCGTCCCACACGATCGGGTTGCCGCGCTCGTCGAGCCAGTGGTACGAGGCGTTGACGCGGCGGGCCCAGGCGGCGAGCCCTGCGTTCTCGAGCTCGACGCGCGCAGTCGCGAGCGTGCCTGCGCGCTGCTCGCCGACCGAGCAGGCGAGCCAGCGCACGGCGAGCGGGCCGCTGGGGACGGGATGCTCCATCGCGCCCGGCTAGTCTAGAGCCGTGCCCGAGCCGCTACTCGTTCGCGCAGCGCGGCGCGAGCCCGTCGAGCGCACCCCGGTGTGGTTCATGCGCCAGGCGGGGCGCTCGCTGCCCGAGTACCGCGCGCTGCGTGAGCGGCATTCGTTCTTCGAGGTCGCCGGCACCCCCGAGCTCTGCGCGGAGGTGACGCTCCAGCCCGTCCGTCGGCACGGCGTGGACGCGGCCGTGATGTTCGCGGACATCATGACCCCGGTGCTCGGGATGGGGATCGAGGTCGAGCTCGTCGAGGGGGTCGGCCCGGTCGTGCGCGAGCCGATCCGCAGCGCCGCGGACGTCGGGCGGCTGCGGGTGCCCGATCCGGAGGAGGCGTTCGCGCCGGTGCTCGAGGCGGTCCGGATCGTGCGCGGCGAGCTCGCGCCCGAGCGGGCCGTGGTCGGGTTCTGCGGCGGCCCGTTCACGGTCGCCGGGTACCTCGTCGAGGGGAAGCCGAGCCGCGACTTCACGGCGGTGAAGGCGCTGATGTACCGCGAGCCGGCCGTCTGGCACGCGCTGATGGAGCGGCTCGCGGACTGCTTCGCCGGCTACGTCGCGGCGAAGGCGGCGGCGGGCGCCGACGCGATCCAGCTGTTCGACTCCTGGGTCGGCGCGCTCTCACCGGCCGACTACGAGGAGTTCGCCGCGCCCTACTCGGCGCGGATCCTCGCCGCGGTGGACTGCCCGACGATCCACTTCGGCACAGGTACGGCGACGTT
>Ga0315278_10003441_pt1 | contig 14129 bp, 10 predicted proteins | sample YL17G06_0_MG_FD_203880 | JGI IMG/M metagenome (GOLD analysis project Ga0315278, IMG submission 203880) | Sediment microbial communities from Yellowstone Lake, YNP, Wyoming, USA - YL17G06_0 | ecosystem: Environmental > Aquatic > Freshwater > Lake > Sediment | place: USA: Wyoming | collected...
GCGGTCGAACAAGATCCTCTTCCAAGAGGGTATGCCTGCCATGCGGGCTGAGTTCACCACGTTCAAGTCCGGCCTCTACCCGGGCCAGATTGTGAACATCGCCTCTGGGACGCACATGTACACGACCTTCGACCCGTCGTTCGGGACCGTGTCGCAGAGCAGCGCCCTCCTGCCTATTCGCGCCATCAACATGACCTTCCCAGAGCCGAACATCGTGGCGTACAGGGCGACGTGCAGCTACGACACACAGGACCCGTGGGGCCTCCTGCTTGCCCTCAAGCGAGCTCCCAGCCGTGGCTTGGTGTCGCCCAACTTCAACGTCATGGACAGGACGAACCCGGGCACGTACATCACCGCGTCGGGGATGATCCTCGTGAAGGAGTACGCGCAGCAACTCAGCGCGCTGAAGTGGCACTGCACGTACGCCTACATCCGCAACAGCATCACCGTCATCGTCGGCGGGAAGAAGATCGTCAACATCCCCATCGAGACGAACCGTCTCACGAACATCCCCGACGGCACGGGGCCTGCGGGCTTCAAGGAGACCGACCCCGACAAGGGCGACTTCGAGCTAGCGAGGCCTGCGGAGATCGTCTACGTCGAGTACCACGTCTGGCACAACCTCGACAAGTACGCGATCTGAGGAGGCGGGATGGGCATCATCTTCATGGACTCGTTCAGCTACTACGCCACCGCCAGCATTACTCAGAAGTGGGATGTTTCGGCGGGATACGGAGGGGCTGCATCGCCATCCATCGCAGGTGGGTATGGCCGATACGGGCCGGGGCTGTATCTCCCAGCCGACAGCCAGTACCAGAACGTATCTCGGGTGGCTAAGGCACTGCCGATAGGCCCGAGTGGGGTGGTGGGGTGGGCGTGGAAGTGCGCCGGCTCCCCAGCAGCCTATACCTCCTATGCCCTGATGACCCTGAATGAGGGCACCACTGAGCATCTTGCCGTCCGCGTCCTGACCACCACCCCGTTGATCCTTGGCGTCTACCGAGGAAGCACGCTCCTGACAGCCAGCCCTGTCCCTGTTGCTGTCTCGGCGTGGGTGTATCTGGAGCTCAAGTTCACTATCGGGGCAAGTGGGTCATACGAGTTGAGGCAGCAGGGGATAACTGGTACAAGCGGGTCTGGGGTAAACACCAAGAATGGTGGGGCCGGTGTCGCGGACCAAGTCTTGTTCAAGGGTCAGAACAACCAAGCTACGTATATCTGCGATGTCATCGTCCAGTCGGGCGGGGACTTCCTCGGCGATGTCAGGGTCGAGTACCTCGCGCCCACTGGAGTCGGAAACAAGACCCAGTTCGCCCCCATGGGACTCGGCAACTGGCAGAACGTGGATGAGACAACGCCCAGCGATGCGGACTACAACTCCTCGAATACCCCCGGCGCGATCGACACCTTCACGATGGCCGACCTCTCCGCGAACGGGGTGGTGAAGGGAGTCGGAACAGTCCTCAGGGTGAAGAAGGACGACGCTGGATTTCGGAAGTTCAGATCCGTGCTGTACAAGGCTCACGGGATCGGGACCGACGGCGAGGACGACACGGCTCGCTCCTACCTAGGGGCGAACAAGGCCGTGACCGACTCCCCCGTCTACGATTTCCTGTACTTCGACACGTCCCCCGACACCGGAGCCGCGTGGGGATACGACGAGGTGAACGCTCTCGAGTTCGGATACGCCGTCGGGGACGCTGGCGCGTTCTCCCTTGACGCGAAGTTGGTGTAGCCATGGCTCTTGAGTTCTGCGACTCCTTCCAGCACTACTCGAGCTTCACGCCGAAGTGGACATCCTATGGGTCGGTCACCCTCGCCACGGCAACGCCGAGGTATGCAGGAGGCACATACGCCACGGCCACCTCGAACTACCCGAGCCTCTACAAGGCCGGGCTGACAAACAGTTCCACCTATTGGCTGGGGGTGGCTTTCAGGTGGGGCGGAGTCAACGACATCACTCCCCTCTTTAGCGTATTCGAGGACGGGAACCGCCAGGTTCAAGCTGTTGTCGACGGGAGCGGCATGGTCAAGTTTCACCTGGCGGGAAGTGGGGAGAACCTTGGATCAGTCATTGCCACAACCGCCTCCGGCCTTCTTGTTTCCGGCGTCTGGAACTACCTCGAGATGAAGATCACGATCCATTCGTCGGCAGGAGTCATCGAGTTCCGCAAGAACGGTGAGACGGTCTACTCGGGAACTTCCCTGAACACCATGTCCTATGGGTCGGGGATCATCAATGGCGTAGCTCCCTTTATGACGCAGGGCAATGCAAGCCGTGGGGCGGGCAGTTCCGTCATGGATTTCTACGCCTGCTCGGACACGGGTTCCGACAACAAGGGCTTCCTCGGCGACATCCGCGTCCAGGCCATCCTTCCCTCAGGTGCCGGCAACTCTACCCAGATGACACCTTCTGCGGGCAGCAACTACCAATGCGTCGATGAAGCTGCGCCCAACGACGACACCGACTACGTCAGCGAGACCACGGCCGGGGAGAAGGACACCTACGCCTTCGGCAACCTGACCCCGACCAGCGGAACCGTCAAGGGCACCCAGATCCTGATCAGCGCCCGCAAGGACGACGCCGGAACACGGACGATTGCGCCGGTCTACCGGCCTGTGTCGACCGACTACGACGGCACGACCGTCAGTATCGGGAACAGCTACGACTATGTGCGACAGGTCAAGGATGTCAGCCCCGCGACTTCCGTCGCCTGGACGATCGCCGAGATCAACGGAGCCGAGTTTGGAGTCAAGTTGGTGAGTTGACTCCCCTAGAGGTGGGTCCAGGTGCGGCGTCTGACGATGCAAGAGATGGTCGTCTGGTCAACACCGTATTCGCCAGCCAGGGATGTCTGGGTTTCACCAGCCGCATGGCGTGACCTGATTTCCAACACCAGGCCATCGGTCAGCGAGGACTTACGAACGGCAGCGCCTCGTGCCGGAACATGCAGTCCAAGGGGGTTACCAACTTGCCCACGAGCGAATGGATGACGACCCTTCTTGAACATGTCGGCGATGTTGTCGGCCTGTGTGCCGACCCACAGATGCTCTGGCCGCACACACGCTCTGACATCACATCGGTGAAGCACGAACAGGCCGTCGGGAACGGTTGCCTGGTTGCTCCATTCCCACATGACCCGGTGGACACGGTGCAAGCTGCCTTCGATCCGGGCTACCCCGTAGCCACGAGCCAGACTCCCCGTCCACAGCCAGCACCCATCGGTCTTGTCGATCCTCTGCCACAGACGCCGAAGCTGTTCGTCTCTCCACATGGCGAGAAGTATAGCAACAAGCTGATCGCCTAACCCCATGGCCGGCCGCGTTACGCAGCTTGTCGTAGAAGCGGTCATTGCCGCTACAGATGCGAACGTCCGCGTAACGCAGGTCGCGGTCGAGGCGGTCATCGCCCCGACCAGCGCCGCAGTCCGCGCGACCCAGATCGCCGTTGAGGCGGTCGTTGCGCCGGTCCCGAACCTCGTCGTCACCCAAGCTGGCCTCGAGGTCGCCCGCACCGGCGAACCGGGCCTCCTCGCCCTTCAGGCGGGTCTCGAGGTCGCCCGCGTCGGAGACCCTTCCCTCCTCGTCTCTCAGGCAGGAATAGAGGTCGCATACGAGGTCCCCAAGGGGACCTTCGTTCTTGATGCCCGCCTCGTCTACGACGATGGCTACCCAGACAGGCGCAGCAACTGGTTCACGGCTGGGGCGTGGCTGAAGAAGAACCAGACAGGGTCGTTCGGGGTCAGTGCGACCATCAAGAAGGCCGTCTCATCGACCTTCTCCGCTGCGGCATGGAAGTCCACCTTCTTCTCGGTCGATGCGATCGTCGGTGGCTATGGCTGGGGCACGCTCGACGCCATCCTCCTCAAGACCGGCCCTGAGAACGCCCTCTTCCCGACCGTGACTGAGACGGGTGGAAGCGCGGCCGACGCGACGACGCACGTCATCACACTCCCCGCCTGCGACGTGGGCGACCTCCTCATCGTCTCAGCAGCGACCCACCAGCAGGGCGGAACCAACCAGACGTGGACCTTCGACGGCTCCACGTCGAAGTTCACCGCCCTGTACAGCCAAGACGCGACCATCGCTGGGCAGGTCGCCGTGCGCGGTATCGGCAAGTACCGCGTCATGGAATATGGGGACTCGACCACTCTCACCATCACCCTGAGCCAACTGAGGGAGCTCAGTTGGACCATCCTGCGTATCCCCGCTGGTTCGTGGAACAGGAATACCCCACCGCAGGCGTCTACATGGGGCTGTACCGGGGTCACCAGGTGGTGTTATCCGCCGGCCCTGACCCCGTCGTGGGGTCTTGAGAACACCCTCTGGATCGCGGTCGTCCATACGTTCTACGGCCCGGGTGGACCTCCGTCGGGATACACGCCCTTCGACGTTCACCACGCAACGCGATCCTCCTACCGCCAGTTGCGTGCAACATCAGAGACGCCGCCCGCGTACGACACGGGCGGCGTCAACTACACCATGGCGGCCACCATCGCCGTTCGCCCGCCAGTTGGCATGCCCTTCAGGGCCAGCGCGACCAAGCTCGCCACGATCTCCAAGGCAGACGCCTTCCTGTACGCGGACGTCCTCAAGACGGGCGAGTCGATGCTCCCGTGGCCGACGTTCACGGTGGCGGCCGAGAAGGGATACGGCGGCTCCTTCGGCGTCTCGGCCACCATCCTCGCGACGATGGGCATCTACGACACCCAGCCCGTACTGCCGATCATCGTCCATCACGTCTATAGCAACAGCACCGCCACCCTGAACTTCGGCTTCACTCCGACGGCTGGGAACATCCTCATCGCCCACATGGCGGCTCGGGATGTCTTCTACGACACCCCGCCAGATCCGGCGGGGTGGACCCGACTCCAGATGCAGAACCAAGGCTCTGGAGCGTGGTCGCCCGGTATCGCGACGTACGCGAAGGTCTCCAACGGCACGGAGACATCAATCTCCCAGAGCTGGGGCAATGGCAACAAGCCCATCGTCGTCTGGGAGATCGGCGGCGGTGTAGCGAGCCTCTCCGACCTTGCCTCCGTCGCGACCGTCATCGGGTATGTCCAGACAGCCAAGTCCATCGGCCCGATCGCCGTCCCCGGGAACGTCGCTGGGCTCATCGTCGCCTTCTGGGCCATCAGGTCGGATAGCACGACGACTGCGAACACGCTCGGCAACGGCTTCACCAAGGACGACGGCGAAGGGCTGACGTCGTGGGCTGCCCACTACTCCAACGGCCACAAGTTCGTCCTCTCAGGGGCTGGCCCCCAGACACCGATCGCCACCAGCACATCTTCCAGCGAGTGGCGAGGACACGCGGTAGCCGTCCCATCTGTCCTCTTCGACAGGTTGTTCAAGGCCCGAGCCGTCGTCCTCGGCCCACGCCCCGGTGCCTTCTCAGCCAGCGCATACATCGCCCAGCACTTCGATATTGATGCGGAGATCTGGCCCCGTCACTTCTGGACGTACGCCCAGATCGGGTACTGGTTCCCCACCTTCGCTGAGATCGTCCCGCTGCGCTTCGCGACGGATGCAGTTGTCACGGCCTCCATCTCGTCCTCCTTCTCCGCGAGCGCGGTTCGGCTGAGGGGACAGACGGGGTCGAAGACGGCAAGCGCCGTCATCAGGAAGACGATCTACGACGAGGACGTGACGAAGCTCACCGTCGATGCGCGCATCAACCCGCGCTTCTTCGTCGGTGCCTTCATCCAGCCGTGGTTCCGCGTCAACGCGATCAAGCGCGAGACGTTCATCTTCGAGGCAGAGAACGGCCTCACTGCTGATGCGTACATCCCCCGCTTCTTCCGCATGGGGGCCTTCGTCCAGCCCTACTTCTTCGTCGGCGCGGAGCTCTGCCTCGCGTTCAAGGTCAACGCCATCATCAAGGCGACCATTGGGCCCATGATGCGCTCGCTCACGTACCCGGGCGTGAGCGTCACCCGACTCGGCCAGACGGCGAACGTCGTCAGCCAAGCCTTCCCGATCTCCGCAGGGGATCCGGCCGTCGTTACCGTCGTGTCTCCTCCGAGCGACGGCGGCGACCTCGGCATCATGGCCGCCGAGTCCGTCGTGGTCTACCCGATCCCGACGACGGTCGGTGAACACATCGTCTCCTACCCGGGCGTCGGGACCTACTACGTCTACTCCTCGAAGGGGAACGCCTACCGGCCCTCCCTCGGCGGGTCAGGGACGTATAGGGACTGGGGCTATTCGTCCCTCCGCATCAACGTCGATGCCTTCGTCCAGCCGAACTTCCGCGCCGACGCTGCCATCGTCTGGACGTTCGGCCCCTTCCCGTTCACGGCCGATGCGTGGAAGCTGGACCGCGTCGTCTCGTCCTTCTCCGTGAGCGCGTGGGTCCAGCCGTTCTTCATCGCCAGAGCGTGGCTCGTCCCTCGGCACTTCCACGCGGATGCATGGATCAGGTGCGACATCCGCGTCAGCGCGTGGATCATCCGCCGCGTCACCGGCTCGCTCTCCGCGTCTGCCTTCGTCAAGCCGTACTTCCGCGCCTACGCCGTCAAGAAGCGGACGATGACGGGGGCCTTCCTCGCCCAGTCGTGGTTGTCGAACCCCAAGTACGGGAACTTCGGCGTCTTCGCACTCATCCAGTACCACGGCCACATCGACGCTGCCATCAAGCTCACGAAGTACCGCCGCTTCACCGTGAGCGCGGTCCTGCGGAAGCCCCAGACGGGCTCCTTCTCGACCGAGGCCTTCGTGGGCGGCTACATCAGGGTCGATGCGTGGATCTTCAGGCGCGAGTTCTTCACCTACGCCCTCGTCCTCAGTACCGGAGGGTCCAGCCTCACGGCTGGCGCGAACCTCATCTGGACGTGGGTATCACCGCGTGACTCGTGGCTGCCTGCCCTCACCCTCGACGCCTTCATCCCCATCACAGTGCGGGCGATCAAGAGGGAGACGTTCGAGCCATCGTTCACGGTGCAGGCGAGCAAGGTCGTCCGCGTCTACGCCAGCTTCGACATCCAAGCCTCCATCACCGGCTTCCAGACGAACGCCATCATCAAGGGGACGCAGCGGCACATCTTCAGCATCTACGCCGTCAAGGGTGTCGCTCATCGGTCGATGACGTTCAGCCTCTACGCCGAGAAGTACGACCCCGGAGCGTACTGGGATCCCATCTACGAGGTGTGGCTCCACCAGCACTTCCTCGTGGACGCCTTCTTCGGGGCGAACCCCGAGTCGTCCTTCACGGTGGACGCGGCCTTCATCGACCCCGGTACGCCGCAGCTCTCCTTCCTCGCGCAGGCGAACATCTGGGGCCACGGAGGGTCGCAGGACGAGGTCTGGGTCGAGGCCGAGATCGACGCGAACAAGACCATCGTCTACGAGGGCGACGGAGACATCCGACCCGTCCTCAAGACGTACTCCTCCCACCTCACCTTCCCCGGCTGGAATGGCGGTCGCGGGAACATCGTGTCGCCTGCCATCCCGTTCAACCAGAAGTCGTCTGTCTTCGTGACGATGTGGGTGCGGCCCACCGGAGCAGACACCAGCGTCGGCCTCGCGAGCAGGCTGGAGAACCTCTGGGGCTTCGGCGAAAGCGGCGTGAGCTGGACGACCTACACCGGAGTCTCGCCCCAGCCGTACCTCAAGTGGCCCTCCCTCAACACAGTCGAGTTCCTGCCGACGTACATCAACGAGTGGTACTACGTCATCGCCTCGAACTCGGCCAAGATCTATGACGCGGCTATGACGGGGGCGGGGCTGGTGACGTACCAGACCCTCGAGGACGTTGTCTTCAGCCTCCCCGCCCCGACCATCGATGCGTGGCTCGTCGGCACCATCGGCGAGCCGGTCACGATCGACGCGGAGATCGTTGGAACGGAGAAGCTGCGCTCCCTCTCGGTGGCGGCAGAGACCTGCGCCGCTGGGGAGCGCAGGGGGGCCTTCACCGTCGACGCCTTCTTCCTTGGCTCCGTCTCGCTGGGGTTCAGGGTGGGAGCCGACATCATCCTGCCGCGCTTCACGGTCGATGCCGTCCTCTCCTACCGCTGCGGGACGATCGATGCCTTCATCCAGCCGCGCTTCACGGCGTCGGCGGTCGTGACGAAGACCAGATCTCCTCTCTCCTTCACGGTCAACGCGGAGAAGGCGTACCTCCAGCGGGGCTCGACGTTCGCCGCCGATGCAGACATCTCTCCTGCGGGCGAGATGCACGGCGTGTCCTCCGTCGACGCCCTCCTCATCAGGACCTCCTCCTCGAGGCGGATCTACCTCGCCGCGTGCATCGCCAGCCTTGCGTCCCACTTCCACGTCAACGCCGTCATCCATCCGTGGTTCACCGTCGGCGCGTGGTTGTCCACGATAGGTGGTGGCATGGGTGCCTTCGGCATCGGTGCGTACGTCAAGGGCAGCTCGTACTACGACCCGCCCCCTGAGCCCCCGCCCCCGGGTCCACACGACCCGCCGCTGCCTCCCATCCACTGGGATCCCAGCCCTCCGACAAGGAAGTTCTCGATCCTCATCGAGGCTGGCTTCGCGGACGAGTCTCCTCCCGTGAGCCACGAGGAGCTCGACCGTCTCAACCACGAGCTCGCTCGTGCCCTCGCCCGCCTCAAGGCCCTCCTCTGCATCCCGTCGGACGAGAGGATCCCAGCCGAGGAGGCAGAGATCGTCCGCCTCAACGAGCTCATCGCTGACCTCAAGCGGCAGATCGCCGAGGCCAAGCAGGTCGTAGACGAAGCGCAGCGGTACTGGAACGCCATGGGCCGGATGCAGGCGACGATCAATAAGATCCTCGCCATCCCCGCAGCTCAGAGGACTGCAGCGCAGAAGGCAGCCCTGAAGCGGGCTCAGGACGGGCTTCGGTACGACACCGACCACTACAGGGAGGCCCGAGAGGTACACCGCAAGTGGGGTGACATCACTGGAGACGTCATCTGGTCCGGCACGACGTTCACTCAGGCCGCACGTACAGGGGCAGGCACCTTCACCATCACGATGAGGGGTGCCATGGACGAGTTCATCGGAGGCGAGGAGATCCACTTCGAGATCGACGGCCTGCGTGTCTTCGGCGGGTGGGTGACGAGCGTCGAGAGGGGCTACTTCTTCTCCGACTACGCGGAGCCGCGCACGGTCATCCACGGCGTGGACTACAACATCCTCTTCGATCGCCTCGCCGTTCGGAACTACCCATGGGAGCTCGCGAACTACAACGCCACTGGTGCCAACGGAGGGCCGTACCATCCGTGGCCGCCCTTCAAGAAGGGCACCATGGACGGGCCGATGATCAGGGGCATCTTCGCGAAGTACGTGGCACCCGACCTGCCGGCTGGCTTCGACTACTCGACCTACGTCGACACCATCGCGACACCCGCCCCGGTCGCACCGTGGCTGATGCCTGACCACGGCAGCCCGCTGCGGAAGTGCATGGAGTCCATCAGCCAGATCACGTCCGGTGTCTGGTACATCGACGCCTACATGTGCCTCCACTACCACGACAGGGGCAGGATCACGGCTCCCTCCCCTATCACGGACAGCGGAGAGGGCGTCAGTTGTCGCAACCTGACCGTCCAGAAGGACATCAGCGTGATGTCGAACGACGTCATGGTGTGGGGAACGCTCGCGAAGGACGTCGATGGGCAGATCATGTACGAGCATGTGCTGGGGGATGGGAAGTGGAAGGAGGAGTACTACCTCCAAGCCATCGAGGACACAGCGCAGTACATCCACAACATCCTCGCCGTCCCGCCCGCCCAGCGCAGTGACTACTGGAACGAGCAGCTCCCCATCTATCAGGACCGCCTCGTCGAGTACAAGACCCTCCTCGCGGAGGCACGCGCCAACCCAGAGACGGACAGCATCGCCACATACGGGCGGTGGCAGTGGTTCGAGACTCGGGAGACCATCTACCACCAGAAGTGGCTCTACATCAGGGCGAGGGCGATCATGCTCCGCCGCAGCGCGCCCATCGTCAGAGCCACGGCCACCGTCTGGGAGCCCGGGTATCAGGCTGGGCAGGTCGTCAACGTGAAGTCCTCCGCCCACGGCCTTGACGAGAACCTCGTCATCCGCCAGCTCACCATCTCCTTCGCCGTGCCGAAGGAGCCGATGGGCGGTGCCTACTACGCCATCCCCCAGTACGATCTCATCATGGGCCTCGAGCCTGAGGCCCCGTGGGACATCTACGACTTCCTGCCCTACCCGGGGTCTAACACTCCGGGGCTCGGCATGGACACAACCGGAGGCTGACGATGCCCAACCGTGGCTCCAGCTCGGTGGCGCAGCGCCGCTTCTGGAACAACCTCGTCGACACCCCGGGCATCATCTGGATCAATGCGTGGGGCTTCGGCAACGGCTGCAATCTCTTCGCCTCCAAGGACGGCGGCGCGTGGGAGCATGTCTACCACTCGTCCGTCTTCGACAACGGGCCCGCAGAGTTCCCCGTGCGCTTCAAGCTGTACAGGTTCTGGAAGCTGACGTGGGAGGACACCCTGCCCGGGCAGTTGATGAACCTCAACCCTCCCAACGTCAGGGCGTGGGTGTTCAAGCCTTACTCCACCAAGTTCACCGACGGCCGACTCGATTGGCTGCAGGGAGATGACTGGGACACTGCCAACCTCTTCTTCGACTCTTCTCCCTACATGCTGCAGCGGGCTGGAAGGACCTCCCTCCAGTACCACGCCATCTGTGACTCGAACCCGATCTATGGATGGGGAGCGCCTGTGTACCCGCCCCCCATCATCTCCGACCCGACCCTGCCCCCCAGCCTCTGGTCTGCGGGCGTCTTCTACAACTTCGCCTCCAACGGCGGCGGGCTGCTCTATGGATACCTCAACGACCAGTACTTCGGCGTCAACCAGTTCGGCGGCAACAAGCCGTACATCGGTATCCAGCCGAAGTTCGAGGCGTGGGGCGATCTGAGCAAGGTGTGGCCGGGCCTCTGGGGTGCGTTCGGTATCACCGCCGGAGTCACCAACTGGGGCGACACGTACCACGGCTACGCGGAGTGGGTCTTCGACCTCTGCGACAGGCCGGAGAACATGAGGACTGGAGCTGTCGGGACGTACCAGTCGGAGGGGTGGGGCGTCGACTCGGCGACGATCGTCTACGACCCCGACACGAAGAAGCGGCACTTCACACTTGCCGTCAGCCCCGGACGCAGCACGCTCCACGTCTACAGGCCGGATGGACAGATGCTGCTGAAGGCAGTGCAGGACGAGAACGGCGAGTGGACCGGGGACTGGAGGCCGGACCCGTGCGACACGACGGGCCGTGTCTACGAGATCCTCTTCCCAGACCTCGGCGGGTGCGATGCCTTCAGGCACGTCATCGTGGAGTACCTCGTCGTCTCGAGGACGCTCCCCAAGGCGAGGAGGAACGCTCGCACCATCGACACCAACGAGGCGCACGACAGGCAGGGCGTCCTCGATGTGAGGGGGTTCTGATGGAGATCTTCGACCCTGCGATCAACACCCTGTCCGACTTCGTCGACTACTACAGGGACCGCCTCAACAAGCCCTGCGACGAGGCCGTCGACTTCGGGTACAACCACGAGTGGGACGATGACCCCTCCCTGTGCCCGTTCGAGTACTGCTACTACGCGATGCGGGACTTCCTCGACGTCCTCAGCCCCACCCTGCGGCGCATGGGGGTCCTGCGGCTTGGGGACGACCCCTTCTGGGCCGCTCGTGCGTGGATGACGGTCAAGGGCCTGTCTCTGGAGGAGTACCACTACCTCTTCGCGAAGAGTCAAGAGAAAGACAAGTTCGTGGAGCGGGTGGTCGGGGGTATCCTCGAGCCGGGTGGCCGTGCTATGTTGCCGCCAGCAGCACCGGGAGGGGCAGCTCTATAGGAGTTGCCCAGTGGATCAGATCTCCGCCTTCCTGCACGACCAGACCGTCGTCGGCCTCTGGGGCGTCCTCATCGTCGCCCTCGCCGACTTCCTGCTCGGAGTCGTCCAGTCCATCCGCGCCGGCGTCTTCGACTGGCAGAAGCTCCCGCAGATCCTCGACTCGGTCGTCCTCCAGAAGGTCATCCCACTCGCAGTCTTGGGTGTGGTCGCGTTCTTCATGACGGAGCCCACGCAGAAGTCTGTCTTGCTACTCGCCTATGGTGGCGGCTGCGCCGCCGTCCTCGTCGCTGAAGTCAACTCCCTCATCAAGAAGGCAACTGGGGTTGACAAGCCGACGAACACCGCCATGGACCGAAACATGATCGCTCGGTCGGTTCGGTGACGAGCGCCTACGGGGCGCACTCCCTCCTCTCCCCATGACCATGGGCGGGCCCGCCCGTCCGAAGATCAGGGCAGAGGACTACGGTCTGCCCATGGTCTGCCCGAAGCCCGACTGTGGCTTCGGGTGGCTCAAGCTACCCGGGCTGAAGATGCGTCCCTGTCCGAACTGCGGGTCAGAGTTGCTGTCCACCCGTCCACGAAAGCGTCGAGAGGAACGACATGACTGAAGACGGGAACGACCAGCGGACGGCCGCCAACGGGGCGATGACGGTCAGCGAGGTGACTGGCCTTGTCAACCTGTTCACCTCGATGCTCAACACGTCCACGGCTCAGATCATCGCCCGCATCGATGACAACGCGAAGTCGGAGACGGAGCGGTGGCGCAAGCACGACCTTGAACTGGAGAGGAACAGGGTCGCGGTCGTCGAACGCTTCCTCAAGATCGAGCGGTCGCTTGATGAGCATCTGCAGGTCGCCAACGCGCACTTCACCAAGGAACGCGATGAGGACATCCGACTCGACGCCCGCGTGCGGCCAGTCAAGTCGGTGGTAGGGTGGGTCTGGTCGCACTGGAGGGACCTCGCCCTGCTCGCCATCGGCCTGATCACCCTTGCAACGCTTCTCGTGGATGCTCTGGGGCACATGGCGGGGGTTTCCCCGCCCTAGAACGCCCCACTGGACCCGCTCTGGTCAAGGCGCAGTCGGTGGGTGGCTGGTAGAAAGGAACGGTGTGAAGGTCAGACTCGTAGCGGTGCTAGCCACCGTGTTCCTCCTCGGAGGGTTGTCCATCTCAGCCCCGACAGCAGACGCCGCATCGCGTCACTACTCCAAGAGCGTTCAGGCCTCTCGCGACTACGCTCTGCGGGCCATCGGCCCCACCCAGTTCCGCTGCCTCGACGCCCTGTTCGAGCGCGAGTCGCACTGGAACCCCCTCGCCCACAACCGGACCTCAGGCGCGCACGGGATCCCACAGGCCCTGCCCGGCGTCAAGATGAAGAAGTTCGGCAAGGACTGGGCCACGAACCCCCTCGTTCAGGTGAAGTGGGGCCTCTACTACATCAAGCACAGGTACGGGAACGCCTGCAACGCGCTCCAGCACGCATACACTACGGGCTGGTACTAGCAGCAGGGAGGCGACGTCACGAACGATCACCATGGCGATCATCGCGTCGGCTGGCTAGGCCAGCTCATCGGCATCGACAAGGTCCTAGCAGGACAGAGGAGCATCATGGCAGATCTCACCGCCCTCACCGCCACGCTCGCGGAAGTCAAGGCCAGCGCGGAGGTGGCTTCGGCGGCCGTCCTCGCAGCCCTCGAGGCCACCAGCGCCCAGATCGCGGACCTCAAGGAGCAGATCGACGCCCTCACCGTCGGGGCTGTGACGCAGGAGCAGATCGACCAGCTCGCCCTCACGGCAGCCGACGCGGACGCCATCGTGGACTCGATCACGGCGGCAGTCACGCCGGCTTGACTTCCGTCTCGAGGCGGTACTAGCATCGTCTCGCCTGCTCGGCATCAGCAGTTCGCGAGACGGCTCCGCGCAGGACAAACAGGAACCCAGTCTTCCCTAGCCCTCTTGCTGGGAGACTGGGTTCTTTGTTGTGCCTACCAGTACTCTCTCGCGTACCCGACTCCCGCGATGACGAGGGCGAGGGTGTCCTTCTCGACGTAGTGCGGGCCGTCGGGGCGGTGCTTCGGGTAGGGGATGGAGTTGCGCTCCGCTCGAGCGTTGAGCCACTTCGTCGTCTCGCAGAGGCGCTCGTTGAGGACGAGGACGCGGTAGAGGACTTCGTACTCACGCACCGCAGCCCTACGGAGGCGGCGCATCACCTTCGTCGTGCGAAGTCCTTGGGCGTCGGTGCGCTTACCCGGTCGCTCGTCGCGGGAAATCCACTTCGCGAAGTCGGGATGCCACTCGGGCGAGCCATCT
>Ga0315278_10003442_pt1 | contig 14128 bp, 10 predicted proteins | sample YL17G06_0_MG_FD_203880 | JGI IMG/M metagenome (GOLD analysis project Ga0315278, IMG submission 203880) | Sediment microbial communities from Yellowstone Lake, YNP, Wyoming, USA - YL17G06_0 | ecosystem: Environmental > Aquatic > Freshwater > Lake > Sediment | place: USA: Wyoming | collected...
GCGTCATCAGAGGCGCACATCGATGCGTGGTACGTCTGCCCCCACGATCTCGATCAGTGCCAGTGCCGGAAGCCCGGCGATGGCCTGGTGCGGCGGGCGATCGACGAGCAAGCCTTGGACCCAAGCATCTCGTGGATCGTCGGAGATCGTGTCGTCGATGTCCTGGCGGGAGCGGCGACGGGGCTGGGACAGGTGCTGATCGGTGCCGAGGCCGAGGCCGAGGCGCTGGGAGTCGCCCACGCGGATGACCTTCGGGAGGCGAGTCAGGTGATCCTTAGCAGGCATTGAATCTGGCATAGCGGGCGGAGTTCGACCCGCGAGTGGCCTGAAGTGCGGTACTTTCCGGCATCGGATCTGTGAATGAAGCAGCATCTAAGGGGCGCCAGCAGATGAAGCGGTGGATCGGGATCGTCCTCATCGGAATCGGTGTGTTCCTCGTCGTCTTGGCACCGGCGTTGCGCTGGTATGTCGTCCCCGCTGTGGCGAAGGCGCCGTTGGCTCCCGGGCAGACCACCGGAGGAATCTCCACAATCGTGAGTACGGGAATCGGCCGTACGGTGTTCTACGCCGAGAAGTTGGCGGCAGGTGAGGACCCGATACGCCGCGACGTCGCCCTGACGGCAACGCGAACCACCCGCGGCGATGTTCTGGCCGCCGAGGCCGTGGACGCCAAGAATCAGGACTTGGCCATCTATGACTCGATCCAGACACTCGTGGACGAGAAGAACACGATCATCAACTCGGAGCAGATCCGAGTCCCCTTCGATCGGGTGAACTCCGATTTGAAGAATTGTTGTGGGGGCAACGTCAACGGGCAGACAGTGACCTTTGAGGGAATCAACCCGTTGAAGTTCGGATTCTTCCTGGGCAAGCAGACGTATTCCTACTTCGACACGACCGTCCTCAAAGCAGTGCCGATGCCGTATGTGACCGAAGAGTCCATCCAGGGGCTGACCACCTACAAGTTCGAGCAGACGATCGAGCCCACCCAGATCGGCACCCAAGATGTGCCGGGCAATTTGGTCGGTGAGACGGTGGCCACCTATACCGCGCCGCGCTTCTACTCGAACACACGCACCGTGTGGGTCGATCCCATCACCGGCTCGATCATCAAGGGTCAGGAGGTTCAGAAGCAGACCTTGCGCGGAGCCGACGGCACCGACAAGACGATTTTGCTCGACGCGACACTCGCGTTCGATGAGCCGACCGTGACGGCCAACGTGAACGAAGCCAAGGACAACGGCTCGAAGATCAACCTGCTCAAGACGACAGTCCCGATCATCGCGCTGATCCTGGGCGTGATCGCCCTCGTCGGCGGCATCCTCATCGTGCGTAGGGCGTCCAGCTAGTCGCGCAAGTTAGTGGCGCGACGCTGACTTCTCGCACACGAGGATGGCTGTGCCTGGAATTGCTCGACCCCGCAGGGGAGTCCACCCGTCCCACGCGCGGTCATGGCCCTCGGGCCACTCCGGTTCGATCAGGTCAATGACGTCGAACCCACTGCCGACCAACGCGCGTACGTAGTCACCGATGGTGTGATGGTGTTCGACATAGATCGCATCACCCTGGTCGTCGTACTCAAGGTAGGCCCGACGGTCGAAATAGGAACCTGTCACCGTCAAGCCGGCCGGTCCGCCATCGTCTGGGAACGCCCAGCGCACCGGATGGCTGACTGAGAAGACCCAGCGCCCTCTCGGGCGGAGCACTCTCGCCAGCTCGTCGAAGACCGTGGCGAGGTCTCCGATGAAGGGGATCGCCCCGAACGCCGAAGCCGCGATGTCGAAGCTCCCGGAGGCCAGCGGGAGCGCGGTCGCATCCGCTTCGACTAGGGGTACGGCGATGCCCGATCGGGTCGAGAGCTCCTGGGCATGACGCAGCTGGGCGGCAGACAGGTCCAGGCCCACGACATCGGCACCTTGGGTCCGCAACCACCGCGCGCACTGAGCCGCCCCGCACCCCAGCTCGAGCACGCGCCGCCCGGTCACCGGACCGAGAAGTTTCACCTCGGCTTCATCGAGACCTTCCGGACACCAGATGAAGCGGGCCCCGCTGGAGCCGCCGAGGAACTCACCGTGGTCGTCCTGGTAGGAGTCGGCGTCTCGGTCCCAGCCGCGTCTGGACGCCGTACTCGTCGCTGCTGCTGAGATGTCGTCCCTTGCGGCAGGCGCCGACACGGAGGGTGAGGGGTGGTTTGCTGGCGTGTCGGGCACGGGCCTATCCTGGCCGATGCGCTGCGGACCCGTAGCGCTCTCATGCATGACCAACACCCCGCCAGGACCACCTACTCCATGACATCCACCTACGAGATCCCTGCGACCGCCACGGTTCCCCAGGTCGCCATCAACGACATCGGTTCCGCCGAGGACTTCCTCGCCGCAGTTGAACTGACCATCCGGCCCTTCGAAGACGGTTCTATCGTCGAGGGCACCGTCGTCAAGGTCGACCGAGACGAAGTACTCCTCGACATCGGCTACAAGACCGAGGGCATCATCCCCTCCCGCGAACTGTCCATCAAGCACGACGTCGACCCCAATGACGTCGTCAAGGTCGGCGATGAGATCGAGGCCCTGGTCCTCCAGAAGGAGGACAAGGACGGACGCCTGATCCTGTCCAAGAAGCGCGCCCAGTACGAGCGCGCCTGGGGCACCATCGAGAAGCTCAAGGAAGAAGACGGTGTCGTCACCGGAACGGTCATCGAGGTCGTCAAGGGTGGTCTCATCCTCGACATCGGTCTGCGCGGCTTCTTGCCCGCGTCGCTCGTCGAGATGCGGCGCGTCCGCGACCTTCAGCCGTACGTCGGCAAGGAACTCGAAGCCAAGATCATCGAGCTGGACAAGAACCGGAACAACGTCGTGTTGTCGCGTCGTGCCTGGCTTGAGCAGACGCAGAGCGAGGTTCGGGTCAACTTCCTCAACCAGTTGCAGAAGGGCCAGATCCGCTCAGGCGTGGTGTCCTCGATCGTCAACTTCGGTGCGTTCGTGGATCTCGGCGGTGTCGATGGTCTCGTGCACGTGTCGGAGCTGTCGTGGAAGCACATCGACCACCCCTCCGAGGTCGTCGAGGTCGGCGACGAGGTCACGGTCGAGGTGCTTGACGTCGACATGGACCGCGAGCGCGTCTCCCTGTCGCTCAAGGCGACGCAGGAAGACCCCTGGCAGCAGTTCGCGCGTACCCACCAGATCGGCCAGGTTGTGCCCGGAAAGGTCACCAAACTGGTGCCGTTCGGTGCGTTCGTCCGCGTCGACGAGGGCATTGAGGGCCTGGTACACATCTCCGAGTTGGCCGAGCGCCACGTCGAGATGCCCGAGCAGGTCGTCAACGTCAACAGCGAGATCTTCGTCAAGGTCATCGACATCGACCTGGACCGGCGCCGGATCTCGCTGTCTCTCAAGCAGTCCAACGAGGGCGTTACAGTCGGGGCAGACGAGCACTTCGACCCGACGGTCTACGGCATGCCCGCGCACTACGACGAGGCCGGCAACTACCTCTACCCCGACGGATTCGATCAAGCGACCAACGAATGGCTACCGGGCTTCGAGAAGCAGAAGGAAGACTGGGAGCGTCAGTACGCCGAGGCGCAGCGTCGCTGGGAAGCCCACAAGATCCAGGTGGTCGAGGCGCGCAAGGCCGACCAGGCTGCTGCGCTGGAGACCGGAGAAACCCCGGCGACGTACTCCTCGGACGCCCCCGAGGACAGTGGCACGCTTGCTTCGGACGAGGCGCTGCAGGCCCTGCGGGACAAACTCACCGGTCCGGAAGATGAAACGGCGCCGGTTGCCGTGACCCCAGCCGCAGCCGCGGACGTTGTTGCCGAGGCTGATTCAGAGACCTCGGACTCCGAGTCAACCGACGCGGAGCCGACTGAGGCCGCCCCTGCTACCTGATCACGCATGATCGCCGTGACCGGTGGGAGAGGGGACTTCTAGTGCCCGCTCCCGCCGGTCATGCGTTTTCGGTCGCCGTCACGGGCGGCATCGGGTCGGGTAAGTCCGAGGTCGCTCGAGCGTTCGCGGCACGGGGAGCCGTGCTCATCGACGCCGATCAGTTGGCCCGCGAAGTGGTCGCAGTTGGGGAGCCCGCGCTTGCCGAGATCGTCGAGGCCTTCGGGCCAGGGGTCTTGACCGTGGACGGCGATCTCGATCGTGCGGCGCTCGCGAGGGAATCCTTCGGCAGACCGGCCCAGTTGGAAACTCTGAACGCGATCGTGCATCCGCGGGTGGCCGCAGCGACGCGGGCTCGGATCGATCAGGCGTCGGCGGAGTCCGTCGTGGTCTACGACGTGCCCTTGCTCGATGGGAAGTCGGCCACTCAATGGGACCTTGTGGTCGTGGTGATCGCTGATCGAGCCGTACGACTCGCTCGCCTTGTGGAACTTCGCGGCATGACCGAATCTGACGCGGTATCGCGGATGGACTCTCAACCCGACGACGAGGCGTATCTCGAATTGGCTGACCTCGTGATTCTCAACCACGGGGAGCGAGCCCAGCTCGCCGCCGAGATCGACCGGGTCTGGAAGGTCATCACCGACGAGGCTGCAGCTCGGATGTCCTGAATACCGCGGCCATTCGCGCCGACTGGGTCAGCATGTCGTGATCTCTCACCACGGTCATCCGGTTGAGCCGACCGACATCGCCTCTCAGTCCTTCGTTGGTGAGGAAGCGGACGAGACCCTCGGCCAGCGCCTCGGCGTCGTGGGGGACGCGAATGTTCGGCGGTCCCACGGCCTCATGGTTGGTGCCGCTGATGGTGGTGACGACGGGGAGCCCGGAGGCCATCGCTTCAAGATAGGCCAGGCCGTACTGCTCGTTCCAGCGCCGTTGCGCCCATGGCGCCGTCGTGAATACCGCACTATCGCGTAGCACCGCCGCGATCTGGTCAGGACGCATCGGGCCTAGCCACCGAACCGCGCCGCCGGTTCGCTCTTGCGCCGCCTGCGCCACTGACTGATCCGGCCCAGATCCGACGATCTGCAAACGCGCCTCGGGCACGGTGGCCCGAACGAGGTCGAACGCGTCGAGGACCAGACTCAAACCCTTCTTGGGCCAAAGACCGGACGCGAACGTGATGACGGGATCGACCTGGGGTGCGGCCGCCGGGTGAAAGAGAGCGGTGTCCACGCCGGGCAGCACCCAGGCGCACCGCTCCTCGGGGAGTCCCAGCGCCAAGCAGTGGTCGTAACCGGACCGAACGAAGTTGAGGAAGAGGTCGGCCCGGCGCGCCTTGTCCAAGGCCTGCCGATAAGGAGGAAGTCGGTAGAAGATCAGCTCGGGATCATTGGCCCAGATGACGACGCATTGGCGTACGCCGTTGTCGCGGGCCCACGTGCTGGCCTGGGCCGTGATCATTGAGCAAAGTTCGAGCGAGGCGATCCAGTCGAAGTTCGCCGGTACAGATCGCATGTCCTTCATCCAGGCCAACGCGACAGCCTCCTTGAAGCGTTTGACGGGACGACGATAGGAACGCTCGATCCAGTCAACGTCTCCGGAAGGTGGCGGACCACCGGCAACTGTGACGCGGGTGTCTGGCATCAGCGAAAGCCAGTGGAATTCCCTGTTGGGTCGTTCGTCGTCCAGGGAGGCCCACAGCAGTCGACGGGTCATCGGGGCCCGCTGTCATCGCGGGTCATGACCACTTCGATGCTCGGGCACCATCGCGGGCGCACGGTCCGCAACCCCAGGGTCAGCGGAAGCGTCGCCACAGAGAGCGCCGCGACTGCCGAGGATGTCTCTGCTGCTTCCCTCCGAGAACGACTACGACGCATACGGACGGTTGACGCAGCCTCGACCATCAGGCTGTCGGTGCGCAACGGAGTGGCGTGGCTGTCGGTGAATCCGGTTGCGGCTGCCAGAAAAGGAACGCTGGCCGCGGACAAGAATCGCACGTGGGTCGGGTCCTCGAGCATCCACCAAGCTTCCCCCCACACCCGAAGGCCGGCGCTGTCGGCATTGGGTGTGATGGCGTATAGAACCCCACCAGGTCGCAAGAGGCGATGCACCGTGCTCAGGGTCTCGATGAGGTCTGGAACGTGCTCGAGCACATGGATCGCAATGACGACATCGAAAGGACCTCCCTCGATATCAAACGAACGTCCAGCAGCCGCGCACACGAAAGTGACACCATCCCGGCGACCGGAGACTGCGTGCGGGTCGATCGCGACAACGTCTGACGCGAGCGACGCGAGACGACGCGCGAGGGAGCCGTCACCGCATCCAATTTCGAGGACTCTTCCCGCCAATCGGGGTCCGAGTCGTCGGCGAATGCGTTGATCGGTCAGGAAGGTCCGAACGGCATCGGCACGCACGCTGCCGCCGTACTCGTCGGCGCGTGCATTGGCTCGGGCGAGATCGAGGTCGCGTCTGATGTAGCCACATCGCGGGCAACGCCACAGGACGCACGTCAGTTCTAACTGCCACGCGAGATACGGAGCTGTGCACGCATCGCAGGTGGGGGTCGTCGTCATGCTGGATGCTCATCGACAACTTCTCGGTCGTCGCAGATCACACCCATCGTGAGCAGGACCACGCCGACAAGAGCCAACCTGGAAGGCCAGAGATTCCCACTGACGAGCTCGGGGCTGATCAAGTCGGCATGATCGATGTTCCCGATGATCCACATGAATGGGACGAGAGCGAAGAGCGCGACAGCCGCCTTGAGGTAGAGCTTCGCTCTCGGTCGAATCCAGAGATGGAACACAGCCAGCGCAACCCCGACAGGAAGGAATGCGGGACCTCCGAGGAGGCCGAAAGCAACCACAAATCCCAGCGCCTCGAAGCACCTGTGCAGAGATTGGGTGGAGATCCGAGTCATCCTGCTCATGGATGCCAGCCAGCGAGGATTCGGTAACGAGTCGGTGAACTCGATCGGACTGGAGCCTGCGAGCGGGCGGCGTCGGGCAAACGCGAGAAGGAAACAGCCAAGGAGAGCCGCGAGGCTGATCGCGCGGGTGAGAAGGGCGATCCGTTGAGGCTCGTAGTTGACAGAGATTCGGTGGTCGCCTACCGCGGTGATCCGCCACGCCGCCGTGCCTCCGTCCAGAGCGGCGGGAGCCCCGAGGTCCTGACCGTCCAACGATGCGTGCCATCGGGCATCCACGGGGACCCCGGAGACGAACCAGTACGCCGTTTGGGCGCCACGGACGTCGGCGGTGATGTTGGTGGGCGAGTCCTCGACCACCTGCAGACTTCCCCAAGGTGCAGGTGCGTGGACAACTTCTCCGCTGATGTCGCGAAGAACCAGGGTGTCCACCGTCCAGGGTTGGGCGGATCGAACTGAGTGAACCCCGGCCGTCAGCGAGACGGGCGCACAGCCAGCAAATAGCCAGGGTGCGCCGCCCGCCGGCTTGGCTCCCAGAACAGGCTTGACCCGAAGCATCGTGCCGTCAAGATCGGAAATGGGATAGCAGCCCTTGCTATCGGGTTTGTAGCTTCCCCCGCTGGGTCGCGGATCGGGTCGGGCGACTCCGTAAACGCGGAATGTGCGCGAGACAGGCAGGGTCACCGATCGGTTGAGGCCGGCCTCCTCGGATGGGCGGAGGAAATTGTCGCTGTGTTCGCGGGTCAGCACAACGTCCATGGGTGTGTCCTGAAGCAGCGCCCGCGCAGTGGGCGAGAGTTGATCAGCGAGTCTGCTGATCGTGTCCGGCACCTGGGCGGACTTCACCACGGTGACGCCTTGGACATGAAGTTCGTTGATCTGGGCGAGACCAATGCCGGAGCCCGTTGTGCCGGTGACAGCGAAGACCACCCGATCGCCGGGTGCACCGCCGAAATCCAATATCCCAGCGCCCTTGTCGTCCAACTCGACTTCGTGGCTCACCTTGCCGACGGTGACTCGCATTGACGTAACCCGGACCGCACTGACGTGGTCGTCGGCGGCGATGGTGATCTCGTGGATTGGCCGAGTGTCCGTGAGCATTAGGTCGATGTGCTCGCCGACAGCCGTTCCGAAAGCGCCGAACTGCCAAGCCGTACGCGGATCCCCGTCGAAGGCGAAGTCTGGAATCCCACTGCCGCCTCGGCCGAATCCGGTGGCGTACGAAGACGCACTCACCGTCAATATGGGGACGTCGTACTTCGCCACGACCTGGTCAGCGACACCGAAGAGCGCCCGGGTGTTGGTTGTCGGTTCGTTTCCGAGCAGCAGCGGGCCGTTCGCGTCGGCCAGGTGTTGCGGATCGATGTTCCGCCGACGATTGGTGTCCGTGATCACGATGCGATTGTTCGGACCCAGGACGTCGGTCAGCTCCTGTGGAGTGAGGTCGGCCGCGTATCGGAATGACGGTGAGCCGCTGAGAAGTCCGGCGGCGTTCAGGGCGCCGACCGAGGCCCCATCGCCTTGAATGACCACGGTGCCAGCCACTGCCTCTGTTCGTACGATCCCGCGGCTGCTGGTCACGGTGTATCGATGAAGGGCCGGCGTCCCTGCTTCAAACTCATCGGCCAAGGTAGGCGCGAATGTGGGAGCGGTCGTGTTCAGCCCGGGCGCGCCCCAGGTCCCGGAAGCCGTGAGCCCCGAGTCGTTGTCAAGTTGGGGTTGAATCACCGCGGGTCGTCCGCCCCCGTGGTCAGACCACCGAACATCATTGCGCAGCAGCACGTCGCCCACGCCGAGATAGCGGGCGTAGGCGCTCAGGCTTCCCAGCGGAAGGGTTGAATCGTTGAGCGCAGAGTCGGCGGCGTAGAGGTAGTTCGTGAGTTCGGCACTCTGTGTCGGGAGAACCGTCCGTACGAGCGAGGGACGGTTGCTCAAGAAACTGAGGTTCACATCGTCGACGGCTTCGGTGCTCCACTGATAGCCAGCCAACACCTGTCCGGGAACAAACCAGGTCCGGCTCGCGGAACTCTGCGCGTCGATGGTCTTGGCGGACTCGGTCCAGTACGCCGGAATCTCCCAACGCGAAACGTAAAGCTGGCCGGCAAACGCAGGTCCCGCAGCTCCCACGAACACGACGGCCGCTCCGATGGCGACACCGGCCCTGGATGCGTGGGACGGGAGTCGCTTGCCGACGGCGGTGGCACCGAGACCGATGAGGAGCGCCACGCCGAGAACGAGCCCCGCGCCGGCCTTGTTCGTAGTCCGCAACGCGATCAGCCCAGGCACGTTGTCGATCAGCCACGTCAACGCCCGTCCCCACGGGCTGGGGAGTTGCGCCGGGAACGCGCTGACCATTACCGCGCCGACCAGGATGATCAGCAGGACACCCAGGACACGGGCGCGCGCCCGACTCACGAGCGCGCCGGTTGCCGCCATCACCACGATGAGAAACGAGGCGGCGATCACCGCGAAGCTCTGCAGGTAGCTGACGAAGCCCGGCTGCCATGGGCCTGACGCATTCGCCCCGTACATCGGCCAGAGCCCCAGTCCGCGGATGACCTCGCTCCAGGAGGAGGAGGCCACAATTCCTTCGAGAGTCTCGCTGTTGTCCGCGATCGTCTGACCGGCGCCAGCCGCAGTGATCGCGGGGATCAACCAATACAGCGAAACGGCGAACGACAGGAGCCCGCACTGCGCCACCACGATCAGCAGCCGAAGCCATGAAGTGCCGTTCGACCGGCGCACGAAATAGACGACGGCCGGGATCGCAACCAATTGCAGCAACGGCACCGCACCGACATTCATCCCGCTCATGAGGAAGAAGATGAGGGCGAAGAGCGCTGGATAGCGCCAACTGCGAAGCGAGCGCAGCGAATCGGCACCGCGCAGGGCTTTGATGAGCACCAATGTCTGCCAGGGGAAGAGGGCGTACGGGAGCAGCGCCGCCATCGACGACGCGCCAACGACGGCGTAAGGGACGCAGACGTACGCCACTGCAGTGGCCACGCGTCCCGATGCAAGGTCGGAGTCGTCGGAGACTTCGCGGAAAACGCGCAGAGCACCCCAGCCGGCGACGGCATAGAGGGCGAATCGAAGCATGCGCACGGTGGCTTCAGGAGACAGCCCTGCCTGCTGTATCAACGCGCTGACTGCGTCGAGCGGAGCCAGACCGAGATTGTAGTTCGCCGTTCCGAGCGCGGGGTCGGGAAGCCAAGAGGACAAATCAAGCCGCAACCTTTCGAGCGGGTTCAGGTAGACCTCGGGCTTGATGTCGGGCGTGAAGAGACCGTGCTGGCTGGTCCAGACGATCACTGCCAGAGCGAGTAGGAGTCCGGCGTAGACGAGCGCCTCGGATGTCCCAATTCGTTCCCGAACCCGCGATGGTGATCCGGCCGGACCGTCACTGGTGGACGGTCGGTCCAGCACGGCGGTCGCCATAGCGTCGATTCCCGTCCTTTCAGATGGTCGTCGTGGGTGGGCCGACCCTAACTTCTCCGACTACGCTCACCACGCTGAAGTCGCCAGACTGACACCAAGGGAGCAAGCGTGGATCAGTCCCAAGTTCGCCCGGTGCGGATGCTCTCCCGCGGGTCGAAGTTGGCGTTGGCCTTGGTCGGCCTAATCTGGATCTTCGGGGGATACCTCTATGTAGCCCCGCTTCAATTGATCACGAAAGAGGGATCAAACGTCTCGTGCGGTTCGGCGGCCAATCCCAGAGCTGAACCTCTGATCGTGCTTGCTTGCTCGGACTGGCCGCTCGAACGACGCTGGCAGGTTGTCGCAGTCTTCGGCGCTGGTGTGATTGTTGCGGTCGCTGGCCTCGCGGCGTACGGCACCACCGTGCGCATCGAGGCGGCAGTCCCTGCTGACTTGGCAGCGGACCCCAATCTGAGCCAACCCGTACCACCCCAAGTCCACGACGAATAGCGCCCGCACCGGTCGCTACGCAGCGGGTCTCCATCCGGTCTGCCTGGCTGCATCGATCAACTGCGGTCCGAGCCAATTCCAGACAAGGTGGGATCCCTGGACGGTGAAGTGAACTCCATCGACTCGCATCTTCACGCCGTCAATGAGTTCTGGGTTGCGACCAGGAGCGCATAGCCAGCCGAAGAAGTCGACGACAGCGATCCCCTGGTGCGAGGCTGCGTAGCGCGAGATGGCGTCGTTGAGCCATCGAGTTCGGCGGTCATCATTGGTGATCGCCGGCCTCGGGTTCACGCCGTCGTCATAGGTTCGATGGCACGGAACGTTGACGATGGCCAAGTGCTTAGAGGCCGAGCGCATGGAAGTGGTGAACTTGTCCAGCCAACCATCGAGCCACTCTTCGAACCTCGGTGTTCCGAACACGAGAAGTTGACCGTCGTCGTCGACATCGAACTGTTGCCAGTGACCCAGGAAGAGCACAGCCAGTCCGGGTTTGGCGGCGGCGATCTGCGCAGGCCACTGTTCCACCCACTGTTCGCAGCCGACGGCTGGGAGGTCGTCCTTGCCCGCCACGAAATTCTTTGAGGGGATGACCCCGCACCCCAGCCGCGTGCTCCCATCGATGACCAGTCCCGTGGTCGGGGCGCCCGGATACTCCTTGCGCAGCCCGTACGTCACCGAATCGCCCACGAGGAATGCGCTCAATGATCCGGCGGCCCCACCACCCGAGCCGGTTGGGGCGCCCGAACCGTTGGAATCGAAGAGTGATGCTGGTGACGTACTCGCCAGGAGGACGAACACCATGGTCACCGAACCGGCGGCGATCCCGAAGCCGTACGCCTCCTTACGCCCGCCGATGCGCCGGTTGACCGCGCGCGAGCGGACCGGTTCCTCGATGAATCGGTACGAAATCAGCGCGACGACGAATGTGACCGCGAACCGAACCGCGAGCAGCGAGATGCCGGACAGCTCCGTGCGTTCGGGGGTGAGCCAGACGAAGATCGGCCAGTGCCATAGGTAGAGCCCGTATGAGATGACGCCGATCGCCACCAGCGAACGGTTCGACAGAACACGAGTCACCCAGCTGGTGGGCAGGTGCGCTGTACCGAATACGACCACGCCGCAGAGCAGGCAGAAGAGCAAGAATCCGCCTTGGTACAGCCAGCTCGCGTGATCGTCGGTCGTGAACATGATGACGACCATGAGGACCATCGCGGCGATCGGAGCACTGGAGAGCAGCCGGGAGTTCGTCCCCGAGGTCCAGCCACGTCCCGCCCGTCTCCCGACGGCCAACCCGGCTGCGAGAGTCGCTCCGACGAAAAGGTCCTGCATTCGGGTGCCGGTGCCGAAGTACACGCGACTCGGGTCCTGTCCCGGGGTGAACATCGCAGCCATCCACCACGCAGACGCCAGTGTGCCAAAGGCGAGAACGGTTGGGAGATAGCGCAGACGCCCACCACGTAACGAGAGCCAGCCTGCAATGAGTACCGGGAAGAGCAGGTAGTACTGCTCCTCGATGGCTAATGACCAGGTGTGGTTCAACGGCGACGGTGCGATGAACTGGGCGAAGTAGCTCTGGTCGTTGAGGATCTCCCACCAGTTACTGACATAGGCCAGGGTGGCGATGCCTTGATCGGCGATATCGCGTCGACTTTCCGGAATCACGAGGATGGCGGTGTACACCGCGACGAACAGGAGCATGACGAAAAGCGCGGGGAGCAGTCGGCGGGCGCGGCGGACCCAGAAGGCGAACAGATCGATGCCGTTCCACCGCTGATATTCCGTCAGCAGCAGGCTGGTGATGAGGAACCCGGAGAGGACGAAGAAGACGTCGACTCCCAGGAATCCGCCGCGAGCCCATGTGACATCGCCGTGGTAGAGCATTACCGCGAGTACGGCGAAAGCCCGTAGACCGTCCAGGGCCGGGAGGTATCGGGACGACGTCTCGGCGCGCACGATCCCCATTCGCGTCGCCGTCGACGCTCTGGGACCGACCGCCGTTGCCACTGGTACCTCCCGATGCGGCGCTCACGCTACCTGCGAGCGGTGCCCTAGGGTCCGGGCATGCGAGGAAGTGAATCACCTGAACGGGTGCTGGTCACCGGAGGCGCGGGCTTCTTGGGATCACACCTCTGCGACCGACTTGTCGACGCCGGCCATGACGTCCTGTGCGTCGATAACTTCTCCACTGGTAGCAAGACCAACGTCGCTCACCTGTTGGGCGCACCCAACTTCGAGCTCATGCGTCACGACGTGACCTTTCCGCTGTACGTCGAGGTCGACGACATCTACCACCTCGCGTGCCCCGCCTCGCCGATCCACTACCAACGCGATCCGGTCCAGACGACGAAGACCGCGGTGCACGGATCGATCAACATGCTCGGGCTGGCCAAACGAACGGGCGCTCGCATCCTGCTGGCGTCGACCTCCGAGGTGTACGGCGATCCTGAGGTCCATCCGCAGACCGAGGACTACTGGGGACGGGTAAATCCGATCGGTCCTCGTTCGTGTTACGACGAGGGCAAGCGAGCATCCGAAACACTCTTCTTCGACTATTGGCGTCAACACCACCTGCAAATCAAGGTCGCGCGCATCTTCAACACTTATGGCCCGCGGATGCACCCGAACGACGGCCGCGTGGTGAGCAACTTCATTCTGCAGGCGATGCGGGATGAACCGATCACGATCTTCGGCGATGGCGATCAGAGCCGCTCGTTCTGCTACGTCGACGACCTGATCGACGGTCTGTTGGCATTCATGGACACGGCGCCCGAGGTGACCGGGCCGATCAACCTGGGCAATCCCGAGGAGTTCACGATCAAGGAGTTGGCCGCATTGGCGCTCGAGGTCACGGACTCGTCGTCGGCGCTGATCTATCGCGACCTGCCGCAGGACGATCCGCGGCAACGGTGCCCGGACATCACTCGGGCTCGCGGGACGCTGCGCTGGGACCCGATCGTGCCGCTGGAGGAGGGGTTGCGTCGTACGGCGACCTACTTCCAGGAGTTGGGAGTCAGCCCTAGCACGTAGCGTGGCCTCATGTCCCGTCCGGTCACCGATCTCGTCCGCAGCGTTGCTCCCTTCCACGTCAAGGCGGACTTCGAGCCGGCGGGTGACCAACCGGCCGCCATCGAGGAACTGACCCGGCGCATCGGGGCGGGGGAACGCGACGTCGTGCTGCTGGGAGCGACGGGGACCGGCAAGTCGGCGACCACCGCCTGGTTGGTTGAGAAGCTGCAGCGACCGACGCTGGTCATTGCGCCAAACAAGACGTTGGCCGCGCAGTTGGCCAACGAGTTCCGCGAGCTGTTGCCGGACAACGCCGTCGAGTACTTCGTCTCCTACTACGACTACTACCAACCCGAGGCGTACATCCCGCAGACCGACACGT
>Ga0315278_10003443_pt1 | contig 14127 bp, 9 predicted proteins | sample YL17G06_0_MG_FD_203880 | JGI IMG/M metagenome (GOLD analysis project Ga0315278, IMG submission 203880) | Sediment microbial communities from Yellowstone Lake, YNP, Wyoming, USA - YL17G06_0 | ecosystem: Environmental > Aquatic > Freshwater > Lake > Sediment | place: USA: Wyoming | collected...
ACAAATTTAAAACATCCAATGCGGCGGTCTGCTTAAAAGCAATTAAGGACTACATCGATTTGGATGAAGCAAAAGTATCCAAAGAGGAGCAAAACCAGGTCAAGGCAAAGGCCAAAAAAGCAGTGGAACACCTTCCCCTGCTCCTTAGCCCGGAGACTCAAAATGTTCTTTTAAACGCATGCCCGGCGGAAGCGCTGCCTACAATCGATTAACCTTTATTTTTTTTCGTATTGTTTTGTATTAGTGTATTGAAATAAATGAGTATATATTTGGAGGGAAAAATGGAAGCAAACAAGAAATTTCAAACATCCAATGTGGCGGTCTGCTTAAAAGCAATAAAAGACTACGTCGATATGGATGAAACAACCGTAAAAAAAGAGGAGCAAGACCAGCTCAAAGATCGGGCTCAAAAAGGAGTGGAACATCTTTCCATGCTCTTTAGCCCGGAGGTTCAGAATGTTCTTTTGGACCAATGTCCATCCAGGGCGTTGCCGACAATCGAATAATTTTAATCGAGTTGAAAAATTTGAATCCCGGGAAAGGGCAGTGTAAAAGAATATTTAAGCGGCGCGACTGTGGTAGTTTTAATGGAGAGGTAATGTTTAAGGCTACTTAGGAATGTGATGAAGGATGAATTAGTTAGAACGAAAGTTTTAGTCTTACTCAGCGGTCTTTTACTTGTTATAGGGGCATTTGCCCTTTTCGGCCAGGACCCGGTCAGGTTCGAGCGGATTTCTGTGGAGCAGGGACTGCATCAAAATATTGTTATGTCCGTGCACCAGGATATCAAAGGCTTTTTGTGGATCGGTACCTCCGACGGCTTGAACCGGTACGACGGTAACGGGTTTAAACTTTACAGGCATGACCCAAATGACCCGGGATCGCTGCCTGATAATAAAATTCATTGCATCTACCGTGACAAATCCGATAATCTCTGGTTCGGCTCGGACGGCGGGCTCAGCAAGTATGATAAGTCAACGGATTCCTTTATTAATTACCGTCATACTGCCGGTGATCCAGACAGTTTGAGCAGCAACGAAGTTTTTTCTGTCCTGGAAGATAGTTGCGGTGTATTGTGGATTGGAACCTATACCGGCGGACTCGATAAATTCGTGGACGGGAAAAAGTTTATTCATTACAAGCACAATCCCGACGACCCCCACAGCTTGAGTAATGACAATGTCTGGGCCATCCATGAAGATGTTTACGGGCGATTGTGGATTGGAACAGCCAGGGGTCTCAATTTATTCGATCGAAATAAACAGGCTTTTACCTGTTATCGCAGCGATCCCCATAACCCCAACAGTATTAGCAATGATAACGTGTATGCTATCACCGGGGATAAAAGCGACGCCCTGTGGATTGGAACAGCAATGGGTCTCGATAAACTGGAACCCGGTCCGGCGCAGGTGAAAGTGACCCGTTATAAAATCGACGGCAGCCCCGGCAACCCCGGCAACACCCGTGTACAGTGTCTGACTGTAGATAACACCGGCGTCCTCTGGATCGGTACTTATGGCGATGGACTTAAGCGCTTTGACCGCGAAAAAGGGACATTTATTTCATACCGGTGTAATCCTCATGATTTCTACACCCTCAGCCATAACTATGTCCATACCCTTTACCAGGATGACGGCGGCGCCCTGTGGATTGGAACCCGGGGCGGCGCTCTCAATAAACTACGATTCGATAGGAAATTTGAACTCTACCAGGAAGATCCCTCTAAAACCGGCGGATTAAATCATAATATGATATTCTCTATTCTTGAGGATCGCCGGGGGGAATTATGGGTCGGCGCCTTTGAGTACGGCCTCAACCGGTTTAATAAAAGTAGGAACCGGGCCGTCTATTATAAAAACGATCCCCTGGACCCCGGCAGCCTGGCCAACAATACCATCCACTCTATCTTTGAAGACCGTAACGGCATATTGTGGTTCGGGACCGATAATGGCGTGGATAAATATGACCGGGCCTCAAACCGTTTTATCCATTACGCCCATGACCCCGCTAACCCCAACAGTTTGAGCAACAATAACGTCAGGTCGAGAATCTACCAGGACCGCTCCGGGAAGCTGTGGATTGGAACCCTATCGGGTCTCAATGAATTGGACCCGGACAAAGAAATCTTTACCCGTTACTTGCCCGGTCCCCATAACCCCGGCAGTCCCGACCACCTACCCGCCGCAACTGTTATGGCCGTGGTTGAAGAGATCAGGGACGGGAAATCCTTTTTGTGGATTGCCGTCTATAATGGGGGACTTTCCCTGTATGACCGGCAAAAAAAACAGTTTACCCATTACCGGCACAATCCCGATGATCCCAACAGCTTGAGTAATGATAATGTCCGCACCCTGCACATCGATAGAACCGGTACGCTGTGGGCCGGCGCCGACAACGGATTGAACAAATTTGTCCGGGCCACGGGACAATTTATTATCTACACCGAAAAAGAGGGACAGGTGAATAATTGGCTGCCCAATAGTTCCATCTACGGCATCATGGAAGACGACGACGGCAATCTCTGGCTCAGCACCCTTAAAGGACTTTCAAAATTCGATCCCAGGGAAGTGACTTTTAGAAACTATGACGCCAGGGACGGGCTCCAGGGCAATGAATTCAGCCAGGGGGCTTACCATAAAGCCCGGGACGGCGAAATGTTTTTCGGCGGACCCAACGGTTTTAATAGTTTCTTTCCCGATAAGATTAAAGATAATCCTCGCATCCCCCCGGTGGTGTTTACCGATTTTCAGTTAGCCAATAAACCCGTACGGGCGGGGCGCGGGGGCCAAACTTCTTTACCCAAATCCATCACTGAAATGACTGAAACGGATACCATACGCTTGTGTTATAAGGATAATGTATTTTCCTTCGAATTTGCCGCACTTGATTTTTCGATTCCCGGGAAAAACAGGTATGGTTACAAAATGGAAAACCTGGATAAAGATTGGAATTATGTGGATGCGGGAAAACGGTTCGTGGTCTACACCAACATGCAGCCGGGGGATTATGTATTCAGGGTCAAAGCGTGCAATAACGACGGCCTCTGGAACGAAAAAGGAACCGCGGTAAGAATTATTATTACCCCCCCCTTCTGGCAGACCCGGTGGTTCCAGGGCATACTTGTCGCCATGGGCTGCTTGCTGCTATTTGCCGGGTATCTCTGGCGCACCCGCTGGTTGAGAAAAAAACTGGCGGAACAAGAACGGGTACAGATGCTCTTAACTCAGTCCCGGGATGAAATGGAAAAATCAAGGAACCTGGCGGAATTCCGAAGCGCCGAAAATGCTAAATTGATGATGGCTATCTCCTCGATTTTTATCGCTGTCGACGCCGACGGGAAAATATTCCAATGGAACACCCCATCGGAAAAATTCTTCGGCCTCCGCACGGCAGATGCAATGAAAAAACCCTTTATCGATCATCTAGCGGATTATATTGCCATTGAAAAATTAACTGAAATCCTCCAGGCAGGATTGAGCCGGGAAATATCCACCAATGATATGGAAATTCCTGTTTATTTTAAAGAGTATGGCGAGTCCAGGCTGCTGCTGGCCAATATCGATCCCATCATCGATAAAAAAGGGAAAAAGTTCGGATTCCTTTTACTGGCGGAGGATATTACTAACCGCAAGAGGGAAGAGATACAGCAGTATCTTTCCCAGAAACTGGAGGCGCTGGGACAAATGACCGCGGGGATTGCCCATGAGATTCGTTCCCCCCTCCAGTATATCGGCGATAACGGCCGTTTTTTGTTGGAGGCCTTTGGGGGCCTGGTGGGTTACTGCCGGGAAATCAGAGACTCTGTCAAAAAAGTCACAGGCCGAGGGGTAGAGATCATACCACAAGAATTACACCGATTCGTCGATGAAAAGGATTTTGATTTTTATGTGGAGGAAATCCCCAAAGCCGCGGAGCAAATTGTCGATGGGGTGACCCGCGTATCCCACATCGTTAAATCCATGAATGAGTTTGCCCATATCGGGAACGAGGCGGATGAAAAATCGGACCTGAACGAATTATTGAAATCCACCCTGGTGGTGGCCCAAACCCTGATCGATAAAGTCGCGGACCTGGAAACCGATTTTACCCCCGGCCTCCCACCCATCCACTGCGGCATGGGGGAACTCAACCAGGTGTTTCTCAATCTTCTTAGTAATGCCGCGGACGCTGTGGCTGAAACGGGGAAACGGGGGTTGATCAAAATCGTTACCCGGCGCCGGGGCGATGAATCGATCGTGGAAATCTCGGATAACGGCGTAGGCATCCCGGAGGAAATTGAAAGCAAAATGTTTACCCCTTTTTTTACCACCAAGGGGTTGGGAAAAGGGACGGGCCAGGGGCTTCACTATTCATACCGAATTATCACGGAAAGGTATAAGGGAAAGCTTTATTTTAAGAGCAAAGTCAATGAAGGCGCGACCTTTTACATTCACCTCCCTCAAGATGAGGCCAATTAACTGAGTATTAACAAGTGAAATTAAAAATTTCGTATGCTTCGCGGGCCTGTTTTTGTTTCGAATTTTGAACCTTCGTATTTTGAATTTGTTTGTAATTTGTGTATTGTAATTTGTAATTTGTTTTTATTTATAGTCCTCCCGCATCGGGTGGAAGACGTCGATGAGCCGGCAATCGGTAATGGCTTTGCCGCAGTGCGGAACATTGGGCGGCGCCACCACCACTGCCCCGGGCGACAATTTTTTTATTTCACCCTTAAGATTGAACTCGAACTCGCCTTCGATGATATTAACCACCTGTTCATGATGATGGGAATGCTCGGGCAACGCGGCCCCCGCATCGATCCGCCAGTAGGCGATGGTCATGTTGTTGGTATGAACGAACTTGGCATGATAGCCGGGGACAAGTTCCCTTTCTTGCTGCTGCGCCAGGTCTATGAATGACATGTGATTCCTCCTTTTTAATAGCTAAATCGATAATCGGACAGGATAACAGGATGATATCCTGTTATCCTGTTAAAAAATTTATTTATCCTTTACGATGAATATGCAACAAATCGGTGAGGATGGAAAACCCGGTCTGGGTTCTCCCGGCCCCGGGACCGACGATGGATACGTCGCCCAATAGATCGGTGCTGAAAGTGATGGCGTTGGTGGCGCCCATAACGCCCGCCAGTGGGTGGGTCAAAGGCAATTTCTCCGGGGCCACGGACGCGATGATTTTGTCCCCTTCTTTTTTAACCGAACCGATGAGTTTCCAGCGGCAATTCTCGGCTTTGGCAGCGGCAATGTCTTCCCGGGTTATTTTGGTAATTCCCTGGCACGCCACGTCGCTGATTTTTAACGAAGTCCCCATAACCACATTGGCTAAAATTGTCACCTTGCCGCGGGCGTCGTAACCTTCGACATCCCCGGTGGGGTCGGCTTCGGCATAACCGAGTTCCTGGGCTTTTTTCAGGGCGTCATCATAACCCATCCCGTCTTCCATCTGGGTAAGGATGTAATTGGTGGTGCCGTTCACAATGCCGCGGGCGGCGCTGATGGTACACCCGGCCAACGGACCTTCCATTAAATTGATGACCGGCGTGCCGCTCATGACCGTGCCCTCGATTAAAAACTTTACTCCCTTCTGATCGGCGGCCCCTTTCAATTCCCGGTATGCCAACGCCGCCGGACCTTTGTTGCTGGTGACGACATGTTTCCCGGTTTCAAAGGCGGCCTTACAATGACTGATGGCTGGATCGCCGGTCTCGAGGTTGGTAAAGGCCAACTCGCATACCACAGTGGCGTTGGACTGCTTGATTAAAGCGAGGGAATCCCAATCTTTAACATCCTTTGAGAACTTCTGTTTCTCTTTTACAGATGTCAACAAAGACTGGATATCCAGGCCATCGGGGTTGTAAACGGTTCCCCAGGCGACATCGGAGATACCCACCACCGAGTATTCATAACCATATTCTTTTTTTAATTCTTTTTCCTTATTCATCAGGATTTCGGCCAGGCCCTGTCCGACATTGCCGAACCCGATCAACGCAATTCGATGCTTCATACTTCCTCCTTTATATTTTTAGTCCACAGATTACACGGATTTACACAGATTTTTTTAGAATCTTTTTTTAATCAGTGTCATCAGTGTAATCTGTGGACAACGTTTTTTATTTATAAGATATTTTTGCGAATGTGGCTTTGTGGCCCATTTTCATGATATCTTTGGCGTCATTGGAACAGCGGACGCACTTGTAATAAATGACGTCCCCGATTTGTTCGGCGGCGGCCAGGCGGTCTTCTTTGGCCAGGAAATAGGCTTCCATGGTGTCCATGGGCCGGGAAGTTCCGTCGCTTTCGTACTTGATGGTGATATCGGCGCCGGAAGCCAGTACTTTGTGGGCGTTCTTCGTCCAATCGAAATCTTTCAAGCCCAGGTCGGGGTTGATGCGCAAATGCGCGGCCAGGGAAACATTGGGGATCCCGGATACTTTCAACTCGTTGGAACACTGGATAAATGTGTCCGGCGACATGCCGTTGCCCAGGTTGACTTCATAGATGGGGGTAGAGCCGTCATCGCGGATAAACTCTTTCATGATGTTGAGCAGCATGCGGAACTGCATGGGACTCTGGGTAGACAGCAGCATGGATATTTTGAAAGTGAGGTTTTTGATGTCGCGGGCGTAATAGCAGGCCGCGGCAATGCTGGACCAACTGGGGTTGAGGTAAAAATCGCCGCCGGTATTCAGGGCGGCGCGGGTGACGCCGTCAAGGTATACCAGGTGATTGTTGTTGGCCACTTCGACGCCGCCGAGGTTGCCGAAAGCAGTGCCCATGTTCTTGAGTATAAGGGCCCTCATTCCTGCTTTGGGGACCCAGGTTTCGAATTTTTCGCCGGTGATTTTTTCCAGCCGGGCATAGGCTTCATCGCTGAGGGGTGTGCCGACAAGATTGGTGTTGCAAAACTTTTTGGCGCCCATGATGTTCTCGGACATGGCCAGGGTGGTCAGCAACTCGCCGTTTAAAACGTAATCTTCGGTAAGCGCCATAACGGAAATAAATTCCTGGGGTACGAGGGTTTCGCCGTCTTCGGCCATGCGCTTCATACCTTTCAGGGTAATGGGCGCGCCCTGGAACCCGGATACCTGGGTGGTGGCGACGCCTTCTTTGTTGAACTTAATGTTCTCCTTAGCGATAAAATCTTCGATTTTGGCAAAGGATTTGGCGTATTCCTCGGCTTTTTCAAGCATATTACCGAATCCTTTTTCCGCCGCGACTTTTTTGCGTACATCGTATAGGCGCATGTGCTCGATGGTTTTCATGATCTCGGCCGCGCCGCCGTAGGACTCTTTTAAAGCGTCCATCTGTTTTAATTCTTTGTCGTTAAAAAAAGCATAATGTAAACCCATTTTTTCTCTTCTCCTAATTATATTTTGATAATGCCAGTTTTATTTTTTCCAATGCCTTTTCGATGGCTTCGATGGAATTGGAATAACAGAGGCGTAAATAACCTTCGCCCATGTTGCCGAAGGAAACGCCGGGCAGGACGCATACGCCCGCTTCCTGCAAGAGGTAATCGGCCAATTCCCTGGAGGGACGGCCAACGCTTTTTATATTGGGGAAAACGTAAAAAGCGCCCTGGGGCGTCCGGCAGGTAATGCCGGGGATGGCGTTCAAGCCTTTGACTATCATATCGCGCCGCTGCATGAATATTCTCCTCACTTCTTCCACGCGGTCCTGGGGACCGGTCAGGGCTTCGACGCCGGCGACCTGGGTAAAGGCCGCGGTGCACCCGACGGAATGGGTCAGCAGCAAATCCACGGCGTCGGCCAGGCGTTTGGGCATAACTCCGTAACCGAGACGCCAGCCGGTCATGGCATAGGTTTTGGAAAACCCATCCATGATAATGGTGCGTTCGGCCATGCCGGGATAGGTCATGATGCTCCGGGCGGGTTTGTCACTGTAAATGAGCCGGGTGTATATTTCATCGCTTAAGACCCAGCTATCGTATTTTTGGGCCGCCTCGGCAATGATTTGCAGGTCTTCTTCCGGGATAATGCCGCCGGTGGGGTTGGAAGGGGAGTTGATGATGATGAGGCGGGTGCGGTCGCTGACTTTCGCCCGGAATTGTTCCATGTCGAAAGAAAAATCTTTTTCCTCGCTTAAGCCGATGGGCGCGGGTGTGGCGCCCATGGTTTCGATGATGGCGCGGTAACTGGGGAAACCGGGATCGGGGTAAATGACTTCGTCCCCGGGTTCCAGCAGGGCCATCATGGGGAAAAACAGCAGCGGCTTGGCCCCGGGTCCGACGACGACCTGGTTGGCTTCGATGGTCATGCCGATGCGTTGGCCGGTATAACGGGCAATGGCTTCGCGCAGCGGGGGGATGCCGGCCGGCGGGGTGTAGCGGGTCTGGCCGTTGGTTATGGCCCGGATACCGCTGAGGGCGATGTTATCGAAAGTCTGGAAATCGGGCTGGCCGATCTCCAGGTGGATGATCTCCCGGCCTTTCGCTTCCAATTGCTGGGCTTTGGCCAGGAACGCATACGCCCCTTCGGGCTGTAAATGCGAGGTCCGGTTTGCCAATTGCCGATAAGGTTTCTTCATCGACTACCTCCTTTTGAAAGTAAATTGGAATGATGAATGATGAATGATGAATGATGAAAGGAAAATTCGAAATCCGAAATCCGAAATCCGAAACAAATCCAAATGACCAAAATTCAAATGACCAAAACGAAAACAGCCGCCTCTGGCGGCAAATTGCTTTTGTTTTGAATTTTGGGCTTTTGAATTTTGAATTTGTTTCGAATTTCGTGCTTCGTGCTTCGGATTTATTTTCGCATATGCTTCGTGCTTCGTGCTTTCTTTTAAATACGTGGGCTTGTTTTTCATTTGCCTGTTATAATCGTTTCAAGTGGTATTGGTTTAATTTTTCATCCGTGGGGACGCCGTTTTTGTCCCAGCCCCTTTCGCTGTAGTACATATCCAGCCACTGGTCGAATATTTCCGGGGTCAGGTACTTGCCCTCGAAAATCCCGGCCAGTTGTTTCTCTTTGAAGAATCTTTCCGGCAGGGTATCGTCTTTGCGGGTGCGTCCGTTCTTGATATTGTACATACGGTTAAGGTTGGAGATTTTTTCGCCCACTTTTTGCAGGTCATCGGGGCTGAACTCCAGGCCGGTCATACTTTGCAGGATGGGTCCCAGGCGATCGAAACCGAAAGGAACGAAATCGCAAATCACCAGGGAGTTCCTGGTATTGACTTCATCCTGGCCGTCTTTGACGGTTTTGGGGGTATTTTCAAAAGTTAATTGACCTGTCATTTCGGCGGTGGCGGTCCAGAGGCGGGTATGGCTGGCAAAGTCTGCCGTGGCCATGGCCAGTCCCATGGAGGCGCAGCCTTTGATATTGACCCCGGACAGTTCCATACCGGCGGTGTGGAGGGCAAAATAATCGCTGCCGCCACCGAGTTTTTGGGCGGCGCTGCGGCTTCCTTCGGCCAGGATATCTCCCAGGTCTTCCCGCAGGGCAATTTTGCGGATCATCTCATGAACGGCATTGCCGCTGCCGAAAGTCAACTCGACGCCGCCGGTGTCGGCTTTGGAAATGATACCTTTTTCAAAGGCTTCCATGGCAAAGGCGATGATGGCCCCGGTGGAAATACTGTCCAGGCCGTAATCATCCGCCAGGTAATTGGCGTAAGCCACAACCTGGGGATCGTTTAAACCGCAGTTGGAACCGAGCCAGGCAATAGTCTCGTATTCCGGGCCTTCCATTTCGTAATTGCCCCATTTGGCCACCTTGGAGCACATGATGACGCAATTGAAACAGCCTTTGCTTTTCCAGTTAAGGGATTTTTTCATACTCTCGGAAGTTATTTTCTCATAGTCTTCGAAGAGGGTATCGCGGCAGTTGCGGGTGGGTAAGAAGCGGCCGTCTTCCTGGCCGCGGCGGATCCACATGGAGGTTCCTTTTTCATAGCGCATTGCCCGGTTGGGGTGGGCCATGATGTCGTCGGTTAATTGCCGGGTTAAATCGTTATAGCGGGCTTCATCGAAATATTCCACTTTTTCTTTTCCCTCTACCACGACGGCTTTGAGGTTTTTGGAACCCATGACCGCGCCGCTTCCACCTCTGCCGAACAGGCGGTGGTAGTCGGTGCCGATGCAGGCGAACCTGACCTGGTTTTCCCCGGCCGTACCGATGGTAACCACCTGGGCGTCGGGGTACGCGGTTCTGAGTTTCTTCTCCGTCTCCAACCGGTTCTTGCCCCATAGATCGCCAGCGTCTTCAAAGGAAACATTGCCCGGTGTGATATGGAGGTAGACGGGTTTATTGCTTTTGCCGGCGATAATGATATAGTCGACGCCGGCTTGTTTGAGTTTCGGGCCCCAGTGGCCGCCCACGTGGGTATCCAGGAAAGTTTCGATGAGGGGGGAGCGGGTGACCAGGGTGGAACGGGCCGAGGTTTGCACCCGTGAACCGGTGAAAGGACCGGTAATGAAGATCAACGGGTTTTCGGGCGCAAAGGCATCCTGGGTGATTAAGCCCATGTCCGCCATTAATTTCAAACCGGCGCCTTTGCCGCCGATGTACTCTTCATATAGTCCTTTGGGTGGGGTCCCGAAATGGAATTTGCGTGCGCTTAAATCGATGTTCAAATATTTGTTAAAAACTCCTTTAATCATTGTGCCTCCGTTTTCATTCGATATTCCTATGGTCTTTAAAATAGTTTATTATTTAATTTATTCAGGACTTATTATAGGAATTCACCCTTGAAATGTCAAGGGGGAGTAAAATTTTTGCCCGTCCCCAAACGGTTCCCAATCGGCCATTTTATTTTTTTTCATACCTGACCCCTTCCCCCGCCGTGCTATCTTGCACTGACGCCGTGCGATCTTGCATGGGCTTTGTGTCATCTTGCACAACCGCTGTGCGATCATGCACATGCCTTGTGTAATCTTGCACGATTGCAGTGCGATCATGCACAAGCCCTGTGTTGTCTTGCACGACTCCCGTGCTATCTTACACAACCGTTGTGACATTTGCCAAAGAGTCTTTGTCATTTACCCCAGGAAGTTTGTCAATTGCCTCAAACTTATGAGGAACTCATGGGAAAACCTTTATGGATGGCATTTTAACCGGTTAGGGTTTGATAAATCAAACCCTTATTTTGGGAAGAGTTCCTCTAATTAAAAATCGAACGGCGCACTTTGCGCCGTTCGTCGACGGGCTTCTTACCTTCTATCTTTTCCCCCTTGTGCGCCCCCGAAGGAATTTTGGCCGTCGACTATCGATTTTTGGGCGTATGCGAAAAAAAATTGAGCGTTCCCGAATGCAAATGGAGCGATCCCGAAGGATTTTTTTATGTCGCCGAACGATTCCCGGGCGTTCCCGAAAGGATTTTGAATGTCCCCGAAGGATTTTGGAACATCCCGAAAAGTTTCGGCAACTCCCCGAACAATTTCCTGAACATCCCGGAGAACTTTTCCAACACCCCGGAAAACTTTCCTGACACCCCATAAAGGAAGCGGTAATCCTCTGAAAGCATTTTTTTAAGCAGGAAAGGAGTTCAGGGTGTTTTAGATTGATTTCTTTATATCATCTAAAAGAAGTCAGTATCTCCCACCAGGAGAACGGATGGCCGCGATATATTCCGGCGGTATCCTACAAATTTCTTGAAAGCAGCGAAAAATTTCCGGCTTCCGCCGGTATATTGATTTGTGGCAGGAGAGTAGGATTGTGGAACTACTATTTTTTCGTGTTTTTCGCGTGTTTCGCGGGCATTATTAAACGATATGGGGCAGAAACTCCTTCTGATTTTCATTTTTTTATAAGCCGTTATATTTTATTTGAGAAAACAATTCGGGGCAATATGCAGATAAAGTCGCATCGGCTACTTCCCAACCATGTTTAAATATCATCGCGAAATCTTCATCAGACATCTTCCTGAGAGTGGTTTTATAATGCCTGGCTCTATCTACCTCATCGCTGCTCAGGCTTTCCCTGGAGGCTTGTTCAATATCACCTTCCCATTTACTTTTATGCAAAATTTCCTGGACAGTGTTTCCAATTTTAAGATAAACGCCTGAATTCTTCTTATGCTCGAAATGATCCATAAGTGTCCTGGCCCGAAGTGAACGAACCTGATCTGTAGTAATATCCAGAAGTCGAAACGCATTTGATTGAAAAAACGGTTTTCCGGGCTCAATCGCTTTTGAAGCATCGCTAATAATTAAAAAATCAAATTCCTTGCGATATACGCATCCTTTGTCATATTTTACAAGGGCTTCCATTCCGAGATTGTCATAGACGCCACCATCCCAAATATGAATCTTCCGGAACTTCGGATTCTTAAGTTCTGTCGATTTATCCGGTTTATATTCGAACCATTTATAGTTTTGGGATCTTATGATGAGTGAACCGATTAGAAATGGAACCGCGGCCGAAGAGCATATTGCATCGGCTAAAAGAATATCGGGTTTCTCTACATAGTTTAAGATATAATCACCCATTCTTTCCCTGGGAATGAATCGCCAACATTTACCGCTTTCGATTGTGCATGAATTAATATTCCATCTTGGTTTAATGGGGATATCATTCAGATTTCCCTTAATTCCCCAGCAGTGTTGAAGGCTTTTAGCTAAAACCTTCGCTCTTCCATGATAAAGAAGCCAGGGATTCAGAAAAATTCTGAGAATTGCGTCCAGTTGCAAGCTTTTTCCTGTTAGCTGATTTTTTATATAAGGGATACAAAATTCTTTGAACTCACTGCTAGTGGGCCATCTTTTTTTGTTAGCAGTATAGATCATGCCTGTTACAAGTGTCCCACCGGATACGGTGGAAGTCATTTCAATATTCTCAAGGAGTTCTTCATCTGAAAGTCTTGCCAATACTCCCAGATGAAAAACAGCAGCTCTTACTCCGCCGCCGGAGAGTGTTATTCCAATCTTTAATTCATTTTTATTCATGGCGTTTACTCCTAATAAAATTATATATCTTATTATCTTTAATAGTCAAGACTTTACTTGACATTGGATTAAATTATTGAAATAGGAAAGGAGAAAAGATGCCGGGCAAAAAATATCCCCCCGTCATAAGCAGGCGTCCGGAGAGGAATCCCCCGTAGGGGTTTGATTCATCAAACCCTTATTTTGGGAAGAGTTCCTCTAATTAAAAATCGAACGGCGCTTTGCGCCGTTCGTCGACGGGCTTCTCAACTTCTGCTTTTACGTGGGATCGCTTTTGTTTGGAATTTTGAACATTTGTATTTGGGATTTGTTTCGGATTTCGTGCTTCGAATTTCGGATTTATTTTTTCTCCGTTTTCCTCCGTGTTCCACTTCTTCGCGTATCTTCGAGTTCTTAGCGGCCCGGAACGATTGCGGCGACCCCGCGAAAGAATCCTGGAAGGTCCGGATAGATTTTTTAGAGACCTGGAATGATTTTTGGGAGAGCCCGAATGATTCCCGGACGACCCCGAAAGAATTCTGAGCGGCCCCGAAAGATTTTTTGATGACCGGGAGAAAATTTTGAGCGCCCCCGAAGGAAATTGGGGCGTCCCCGAAAAAAAACTGGGCGAAGCCGAAAGGTTCCTGTGCGCCCCCGAAGAAATTTTGGCCGTCGCCCATCGATTTTTGGGCGTCTGCGAAAAAAAATTGAGCGTTCCCGAATGCAAATGGAGCGATCCCGAAGGATTTTTTTATGTCGCCGAACGATTCCCGGGAATTCCCGAAAGGATTTTGAATGTCCCCGAAGGATTTTGGAACATCCCGAAAAGTTACGGCAATTCCCCGAACAATTTCCTGAACATCCCTGAGAACTTTTCCGATACCGCGCAAAACTTTTCCAACACCCCGGAATGATTGTGATAACCCACCGAAAGAATTGTGTAAAGCCAGGAAGGAGTTTTTGGCGGTTTAGATTGATTCCTTTAATGCCTCAACAAAAACAGGATGACCTCGACTGATTTATGGGGTTCTCAGACAAACTCCCGGAGGGCCGCGAAAAATTTTTACCCTCGATTGATTGAAAGATTTTGCAAAAGGAAAGTCAAGGTTATTCTATGTCGCTCATCCCCCGCCCCTTTTCTCTTTCAAGAGATAAAGACTTTGCCTCCTCAAAAGAATCTGTGGGTAGCCATGGAGGTAAATGAAACGAAAAGCATTGTTTATCCAAGATCGGAAGAGC
>Ga0315278_10003444_pt1 | contig 14127 bp, 7 predicted proteins | sample YL17G06_0_MG_FD_203880 | JGI IMG/M metagenome (GOLD analysis project Ga0315278, IMG submission 203880) | Sediment microbial communities from Yellowstone Lake, YNP, Wyoming, USA - YL17G06_0 | ecosystem: Environmental > Aquatic > Freshwater > Lake > Sediment | place: USA: Wyoming | collected...
ACCGCGGCTGGAACCTCTTCCTGACCCTCCCCTGGAACGACGCGGCCGCGAACACGGAGTATGACCCGGGCGCGCTCGTCGATCCCAAGCGCTGGTGGTTCGCCAACGACGGTTTCTGGCGAATGCTCTTCGATCAGATGGCCCTGGCCCGGCTCAATTGGGTGGATATCCACGGGACGTGGGACATCAGCGTCACCGACGCGCCCAATCTCTACGCTTACTTCATCCAGAGCGGGAAATATCCCAAGGTCGGGGTCGCGCCCGGGATCAAGGCGGCCAATCTGGCCCGGCTCCGCAAGATCATCGCCATGGCCCACGCCCGGGGCATCCGGGTGAGCCTGATGGCCTACGAGGCGCGCTTCAGAACCCCTCACGCTCCCGCGCCCTACCCCGAAAAAGAGGCCGACCTCTATGCCTACACGCGCGAGGTCGTGGAAAAAATGATCCGGCAGGTTCCTGAGCTCGACGCGATCGGGTTCAGGATCGGAGAGAGCGGACACGGCGAAGCCTTTTTCCAAAGCTACGTCGAGGCGGTCAAGGCGTCGGGCCGCGACATTCCGCTCGTGACGAGGAGCTGGCTCGCCCGCAAATCGCGGGTCGTCCCCCTGGCCAAGGCGTCCAAAGATTTCACCGTCGAGATCAAGTACAACGGCGAGCAATGGGGCGCGCCCTATATGCTGATGGGCGGCCGGATGGCCGGCTGGTACAGCTATTCGTTCGAGGATTACCTGAGCGATTCGGAGGCGGCCGGCGCCGCGAAGCTATGGCCGGGAAATCCGGCGACGGGCGGCGGGAGCTGGCCGGCCGAGCCGTACAAGCTCGTCTGGCAGGTCCGGGCGAACGGAACCCACCGCATCCTGCCGATCTACAACCCCGACGGGGTGAGGCGGGCGGTCAAATCCATGCCGCTCGGCACGGCCAGCGGCTTCGTCGTCGAGGGACTGGACACGTATTATCCCAAGACGCAGAAATATTATCTCGCCGACCCGGGCGACGCTTATTGCGACTGGCTGCCCGAGCGGGACTGGATGTCCTTGAATCTCTGGGGCCGTCTCGGCTATGACCCGGCGACGCCCGACGGGCTGTTCGAGGCGATGGTCACGGATAAATTGGGCGCATCCGCGCCTCCGCTCGTCGCGTCGTGGACGGCGGCGAGCCGGATCATCTCGACCGCGTTCTCGGCGTTCTCGCTCGGGCCCGACCACCGCAACCACGCGATCGAGCTCGAATGGGGCGGGGACACGGCGGGATATCTGGCGGCCGAGCCGTTCGATTCCCATGTTTTCAAGTCGATCAAAGAGGACTTGGCCGACAGCGCGACAAAGGCCGCGGACGGGCGGATCTCGCCGCGCGAAACGGCGGCGATGCTCGCAGCCTACGCGGAGACGGCGGCTAAAGCGGCGGATATCCCGCTGACGAGCGCGCCGGCCGGCGAGCAAAAAAGGCTCAAGGAATTGATCGCCGCCTGCGGACAGGCGGCCCATTTGGGCCGCTATTACGCCGAGCGGTTCCTGTCGGCGTACCGGACGGGGCAGGCCCAGGCGGGGGCCGCGGACGCCGCGGGGAAAGCGACGTTCCACATGCAGGAAGCCGAAAAAGAATGGAGCCGGCTCGCCGCGAACCCGTATTACAAGCCGTTCACCGAGCGCTTGCGGATGCGGACCAACGCCTATCACTGGGCGCAGGAGCTGCCGAAGATCAAGGCCGAGGCCGAGCGGCTGGCCAAGCTCGCGGCGGCCGCGCCCGATCCTCCGGCGCCCGCGGTGAAGGGCGCAAGCCTTCCGCCGCTCGCCCTCGAGATCGGCGCGGAGACGGCGAAGATTTCGCTGCCGGCCGCGGGGATCGCGCGCGCCTGGGCGCTCGTCAAGCCGCTGCCGAGCAGCGCCTTCTTCCACAAGGCGCCGATGGCCAAGCGCGGAGACAAGTTCGAATACGAATTCCAGCGTGAGCCGTGGGGCCACTCCATCGCCGCCGAAATCGAGATCGGCGGGCGCTTCCGGCGCCTGCCGGGATGGGAGGCCGACGCGCCGTATCTCGTCGTTCCCTCGCGGGCCGCTTCGACGCCCCTTCTCTATTCAAGCGAAGAGGCCCTGGCCTATCTCGACCCGGCCGTCCTGTCGCCGAAGGATCACGGGCTTCTCCTCATTTCGTCGCGGGCCTCCAATTTCCACCGGTCCTTCAACGTCCCGACCGAGCGCAAGATCCTCGACGCCGTCGAGCGCGGGATGACGCTCGTCGTCCTGGCCCAGACCTATGCCGTGGGCCGATACTCCCTCGACTGGCTGCCCAGGCCGCTCGGCATCGAGAACAGCCGGGACGACGTCTTCGACTCGGCGGGCATGCTCGGCTTGAAAAAGATCAAGGATGAGGACATCCTCCGCCAGCGGTTCGTCAAGAGCGCGGGTTGGACCGTGCCGGGCAACGGCGGTATGGCCACGACGCGCTGGGGCAAGGGCCGGATCGTCCTGATCAACGCCCGGCTGCTCGAGCGCCTGCACATTCCAGCCTGCGCCGAGGCGCTGGCCAAGATCCTCGAGTCGGCTGGCCATAAAAAGCCCGTGGTGGTCATCGACGCCGGGACCGAAGGCGCTCAGTACGCCTCGTCGGTCCTCATCGATTTCATGAACGCGCGCGACATTTCGTTCCTGACCCTGGGCGAGGTGATCAGCCGGACCCAGGGGACGAAAGCGGCCCGGCCGATCGCGGGCCCCGCGGACGACGACGACATCCTTTCCGCGCAGAACATGAACGGCACGTCCATGCTCAATCGCTATCTCGACCGGCAGGTGAAAGCCGCGGCCGCTCTCCCCGTTCCCGCGTCGAAGGAAGACCTGGAGCGGCGGCGGGAAACGCAGCGCAAGGAGCTCCTGCGGGACCTGGGGCTTGATCCGCTGCCGCCGCGCACGCCGCTCAAGGCGAGGATCGCCGGAACGATCCAACGCAACGGCTACCGCATCGAGAAAATCGTCTACGAGAGCCGGCCAAATTTCCCGGTGACGGCGCATCTCTACGTGCCCGACAAGAGCGCCGGGAAGAAGCTCCCGGTCATCCTCAATCCCCACGGCCACTGGGGTTGGAAGAAACAGGAGCCGACCGTCCAATCGCGATTGATCGGCCAGGCGCTCCGCGGCTATCTGGCCATGGTCATCGATTCGCCGGGCCACAGCTTCGAAGGCGACAACCGCGTCGAGCGCCGCTCGGCGGGAACGCACGATGATTTGCGCCTGATTCTGGGCTCGCAGAACGCGACGAGCGTCTATGTCTGGGACCTGATGCGCGCGCTCGATTATCTCGCGACGCGGCCCGAGGCCGATATGACGCGGATCGGGCTGACGGGCGCCTCGGGGGGCGGATTGGCGACGCTCTGGGCTTTCGCCGCCGAGCCGCGCTTCACGGCCGCCGCCTCGGTCGTCTTCGCCAGCAGCTTCGAGATCAATCCGCAGAACGGCTGCCTCTGCAATCACGTGCCCGCTTCGCTCCAGATCGGCGACCGGGCCGACGTGCTCGCCCTGCGGGCGCCGGCGCCCGTCCTGATCATCGGCGCCGAGGAGGATACGGAATTTCCGGCGGCGGGCATGCGCCTGTCCGGAGAGAAGCTCAAGAAGCTCTGGGGGCTGTTCGGAAAATCGGCCGACGCCTGGCTGCGCATGTTCCCGGGCGGGCACGATTACAGCCGGCCGATGCGCGAGACGGCGATCGGGTTTTTCGACAAATATCTCCGGGGCGTGGGCGACGGATCGCCGGTGCCCGAGCCGAAATTCGAGACCGAGCCGCCCGACGCGCCGGAATTGTACGTCCTGCCGGAGCCGCCGGCGAACACGCTGACCATGCGTGGAATCGCCGAAGCGATGTTCGCGCCGCCGAAAACCGGCGGAACATGGGGGGATTTCGTCGGGCTGAACGGCGGGCTTCCGGCCGTGATTCCCGGAGAGCCGAAGAAAGCGAGCGAAGCCGACGGCAAGATCCGCTCCACGTTCGTCTCGGAGCCCGGCTTGACCCTGCCGGCCGTCAGCTGGCCGGCGCGGGGGGAAGCCAAAGCGTTCGCCTTCCTCGTCTCCGAAAACGGAAAAGCCGGAGCGCTCAAAGAATTTGAAATCGAGAAACTCCGCAAAGCGGGAATCGCCTGCGTCGCCATCGATCCGCGGGGCCTGGGCGAATTGAAGGATATGGACCTGCGCCTCTCGACGTATTTAGGCCGTTCCCCCGGCTTCGGGATGGGCTGGGATATCGCCCGGGCGATCGCCGCGTTCGCGGACGGCGCCGGCAAAATCGCCGTCATCGCGCGGGGGCCCACAGCCGGCCAGGCGGCGCTCATGGCAGCGCTCATCGAGCCGCGCGTCGGGTTCGTCGCGGGGATCGCGACGCTCAAGGAATTCAACGACGCGTTCCGCGACGACGTTCCCCTGCTATCGATTCAGCCGCGGGCCAACTACGCGCCCGCGCTGAGCCGCCTGCGCGGCTTCGTCAAGGCCGAGGCGGTGTGGGGCTTTCCGGGCGAGAAGGAACCGGATTGGGCCGGCGCCCTCATCCGCTGGGCCCGGAGATGAGTCCGGACAAGGAGCATGGCATGAAAAGAATTTTCGCCCCCGGCTGCGCCTTGATGCTCTATAAGCCGCATCTCGCCGAACGATTGCACCAAATTCTTATCGACCACCTGGGAAAAATCGAGGCGCTGCCGACATGCTGCCGAAAAGATCCGGAGTTCGAGGAAAAAACCGAGGTGATCAATATCTGTCCCGGATGCGACAAGCGATTTCGGCTGAATTACCAGAATTCATCGACGCTCTCGCTCTGGGAGATCCTGGCCCGAACGGAGTTCTTCCCCTTCCCGGATTACCGCGGCCGGGTCATGTCGATCATCGACGCTTGTCCCACCCGGGACCAGCCCAGGGTCCACGACGCCGTCAGGATTCTGCTGGATAAAATGCATATCGCCTTGGTCGAGCCCGAGCATACGCGGACCCACGGCGCCTGCTGCGGCGACACGTTCTGGGGCGAAATCCCCACCGGCGAGGTCAAGAAGCAGATGATCAAGCGGACATCGGAAATGCCGGCCGACGATGTCGTCGTCTATTGCGTCTCATGCGCCAAATCGGTCTTCATCGGGGGCAAAACCCCCCGTTATTTGATCGATCTTCTATTCGACGAACCCACGGTTCCGAAGACATTCGAACCCGACGCATGGCACAAAGAGCTGAATGACTACATCGATGCCCATTAAAGCCGATCGCCGGAATCCGGCTTTGCAAAACGGCCCTCTGCCGGTGGAAGTGGTTTTTCACCCTTCCTGGTGGCGGCGGCACGCGGGGATCGTCTTCGACGAGGATTTCTTCTACCATCCGGCCCGGCGCGTGGAGGTCGAGCGGCGGATGGAACAGGTTCTCTACGACCGGTTTGGGGATCTCGGCCTGGGCGAAGACCGGGAGAAAGACCTTCCCGTCATCGGCGCCGTCCACAGCGCGGCCGGCTATCTCGTTTCCGAAATGCTCGGCTGCGGCGTGGAATACGGCGAAGCCGCCCCGCCGCTCGTCGTTCCCGCCCGGCGGCCGGATCTCGCCCTCGATATCGATGCCGCTTTTTCCAGTCCCGCTTACCGGCGTCTTCGCCGGCTCATGGACGCCCTGAAAACCAAATTCGGATATCTCGCCGGCGACGTCAACTGGGCCGGCCTATTGAATCTCGCCCTCGACCTGCGCGGCCAGGACATTTTCCTCGACATGCTCGACCGGCCGGGCGAGGTCCGGATGTTCATCGGAAAGATCGCCGCCGTCATCGAGCGCTTCACGTCCGAAATCGAGCGGGAAACGGGCACGACCTCGATCTCGGTCAACCGGACGGTCCGCCATATCCGCGGACCGGTCTTCCTCCACTCCGAATGCGCCCTGACCATGATTTCGACCGCGCATTACGAGGAATTCATCCTGCCCCACGACCGCGCCTGGAGCGAGCGACGCAGGCCGTTCGGCGTCCATTATTGCGGAGCGGACCCGCACCGCTTCGCCGACGCCTTCGCCAAAATCCCCCATCTCGACTTTCTCGACGTGGGCTGGGGCGGCGACCTGCGCCTTCTGCGCGAGAAGCTCCCCCGCACGTTTCTCAACATCCGGTTGAGCCCGGTCGAGATCATCCATCAAAGCCGCGACGACATCCGGGCCGCGATCGCCGCGCGTCTCGCCGCGTCCGGCGATCCCTATCTCACGGGTGTTTGCTGTATCAACATGGACGACCGGGTGACGGACGACAAAATCCGCGCGATTTTCGAGACGGTTTTCGATCTCCGGAAGACCGGTACCAACTAAGGAGGTCGGCCAAAGCGGCTTGACAAAGCCGTTGCCGTCCGTTATTCTATAAACATGTTTATTGGTCATATGACCAATTTTATTGGTCTTTTGACGAACCGAGGCAGCTGAATGATCGAGCCTTTGCTGGGATCCCCGATAAAAGAGAAAACTCTTCTCTATCTCCATACGCATGGCGAATCCTATCCCCGGGAAATCGCCAAGGATCTCGGACTCTATCTCCATTCCGTTCAGCACCAATTGTTGAAAATGGAAAAAGGCGGAGTTCTCTACAGTAAACTGAAAGGAAAAGTCCGGCTCTTCGGATTCAATCCCCGCTATCCGTTCAAAAGAGAGCTGGAAGCCCTCCTGGAAAAGGCCCTCGCTTTCGTGCCGGACGAAGAGAAGGCGAGGCTTTACAGGCCTCGGCTCAGGCCGCGGCGCACGGGAAAGCCTTTCCCATGAAACTCCGCGGACTCTCTCTCCTTGGCCTGGCCGCCTATATCTCGGATCAATGCCGGAAAAACGGGATCGAGGCCGTCCTATCGGGCGGGGCCTGCGTGGCCATTTATACGCGGAACAAATACATTTCCTATAACCTGGATTTCGTCCTTCTTTCTTCCGTCGCTCGAAAGCTCATCCAATCCGTCCTAAAAGCTCTGGAATTTAAGGAGGAGGGACGTCATTTCCGGCACCCGGACACGTCTTTCATCGTCGAATTCCTCTCCCCCCCTCTTTCCGTGGGAGGCGAGCCCGTCCGGGAGATCCGCGAAATTCGCCATGGGAAACAGGTGCTGCGACTTCTCTCTCCGACGGACTGCGTCAAGGACCGGCTCGCCGCGTTTTATCATTGGAACGACCGGCAATCCCTGGACCAGGCCATCCTTGTCTGCCGCGACACCGAGGTCGACCTTAAGGAAGTGGCACGGTGGTCGATTGCCGAAGGCATGAAAAGCCGCTTTAACGAATTCAAAAAAGCGCTGAAAAATCCCCCGGAAAGCTAGCCGCTAAAACTCCCCCCGGTTCAGGAGGCTTCGAGCTCGCTCAGAAGCTCCGCGATGATCTCCTTGACCGTCACGATCTTGTCGACGCGGTAGGCATTCTGGCCGCAAAAAATCAGCCCGTGATCCACATCGCCGAAATACGAGTTGACGAGGGCCTGGGCGATGCAGTATTTGGCTTCCGAGACCTTGCAGGCGGAAAGGCAACGGTAATCGCACTTGATGGGAATCCGGCCCTGAATCTCCAGGTCCTTCAGAAATTTATTGCGGATGGCTCTGCCCGGCATCCCGACGGGGCTCTTGATGATGACGATATCCTCTTCCTTGGCATCGAGGTAGCTCTGCTTGAATTCCTGGGATACGCCGCATTCCGGAGTGCAGACAAAGCGCGTCGCGATCTGGACCCCGGAAGCCCCCAATGACAGCATCCGGGCAATATCCCCGCCGGTGTAGATTCCTCCGCCGGCGATCACCGGAATTTTCTTTCCGAATCGATCCTCGAACGGCTTGATCGCTTCCAGGATTTGAGGCAGGAGCTTTTCCAGGGAATAGTCGTCGAGATGTTTGAGCTGTTCCTCGGAAAACCCGAGATGGCCGCCCGCCAGAGGGCCCTCCAGGATGAGGGCGTCGGCCGTCCTTGCGAACCGCTTCTCCCAGGACCGCAGAATCAGCTCGGCGACCCGCGCGGAGCTGACGATCGGAACGAGGTTGACGGACGGATCTTCGATCAATCCGGGAAGCTTGGCCGGAAGCCCGGCGCCATAGACGATGATCTTGATGCCCTCCCGGACCGCGGCCAGGATCAGATCGTCCACGTTGCTGAGCACGCCCATGAAGTTGACGGCGAGATGGCCGGCGGTCATGCTTTTCGCCTTGCGGATTTCCCGTTCCAGGGCTTCCCTCGACGTCTTCTCGTATTCCAGCTTGGAGGCTTCGCTATCGCCCAATCCGATGCTCGAGATGGTTCCGATCGCGCCTTCCTCCGCGACCGCCGCGGCCAGCGAAGAGAGGGAGACGCGCACGCCCATGCCGCCCTGGACGATCGGAATATCGGCGATGACGCTCCCGATTTGAAGCTTTGGAATTTTCATTTTAGTCCTCGTACCTTTTCACGGCCAGGCAGACGTTTCCGCCCCCGAAGCCGAAGGAATTGCTCAGCGCCGCCGCGAAGTCCATGGATTCGGCCCCTCCGCTGACATAGTCCAGGGGGCAGTCCGGGTCGGGTTCTTCGTAATTGATCGTGGGCGGGAGCATGCCCGTGGCGACGCTCATCACGGTGGCCGCGAATTCCACGGCCCCGGCGGCCGCGAGAAGGTGCCCGATCATCGACTTGATGGAACTGACCTTGAGCCGCCCGGCATGATCGCCGAAGACCTTCATGATGGCCGCGCTTTCGATCTTATCGTTCAGGACCGTGGAGGTCCCGTGAGCATTGACGTATCCGATTTTGTCCGGTTCCAGGTCCGCGTCCTCCAGGGCCGCCTTCATGACCCTGATCATCCCGTCGCCGGAGGGTTCCGGCGCCGTGAAATGAAAGGCGTCCGCGGTATTGCCATAGCCGACGAGCTCGGCCCGGATGGGAGCGCGCCGCCCGAGGGCGTGATCGAGCCTCTCCAGGACGGCGACGCCGGACCCCTCGCCCATCACGAAACCGTCGCGCCGCAAATCAAAGGGCCGGCTCGCTTTCGCCACATCGTCGTTGCGGGTCGACATCGAGCGCGTGCCGCAAAAGCCGCCGAACGGAAGAGGACTCACGCTGGCTTCGGACCCGCCGGCCAGCATGATGTCGGCGTCGCCCCGCTGAAGAATACGAAAGGCATCGCCGATCGCGTTGGCGCCCGTGGAGCAGGCCACCGAAGGAGCCGACAGAGGGCCTTTGAGTCCGTGGGCGATGGAAACCATGCAGGCGGCCGTGTTGATCAAAACTCTGGACACGAAAAAAGGCCCGAGGGACTTCGGCCCTTTGTCCCTCAGCAGGGCATGGGCCTCCTCGAGGCTTTGGGCTCCGCCGATTCCAGATCCGATGATGACGCCGGCCCGGTTCCCGTCGTATCCGGATTCCTTCAATCCGGCGTCCTTCACGGCCATCGCCGCCGCGGCCATGGCGAAGTGGGTGAACCGGTCCATGCGGGCCGCGGTCTTTTCCTCGATCCATTCCTCGGGCCGGAAATTCCTGACTTCGGCGGCCATCTGCGATCGGAACTCCGCGGGATCAAAGCGGGTGATCCGCGCGATTCCGTTCCGCCCTTGCAGCAATCCGCCCCAGAAATCCTCGATCCCCAAGCCGATCGGGCTAACGACGCCCAATCCCGTGACGACAACCCGGTGCTTCGTCAAAACTCTTTTCTCCATGTCCGTCTCTTTTTCTTCGACCGCTCCGCCCGAATCACTTTTCCCTGGTTTGAATATTTTTACATGGATGGACTTATTTTGTCCAGCGGGATCCTCGCCGGCTTCTGGAGTGATCCGCTCTCTTGTTTTCCGCGGATTTCGCGGATTCAGTCAGGGGAAGAGCCGAAAGCTTGCCACTCGCCCGCGGATTATTTAGGACATCCTCCCCGCCATTTCTCCACGTAATAGTAAAAAATCGGCACGATGGCCAGGATGAAGATCGTCGAGCTGACCAGCCCGCCGGCGGTGCATAGAGCCAGCGCATTCCAGATCTGGCGCTTCCCCGTCGCGGCGGTCAGGAGGAGCATGGGCAGGATGCCGAAGACGGTCGTCCCCGTGGTCATGATGATCGGCCGGAGCCGGTCCCGCGTGCCTTCGACGACGGCGTCGAGCAGGGGCCGTCCCTGGCGCCTTTTCAAATTCATGTGATCGACGAGCAGGATGGCGTTCTTGACCACGATCCCGCCGAGAAGAATGACCCCGATAAAAGCCGAGGCGTCGAAGGCCGCTTTGGCGACGATGAAAGCGACAAAAACCCCGATCAATTCGAGCGGCACGGCCAGAAGGATGAGAAAAGGCTGGACCAGGGATTCGTAGAGCGAAGCCAGGATCATGAAGATGAGGGCCAACGATATGATAATGGCCATCGTGATCTGGCCTTTTTCCTGCTCAGTCATACGAAAGCCTTCATCCATCACCGCCGAAAATCCGGCCGGGAGATGGAGGCTGGCGAAGACGCCCTTCCGGTAGCGTTCCTCTGCCTTGGCCGGGCCGCGGAACTCCCACATGATCGTCTGCTGGAACTGCTGGTTCTCGCGGTCGATGGAGCCGGCGATCGGCCGTTCTTCGAAAGAGGCGACCTGGCCCAACCGCAGGTACTCGCCGCCCCGGGTCCGGATCAGAGCATCGCGCAAAGCCCGTATATCGAGCGTCTCGGCGTCGGGAAACTTGACCGAAATGCTGATTTCCTTGCCCTCCATCCGCATTTTGGCCGGGGCGCCGAACTGTCCGCGCAAGAGCGTCTGGAGATAAAAAACCAGGTTCTGCGGATCGACGTCGTATTGGCGCAGGGCGGCCTTGTCGATTTTGAGAATATTCTCGAACGTGTCCCCCCTCCACCATCCATAACGGCTGGACACCGTCCGCACTTCCTTGATGCGCGGATTGCGCTTCAATGTCAATTCCAGGTCGGCCGTCATCTCTTTGAGCTTCTTGAGATTGTAGCCGTAGAATTTGATCTGAGAGCTGAAAGATGTCCCCGATCCCATACTCGAGTAATACCCCTGCTGATCGAATCCGCTGACGCTGATGTCCAGGCCGGCGAATTGAGTGGCCAGCTGGATCAACTCTTCCTTGAGGGCGTAGGGCCGGAACGAACGCTCGATGTCCGGCGGAAATCCGATCCGCAGGTTGGCATTTTCGGACGAGACGTTGGTATTCATGTCCTTGGCGTAGGGTTGTTCCATGACCTTGTTTTCGAACGTCCGGATGGCCGTGTTGATCCTGGAAATATCCGTGCCCGGCGGCATGCCGACGCTGACATAGAGAAAATCCTTGGCATACCAGCGGAACCATTCTCCGATCGTGACTTCGGCCCGGAACCACTTATAGGTCCCGAAGAGAATCGCGGCGACGACGATGACGATCTCGATCGGATGGCGAATAAAAAAACGCAGGACCCGGTCGAAGCGGCCGCTCGCTCTCTTCGGCGCCTTGGTCTTCCGTTCCCGCAGGAGCCGCGGCGCGAGCGCCGGGATGACCGTGAACGAGACGACCAGCGAAGCCAGGAGGGCCGACGTCATGACGATGGCCAGCGGCAGATAATAGATCTTGAGCCGGCCCTGGAAAAACGGGAAACAGCAGAAGACCGAGACCGTGGTCAATGTCGAAGCCAGGACGGCGGTGAACACTTCCTTCGGACCTTGGATCGCGGCCTCGCGCGGGGAAAGCCCCTTCTCCCGTTGGCGCAGGATGTTGTCGAAGACGACGATGGCGTCGTCGACGAACATGCCGAATCCAAGGGCGAGGGCGCCGAGGGTGAGCATGTTGAGGGAAATTTTGAACGCGTAGATGAGCAGGAAGGTGATGACCACGGAAAAGGCGATCGAGGAGAGGATGAGCAGCGACGGCTGGAAGCGCCGCAAGACCACGAAAATCATGAGAAAAACGATGGCCGTGATGATCGCGGCCAGGCGATAGAGATCGTTGAGATTTTGGCGGATTTCCTGGCTCTCGTCGTCGACGGTCTTGAAATCGAGATCGCCGGGCAGGCCGCGCCTGATCTCCTCGATCTTGCGCTTGACCTCCCGGGAGACCTGGAGGGTATTGGTGCCCTTTTCTTTGAGGACGGACACGCCAATCGTCGGCCGGCCGTTGATGCGGCGGATCGAGTAAACGTCGGCATAGGCCAATCCGACCTGGGCGACGTCGCGGATGCGGACGGGATGAGGGCCGGTCGCGCCGACGACCGTCTCCCCGATCTCGCGCATGTCCCCGGCGGCATCGGTAAACTTGAACAGATATTCCTGCGTTCCCTGGACGATGCGTCCCGAAGGATAGGTCCTCAGCCGATTGCTGATGGCCATCATGACCTGGAGCGGCTCGAGGCCCAGCGCCTTGAGAGCGGCCTTGTCCAGGGTGACCCGGACTTCCGGATCGGTCCCTCCGATGACGCTGACGCGGGCCACTCCGGGAACCGAGCCCAGGCCGAATTCGATCTTGTCCTTGACCATCTCCCGGAGCTTTTGCAGCGAATAATTTCCCGAGATCGTATAGCTCAGGAACTGCTGGACGCGGAAATCGTCCGGAACGTAGGCTTGGACGACGGGCTTCACCCCGGGAGGGAAATCGCCGCGCCGCCGGACTTGGTCGATGGCCTCGCGCAGGGCGAGGGTGGCGAATTCCATGTTCGTTTTGGGATTGAACTCGAGCGTGATCCGCGACGAGCCGATGGCCGAGTTCGATGTCATCTTCTGGACGCCTTTGACCGCCGCCGCGACTTCCTCGAGGGGGGCCGTGACCTTGGTCTGGATGATCTCGGGCGGCACGCCTGACCAGGAGGCCAGAATATCGACGCGCGGATAATCCTCGCTGGGCGCCAGCTCGAGCAGAGTATTGAGAAACGAATAGGCGCCCAGGACGAGGAGCGAGAGGAAGATCATGGCCGTCGCCACCGGCCGGTCGACGAAGAATTTCATGGCCGCTCCTATTCCGCCGCGGTCTCGGCGACGACGCCCGCATGGACGCCGACGCCCCGCCGCTCTTTCCGCGCCTCGACCGCTTCATAAACGACCGGAATCAGGATCAACGTCAGCAGGGTCGAGAACAGCAGCCCGCCGGCCACGACAATGCCCAGGGGCTTCAAGAGCTCCGATCCGCGCTCGAGGCCCAGGGCCATGGGAATGAGCCCGGCGACCGTGTCCAGCGAGGCCATCAAGATGGCCCGGAGGCGGGTCATGCATCCCTCGACCACGGAATCCCGCAGGCCTTTTCCCGCACGCCGCAGTTGATTGATGAAGTCGATCTCGACGATGGCGTCGTCCACGACCAGCCCGACCAGGACGACCATGCCGATGATGGCCATGACGTTCAGCGTCTGCCCACCGGCCCACAGCGAAACGAAAGCGCCGGCCGCGCCCATCGGGAGCGTCAGCATGACCAGGAACGGATGAAGGAGGGATTCGAACTGGGCGGCCATGATCATGTACGTCAGCAGGACGGCCAATCCCAGGGCCAGCAACAGGCTCCGGAAGGATTTGTTCATCTCCTCCTGTTCGCCGCCAAAGGCGATATGATAGCCCTCGGGGAGCTTGATTTGCCGGATGGCCGCGTTGATAGCCGGAACGACCTGGCTGAGCTTGGCCCCCTGGAGGTTGGCCGATATCACGATCTCCCGTTGCTGGTTCTCGCGGCGGATTTCGAGCGGCCCCCGCGCGGGCTCCACCGCGACGAGCTCCCGCAGCGGGATGAGCGTCCCTTGATGCGGAAGTTGGCCGTTCAGGATCGAATCGAGCGTGGCCCGCGACGACTCCCCAAGCCGGACCCAGACATCGAATTTTTTCTCCATTTCGTTGAACTGCGTGGCCCTCTTCCCGCGCACGGCGTTGACCAGCCAGCCGCTGATCTCGCCGGGCGTGAGCCCGACGTATTTGTCGAGGGCGTCCTTGCGAATCTTGATCCGGAATTCCGGCTTGCCCTCGCCGCTGTTCGCGCTCAGATCGACGAGCCCGCGGATCGTTCTCAAGCGGTCGACGAACTCGCGGGCAATGGCATTCAGGCGATCCAGTTCCAGCCCCTGGACTTTGAGGCAGATTTCGCTCGAGGCAAATCTCAGGAAATCGGCCAGGACGGATTGCTCGCCGGCGATGGCATAGGTGACGTCGGGAAAATCGGCCAGCTTCCGCCGCAAGCTGTCGAGCGCGGGCTCCCAATCGGCGGGCGAGGCGACCTCGACGTAG
>Ga0315278_10003451_pt1 | contig 14117 bp, 10 predicted proteins | sample YL17G06_0_MG_FD_203880 | JGI IMG/M metagenome (GOLD analysis project Ga0315278, IMG submission 203880) | Sediment microbial communities from Yellowstone Lake, YNP, Wyoming, USA - YL17G06_0 | ecosystem: Environmental > Aquatic > Freshwater > Lake > Sediment | place: USA: Wyoming | collected...
GGTGCTACGAGGCCACGTCGGGCAGGGTGATATGGCAGACGCGTCTGGGAGCGGATTCGTCGCTGACGCCGGCGTGGGGATACTCGGGTTCGCCGCTGATCGAGGGGAATAAGCTGATCTGCCTGGGGAACAAGAAGAGCGTTGCGATGGCGTTGGACAAGGAGACGGGGCAGGTTCTGTGGCGGTCGCTGACGGCGCGTGATGCGGGGTACGCCCCCCCCACCGTGATCGAGGCGGGCGGGAGGCGGCAGTTGATCATCTGGCACCCGCAGGCGCTGGTTTCTCTGGACCCGGAGACGGGGGGGACGTACTGGTCCGAGCCGTTCGAGGTCCGGACGGACGTGTCGGTGGCGACGCCGCGTCAGGAGGGGGACCTGCTGTACATCACGTGCTTCTACAACGGGTCGCTGATGATGAAGCTCGACAGGGCCGCGCCGAGAGCGACGCGTCTCTGGCGGCGGGCGGGGCGGAATGAGTACAACACGGAAGGTTTGCACGGCCTGATGTGTACGCCGTTCATCAAGGACGGGCACATCTACGGCGTGTGTTCCTATGGGCAGTTGCGGTGCATCAAGCTGGATGGCGGCGACCGCGTATGGGAGACGCTGGCCGCGACGACGAAGGACGGGCGTCCGCAGCGATGGGCCAACGCGTTCATCGTGGCCAACGGAGACCGATTTTTCATGGCCAACGAGCTTGGCGATCTGATCATCGCCAGACTGTCGCCGGCGGGTTACCAGGAGATCAGCCGGGCGCATCTGATCGAGCCGACCAACAGGGATGCGGGGCGGGCTGTCGTGTGGTCGCACCCCGCGTTTGCGAACAAGAGCGTGTACATGAGGAATGACCAGGAGATCATCTGCGTGTCGCTGGCGGCGCCTTGAGTGCTGGCGTGCCCCGGGGGGGGCCGATCAGGATCATACACCCTGGGCGTACGGCGCGATTCCATCGGCCGTGATGAGGAAAAGGCGATCGGTCACCTGATGGGGCATGGAGCGGTGATCGGCGACGATCTGGCGGCGGATGCGGTCGACCGTTTCCGGCTCATCGCGGAAGCAGATCAAGATGTCGCGGTTGGGGATTCCTGCGGCAAAGGGCCCGCCAAGGTGCCCGCGGAGGTGATCGTAGAGGCCAGGCAGGAGAATCCGGGCGGCGTCATAGCCGTCCAGCAACTGGATGAGGATGACGCTGACGCGTCGGTCCTCGTCCTGGGCGGCGTGGGCGGGGAGGGTTGCGCTGAGGTGGACCAGGTTCTGGATAGCCACCTCGTGCAGCTCGTCCAGGGAGATGTGCCAACTGTCGAAGAGCCCTGGGGAGACGTAGGAGATGCTCTGCTCGTCATCGAGGACGTAGCAGACGTGCAAGCCGTCGACCAGTTGCTGGCCGAGCATGGCTGCTCCGGAAGCCAGCGTAGGGACCCTGGAGACGACTATGGGCATGATGCGTGTACGCAGCTCGTAGAACGGCGCGAGCTGGTCGGTGAGGTTTGCGGCGGCCTGCAGGAGTTGCGTGACCCAGTGATCGACGATGCTGGTCAGTCGGTCCGGGGCGGCGACGTCGTCGGACTCGGCTACCGCCATGCGATAGAGGTTTTCCAGGCTTGTCCAGTGGCCATTGAGGACGAGGGCAAACTCCTTCTGGCTGCGTTCCAGCTTAACGGAGGGGAAGCGTTCGGCAATGAGCCGCTCGACCTGCTTGAGGAAGTGCATGCGTGAGGGCTTGGGCATCGTAACGGATCGTATCCGGAGGCGCGGCTGAAGTCATTGGGCCGCGAGTTTGGGGGGTGTGCTCGCGGGCGTGGGCGGTTGCAGGTATAACGAGGGCACAAGAAGAGGACCTACATGGCAGAGACGATTCGGGTGGGGATCATCGGCTTGGGCTGGCCGGGCGTCATGCACGCGCGGGGGTATGCGGCGGCGGGCTCGTTGAAGGTTGTGGCGGTGGCGGACCTGATACCGGAGCGCCGGCGGACGGTGATGGCTGAGCATGAGGTGAGCCGCGAGTTCAGCGAGGGGGAGGATCTGTTGGCGGATAAGACGATCGATGCGGTGAGCGTATGTGTGCCGAATCATCTGCATGCGCCGATGGCGCTGGCGGCACTGCGTAGCGGGAAGCACGTGATCTGCGAATTGCCCGTGGCGTTGTCTGTGCAGGAGGCTCGTCGCATGGCGGACGCCGCGGAGAAGCACGGCAAGGTGCTGCTGTACGCGGCTCAGCGGCGTTTCGGAGGCCACGAGCAGGCGGCGCGAGCAGCGATCACACGGGGTTTCATCGGAGAGGCGTACCACGTGCGGTGCGTGTGGACGCGTACGCGTGGGATACCCTTGGGGACGGGCTGGTTCACGCAGAAGGAGAAATCGGGCGGGGGGTCACTGATCGACATCGGCTCGCACATGCTGGACCTTGGCTGGCATCTGCTGGGTCAGCCTAAGGCGGTCAGCGCGTTCGGGGTCGCGTATGCGAAGTTCAGCGGGCTGGTTCCGCAGGGGATCCCGTTCGACGTTGACGACCAGGCTTTTGCGCTGATCCGCTTCGAGAACGGCAAGTCGTTGGAGCTGGCGGTGAGTTGGACCATCAACCAGCCGCCGCAGCAGAACGGGACAGCGTGCCGCGTGTACGGGAGCGGTGGAGCGATCGAGGTGTACACGCCGCAGGGGGCGGTTCTGTATCGGGATTTCCGTAGCGACGGGCAATGCAAGGAGCACCCGCTGAAGCCGCCGCGGACGATGCACCACGCGGCGATGATGCGGCATTTCAAGGACTGCATTCATGGTCGAACGGCGCCCACGCCGGGGGGTCCGGAGGGCATCGTATTGATGCAGGCGCTGCACGGCATTTACCAGAGCAACGAGCTGGGGCGGAGCGTGGGCCTGTGAGGAGAGGTGAAGGACGAGGGGCGATGGCGGGGAGGAGCCCCTGGTTGCGCAGCGCGGATGGGGAAACAGGAACGGAGGGAGAGTCACCCTTCTGAGCCGCCGAGTTCGCGGTTGTGGAAGAGCCACATGCCGGCGGAGAGGGCGAGGGAGACATAGACGGCGGCGTACCCGACGGCCCAGGCCACGTATGTCCAGATCACAGCCAGTTGAATCGCGGTCTGATCCTCGGCGAACTGGTACATTCTGAGGCGGCTGTAGAGGGTCGCGCCGGCCAGGTCGAAATTCTCGAGATAGGGCAGGGCGGTCGTGGCGACGCAGGCGAAGGCCTTGGCGAAGATGCTCTGGCCTTCGAGCGGGAAGAGGAATCGTGTAAGGTTCCCGGCAATGTAGATGAGAATAACGACCGGGAGGTTCACGACGAGGGAGACGCGGGTGCTGAGCGCCACGCCCACCGCGGCCAGCACGCAGATTTCGAGCCACTTGAGGACCAGTTCGGGAATGAGGCCGGAGAGGTGCATCATACGATAGCCCCAGATGGTCCGCAGATCGCGTTCATCGATGGAGCTGGTGCTGAGCATGTAATCAGTGGGGATGCGCCAGTAGGTGGCGAGGCAGATCACCGCGCCCATGATGACGACGGCCAGCAGTGCGGCGGCGATGATGCCGAAGTACTTGCCCAAGAGCACTTCCCATCGATGGACCGGCTTGCTCATGAGCGTGAGCATGGTTCGGTCCTCGATTTCCTCGAAGACGGATTTGCTGGCGGCAAAGAGCGTCGCGATGAGGACCAGGAGGAGGATGACGTCCAGGCCGACGGATTTGAACATGACGGTATCTTCGCCGAGGGTAAAAAACGGCAGGAGGCCAAAGACAATGAGGATGGCGCAGCCGAGTCCCACCAGCAGGGGATAGATCGGCTGGACCACCGCCTCAGTGAAGGTATGCCGCAAGATGACCCAGGTACGATACATGAGCAGTTGTCAGTCGCAATCGCCCCCTTCCGGCATCCTTTTCGCCCAGATCAAGGCGGATGTCAATGGCGGGGCGCCGCCCCGACGAGCGAGGGAGGAGAGCGGGGATCAGAGCCTGATGTTGAATCTGTGGAACTCGGCTGTTCCCGGGGAGGAGGCGATCTGGACATGATTGATGTAGCCGTTCATGCGGTCCTGGATGTCGCGAAGGAGGCTGGCCATTTCGGTCGGAGGGCCTTCCATGACGAGCTCGACGCGTCCGTCGGGCGTGTTTCGGACGTATCCCTGGACGTTGTACCGGAGGGCGAGGTTCTGCACGGTATAGCGGAAGCCGACGCCCTGCACATCGCCGCTGAATATGCACGTCTGCCGCTCCATGCGAGTACACCTGTGCGTGTGATGCGGAGGGTACAGTGTATCGTCGGACCCCTGGCACGACCAGAGAGGCGGTCGCGGCGGCGTCAGGACGCGCCGGGGTGCTTGGGGAGCTCATCGTAGGCGATCTTCCTGGCGAATGCGCGATACGCCACGTCGAGGGTGCTGATGTCCGCACCGAGGTAATGTTCCAGCATGGGGCGTACGGCCTGGCTTTGCCAGGTGGCAGACGTGTGGCGATGCGAGCCGGTCGGGTCGTGGACGGCACCGGCGGCGGCGTCGGCCAGCCACCGCTGCAGCGCGGGCCGGAACCTGCGGTCTTCGGCATCCCAGAGGAAGCGTGCAAACGCCCAGGACTGAGCGTAGAAGCGATCGATCTCGTCGCCGGAGCGGCCGACGGTCTGCCCGGCCTGCATGGCGCAGAGGTCCTGGAGGGGCAGGAGCGACTTGGCGGCGATGGTGCGGCGCAGTGCCTGAGCGCGGGGGCCGTTCAGGGAGATGTTCCACCGGGGAAGGCGATCGTCCCAGGAGACGGCCTCGAACATGCAGGCCAGGCCCTCCTCGAGGAAGGGCGGGAGGCGTCCCTTGAAATGGCGACCGATGAACTGATGCCAGCCTTCATGGGAGGCGACGGAGAAGGCTCCCTCGCGGCCGTTGTAGTAGGTCACGTAGCGGTCCTGGATGGTGTATCCGCCGCTACGGATCTTGAGGTACACTTTTGCGTTCGGTCCGGCGTATCGCTCGGTGTAGGCCTCCCACTGGCCGCGCCAGCGGAACATGTAGCAGTCGAGGGGCTGGTCGGAGGGCTGCAGGTGGGGAGCGACGAGGCGGTAGCGTGCCCATGCTCCCTCCATGACCTGCGGCAGGAGTTGGAGGACGTCCTGATCGGTGACGGTCGTGAAGATGCGGTAATGCTCTGTCAGAAGCACTTGGCCCATTTCGGGTCCGGCGTGCCAGTCCTGGCGGCGGACGTCGGCGGGGCGCTCGGGTCCTTCCCAGCGGCCGAGCGGGGTCTGCGAGGAGCAGCCGAGCATCAGGAGGGCATTGACCAGCAGCAAGGGAGGCAAGGGCCGATTCGAGCTGAGCATGAAGATCCTTCGCATACGACGGGTGCAGGGTCATTTGACGCGGGCCACTCGGCCCTGAACAATGCGATGCCTGATGGCGTCTGTACGATACGATATCGTCTCCATTGGGACGCTGAGCCGCAACCGGCTGTGGCACGAAACCCAGGCGGTGCGTACGCCGCACGCGACGAGCACACTGATCCGGGCGGGCCGGCGGCGCATTCTGGTGGATCCTGGGCTTCCGGGGCCGGCGATGGCGGCGCGGCTGTTCGAGCGCACGGGCCTGCGGCCGGAGCAGATCGACACGGTTTTTTTGACAAGCTTCCGGCCCAGCCACCGCGCGGGGGCGGCGATCTTTCAACAGGCGAGCATTCTGATCCACGAGGTAGAGCAGCGATCGGTGCAGCAATACCTGGAACAGGTTCTGGCGCAGGCTCCGGCCGAAGATGCGGGCCGCAAGGCGATCGAGGACGATCTGCGGCTTCTGGAGACACTGCAGCCAGCCCCGGACCAGATCGAGGAGACGGTGGACCTTTTTCCGCTGTTCGGCTACACGCCGGGCAACAGCGGCCTGTTGCTGTCGCTATCGACAACGACGGTTCTGATCGCCGGCGATGCGGTTGCCACGCAGGAGCATTTTCTGGCCGGGCAGGTTCTGCCGGACGCGTATGACCTTAAGGCGGCGAAGGAATCGCTTCGGGAGGTTTACGAGATCGCCGATCTGATCGTCCCCGGGCATGACAACGTGTTCCAGAATCCGCGGGCGATGGGGATATGAAGCGTGTGGGTTGACGGTGGCGCGGGCGGCGGTGGGGGAGGAGGACGAGAGTTGGGCGGGGCGATCAGTGTGCCCCGCGGATGACTTCCACGGGGTCGTATCTCGCGGCCCTTCGGGCGGGGTAGACCGCGGCGATGATGACCGAGATCATGGCGGATACGAAGGCGGTGACGTACTGCTCCCAGTGCTCGCTCATCAACAGGCCTTCGACGTTGACGAGGCCCTGCATCTGAATGGGGATCTTGCGGAGGATTTCGACGGAGAGTTTGCCGAGGATGAGGCCGATGGCGGAGCCGATGAGGCCGATGGCCACACCCTGGAGGAGGTAGATGAGGGTGATGTCGTTGCGGGAGAGGCCGAAGGACTTGAGGATGGCGATGTCGTTGACGCGTTCGAGGACGGCCATGATGAGGATGTTGAGGACGCCAAAGGCGGCGACGACCATGAGGGCGCCGGTGATGAACGAGGTGATGATCTCCTGGATCTTGAAGATCTTCAGGAAGTTGGCATTGGACTCCTGCCAGGACTCGGTCTTGTAGGCGGCGACCGATTCGATCTGTCGTGCGTAGGCATCGGCTTTGCTGTAGTCGTCGGTGCGGAGGATGATGCGGTTGATGGTGTTTTTCTTGTCGAGGAGGGTTTGCGCGCTGCTGAGCAGCATATAGGCACGGGAGTAATCGACGGGGGTGACGCCGGTTTGGAAGATGCCGACGACGCGGGCGGTGGTTTTGCCGCCTGTGGAGGAGGCGAGGCTGATGGTGTCATCGAGGCGTGCGCCGAGGTTGGAGGCGACGCCGCTGCCGATGACGACGCCGCCGGCGGTGGATCGCAGGCGTGAGAAGCCGCCCGAGAGGACCTTTTCGCCAATGGTGGTGACACGGATCTGCTGTTCGGGGTCGACGCCGACGATGGCGAGGTTCTGAGTCTTGGTGCCATAGGTAGCGATGACGCTGCCGGTGACTTCGGGAGCGACGGAGAGGATGCCAGGGAGTCGGCGGAGCTTGCCCATGAGGCCTTCGGGGTTCTTGATCTTTTTGACCTGCTCGCGGGGCTTGACGTTATCGAGGTGGAGGAGGGCGTTGGGGTCTGGGTAGGCGCGTTGGAGGATGGGGGTCTGAGTTTCACGGGGCTCATCGTTGATGAGGATGTGTCCCGAGGACTCGACGGTTTCGATGATGAATTTATCGGAGAAGCCGGCCATCATGGCGGACATGGCGATATACATGGTGACGGAGATGGTGACGCCGGCGATGCAGATGAGGGTCTGTCGCTTGTGGGAGAGGAAGTAGCGGGATGAGATCAGCCAGCGCATGGGTTGGTCGCGAGTGATGGGTTGTGCGTTCGTGAGGGACGGATCAGCATTCTAGTTGAAACCTCGGAAGGGGCTGCCCAGTTGTTTGGGTTTGTTGAGAGCGGCGGCTTCGGCGGGGTCGAGGAAAGCGGGGCGGACGCGCTGGCCTGGGGCCATGTCGTTAACGGGGCTGATGAGGACGAGGTCGTCGGGGCCGAGGCCGGAGATGACTTCGGTGCGTTCGACGGAGCGGAGGCCGAGGCGGACGTCGGCCTTGGCGAGGCGGTTCTGGCGGACGAGCCAGACCTGGCCGTCCTGGACGGCCTGGGAGGGAATCACGATGGCCTTTTCCTTCTGGTCGGCGAGGAAGGCGAGCTCACCGGTCATGCCGGCGGCGAAGGCGGGGTTGTTCTCCAGCATGACGAGGTCGACCTCGAACGTGCGGCGATCGGGGTCGGCCTTGTCATAGATCTTGCGCACGTTGCCCTGGAAGACGCGGGCGGGGAAGGCGTAGAGCGTCATGTGGACGAGTTGGCCCAGTCGCACCTGGGTCTTGTTTTCCTCATCGACGGCGGCGCGCATGACGAGCGATTCGGGGCGGACGTCGGCGATGAGCATGATGCGGTCGTTGACGGCCAGGCGTGTGCCGACGGACTGGGGACGGTCGAGGACGACGGCGTTGCCGATGGGGGAGCGGATGGTCTGGCGATCGATGTTCCACTGTGCGATCTTCAGGGCGGCCTGGGCGACCTGGCGGTCCCTCTCGAGCTCGAGTTTCTTGGCGGCCCGCAGCGACTTGATGCCTTCGGTCTCGGTCAACAGGGTTCGGACGCGATCGAGGGCACGATCGAGGTCGGACTGGCTGGAGGCGCGGTTGGCCAGGGCCTCGGAGACGCGCTGTTGCTCCCGGCGGGCGATGGCCAGAAGCTCTTCGGCGCCGGCGAGGCGTTGGTCGAATTCCTTGAGGAGGGGCGAGGTTTTCTCATCGGCGAGCTGGGTCTTGAGGTCGAGATCGGCCTTGGCCTGGTCAGATTTTTGCTGGACGGAGTCCTCGATGACGACGGCCAGAGGCTGGTCCTTTGAGACGCGGTCGCCCTTATCGACGAAGACCTGAGTGAGATAGCCTGGGGCGTTGCTTTTGATGGGGTATTCGCGGTCGGGGAGGAGGGTGCCGGTGGCGTAGAAGGCCTGGATGACGGGGCCTTCGATGACGCGGGTGACGGTGACTTTGGGGAAGGCGTAGCGGAGGACGAGTTGGAAAACGGCGAAGCCGGCGGCCGCGAGAAGGGCGATGGCCAACAGCCAGCGAAAGAGTGCGACGGCTCGGGGGCGTTTCATGGTTGGGCGATTATAGGAGGAGCGGGGTGGGAGGGCCAAAGGGGTTGCAGGGGGTTGTGCGGGGTGGCGGCGAGGGGGAATCAAACATCGGGCGAACTCGATTGATTGCGGATAGGGCGTCGGTATAGTGGCGGGCACGTTCTGTGCGCGGTGGCAGGTACAACCGAGGAGGCGTTATGCTTCGTAGCGTGCTGAGGTCGGTGCGGCGCGGGGGTTTGTCCGGGGCAAGGGGCGTGGGGCGCGGCGTGTATCGCGCTTCATGGTCGGCGGCGATGGAGCTGTTGGAGGGGAGGCGGCTGCTGGCCGCGGGGGACCTGGACACGACGTTCAACGGGACGGGGATTGCGATGCCGGATTTCGCGGTGGACGGTCGGGAAATCGTGCATGCACTTGCGTTTCAGAATGGGAAGATCCTGGTGGCGGGCGGGGTGGGTGATGACTTCTTCCTGGGGCGGTTCAATGCGGACGGCACGGTGGACAACTCGTTCGGAACGGATGGTTATGTGAGGACGGATCTGGGCGGGAACAACGACGCGGCGTATGCCGTGGCGCTGTTGAGCAACGGCAGCATACTGGTGGGGGGCAAGGGCGGGGTAGACCCTGCGCAGGCGGCGCTGGTGCGGTACAGCTCGGAAGGCGCGTTGGATGCGGCGTTCGGGACGAATGGGGTGCTTCTGCTGGGGGCGCAGACGCAGATGATCGACGTGTCGGGGATCGTGTTGCAGGGCGAGAAGATCCTGATTCGTTCAGCGTGGCCCTGCAAGATATCGCGACTCAACGCCGACGGGTCGCTGGACAGCAGTTTCGGGAGCAACGGGACGACGGAGACGCCTGTGGTGGGCAGCCCGTATTCGAGCATGCTGCGGCTGGATGGCGAGGGCAGGATACTGGCGGGGGGCATCGTGGTGGCGGAGCAGGACATGGCGGCGGCGCGGCTGGATGCGAACGGGGCGCTGGACAGCACGTTTGGGGACGGCGGCGTAGCGACAGTGCAGTTCGCGACGCAAATGTGGAGCAGGGCTGACGCGCTGACGATTCAGGACGACGGGAAGATTGTGCTGGCGGGGGTGACCGACACAGGGGGTTCCAACTACGCGTTCGGACTGGCGCGGTTGACGGAGCTCGGAGAGATCGACACGTCGTTCGGTTCCGGGGGAACGGTGACGACGACGTTTGCGTTTGACACGGAAATCATCGACTACGAGGCGCACGGTGTGGCCATACAACCGGACGGGAAGATCGTGGCTTTTGGCAGCGGCTACACGGAGACGGGTTCGAGGGGCCGTTTCCTGCTGGCGCGGTACGGGGCCGACGGGAGTCTGGATGCGTCGTTCGGGAGCGGGGGCCTGGTTGCGACGGTGCCGACGGAGACGAGCAACTATGGGGAGGCGATGGGGATTCAGAGCGATGGCAAGATCGTTGGGACGGGGTTCTCCAGCGTGCGGATGTTGCTGGCCCGGTATGACGCGGGGGACATCACTCCGCCGACGGCGAGTTTCCAGGGTCCGGCCGTGACCAGAGCAGGCGGGAAGTCGTATACGTTCGGCGTCGTCTTCACGGACGAGACGGCGATCGATGTCGGCACGATTCAGTCGGCGACGCTGATGGCCAGCACGTCGGGGTGGAACGGGGCGGTCACGCTCGTCGGGACACAGGCGTCGGTGGACGGCAAGAGTTGTACGGCGACGTATCGGCTGACGCCGCCGGGGGGGAGCTGGGACAACACGGACAACGGGACGTATGCGATTGCGGTGGGGACGGGGGCGGTGGCCGACGAAGCGGGGCATACGCTGGACAGCAACACGCTTGGGAGTTTCGCCGTGAACGTGCCATTCGCGTATCTGTCGCGGGGGTGGCTGGTGGTGAGCGGAACGGCGAAGAACGACGCGATCAAGCTGACGTATCGGAAGGGGTACATCACGACGGCGCTGGGCAAGCAGAGGCTTTATTTCGAGAGCAAGCAGGTCAGCAAGATCATGATCAGCGCCCTGGCCGGGCACGACGTGGTCTTCGTGGGCTCATGGATCATCGGCGCGACCATTGACGGCGGCGAGGGGAATGACAACCTCACCGGCGGCAATGGCAACGACACCCTCAAGGGGATCGCGGGCAATGACACGATCCGCGGCGGAAACGGAAATGACATGATCGACGGCGGAACCGGTTGCGACATGCTCTACGGCGACGCCGGGAATGACACGCTGTACGCGAGGGAGAAGGCCGTGGACACGCTCGATGGCGGGGCCGGGACCGACTCGGCCAAGTGCGATATGACCGACACGCGGAAGGACATTGAGAAGCTGCTGAAATAGGGAGGCGGTAGCGAGTGTCCGGCCTACGGCCCTGCGCTGGGCCCTTCATGACGCATCGAACACCAGCCGAACCAGATTGACCACCGCTGGGCCAGTGCTATACTGGTTTCCACATGGGTTCCGCGGCGCGGTTTTGGAGCGGCAGATCGGGCAGCACTGCATCAAAGGAGTGTGCCAACTGGTTGGTCGCCACCGAGTGTATCGGTCGGCGGGTGCACTGTCGCTGTATGCGCAAGCGGAGAAGCCATGCCAGGAGGTCTTATGCTTCGTAGTATCATGAAGCGGGTTTGGTCGGGCACGACGCGGGGAACGGTCAGGCGGGGCGAAAGTGTGGGCCGTGCGACCTGGGCGGCGAGGATGGAGCTGCTGGAGAGCCGGCGGCTCCTGAGCGCGGGGGACCTGGACAGCACGTTCAACCTGGTGGGCACGGTGGTGACGGAAGCTCCGAACGCGAGTTTTTCCAGTCTGAACGCGATGAAGCTTCTGAGCGGCGGGAAGATTCTGGTGGCGGGCGATTCAGACGGCGACTTTGTCCTAGCCCGTTACAACAGCGACGGTTCGCTGGACACGACTTTTGGCACCAATGGCTTTACGCTGACGGACCTTGGCGGGACGGATGTGGCGCTGGGTGTGGCGATCGTCAGCGACGGCAAGATTCTTGTTTCGGGATCGACGTATAGCGTCGTGCAGCAGTTGGCGCTGGGGCGCTACAGCAGCGAGGGGATTCTGGACACGACGTTCGGCACGAATGGGATGCTGATATCACCCGAGGTGATGCAGATGAACCTGGGGTCGGCGATGGGCATCCAGGGCGAGAAGGTGGTGATCGGCGGCACCAGCGTGAGCACTCTGGCGGCGGTGAGGCTGAACGCTGACGGGACATTTGACAGCGGGTTCGGGACGAACGGCGTGGCGCTGACGGGGATCGACAACAACCACGGGCCTTCGGATGTGGCGGTGCTGGCGGACGGCAAGATTCTGCTTCCCGGCACATCGCGGGGGTCTCAGGACATGGCGGTGACGCGTCTGGAGAGCAACGGCGCGGTGGATACGACCTTCGGCACGGATGGGATTGCGCAGGTGGATGCCGGGGGTGGGCAGATGGACAAGGCGACGGCAGTGGGCGTTCAGAGCGACGGGAAGATTGTGATAGGCGGTTGGGCCACGGCGGGAGCGCAGACGAATCTGGCCCTGGCCCGGTTCACCGCGGGCGGCCTGGTCGACCCGGATTTCGGCATCGGCGGCGCCGTGACCACACTGTTCCCGTCCGACGCGACCATCGAGAGCGGCCGGGTGCGCGACCTGGCGATCCAGCAGGACGGGAGAATCGTCGGGATTGGGGACGCGTACTCGCCGGACATGGATTACTTCGCGCTGATGCAGGTTGACAGCAACGGTGACCTCAACATGGACTTTGGGGATGGGGGCACGGTGTTGACGGCGGTGGAGGGCGCGCGCAGCTATGCAAACGCGACGGCAATTCAGGACGACGGGAAGATCGTGGTTGTCGGGAGGAGCGATGCATTCCTTGCGTTGGCGCGGTACGAGGATGAAGTTGCCGGGGACACGACCGGGCCGTCGGCCTGCTTCCAAGGCTCGAACGTGACCGTCGCCGCCGGGAAGGCGTACAACTTCAGCGTCGTGTATACGGATTCAGTGCAGATGAATGCGGCGTCGGTGCAGTCGGCGGTGGTGACGGCGCACCAAGAGGGCGGCCTCACGCCCACGGTGACGCTGCTGGGGGTGCAGACCTCGGCCGACGGCAAGAGCTGCACGGCCAGCTACCGGCTGACGCCGCCGGGCGGGAGCTGGGACTACGCGGACAACGGACCGTACTTCCTGCAGGTCGATCCTCTGGACATCATGGACGGCGCGGGCAATGCGCTGGCCGCGAGCGAACTGGGAATGTTCACGGTGAACGCGCCGTTTGCGTATCTGTCGCGCGGGTGGCTGGTGTTCAACGGAACGGCGGGCAAGGACACGATGTACCTGACGTATCGGAAGGGGTACATCACGGCGGCGCTGGGCAAGCAGAGGCTGTACTTCCAGAGCAAGCAGGTCAGCAACATCCTCGTCAGCGCCCTGGCTGGCAACGACGTGGTGGCGGTGGGCGTCGGGATCATCGGACTGACCATCGACGGCGGCGACGGGAATGACAACCTCACCGGCGGCAATGGCAACGACACCATCAAGGGCATGGTGGGCAATGACACCATCCGCGGCGGAAACGGAAATGACGTGATCGACGGCGGAACCGGTTGCGACATGCTCTACGGCGACGCCGGGAATGACACGCTGTACGCGCGGGAGAAGGCCGTGGACACGCTCGATGGCGGGGCCGGGATCGACTCGGCCAAGTGCGACAAGACCGACGTGCGGAAGGACATTGAGAAGCTGCTGAAATAGGCAGAGGGGCTGGGTGTTCTGGCGTTGCCGGGAGAGGGCGCGCCATGATGTGGACGTCACGATGGGCAGACCTTGATGGCGTGGCGGATGCGGTCTTCGAGGATGCGGACCCGCGATCGAAGGGTGCGGTCGGTTCCGGCGGCGTTTCCCCCTGGCACTAAGAGCCGCGGCTCCGAGGAGCTGCGGCTCTTTTTTCTTGGCCGATCCTTACAGCGGCCGATTGGCTCGCTAATACCGGCGAAGGCATCGATCGCCGGCGGTCTGCGCTTTCAGGCAATGGTTGAGGCTATCGCGCCAGATCGGCGAGGATCTTCTTGAGGCCTGCCAGAGACATCTGAGTGCATTCCATGGGCGACTTGCCATCGGGGTAAGCCTCCTGCTCGACGATGATCCACTCGGTGCCGCCGACTTCGCGGCAGGCGGTGGCGACGGCGGCCCAGTCAACCGAGTCCTGGCCGAGGATGGCCTTCTTGGTCCTGTCGCCGCGTACGACGGTGGGCTTGAAATGCGTCGTTTTCATGCGGCCGGGATATCGCTTCATCAGATCGACGGGGTCATAGCCTGCGGCGGCAGTCCAGCCGCAGTCCTGCTGCAGCACGACCTGCTTGCCGGTTCGCTCCGCGAAGAGCTCCCAGTAGGTCTTGTCGCCGTCCTTCTTGAACTCGCCGGTGTGGTTGTGATAGCCGCAGGCCATGCCAAGGGG
>Ga0315278_10003453_pt1 | contig 14116 bp, 7 predicted proteins | sample YL17G06_0_MG_FD_203880 | JGI IMG/M metagenome (GOLD analysis project Ga0315278, IMG submission 203880) | Sediment microbial communities from Yellowstone Lake, YNP, Wyoming, USA - YL17G06_0 | ecosystem: Environmental > Aquatic > Freshwater > Lake > Sediment | place: USA: Wyoming | collected...
ACGTCCGCGGAAAAGGCGTGTGCCCTCATCGAGAAGGCCCAACTCGCACTGGCCAAAAATACCGAAGCGGCGATGCGTGAGGCGGTCGAATACTACGCGCAAGCCGCGCAGCTCGATCCCCTCTCTGCGCCAGCCCAGGTGGGACTCGCCGAAGCCTACACGATGCTGTGGGGTTTCGGCTTCATGTCGCGCCAGGAGGCCCTGCCCAAAGCCGAGGCGGCCGCATTGAAGGCGGTCGAACTCGATCCCAAACTTGCCGACGCGCGCACGGCGCTCGGGGCTCTGAAGATGAGCGAATGGGACTGGGCCGGCGCGGAGGCGGAATTCAAGCAAGCGCTCGAGCTCGCTCCGGACAATGCGCTCTCCCGCCACTGGTATGCCCTTTTCCTGGCGGCCATGGGAAGGCACGAGGAAGCGCTCGCGCAATCCACACGGGCCAACGAACTCCAGCCCTCCTCGCCGGGGATGATGACCGGTCTGGGCTCGATTCTCTATTTTGCGCGCGCCGACGACCGGATGATCCGGGTGATGGAACAGACGGTGAAGCTCGACCCGAAGTATGCGGCGGGTTACGACTGGCTGGGAATGGCCTACGTGCAGGTGGGACGGTTTGACGAGAGCATCGAGGTCTATAAGAAGGGCCTCGAGCTAGCGGGAGGCGCCGCCGAGGTCAAGGCCGGGCTCGGCCATGCTTACGGCGTGGACATCATGACCGGGCTCGGCCATGCTTACGGCGTGGCGGGGCGGCGCGCCGAGGCGCGGCAAATCCTCCGGGAATTGCGGGCGCTTGCCCGGCGCAAGCACGTTCCGCCGGTCGACATTGCTTTCGTTTATCTGGGGCTGGGAGAAAAGGAGCGCGCGCTCGAACTGCTCGAGCAGGCCTACCGCCAACGTTCCTGGCAAGTGGCTTTCCTGCGCGTCGAACCCTGGGTAGACCCTCTTCGCAGCGATCCGCGTTTTCAGGATCTCTTGCGCCGCCTCAATTTCCCGCCCAAAAAGCCAACCTCGTAATATCCCTGGGGAGGATTTGCGATTCGCCCCTACCGCTCCGGCAAGCTCCCCTCAATCTCAATCCCCTTTCGGCATGGGCATCGTTACCGTTTGGGGAAAATAGATGGACGGCATCTTAGCCACTTTACTGACCGTAAAGCTATTGCAGACGTAGGTGAAAAAGAGGTTCCCTGGCGCCTCAAATTCTGGATGCTCCTTGGCCGCGTAGCAGAATGTGTCCTTATCGTAACCGGGGCTGCTCGGCTGCATTTCAGCGATGCGATGGATGACTTGCCCATCCGACCAGGGCCCTGCAAGCTCGGGGGCGGTGCGAAAGAGAATCTTGTCGGACGGGAAAGGCTGCCCAATCATGACCGCCACCCATTTCTTCAGACCAGGGTGGTAGCGCACGGACATCTCGGATGCTCCCGGCGTCATGACGTATTTCGCGTTGGAGGGGTCGAGGCCAGGCTTCCAGGAATCATCATTGGCGAGGTACTGCAGGTTCTCCTTCGGAGCCGCAAGGCCATTCAGGGGAATTCGCGTCAGGAGCATGGGGCTGGGAGGCTTTTCGTAGCTGGCGAAAATATAAGCGTGTTCCCCGCTCACCACGGCGGTCGACGAAGGATAGGCCTTGACGCCATCGGGGACGAGAGGAAAGACGTCCACTTTCCATTGCTGAGGAGACGCGCTGAGGTTCGACACCTTGGCGAGGTCCCCACCACAGGTTTCAAAAGCCATGGCCGCCGAGCCTTCCACTGGCTTGTCGCGGATGCACAAGAGCGAAACCCACAGCGTGTCCTTGTGGAAGAAGCCATCCAGTGCCCAGTACCAATGAGCCTTTGATGGAGACTGAAAGAAATCCAGGGACTGCCCGCTTGAATCCTTGCGGATTGCGTAATCGATCTTCCATCCTTTGGTCGGATCGCAGGTGGAAACCCCAATGCTGTTCCGCACCATGCGGGGCGTGTCGCCGGTGACCACGCGCTCTTTACCAATCAGCGTGTCGCCGAAGATCCACACGACTCGCCCGTCCGAAATCGGAATCGAATACGCGGCGTCCGCGCCCAACCACTCGCCCTGGAACGGAAATGAGGGTTTGCACTCCTTGGTGTCAGGCGGCGCGGCGAAGGACGTAGCTGCGAAAAATAAGGCCAACGAAAGGGTCCATGCCCACTGCCCTTCCTGCCGGGGCGCTGCGTGAATTCCAAACATGAAGCCTCCTCTTGTCAGGTTGGTTGTTGATCGTCCATCCTGGCCGTGACTCGCGCCGGATTCGGTGCAGCCATTGGATTGATCGCTCTCTTTACGCCTTCCAGGTAGCCAGCCAGTTCGCCGCTTGCGGGGCGACGAGGATGGAATCACCCTCTCGCTTCTGCTGGGCGCCGCGAACCTCGCTGAACTTGAATCTTGCCCCCAGCAGTGCCGGAAGGACAACTCTCTCGGGAAGCGGGCCACTGGTTTGCGAGTAGCGCAGTGTCCAGCCCGCGCCCTTCCCCTCGGGTTCAAGCTGAACGCTGACTCGCCCAAAACGCGTGGGGGATTCGATGAGCTTGAAAGGCTCGAGCCTATCCAGTTCCGGCGACCCAATCCCCTCCAGCAGGCGCAGCGACTGCCCGTCCTCGAGCACCAGCATGTGCCGGAGATACAGGATGCATTCCGCGCTCGCCCAGTTGTGAGGCATGTCCCCGATATAGCTGCCCAGCAAACTCCGCCGCAGCGGTTGCTCTTCACGCCAACAATAGAGCGGCGAAGCGTGGTTCAAAAATCCCACGAAGGTCTGGCGGGCCCAGTCCTGAAGTCCTGCCCACAGATAAACGTGCGCGACAAAGGCCGCGCCGTAATTCCACAAACCCTGATGCGTGATCCATCCGGTTTCCGCGGGAATGTCCTCCTCCGTGCACGACTGCATCAACTTGATGTGGCCATCGACAATCGGATCGTTCCTTTCGAATACGGTGCCGGGATAGATCGCCTGCGATAGCGCCCATTGGGCAGCTTGCGGCCGTGATCTCTGCCATTCGTCGGGAATCGACCAGTCTGTGTCGTCTTTGAGGAGCATGGGCAAATAATCAAACCCGCCCGCGTGGCGGCGCATTTCCTGTTGGGCAGCGGCAGTCAGTGCAGACCGCAACTCCGCATAAAGAGCCCTGGCTGAAACCAATTCACCGAGGCCGAGGCGCTCCCCCGCTTCGCCCACCGCTTTCAATCCAGCCAACGTCCATATCGTATTGGTCAGCTCTTCGCGAATTCCGCCGATGCCGCCATCGGGAAATCCCTTGGGAAGCAATCCGTAGCGGCCGCAGGCGCTGCCCTCCTGCTTGGCGCGCGCGCGCAGGTTGCGGACGTAATCGACGGCGCGGAGAAGGTTGGGCTGCATCTTGCGAAAGTAAGACCAGTCCTGGGCAAGCTCCGCCTGGCGAGTGATGGTGAAGAGCGCAATCCCGGTTTCTTTCCAATGCTCTTCGCCGCCTCCGGCAAAGACTCCGCCGTCGGGGCGCTGGCGATTCCACGTGGCCTCCAATCCCTGCTGAGCTTCCGCGTCGTAGCCGAGGTAGCGGGCCGCTTCGAGGATGAAATGCCCGTCGGCAACCCAGAGGCCGCGGTACACCGTGGGCCCCACCTGGAAAGTACTCTTCCCTTCCTTCACTTCGCGCGCCTGCTGAATGTTTCGCGCGCAGGCGGCGAGGAATTCCCCGTGCCGACCCGGCAACGACCAGGAGACTTTTCCCTCGAAGGGCTTCCACTGCTCCCAATAGCTGCGGGTCTCTTGCAGCAGGGCATCCGGCGCGCTCAGACCATTTCGAAGCTGGCCGGCCGTTTGCCCTTCCTGGGGAAACCTCAAGAAAGCGCGCAGCGGGCGGTCCGCGGACGCTACACCGTTTGCGAGAACCAGCCGATGAGTGATTACCGCGTCAGGAGGCGCGAGCATACTCGAGTTCACCATCAGAAACAGTGGCGCATCTTTTCCGCCCAGTTGAATCCACGACATATCAGCCGACGAGTGAACGATCACCTCCTCCTTGGTCTTGACCTCGACGACGGGATTGACGCGCACGGGGGCGCCTGCCCGTGGGCGGATTTCAAGAATGACGTTATCGACTCGCCCCTCGCTGTCGCGATTCGACGCGAAGGTGATCAGCTCGATGGAAGCGTCGGGCCGATCAATCATCGTGTGGACGACGGGCACGCCGGGCTTTTCGACCCACTGCGACTTCACAATGTCGGGTTCCATTCCCTCCGCGGAGAACTCCACGATCCGTGGAAAATAGTGGATGTCTTTGTATTGCCCGGGGTGGCCGTATCGCAGGTCTCCGCGCTCGCCAATCAGGCTCTTGTGATGATCATCGGGAAAACAATAAGCGGCTTGACCCGCAAGCGGCGCGAAGCGGAAATCGATGACTGTGTTGAAGGAAGTTTGAGGCCCGCCGCGAATTGGCTTTGCGGCCGGTTTCGCCGCCTGCGGCACTTCAACGGTTTCCGCGCCGCCCAAGCCCGTGGCCACACCGAGGCGGATCCCCACATCTTTCAGGAAGCGTCGTCTATCAGGTCGTTTCATCATGTCCCCCTGGCTCCAAAGCGCCGGAATCGGAAGTTTTAACTGCTTTCCGAATGTCCCTTCCCAGTGATGGTGTAGTTCTTCCCTTGAATTTGCAGGTTGACGAGTTTCGCGTCGAGGTCGAAATCCGCAATCCGCGAAGTAACTCGCAATCCGTCAAAGAGGGTCAAGTTGACCCCGAAGACGGAGTCAATAATCATTTCCGTGAAGCATCCCGCGGAAGTGCAACTGAAATCCGTGAGGTAGGGTGGATCTTCCGGACACTTGTAAGCCCCGCCCCTCACCGGCGGGAACACGGATTCCACAAAGTGCGCCTGCCCGATGGGCCCCTGGCTGGTCGCCTTGGCCAGTCCCCTGATCCAGGCCGCAACCTTGGCCGAAGCGTCAATTTTGTACAGACCCTTCGCGCTCATGGGAGGCCACGCCGGGTACGCTCCCAGCCAACTATGATCGGGCCGGATGTTCCATGTGGCATCCACGTCTCCGGTCGAGAGGGCGCGCATCCAGAGCGGCGTGTAGAGTTCCCGCCAGAAGAACTCGCCCATCTCTTTCTTCTGTTTTTCGCTCAAGTCCTCGAACATCAAATCGAGCAGGGTGAGGAAGTCGTAGCAATGCCGGACTTCCAGATAGCTTCCGTCAGGCTGGCCGCAGCGCCAGTAGCCTTTGCCTTCCACATAAAGGGTACGGATGATCCGCGCCGCGAGTTCACTCGCCTCGGACCGGAACTGCGCAGCCCGGCCGGAGTCGCCCCGCCGCTCCAGAAGTGCTGCCACAAACCGCATCGAGAAGACGTTGCCCGCGTTCATCCCCGGAATTTCGTGAATGTAGGTGCTCACCACCTCCAGCAGGTTCTCAAGCTTTCCGTAATCGCCCATGCCGTGGCCGTTCTTGTCGAGCTTCTTCCAGCGCATGGCGTGCTCGGCCAGGTGCTCGATCGCGCTCTTTCCGTTGATCTTTTTATCCAGCCATGCAAAGTCACCCGTCACGCGCAAGTAATTGTAGGCACAACTCACGATGGCCATGTCGTTCACGGCATACCACGGACCCACGGCCTTTCCCGTCACATAATCCGTAGCGAGGTGCTGATCCATGTCCTGGACGAACCATGTTTCGACCAGCCGGCGCAAGGCTTCCGGGTCCAGAAGTCCGAGGCTCAGCGACGTGAGCGAAGTGTCCCAAGGAAAGCTCAACGTGGGCAGGACGCGTCCTCCGAGCGAAAGATAAGTTGTGCCGTAGGTAGAATCGGGCGATGCGCGCCGGCCGAAAAGCAGATTGGCAAACCCGGTGTAGTAGAGCCTCCAAAGATCCCTGTCGCGAGTATGCAACTGGGGAAGGTGGCCGGAAAAGTCGGAATTACCCGGCGTAAACGCCGAGTGGATGAGCCCCTCCACCGACTGCCGAGTTTGCGCGATAAGTTCGGGAAAGTTCTTTTGCCCGGTGTCGTAAGCCTGTTTGGTTCCTTCAACGTCATCCCCGATGGCATTGAAGTACTTAATTTCTTTCGTTTCCCCCGGGCCGAGCGAGAGTTCGAGAACCAACATTCGGCCGTCATCACACCGGTCGGGGCGAGGTGAGATTCCCTGCACCGACACGGCGCGCGATTGCTGGGCTTCAAACACCAGGCATCCTCGGGCGGAATCGTAGGTGATGCGATTGTCTTTCTCGCCGTAGGAGTTCACAAACCAGGGTTTCTCGCGCCGAACCGAGACGGCTGCCCGCATATCAACACCCAGGGTGACTTTCCGGCGCTCCTTGCCCTCATTCTTCACTGCGATTAGCTGTGCGACGGCACGCTGCCGCGGGGGCATGAAAGTTCGCGTGGTGAAATGAATTCCGTCGGCGCGGGTTTCGCGAACAATTTCGTGCGGATACCACGTGTAGGCAACGTCTCCGGGAAGGTACGACATCAGGACTTTTCCATTCAGGAACAACTCGCAGGTCAGCAGGTAACCCGGGCTCCACTCCATTTCAGGGATCCCGCAGCAGGCATATGGCGGAAACGAGATGGACGTGATACCGGAGACGGATTTTGCTGACTTGAGGTACCCCCACTCGTTCTGCGCGGCGGGGGGACTGAAAAGGTCTGTGAACTTGTAAACGAGCCGCTCGCTGGCGAGGTCGGACAGTTTGGGAATCGGGGGAAGAAGTTTGCGTTCGGCGGGTGCCGCGACCGAAATAGGGGCCAGAGGCAGCGCGGCGCCCACCGCTCCAATCTGAAGAAAGCGCCGGCGATCGATGGTGCCCTCATGAAGTCGCGATTTGTTCTTAGCCATAGTCAATCTCCTCAGCAAGGGACTCGCAGATTGCTCACGTTGTGATTGGCGGTTGCACGTCCGGCGCCGCGTGCGGCCAGGAATTTCCCGATGGATACGTTCACTGCCGAGACCGCGGAAGACTTGGACACCAGCGCTCTCCCGGTTGGCTTTCTGAGAAACTATTGACATTACATAAACGAGTTGTATACTTTTGTCAAGCATTGTAGAAAGTCGACCAATTACTGTGATCGCCCGTGCCGCCCATGAGTGAACGTCCCCAAACCGCCTCACCGTCGATTTACCGGACAGTGCCCGTCAATGAGTGTTCCCTGCGGGTAATGACCGGGCACGACCGTATTGCCGCGGAAATTCTCGAGAATGTCCGGGGCCGCTCGAAAGCCCTTGTGGTGTGCGAGGGGTTTGTCGGCGCGCGCTGGGACGTCTGGAGGGAGCGCCTCAGCGCTTCATTTCGCGCCTGCGGCATTGAGCCCGCGTGGTTCGATTGCAGTGGTGCTCTGAAGGATGCGGACGCAGAGCACGATGCGATTCTGCAATTCCATCTCACCGACGAGCCGGTCTTCGGGCGGATCTATCGCGGGAAGATCGGCGATTTCTTTGACGCTCAAAAGATGAACGACCTCGCCGGAAGCGCGCGGCAGACGCCGGGCATTTCCATCATTTACGGTCCGGGCGCGTCTCTGGCGGCGGGCGCGGGCGACTGTCTTGTGTACCTGGACGTGAGCAAGGAAGAATTCCAGAACCGCTGCCGCGGTAAGTCCACAACCAGCTTTGCGTGCCGAGAAGCCCGCCCGCTTGGCGAGATGTACAAACGGGCCTTCTACATTGACTGGCCGGTCCTGAATCTCGAGAAGCGCCGCCTGCTGCCTTCGCTCGACTTGCTAGTGGATGAGACTGATCCTCTGTTGCCGAAGGCGTGCCACGGGGTGAGTTTCCGCAAAGCACTCGCCCAGGTCGCCGGGGCGCCGGTGCGGGTGAAGCCGTTCTTTCTGCCGGGCCCGTGGGGGGGACAATGGATGAAGGAAAATTTCGAACTTCCCTCCGGACCGCCGAATTACGCCTGGTCCTACGAACTGATCGCGCCCGAAAACGGAATCCTGGTGGGGACGGAACAGGAATGGATGGAGGTTTCGTTCGACTACCTCCTCTGGCAGGAAGCGGATGCGGTCATGGGTCCGGCCGTGACCAGCGTGTTCGGCAGCGCCTTCCCCATCCGGTTTGACTACCTCGACACCGTGGGAGGGACGAACCTCTCCTGCCAGATTCACCCCCGCGTGGACTATATTCGCGACGAGTTTGGCGAGCCGTTCACGCAGCACGAGACGTATTACGTCATGCAGGCGGAACTGGGCGCGCGCGTTTACCTCGGCCTGAGGGAGGACATCGATCCCGCCGCGTTTCGAAAGGCCGCGGAGGGCGCCGAGCGCGAGGGGACGCCGTTCGAAATCGGCGACCACGTCCACAGTATTCCCAGTTCCGCCCACGATTTGTTCCTCATTCCGGCGGGGACAGTGCATTGCAGCGGCGCGGGAAACCTGGTGCTGGAAATCAGCGCCACGCCCTACATCTACACCTTCAAGATTTATGACTACCTGAGGAAAGACCTCACGGGCCAACTCCGCCAGGTTTTTGTCGACCGCGCATTTGCAAATATCGATTTCACGCGCCGGGCGCCCTGGGTCAACGATCACCTCAAACCGGCCCCTCGGTTGATTCGTGAAGATGCAGGCGCGGCGGAATACGTGATTGCAGACCTGCCCCAATTGTTCTTCCGCATCCACCGTTTGGAATTCGAACACCAAATCTCCGATGCCTGTAACGGCCGCTTCTTGGTTTTGAATCTGGTGGCGGGCGAGCGCGTCGAGATTCTCCATGGCTCGCGCCGCACGGAACTGCGCTACGCGGAGACCATCATCGTTCCCGCGTCAGTGGGCGAATTCCAGGTGGTCAACAAGGGGCAGGGATCGTGCAAGCTGGTGAAGGCATTGATCCGATGAACGCTGCCCGCCAATGGATACTTGCGTACGACGTGGGGGGAAGCCACGCCACCGCGGGCCTGGTCCATCAGATCACGGTTGAACTTCAAAGCGTCCGTTCCCGGCGTATCGACAGCGCGGTCGCGGCGGACGGCATCCTGGATGCGCTCGCGCAACTCGGAAACGATGCGCTGGCCGGCCAGTCACAGTCCGTGGTCAGCGGCATTGCGATGTCCATGCCCGGCCCGTTCGATTACCAGAAGGGGATTTGTTACATCCGTGGGCTGGCGAAATACGAACAACTCTACGGCGTGGATTTCCGCGCGACCATGGCTGAGCGCTTTCCAGCGGTCCCGGCGGCGGCAGTCAGGTTCATCAATGACGCGGCCGCTGCACTGCTGGGAGAAATCCACGCGGGCGCTGCTAAGGGCGCGCATCGCGTCATCGGCCTCACCTTGGGGACCGGTATCGGATCGGCTTTTGCCGTCGACGGTCGCATCGTCACCACCGGCGCGGGCGTCCCGACTGAAGGTTATGTGTACAACCAGCCGTTCAGGGACGGGGTCGCGGAAGACTTTGTTTCCGGCCGGGTCATCAAGAAGATGTATGCGCAGGTCTCGAGCCGCGCGTGCGAGGTCAAGGAGATAGCCCAGCGGGCCGCCCACGATGCCGGCGCGAAGATGGTTTTCGCTCAATTCGGGCAGATGCTTGGCGAAGTCCTGCTTCCAATGGTCAACGGATTCCTTCCCGATGTCATTGTTCTGGGTGGAGCTGTTGCCCGCAGTTCTTCTCTGTTCTTGCCCGCGACTCGCGAGGCACTGAAAGGGACGAGCGTGGAGTTGCGCCCATCATCGCTGCACGACAGCGCGGGCGTAATTGGGGCGGCGGTTGCATGGAGCCAACATTAGGACAGGAGTCGAAGTCTGCCGAGAGCGCCGGAGTTCAAACCCGAGCCGGGCCTGACAGGGAAATCGCTATTGGGGGAACTGAAATTAACCACTTGACATAATGCAACTCTTGACCTAACTTATCGCAATCGTTGTATGAAGTCGTGCCTTCTCCCGGAAGGTGGAAGCGCAGATGACGAAACCCACCCAGCGCGGTGACACACTTACTGAACGCCTCCTGCTCCGACTGATCCACCGGCGCCAGCCGACCACGCGCGCCGAAATCAGTGAGATCACTGGACTCCCGCTCAGCACCGTCTCGTTCAACACCAATCGGCTCCTGAAGTCAGGCTGGATCTATGAGTCCGACGCGGGCATTTCCAGCGGCGGACGGCCCGCGCGGCATCTCCACGTCAACGGCGAGAAGATGTACCTGCTCGGCGTGGACATCGGCGTGGAAGACACGGCCCTGGCCGTGGCCGACTACAACGGCCAGATCTTCTTTCGTCAGGAGTTCCCCACCCAGGCTGACCCGCCCACGTTTATCAAGAAGCTTTCGGGGCGCATACGGCACATCATCGAGACGGAGTACCGGGGGCGTTCCTTTGGCTGCCTCGGCGTCAGCGTGCCCGGGCTTGTGGATACCCAGACAGGTGAATTGGTGAGGGCACCCAACCTGGGGTGGTCCAACGTGCCTGTCCGCGAATGGTTTCATGAATACACAGGACTTCCGGTTCTCGTGGATAACGACACGAACGCCTCGGCGCTGGCCGAACTTTGGCAGGCGGACATCGCGCGCGAAGGCGTGCAAAGCCTGCTCTACATCCTGGTGGTCGAGGGCGTGGGGTCGGCCCTGATTGTCGATGGAAAGATTTACCGCGGCTCCCGGATCGGGACGGGCGGATTTGGCCACTTGTGCCTTGACCCCGAAGGCCCCAAGTGCACCTGCGGAGGGCGCGGCTGCCTGGAGGTGTATGCCTCGAATCGAGCCATTATCGCCGCCTACCGGGGCAAATCCCGGGGAAATGGCCGGGCCCTTGCCGTTACCGACATCATCAACCTGGCGAGACGGGGCCAGCGGCGCGCCCGCGAAGTTCTGGTCGGGGCCGCGGAGAAATTGGCCATGGCGCTGCGGGGCCTTGTGCACGGTCTCGCCCCTTCCATCGTGGTGGTGGGAGGAGAGATTGCGAATGCCTGGTTCCTGATCGGGCCCATTCTCTCGGACCACCTCAAAGGGTCGTTCATCCTCCCGGAATTAACCATGATCCGGGTCCTGCCTTCTGTGGTTCAAAACCGGCCAAGCCTGGTGGGGGCTGTAACCATGGGTATCTTCCCGGAGATGACCCACCCTCCCGAGCGGTTTTCAATCGTCGAACCCGAATTCACTAGGGACAATTTGCCGGGCAAGGCAAATCGCAAAAAGGGTATCCATGTCGGATCGGCTCGAAGGGGTGAGCAGTCCGCGAGCGAGCAGGGGCATCCGCGCTGATCTAATTCACTTCCGCGGATGGACAAGGTGAGGTTCGTGAAACAAAAGCCGCAAATTCGGTCAAGACCCGCGGCAAGAATTTGGCGCGCCATCGCGCTGTTACTCGCCCTGGGGTTGCCGTTGCGTTTATTTGCCGGGCAGGATCAATCGGGTGCGGCGCCGGCTCCGCCCGACATCGGGGCGCTCATGGCGCGCGGCGATTATGATGCGCTCGACAAAGTGTACGCCGATGCCTTGCTGCAGCACCCCCAGGATTACCGGCTGACGTACAACCGGGCGCTTGCCAATTACTTTGGCGGGCATTTGGAGAAGGCCCGCGACATTCTTCTCACCGTGGCGCCCTCGGACCGCGGCGCGAACGAGTACCAGTCGCTGCTGGCCACGGTTCAAATCCAGCTGGGCGATTTCAAAGCGGCCCTCGAGCCCGCGCAGGAGGCCGTGCGGCTGGACTCCTCGAACGCGGAGAACTGGCTTCGCCTCGGAGCGCTTTATTTGCGGCTCAAGCGGGGCCAGCACGCGCTCGACACTTACCAGACGGCTCGCGAGAAGTTCCCAAACCGGCCGGAATTCCTCATCGGAAAAGGTGTCGTGGAAGAGATGCTGGCGAGGTTGCCTGAGGCCATCGCAGTTTACCGGGAGGTTACGACAAGATTTCCGCTCAACGAGCCCGGCTACTGTTTTCTCGGCCAAATCCAGGTTAAATCGGTTCTGCCGGATGAGGTCCGGACGACGGCTCGGGCATTGCTGCGCGTGAATTCCCAGTCCGCTTACGGCGAGTACTTGCTGGCCCAGGCCGACTGGATCACGCCGGGCAAAGGCCAGCAATCCCGGCCGCACGTCGTGCGCGCCCTCGAATTGAATCCCCGCCTGGCCGAAGCGGCGCTTCTGGCTGGGAAGGTTGAATTGCAGGCCGGGGAGCCTGCGAAGGCTATCGAATATCTGAAGCAAGCGGTTCAAGTCGAGCCGCAATTGGAAGACGGGTATTTCTTGCTGGCCAAGGCCTACCGGCAGAGCGGAGACAAGAAACATGCGGAAATCGAGCTTGCCACTTTCCGCAATTTGCGGGAGGCCGAGGACAAAGAAAACCATCTGCTCAGCAATTTCCTGGCATCCGGCGGGCCTCGGCCATGACGGATTTGAGTTTTGTTTTCCTGGATGTCGGCTTCGATCAAGCCGAATGGCGTAGGGTTAGGAGTTCCGAGACATTTGAAATTAAAGGAGGTTTTCAATGCGAAGCTTAAAAATGGGCTTCTTGGCCGCGATGGCGAGTTTGATTGCGGCTTCCCTGGGGCTAGCGCAGTTTGACGTTGGCCGCATTGCGGGCACCGTATTTGACCAAACGGGCGCCGTCGTCCCGAATGCGACCATTACTATCAAGAATCTCGGGAAGGGGCTTGAGAAGAAGCTGACTTCCGACTCAGCGGGCACCTTCTCGTCTCCGTCTATTCCCCCGGGCCAATATGTGGTGACCTCCACGGCCTCGGGATTCGGCGAGGCCAGCAGTGGCACGCTGCTCTTGAGTGTTGGCGCCACGGTGCACGTGGACCTGAAACTACCCTTGAGCGGTACGGTGGAACAAGTCACCGTCACAGGAACTTCTTCAACCGTTCAGGCGAACACCACGGAAGTGGGCAATACGCTCAATACCGCCCAGATTGAGAGTCTCCCGTTGAACGGCCGAGACATCATGGGATACCTTGCCCTGGCGCCGGGATCGGTGACCACTGCGGGCATGTTCCAACAGAGCATCAACGGGCAGGAGACCGGGTTCACGGGACTCAACACGCTGCTGGATGGCGCCGATGCCACACGCATCGACACCAACGCCACCAGCACCACCTTCGGCGCCCAGGCATCGCGCATCGGGCGGGCAAGCGTGGACAGCATTGCGGAATTCCACATCGTGAATACAGGGTACTCGGCTGAATACGGGCGGGCCGGCGGGGCCGTGGTGAATCTCATCACAAAATCCGGCACCAACGATTTGCACGGGTCCGTGTTCGAGTATTTTCGAAACGAGAATCTCAACGCACGCAATTTCTTTGAGTACACGCCGTCGAAGCAGCCTTACAAACTCAACCAGTTCGGCGGCAATATTTCGGGGCCGATCGTGAAGAACAAGCTTTTCTTTTTCGCCAACTACGAGGGCGTGCGGCAAACAATCACCAACTCGTTTATTTCGTCCACTCTGAACGCCACGGAACGGGCAAAGTTTGTCCCATCCATGCAGCCCTACGTGGACGTGCTGCCCGCGCTTCCGGCCAATCCGGTGGCTCTTGACCCAACTCTCGTATTCTACAACGCTAACCTTGTAGACTCCTTGCGGGAGGACACGGGGTCAGTGAAGATCGACCACCAGATTTCGGAAAATGATCGGTGGAATCTTCGCTACAATATCAATGATTCTTATACCAGCCACCCCTACAACATCAACATTGACCAGATCCAGAAAGTCCCCGCGCGCTCGCAGTATGTCCGTTGGGACGAAACTCACATCTTCAGTCCGTCGCTGATCCTGGAGGTCGGATTCGCCCTCAACCGCCAGTTCACGAACGGTCTCTCGGGTGAGGACCACCTTCCCATTTTCAGCAATTTCGCGAACGTCGGAGCCAATCCCGGCCCTGCATTGTTCAGCTCACTGACCCCCAAGACCAGCTTCCAGTTTCTGGAAAGCCTTACCAAGACCGCAGGCACCCATACGCTGAAGGTCGGGTCGGACATCCGTCGCCAGCGAGTCAACAACATGCTGCGGCAGCAGGACATTCTGACTTTCTTCTCGCTTTCGGACCTGCAGAACAACGCGCCGTTTGCGCTCACCCGGCTCGGCTATCCCACGCTGGGTTTTCGCTCGACCAACGCGGGGTTCTACATCCAGGACGACTGGAAGGTCTCGCCGCGCCTGACTTTCAATTACGGGGTGCGCTACGATTACAACTCGCCCT
>Ga0315278_10003454_pt1 | contig 14113 bp, 15 predicted proteins | sample YL17G06_0_MG_FD_203880 | JGI IMG/M metagenome (GOLD analysis project Ga0315278, IMG submission 203880) | Sediment microbial communities from Yellowstone Lake, YNP, Wyoming, USA - YL17G06_0 | ecosystem: Environmental > Aquatic > Freshwater > Lake > Sediment | place: USA: Wyoming | collected...
CCCGGCTGCGCGGCGAGAAGGTCGGGTTCGTCTTCCAGTCGTTCCAGCTCATCCCCACGCTCACCGCGCTGGAAAACGTGCAGGTGCCGCTGGAGCTGTCCGGCCGCGCCGACGACGACCGTCCCCGCGAGCTGCTCGCCCGCGTGGGGCTGGCGGAGCGAAGCCACCACTACCCGGCCCAGCTGTCGGGCGGCGAGCAACAACGCGTCGCGCTGGCCCGCGCCTTCGCCAACCGCCCGCGCATCCTCTTCGCGGACGAACCCACCGGCAACCTCGACAGTGCAACCGGCGGCGGCATCGTGGAGCTCATGCTCGAGCTCAACCGCGACTTCGGCACCACTATCGTGCTCGTGACCCACGACCTCACCCTGGCAGGCCGCGCGCGCAGGATCATCCGGCTGGCCGACGGCGCCCTCGCCAGCGATTCCGCCGCGTGACATCGCTCCGCTTCGTGCTCCGCATGGCGGCACGGGAGGGTCGTGCGTCCCGGCGCCGGCTCCTCGTCCTCACCGGTGCGGTCGCCGTCGGCGTGGCCGCGCTCGTGGCGATCAATGCCTTCTCCGACAACCTGCGCCTCTCGGTGAAGGACCAGGCGCGCTCACTGCTCGGCGCCGACCTGGCCCTGGTGAGCCGGCGTTCCTTCCCGCCACTCGCCGATGCGGTGCTCGACACCATCAGCCGTGGCGGGGCGGTGGCGCGTGTCGCCCAGTTCGCCGCCATGGCCTACGTGCCGCGCACCGCCGGTACCCAGCTGGTGCAGGTCACCGCCGCCGAGCCGGGATATCCCTTCTACGGCGAGATCGGCACGGCACCAGCCACGGCGTGGAGCCGCCTGCACGATGGCGCGTACGTCGTGGTCGAGCCGGCGCTCCTGGCTCAACTCGGCGCCCACGTAGGTGACACGCTCTCACTGGGCGAGCGCCGCTTCACCATCATCGGCGTCACCACCAGCATCCCCGGCGACGTCGGCATTCGCGCCGCGTTCGGGGCCCGCGTCTTCATTCCTTACCGGTTCCTCCAGGCAACTGGGCTGCTCGGTTTCGGAGCCCGGGCCGAGTACGCCGCATACGTGCGGCTCCCACCCGAAGCCGACGCCCTGAAGCTCGCCGAGCGCTTCCGCACGACCCTCCGCGCCGAGCGGGTGCGCATCCGCACTGTCGAGGAGGACCGCAACAACCTCACGCAGACACTCGACCGGCTCGGCAACTATCTCGGGCTCGTGGCCCTCATGGCGTTGCTGCTCGGCGGGCTCGGCGTTGCCAGCGCGGTGTCGGTGTTCATCCGGCGAAAGCTGGACTCCATCGCCGTGCTGCGGTGCCTCGGCGCGTCCTCAGGCCAGGTGTTCTCGGTGTACCTGCTGCAGGCCGCGGGGATGGGCCTCCTTGGCAGCGCCGTGGGCGTGATCGGCGGGATCATAATCCAGCAGGCACTTCCATTCCTGCTGCGCGATTTCCTGCCGGTTACCGTGTCGGCCGCGCCATCCGCGCGCGCCATCGGTCTCGGGCTGGTCGTGGGACTCTGGGTCAGCACCGTCTTTGCGCTGCTGCCATTGCTGGCTGTACGGCGCGTGCCGCCGCTCGCCGCCCTTCGGCGCGACGTCGATCCCACGCCGCCGCGCCGCGACCCCCTGACCCTGCCGACCCTGGCGCTGCTCGCGCTGAGCATCGTGGCGCTCACCGCCCTGCAGGTCGGCAACTGGCGCACCGCGCTCTACTTCTCGCTCGGCATAGGCGGCGCCGTTGCGGTACTCTGGCTCGCGAGCCTCGGCCTGACCCGCGCCGTGCGCCGCTGGAGCCCCGCCCGCTGGCCCTACGTGTGGCGCCAGGGGCTGGCCAACCTGCACCGTCCGGCCAACCAGACCACCACCGTCGTGCTGGCGCTCGGGTTCGGCGCGTTTCTGCTGGCGACACTGTACCTCGTGCAGCACAACCTGCTCCGGCAGCTCGACCTCTCGGGCGGGAAAGATCGGCCCAACCTGGTGATCCTCGATATCCAGCCCGACCAGCTGGCGCCCGCCGAGTCGCTGCTCAAGGGAAACCAGTTACGCCTCATGGGTCCGGTGCCGATCGTCCCGATGCGGATCAGCGCCATCAACGGGCGCCCGGTCCTGCGCACCGGCGACGACTCCGTGGAAGTCGACTCCACCGGCCATGCCGGCGGTCCCGGCGGCATCCAGCGCCGCGCCGGATGGGCAGTCCGGCGTGAGTACCGCTCCACCTATCGCGACACACTCGTATCGTCCGAGAAGCTGGTGGCCGGCAAGTGGTGGTCGCGGACCCAGGGGTCGCCCGTGCCTCCGTACCCCATCTCCGTTGAGGTCGGCCTGGCCTCCGAGCTGAGCGTGACGCTTGGTGACACGATTACATGGGACGTGCAGGGCCTGCCAGTCGTCACGTACATCACCAGCATGCGGGAAGTGAACTGGGCCCGCTTCGAGCCCAACTTCTTCGTGGTCTTCGAGCCGGGAGTGCTGGAGAAAGCCCCGCAGAGCGCGCTGCTGCTCACGCGGGTCGATGATCCCGCCGAGCGGGGGCAGATCCAGCGCCGGCTGGTCGAGCGGTTCAGCAACCTCACGACCGTCGATATCTCGAACGTACAGGCAGCGGTCGAGAAGCTGGTGGGTCAGGTAACGCTTGCGATACGCTTCATGGCCCTCTTCAGCCTCATCACCGGCGCCGTCGTGCTGGCGGGTGCCGTGGCCACCAGCCGCTACCAGCGGGTTCGCGAGGGCGCGCTGCTTCGCACCCTCGGCGCGACTCGCGGACAGATTTTGAGGGTGGTGGTTGCCGAGTACGCGACTCTGGGGTTCATCGCGGCCACGGCGGGACTGGGGCTCGCCATGGCCGCAGCATGGGCCCTCGCGCGATGGGTGTTCGAATCGCCGTTTGGGGTACCCGCCAGTATCGGCGGGCTCGGCGCCCTCGTGGTTGCCGGGACCGCCCTGATGGGGCTCCTCAACAGCCGGGACGTTGTGCGGCTGGCGCCACTCGAGGTGCTTCGAGGAGAGTAGTGGGCTATTTTTGCCTCACCCTTAACCCCACGCACATGCTTCCCATCGATCTGTCAGGCAAGCGCGCGTTCATTGCCGGCGTCGCCGACGACGGCGGTTTCGGCTTCGCCATCGCCAAGGCCCTCGCCGAGGCGGGCGCGTCGGTTTCCATCGGCACTTGGCCCCCGGCGCTGGGCATTTTCCTCAAGATGCTGGAGCGCGGAAAGTTGCACGAGTCGATGACCCTGCGCGACGGTCGCCCGATGGTCTTCGAGAAGATCTACCCGCTCGACGCGGCGTACGACACGCTCGCCGATGCGCCACCGGACGTCCTCGAGAGCAAGCGTTACAAGGAGCAGGGCGACTTCACGATCGAGGGGCTGGCCGCGAGCCTCCGGCGCGACTTCGGCGAATCCGGGCTCGACATCGTGGTGCACAGCCTGGCCAACGGACCCGAGGTCAAGAAGCCACTCGTCGATACGTCGCGTGCCGGCTACCTCACCGCGGTGAGCGTCAGCGCCTATAGCAACGTCTCGCTGGTGCGGAACCTGGCGCCGATGATGCGCCCGGGCGGGTCGTTCCTGTCGCTCACCTTCATGGCGGGTGAGCGCGTCGTGCCCGGCTACGGCGGCGGCATGTCCTCCGCCAAGGCCGCGCTTGAGGCCGACACCCGCACGCTCGCGTTCGAGGCGGGCCGCCGCTGGGGGGTGCGCATCAACGCCATCAGCGCCGGCCCCCTCGCATCCCGGGCGGCAACCGCGATCGGGTTCATGGACGCCATGCTCCGCTACAACGAGGCCAACAGTCCGCTGCCGCGCCGCCTGAAGGCGTCCGAGGTGGGGGCCACCGCCGCGTTCCTCGCGAGCCCGCTGGCGGCGGCGATCACCGGCAGCGTGGTCTACGTGGACAACGGCTACCACGCGATGGGCATGGCGGTCTCCGCCGCCGGCATCGAGCCGCCCGCCGCGTCGTGACCTCCCGGACCATGGTAGCCCTGGGCGCCGCCCTGGCCGGCCTCGCGGTCGCCGCCGGCGCGTTCGGCGCGCACGCGCTCAGGGCGCGGCTGGCACCGGGAGACCTCCTGGTGTTCGAGACGGCGGCCCGCTACCAGATGTACCATGGCCTCGCCCTGATCGCGGCGGGCTGGGTGGCTGAGCGCTGGCCCGGGCCGCTCGCCCCGGCGGCCGGGTGGTGCTTTCTCCTGGGTGTCGTGCTGTTCTCCGGAAGCCTCTATGCACTGGCCCTGAGCGGCCTGCGCGGCCTGGGAGCGGTCACGCCGATCGGTGGCGTGGCGTTCCTGGCTGGGTGGGGGTGTCTGGCGGTGGCTGCACTGCGCCCGCGAGTCTAGGGCGGCAAGCGACAAGAAGTCAGGCAGCAAGCAGCAAGAAATGGAGGAGGCGCTTCGCGCGCTCCCTCCGCCCTCTAGCTCCCAGCGGCACCCAGCAGCGGCCCGACGATCGCCGAGAACGTCCCCTGATAAATGAACAGCATCAGCAGGGCAAGGACGACGAACACCGCCAGGAAGAGGGAGAAGCTGAAGATCCCCTTGAGCAGCGGGCCATCCCACTTGAGGTGCATGTAGAACAGCGCCACGAGCGCGAACTTGATCGCCGACAGCACGACCAGGACCGGAATGAGCCCCGTGTGCATGAACTCGTGCAGCGGGACGCCGGGCCGGTGCGCGATTTCGTATGCGCCGACCTCGGCCGCCGTGAGCACGAACAGGATGAGCCCGATCCGGACGTACTCCCCGGCACGCTCGGGGAAGTTGTGCTCGTGGGCCTGGGCGGAGGAGTCCATGATTCCTCTAGTTCATCAGGTAGACGACGGGGAAAATCACGATCCAGACCACGTCGACGAAGTGCCAGTACAGGGCAGCGATCTCGAAGTTGAGCGCCTTGGCCGGCGGCACGCGCCCCCGGACGCCCTCGAAGAAGACCGTCAGCAGCCAGATCACGCCGATCGCGACGTGCGTGCCGTGGAACCCGGTCAGCGTGAAGAAGCTCGCGCCGAACAGGTTCTTCTGCATCGTGAGTCCTTCATGGTAGAAATGCGTGAACTCGTACACCTGCATGCCGATGAAGAAGAAGCCGCAGAGGATGGTCATGGCGAGCCACCCGAGGAACTTCTTCCGGTTGCCCTGCTCGCAGCCGTTGAGCGCAAGCACCACGAACAGTGAACTGAAGAGCAGCAGGGCCGTACCGGCCGTGACCAGCGGGATCTCGAAGATCTCGCTCGGATACGGCCCCACCAGGCTCTTGCCCCGGTAGACCACGTAGACCGAGATCAGCGACGCGAAGAACAGGCATTCGGACCCGATGAAGGTCCAGATCGCCAGCTTCCGGTTCGGGATACCGGTCGAGGTTGCGGGATGCAGCGTCTGTGCGTCCAAGAGATGCCTCGGGTTTGGGCCGGCTCAGCCTTCGGCCGGTTCGAAGACCCAGTTGAAAATGCTGAAGAAGAGCAGCGCCACCGCCGCAGCGATGTACAGGAGGCCGTACTTCGCCTCGTGGTGCATGAGCGCGATGAAGATCAGCACCACACCGAGCGCGGCCAGGAACGGCCAGTAGGACGGGTTGGGCAGGTGAATGCCAGCGCCGCTCACCCGGACCGGCTCCGGCAGCTTCCCGCCGTGGGCCCGCTTCGCCTCCCAGAGCGCGTCACGCCCGTGCACCGTCGGGATCGATGGAAAGTTGAACTCCTGCGGCGGCGACGGGATGGCCCACTCCAGCGTGGCGCCATTCCACGGATCGGCCGGCGCCGCGACGCCCGAGCGGCTCGACTTGAGCACGTTGACGATGAAGACCAGGAAAGAGAAGCCCAGGATCAGCGCGCCGATCGTCTCGAGCCGGTTGAGTGACTCGAATCCCAGGCCCGCTGGGTACGTGTACACCCGCCGCGGCATCCCCTCGAGTCCGACGATGTGCATCGGGAAGAACGTGAGGTTGAAGCCGATGAGCATGAGCCAGAAGTGGACCTTGCCCAGGCCCTCGTCGAGCATGTGGCCGAACATCTTCGGCCACCAGTAGTACGCGCCGGCCGTCAGCGCGAAGATGCTGCCGCCGAAGAGCACGTAATGGAAGTGCGCCACCACGAAGTAGGTGTCGGTCTGCTGCAGGTCGGCCGGCGCGGAGGAGTGCATGACACCCGAAAGCCCGCCCATGATGAACATCGCGATGAAGCCCAGCGCGAAGTACATCGGCGTCTTCATCTGGATCGAGCCGCCCCACGTCGTGCCCAGCCAGTTGAAGACCTTCACGCCCGTCGGGATCGCGATGAGCATGGTCGCGAGGGAGAACACCGAGTCCGCGATCGGCCCCATGCCGGTCGAAAACATGTGGTGGCTCCATACCCCGAACCCCAGGAAGGCGATGAAGCACCCCGAGAAGACCATCGCGGTGTAGCCGAACAGCGGCTTGCGCGAGAAGACCGGCAGGATCTCCGAGATGATGCCAAAGGCCGGCAGAATCAGGATATACACCTCCGGGTGGCCGAATACCCAGAACAAGTGCTGCCACAGCATCGTGTCACCACCGCCCAGCGGCACGAAGAAGTTGGTGCCGAAGAGCCGGTCGATCATGAGCAGGATCAGCGCCACCGTGATGATCGGGAATGACAGCAGCACCAGCAGCTGGGTGATGAAGCTCATCCAGACGAACATCGGCATCCGGATCAGCTTCATGCCCGGCGCCCGCATGTTCAGGACCGTCACAAAGAAGTTCACCCCCGCGGCCAGCGACGCGATGCCCAGGATCTGCAGGCCCATCGCCCAGAAATCCATGTTCAGCCCCGGCGAGTACTGCTTGCTCGACAGGTTGGCGTAGCCGAACCAGCCCCCGTTCGGCGCCGCATTGAACAGGAAGCTCGAGTTGAGGAACAGGGCGCCGGCCAGGAACACCCAGTAGCTGAAGGCATTGAGCCGCGGGAAGGCGACGTCACGCGCGCCGATCAGCAGTGGGATGAAGAAGTTGAAGAACATCGCCGACAGCGGCATGACGGCGAGGAAGATCATCGTCGTGCCGTGCATCGTGAACAGCTGGTTGTAGAACTCGGCCGAGACAAAGTTGTTGTCCGGCTTCATCAGCTGCCAGCGGATGACCAGCGCCTCGAGCCCGCCGATCAGGAAGAAGACGAACGCCGACGCCCCGTAGAGGATGCCCACCTTCTTGTGATCCACCGTCGTGATCCAGGCCCAGAGGCCCGTCCTCTCGGGGTGGATCCCGGCTGCGCCAGCGTGGTCAAGAACAGAGGTCGCCATTGATGGTGCCTTTTGGTGGTTTCAGGCGGCTAATGCTGCCGGAGAAATGCAACCAGAGCCAGCGCCTCGGCTTCCGTGACGCCCAGCTCGGGCATCATCACGCCAGGCTTCACCCCCTGCGGGTGCTGGATCCACTTCGCCAGGTTGGCATCGGTGTCCTCCAGCCAGCCGGCCGCGATGTACCGCCGCCGGCCGATGCCGGCGAGGTTCGGGCCGATGCCCATCGGCTTGGTGGCGTCGAGCGAATGGCACCCGATGCAGCCCTTCATCATGAAGAGCTGAGCACCGGTGTCGGCCACCGCCGTGGCCGCCACTGGCCCACCGGTCGCCTGCATCCGGCCGACGTAGAGATCGAAGTCGTCCGAAGCCTGCGCGATCACCTGAAACGCCATGCGCCCATGCTCGAGGCCACAGAACTCGGCGCACTGTCCCGGATAGTCGCCCGCCTCCGCCGCCTTGAACCAGAGCGTGGTGCTGCGGTTGTTGAAGATGTCGCGCTTGGCGGCGAGCTGCGGGATCCAGAAACTGTGCAAGACGTCCTGTGTCACCATCTTGAGGGCAACCGTGCGGCCGACCGGCACATGGAGCTCGTTCGCCGTTGTCAGCCCGAGCTCGGGGTAGCGGAACTCCCACCACCACTGGTGCCCGATGACCTCGACCCGCAGCACGCCGTCGCCCTTCGGAATCTCATACGTGCGGAAGATCGTCCGGACGGTGGGCACCGCGATCATCGCCAGAACCAGCGCCGGGATGGCGGTCCAGATGACCTCGACCATCGTGTTGCCGTGGACCTGCTTCGGCTCGGGATCATCCGGCTTGCCGCGGAACTTGAAGATGACAAAGACCAGCGCTCCCTCCACCAGCACAAAGACCAGGGTGGCCCAGAAGAGGGTCGTGCGGAAAAGCTTGTCCACCATCAGGGCAAAGTCGCCCTTCGGCCGTAGCGTGCTCTGGGGGAATGGATCGGATTGCGCGCTGACAACAACGACCACGAGAAGCGTCAGCAGGAGCAAGGCCCCGGCAAACGAGCGCCAGCGTTTGAATCGGTGGTCCATCCTGGGCTTCCCTGTGCGGGGAGGAGCATGCCGCCAGTCCAAAGCGACAAGAGGCTAGATGTTAGCGACCGTTACCGGCCCCGTCAATTGTGAATCCCGGGGTCGAAACGTTGCGTCCTGAAGTGCGTGAACACCCTGAACACTTGGCCGCACGTGACTTGACCGATCGACCGATCGACCCGATCAATCATGAACCCGAACCGGGGATCGTGCCATGCCCAACGTTGAACAAGAACACCTGATCGCCCGCTACGCCGAGGGACCCGATCGCCTCGAGGCCGCCCGCAATCTCGCGCCCGCCGAGGCGCTCAAGTGGCGCCCCGGTCCCGGAAAATGGTCGGTCCACCAGATCGTCGTCCATTGTGCCGACAGCGAGACCAACTCCCACATGCGGGTGCGTTACCTGCTGGGCGAGGAGTCACCCACGATCATCGGCTACGACCAGGACCGGTGGGTGAACGCTATGGACTACGACGCCCACCCCCTGATACCCGCGCTCGCCACCATTCGAGCCGTCCGCGCCAACACCGTTCCCCTGCTCCGCCGCCTCACCCCGGCACAGTGGGCCCGCCGCGGCACCCATACCGAGTCCGGCAGCTTTGGCGTCAAGGAATGGCTGGACGTCTACGCCGAGCACCTGCACCAGCACGAACGACAGATCTTGAGAAATCTGGAAGCTTGGGAAAAGCGTGAGGAGTGGCGCGAGGAGTAAGGGCAAGGCGAAGTACCTCCTCACTCGTCACTCCTCACGCTCTACCTGACCGGCATATTGAACGGCTGGGGAGCCGGCACTTCAATCGAGAAGTGCCACCACTCCTGATCGTAGTTGCTGAACCCCTGCGCCTCCATCGCGGCGACCAGGCGCTGCCGGTTCCGGGCGGCCGTGCCGGTCGCATTGGCAGTGTGCGCCGTCTCGGAAAAGGTGTCGTACGGCGTGCCCATTTCGAGCGGCTTGCCCGACGCGAGACTGACCAGCGTGAGGTCCACCGCCACGCCCATGTTGTGCCGGCTCCGCCGCGCGATGTACCCCTGCTTGAAGAGCTTCATGTTCCCCGTCCGTTCCGCCCACGCGACCATCCCCTCGGTTCCGCTTACCGGCCGATACCCGTCCCAGACGAGCAAGCCGAGCCCCTCCGATCGCAGCTGTTGCTGCACCCTGCCGAGCGCCGCGGCCGCTTCACGCCGCAGGTAGGCCCGGTTCGCCTCGTAACCCGGCAGCGGCGCACCAGTGAAGTTGTCCGAAGTGAGATACCGCAGGTTCACCGCGATGCTCGAATCCACCGACCGGACGTCGACCAGGAGCGACTCCGCAGCCGCGGCGGCCGCGATCGGCACCGGCGGGGCATTGATCTGGCCCTGCGCCTGACCGTGGCTGCAGGCCGTCGCCAGCAGGACCCAGCCCAGCCGCGGCCAGCGCCACGGTACGCCAGTCAAGATAATGCTATTGAGGGGTTTACGTGGTCGCTGCAGCATCCCGTTTGCCCCGTTGTCCATGCTCTCGCGGTCCCCCGCCATCGGTGTATCTTTCGAGTCACATTGAAGCTAGCCGACGGGTCCGGGGTGGAGTATTCGCCCCGGACCGTGCAGTTCATGCCCGGGACGGGCACCTCGCCTCCCCGATCGTATCTCCATCATGGTGGGTGGCCGGACCAGCCAATGCTACGAGAGATGAAGGAAAAGCTGAGCAAGGAAATTGAGCAGCTCAGCTTCGAGTTGAACGTGACCCTGCCGCAGGCTATCGCGACCGCCGTGGAAATGGGCGACCTGCGGGAGAATTCGGAGTACAAGTCCGCCCTGGAGCGACAGCAGTTCGTGCAGGCGCGCCTGGGCCAGCTACACCAGCGCATGCAGCAGGTCACCCAGCTCGAGAACCACGAGGCACCGACCGACCGGGTGGGACTCGGCTCCAAGGTCAAGGTGCGCGATCTCGGCACGGACGAAGTTGAAGAGTTCATGGTGGTGCTCGCCGAATTGATGGACATCGATGCCGGGCACATCTCGCTCGCGTCCCCGCTCGGGCGGGCCCTGGCCGACCGCAGGGTGGGAGACGAAGTGCAGCTCCGGCTTCCGACCATCAGCCGCCGCCTGGTCGTCCTGGAGCTCATCACGGTCCACGACACTGGGGCGAGCAGCTGATATGGAGTTCCCCAAGAAGCAGCTCATCCTCGTGGGCGACCGGGTGCTCATCACGCCCGAGGAGGGTGACGACCGCACCCGCGTCGGGCTCTACCTCCCGGCCACTGCGCTCGAGGCGCAGCAGGTGCAGAGCGGGCTCATCGTTGCCACCGGCCCCGGCGATGCCGTGGCCGACCTGATCGCTCCGGACGACGAGCCGTGGAAGACGCGCAGCGAGCGGCGGAAGTCCACCATGCAGGCGCGCGTCGGTGATCACGCCATCTTCTTCCGCAAGGCGGCCGTGGAGATCACCTTCGAGGAACGGAAGTACCTGGTGGTCCCGCAGGCCGCGCTGCTGGTCATCGTTCGGGAGGATCCCCCGATCTGATGCGGGAGGCTCCCGTTCATGCGACGCCATGCGCTGAGTGATGCCGCAAGGGAGTACCGCCGTGCCATGTGGGTCCTGGCAGGCATCGCCGTCGTCGCATACGCCGTCGGCATCGCGGGCGTGCGGGGCACCGTTCCCCGCGTGGCGGGCCTCCTCGGACTGAGCCTTGGCGTCGCCGCCACGGTCGTGGCGTTCTTCTTCGGGCTCAGGGCCCACCGCCGCGCCCTCACCGACCAGGAAGTCTCCTCCCGACGCAGCATGATCGTCCTTCTCGCCGCGGAGCTCGGCAGCAAGGATGACGAGGCGCTTGTCTCGGTCGTCCGGCGCGGCGGACCGGCGGCAGAGGCAGCTACACTCATCCTCAAAGGACGTCGCGAGCGCCTGGATCCCCCGCGCCGAAGCTGACTCAACACCGCATGTGCTACCAGCTGGTCCTCGTCAGCACCCTGACGCTCAGCGAAGTCCGATCAATGCTCCCGGCCGGCACCCATGCCGATGCCATGGGCCCGTCCACGCAGGTGCCCTATCGCGCGCTGCTCGCCGGCTCGCAGACGGCGGTGGTTCTTCGCGCGGGCCACTGCGCCTGTGGCCTCCTGCAACCCCGTTTCCGCGCGGCCCACACCGACGAGGCCCACCTGCGCGAGCGCTATCGTCAACTGAAAGTGCCTCGCGCCCAGATTGTCCGGGCGCTCGAGCGTCATCGCCGCAGTACGGCGGCCCTTCCGCGCGCTGAACCCGACGCCCTCGTGCGCCTGGCGGTGGAGCACGCCCGCAATGCCGGCGCCAGTGCCTGGCTCCTCGGGTTCAGCCCGCATGACGAACCTCCGGCGCTGCCGGCGACGACGGTCACGACCCGGTGCATTGCCGACCTCACCACCAACCCCGATGGATGGCTCGTCGAGGGACAGGTGACGCTGGTGCGTCCGTGACGGAACTCTTCTGGCAGCATTGGCGTCCCGAACAGCCCCGTGCGGTGCTCATCAACGTGCACGGACTTGGCGACCACAGCGGCATGTATCCCAGCATCGCCGAGTGGTTCCCCGCGCACGGGGTGTCGGTGTATGCGCTGGATACCAGGGGCAACGGTCGCTCGCCCGGCCGGCGCGGGCACATCGACCGCTGGTCCACCTACCGGGATGATCTTTGCCGCTTTGTGCAGCTCGTGTGCGAGCGCGAAGGCATGGCACCGGTGCTGCTTGGCCACAGTCTCGGCGGACTCATGGCGATCGACTATGCGCTGGCACACCCGGACACGGTGCGCGGCGTCGCGGCAGCGGCTCCGGTCCTCGGGTCGATCGGCACACCGGCGCCGCTGCTCTGGATCGCCCGCCTGCTCTCGCATGTCTGGCCCTCATTCACGCTGGAGACCGGCCTCGATCTCTCCGGCCTGGCCCGCGACCCGGCCGTCATCCGCGCCGTGCTCGACGACCCCCTCTTCCACCGGTACGCCTCCGCGCGCCTGGCCACCGAGATCCTCTCCACCATGGCGTCGGTGCACCAACGCGCCGGGACGCTGGCCCGACCCGCACTGATCCTGCATGGTGCGGCAGACCGGATGGTGTCGATCGACGGGAGCCGCCGGTTCGCCGCTGGCCCGGCCGCGGGGCAGGTCCAGCTCATCGAGTACGACGCTTTCCACGCACTCTTTGCCGATCAGGGGTATGAGAAGAGACTGACCGACCTCTCGGACTGGATCGGATCGCTCGAGTGATTCTCCGTTTCGTGCCGCCGGAGGAACGGCCAATCGTCGGTCCCTCGCGAACTTGACGATCCTGCGTTTGTTCGGTATTTCTTCGGGTATCAGATCCGAGCCCGGAGTGAACAACATGCCCAGTCCAGCCTCAACCAGCGCAGTTGTCAAGACGCCTAATCCGTTTACCAACAATGAGATACGTGTCTGTCCCGAGTGTGCTTGCCCCCTCGCGAGAGCGTCTGGCTGTTTGTCGTGCCGACAATGCGGCTGGGGCCGGTGCGACTAGCCGACAGCGCCGACGGGCCGAAAGGCGGGGATGCCCAGTTCGAGCTCGACCATCTGGCGACGGTCACCGCGGCGCGTGGGCTGCCGGTGCTCGACACCCGCGAGCGCGGTACCGAATTCCGTGAGTTGTCGGTGCGATCGGCACTCAACAGTGCCGCAGCAACGCACATGGGATTCTGGTCGATCAATCCCTACATCGGTTGCGAGTTCGGCTGCAGCTATTGCTATGCGCGAGACACGCATCGCTACACCGTCGAGCGCCACGCCGCCAGCGGCGGCCTGGTCGCCGAGCACGATGGCGCGCTCCTGTCGAAGCCGGCCGTCGACGCGTTCGAGCGCCACATCCTGGTCAAGCGCAACCTCGCCGCGGTACTCACTCGCACGCTCGAGCCGGCGCGTGTCGGCGACGCCGCCATCGTCATCGGCACTGCCACGGATCCGTACCAGCCGGCTGAGCGACGCTTCGGTGTCACGCGCGGCGTGCTGGAAGCGCTCCTGCCATTCAATCGGCTCCATCTCGGCATCATCACCAAGTCGCCGCTCATCACCCGGGACATCCCGCTGCTGCAGGAGATCTCGTCGAAGCACCGGCTCAAGGTGCATGTCTCGCTGGCCACGTGCGACGGCGCCCTTCTTCGGCGCCTCGAGCCGCGCACGCCGATGCCACACGCCAGGCTTCGTGCGCTGGCACAGCTCACTGCCGCCGGCATCGATGCCGGGGTGCTGGCGGCCCCAATCGTCCCCCTGCTGACCGATTCTCATGAAGGGTTGGGAAGACTTTTCGCCGCGGCGCGCGAGGCGAACGCCCGGCGCGTCAACGGCGGCGTGCTGCGCCTGGGACCAACAGCCCGGAAGAAGTTCCTCGCCCAGATCGCGACGGAATTCCCGGAACTGCTGTCACGCTATGAGCGGCACTTCTCTCACTCGAGCAGCGCCGAGCCGGCCTACCGGAAGGCGCTGACACAGCGCCTGACGAAGCTGCAGGTGGAGTTTGGGTTTCCGACAGGTGGAATGACCCGCGATATCGATGCAATCAACGGAACTGATTCGGATGGCGCCGAGCAGATGGCACTGTTGATCTAGCGGTTACCTCACGTCCTCACGTCTTCACGTCCTCACGTCCTCACGTCCTCACGTCCTCACGTCCTCACGTCCTCACGTCCTCACGTCCTCACGTCCAAGTCAGCACCACCTTCCCGAATGTCGCATTGCCCTCCATGAGCTGGTGGGCCCGGGCAAGCTCCGTCATCGGCAGTACCGTGTCCACCACCGGTCGAAGTGTGGCATCCGTGCCGGCAGGCGAAATAGCGAACGAGGGCAGGACTTCCTG
>Ga0315278_10003455_pt1 | contig 14112 bp, 8 predicted proteins | sample YL17G06_0_MG_FD_203880 | JGI IMG/M metagenome (GOLD analysis project Ga0315278, IMG submission 203880) | Sediment microbial communities from Yellowstone Lake, YNP, Wyoming, USA - YL17G06_0 | ecosystem: Environmental > Aquatic > Freshwater > Lake > Sediment | place: USA: Wyoming | collected...
TCTTCTTGGCGTTGCCGAAGAGGATGCCGAAGACGAGGTAGTGTTCCCAGAGCTTGTAGGCTTCCGCGGGGATCTCCTTGAATTCTGAGAAATCGTCGAGGAAGCGCTTGAGGCCGTTCCAAGCCTCGTTCTCGCGGGCCCAGGCCATCGTCCTTCTTTTAAAAGTCGGGACGAGGACCAACGCGAGGATGAGCAGGACGGGACTGAGCGTCAGGACGGCCGCGGGCACGGAAACGGCGTAGAAGATATTCCTCGCCTTAAGCCCCTCCGGCTCGAGGAAGCCCAGGGACTTCGCTTCTTCCCGGATCCCCTTGGTCCACCTCAAGTACCAGGTCTGGAATTTCTGGGGCTTCTTCCTCATGAAGCTCTGGAGCTCGTCGATGCTGAAAGCGGCACCCGGGCTGGTCCCCACGGGCACGGCCTCATTGAAGAGAAAATCGAGGAGCGATCTCTCGAAGGGCCGCAGGTCCGCGGACCGGGAAATGTCCTTTTTCAGCGTGACGACCGTCTCCACGGCCTCCTTGGAGCCGAAAATCCTTTTTTTCATGACGTTCCGGTCTTCCATCTCCAGGGCGCCCCGCCGCGCCAGGTCGAAGAGGGTCGCCGTGAACGCCGCCGGGGTCACGGTCCGTCCTTCGCGCATGAGCGTCTGGACGATGGCCGGCGGGTTTTTCGATGGCGGCTCGCGGACGTAATCCGGAAGGCCTTCGAACCGGTAGTCCTTCCCCGCGGCCGACCAGGCGCGGAAATAGAGGAGGAGCCAAATGAGCGGGCCGACGACCTGCCAGCCTCCCCAGACGCCCAGGACCCTCAGGAAACTCCGCTTGTTCACCGCCGACCTTTGCCGGCCGAGCTCCGCTTCCCTCCGGGCCCTGAGGACACGCTTGATCGTGTCCTGAACGTAGCCCGCCTCCTCGGCCTTGATCGAGGCGAGGGTGTGCCGGTCCGACGGGACTCCGGCGACGATCCCGGCCGGCCAGACGACGCGAACCTCGAAAAACTGTCGAGAGGCCAGGTCCGCAGCCGAAAAGCGGGCCGTGCGTTCGTCGACGACCTCGGCCCAGCCGGCGAGGGGGCCGTGGCCCCAGACGTTGAGCTCCTCCTTCTTCGCGACCGGGCCCGGCAGAGTGACCGTGACCCGAATGTTCCTGGCCGGCTTGTCCCAGCCGTCGCCGATCGCCTGCCAGGTGAGCTCGGTTACGTCCGCATAGCTCACGATCCCACCCGTGACACGGTAGCGGATGTGGAACGTCCGCCGCTCGTCGCGGGCGGAATAATACCATTTGGCCGTGAGCCGCCCGCCCTCTTCGGCGAGCTCGGTTCTCAAGGCCTGACCCTGCTCGTCTGTCACGGCGAGCTCGGACACCGAAACCTCGCGGAGGACGCCCAGCCGTTCGACCCGCAGGGGAATAGCGATATAGGCGTAGCTGAAACTCCCCTGGAATTCGAACGTCCTGTATTCGTCGACGAGGAACGTGCCGTCGCTTGCGACCGTGACCACCACCTTGACTTCCGGAAAATAGTAGTCCTTGGGCGCGGCAGCCGACGCGGGCATCGAAAGCGCCAAAAAGCAGGCTGCGGTCAGGAACATTTTGGACATGGAAGCTCCTTGTTTTCTTCGACGATACGGACGTCCCGGCGCCTGTCCTTCATGGCCGCCCGCTCGTCCCAAGATTAAACGTCCCCAAACGGGTGTTTCCAGATACATGATGGTCCGCGATGGATTAGTCGGCCCGGGCCGATCGATACGGAATTTTGACATTTGAGAAATTGACAATCCGTCGATATTTAGGGTATGTAGAGTCCTAAAAAAATAAAGCCCCTCTGAGGGACCCTAGGGGGACATGGACTTCTGAACCGTGCCCCCGATGCGGGAGATTCATGACATGACAAAGAAAGCACAGGTCCTCGGCATCGGCATCATCGGCGGCGGGTTCATCGCCCGCTTTCACATCAAGTCCTGGGTCGGCGTCCGCGACGCAGACGTCCTGGGCATCTTCGACCCCGACGCGAAACGGGCCCGGGAAGCCTGCGCCCTGGCCAGGTCGCTCGGCGTCGGCGAGGCCAAGCCCTACGTCTCGATCACGGACATGGCCGCCGATCCGCGCATCGGGGCCCTCTGGATCTGCGCCCCGAACTACACCCGGGGCGCGGTCATGGAGGAGATCAGTCACGCCGTGATCAAAGGGAAGGCGGAGCTCGTCGGCGTGGCCTGCGAGAAGCCGCTCGGCCGCAACGTCCGCGAAGCCAAGAAGATGCTCGATCTCGCGAGGAAGGCCGGCCTTCTCGACGGCTACCTGGAGAACCAGGTCTTCTCCCCGGCCGTCGTCCGGGGCAAGGAGATCGTCTGGGCCCGCGGCGCGGCCCTCTCCGGGCCGCCCTATCTGGCCCGGGCGGCCGAGGAGCACAGCGGACCCCACATGCCCTGGTTCTGGGAAGGCACGCTCCAGGGCGGCGGAGTCCTCAACGACATGATGTGCCACTCGGTCGAGGAAGCCCGGTTCATGCTGACCCCGCCCGGCGCCCCCCGCGACGTCCTGACACCTGTCAGCGTCACCGCCTACACCAACTGTCTGAAGTGGCAGGAGCCCCGATACGCCGCCGTCCTGGCCAGGAGGAGCGGCGGCAAGACCGACTATCTCAAGCGGCCATCCGAGGACTTCGCCAGGTCGCTCGTCGAATTCAAGGACAGGTCCGGCAAGATCCTCGTCGTCGAGACGACGACAAGCTGGTGCTACGTCGGAGCGGGTCTCCGCCTGAGCCTGGAGCTTCTCGGTCCCGAGTACGCCCTCCAGATCAACTCGCTCGACGCCGGACTCAAGGTCTTCTTCAGCCGCGAGGTCAAGGGCAAGGCCGGAGAGGACCTCGTCGAGAAGCAGAACGCCGAGATCGGGCTGATGCCCATCGTCGCCGACGAAGCCGGCGAATACGGCTACATCGCCGAGAACCGGCACATGGTCCAGTCCTTCATCCGCGGCGTCCGGCCGGAGGAGAATTTCACCGACGGCGTCGCCGTCGCCGAGCTCCTCATGGCCGCCTATCGGAGCGCCGAGCTGGGCCAGACCCTGGCCTTCCCGTTCAAGGGGCTGGATGATTACGTCCCGCCCGTAGCCCGGGGGAAGTGGAACCCGAAGTCGAAGTAAACACGAACGAAGGAGAACCCATGAAACGCACGAACGCCATCCTCGCCCTCGCTGTCATCCTCGGCTCGGCGGCCGCCCCCGCCCTCGCTGCTGTCCCGCCGGCCGCACCGCAGATCCGGCACATCTCGCCCGATCTCCAGAAGGCCGTCGCTTCGACGGACTATGCGGGTGTGCGGATCAAGCCCTTCCCCTTCGCCTCGGAAGCCTGGACGTTCCGCAAGTTCACCTTCGTCGAGACTCTCCGAAAGCTCAAGGAGCTTGGCGTCGCCGCGATCGAAGCCTTCCCCGGCCAATCCCTCGCCGCCGAGTTCCCCGGGGCACGCTTCGACGAATCGATGCCCGCCGACCAGGTCGCCTTCGCCAAAGAAGCACTCAAGGCGGCCGGCGTCACGCTCTACGGTTACGGCGTCGTCGAAATCGGCAAGACCGAGGAAAGCATGCGCAAGGTCTTCGACTTCGCCCGTAAGATGGGCATCCGCGTCGTCGTCTGCGAGCCGGCCGAAGACGACTTCACCCTCCTCGAGAAGCTGGTCAAGGAATACGACATCAAGGTCGCCATCCACAACCACCCGGCGCCCTCGAAGTACAACCTGCCCGAGACCGTCTTCAGCCGTGTCGACGGGAAGGACCCGCGCATCGGCTCCTGCGCCGACAGCGGCCACTGGATGCGGGGCCTGAACGACCCGCGCGAGGCCTTCAAGCTCCTCCAGGGCCGCATCCTCGACGTCCACCTCAAGGATCGCAGCGATTTCGGCACGGCCAAGGGCGTCGACGACGTCCCCTGGGGCGCGGGCAAAGGGATGATCCGCGACCTCCTGGCCGAGCTGACCCTCCAGGACTACGACGGCTACCTGACGATGGAATACGAGAACGAGTCCGAGGTCGGCGACCCCGTGCCCGCCTTCCGCAAGAGCATCGCCTACGTCAAGAGCGTCACCTATTTCGAGGGCTACACCCAGATCCTCCGGCGTTCCGGCGGCCGCTACGAGAAACACGGTTGGAACCACTACGGCCCGGGGTATTTCGAGTGCGATCCCAAAACGGGCGTCCTCAAGGGCCAGGGCGGCATGGGCCTGCTCTGGTACGGCAAGAAGCTCGGGGACTTCGTCCTCGAGTGCGATTTCAAGTGCTCGACCGAGACGACCAATTCGGGCATCTTCCTCCGCGTCCCTTTCGTCCCCGTGAGCGACGAATACATCTACCACTCGATCGAGATCCAGATCGACGACAAGTCGACAGGTATCCACCACACCGGGGCCGCCTACGACATCGAGGCCCCCAAGGTCCTGGCCTCCTTGCCGGCGGGCGAGTGGAACCACTTCAAGATCGAATTCAAGGGCCTGCGCCTCAAGATCGAGCTCAACGGCAAGCTGGTCATGGACTGGGAGGCCAAGCCGGGCGGCAAGGTCAGGGACATCGTTCCCGAGGGCTACATCGGCCTTCAGAACCACGACAGCCAGTCGCCGCCCTACTTCCGGAACGTCTATATCAAAGAGCTCTGATCGGCCCTCAGGCGCCCGGGAGAGCTGTTAGATAAAAGGAGAGGTGAGCATGACAACGGCAAAGAATACGCGCAGCAGACTGTTTATCATGATGGTGATGGAGTTCTTCATCTGGGGCGCATGGCTTCCGCTGATATTCAGCTATTTGCCGAGTCTCGGATTCACAACGACCCAGCAGGCCTGGATCCTGAATGCCTTCCCCCTCTCGGCCATCGTCGGCATGTTTTTCAGTAACCAGTTCGCGGATCGCCATTTCGCCGCCGAGAAGTTCCTGGGTTTGAGTCACCTCATCGGCGGACTCGCGATACTCGGGCTGGGATTCACCCGCGAGTTCTGGCCCTTTTTTGTCCTGATGCTCGCGCATTGCCTTTTCTACGTCCCGACCATCTCGATCGCCAACTCGATCGCCTTCACCCACATGAAGGACGCGCAGAAAGAGTTCGGTTTTGTCCGCATGGGGGGCACCATCGGCTGGATCCTCGCGGCCTGGCCGTTCACGTTCATTCTCGTGGATTGGGCCCGAGTCAAGGCCGCGACACCGCAGGGAGTGATCGCTTGGCTCGGAACAGCCCTCGGCTCAGGACTCACCGGCCAAGCGTTGAGACGAGCGACGCGCTGGACGTTCATCGTGGCGGGCGTCGTCTCCCTGGGTCTGGCCGCCTACAGCCTGCTCCTCCCCCACACCCCGCCAAAGAAAAAAAAGCCGGAGGCTTCCGCTGCCGAACGCTTCGCTTGGCTTGAAGCGGTGAGGTTGCTCAAGCACCCGTTCGTGCTGATCCTGTGGTTCCTGACGTTCGTCGACGCTTTCGTTCATAACTCGTATTTCAACTGGACCGCTTCGTTCCTCGGTGCCAGGCCCGAGGCCGGCGGCGTCGGCATTCCCGGCAACTGGATCATGCCCGTCATGAGTTTGGGCCAAGTCTCGGAGATCATGACCATGCTCGTCCTGGGAGCCGTGTTGAAAAAACTCGGCTGGCGGCTGACGATGCTCATTGGCATTCTTGGGCATGCCGGCCGGTTCGCGGTATACGCCTTGTTCCCCTCCCAGCCATGGATGATCGTGGCTATCCAGGTCTTGCACGGCATCTGCTACGCTTTCTTCTTCGCCACGGTATACATTTTTGTGGACGCCTATTTCCCCAAGGACGTTCGTTCGAGCGCGCAGGGGCTGTTCAATGTCATGATCCTCGGCCTCGGAGTGCTGGCGGCCAACTCGCTGTGCCCGTGGCTGATACAATCGGTCTTCACCGCGAACGGCGTTACGGACTTCCGGTCGATGTTCCTGCTTCCGTGCCTGACCGCGCTGGGAGCCGCTATCCTGCTGGCCGTGGCCTTCCGGCCTCCGGCAAAGATCGAGACGGCCGAAGTCCGATCCTAAGGTTCGATCGGATTTGCCGGCCGCGAGAAATAGGATAGAATAGAGAGGGATAGAGGCTGAGAACGAGATGAAGATCCGCTACCTGGACGGCAACAGGCTCTACTACGCCTTCCTCGCCGGCGGACAGGCGGTCATCCGCGACCAGGCTTATCTTAACAAGATCAACGTCTTCCCCGTGCCCGATTCCGACACCGGGACGAACCTGGCCTCGACGATGAGGTCCATCGCCGAGGGGGCCCGGGCCTCGAGGTCGGCCGACGTCACGCTGGGATCGATCGCCGACGCCGCCCTGCTCGGGGCCCGCGGCAACTCGGGCCTCATCTTCGCCCAGTTCCTCTACGGCCTGAGCCAGGAGATCCGCGACGAGCGCCGTCTGACGTCCCATCGCTTCGCCGAGGGCGCCCGGAAGGCCGTCCAGTACGCCCGCCGGGCCATCCTGACGCCCGTCGAAGGGACCATGATCACCCTGATCAACGACTGGGCCGAGGCCCTCTACGAACAGCGTCTGAAGATGAGCGATTTCGTGGAGCTCCTCTCCTACTCTCTCCATATCGCCGAGAGATCGTTGAAAGACACACCCAAGAAATTGGCCGTCCTGGCCGAGGCCGGTGTCGTCGACGCCGGCGCCAAGGGGTTCTTCGATTTCCTCGAAGGCGTCGTCGCCTTTATCAAAAAGGGCAATATCAAGGCCATCATGCAGGAGGACGTCGCGAGCCTCCCCCGCCCCAAGGAAGTTCCCGTCTCCCGGTCGACGTTGACGAAGAGATATTGTTCGGAAGCCCTGCTCGTCGGTAAGGACCTCGATATCGAGGCCGTCCAAGAGCTGGCCCGACAGTCGGGCGAGTCGGCCATCGTCGCCGGCTCCCCCGCCAAGCTCCGTCTCCACGTCCACACCGACGCTCCGTCGGTCCTTTTTCACGAGCTCCAGAGGTACGGGACGATCCAGGACATCAAGGCCGACGACATGCTCCGGCAGTACCAAGCCGCCCACGAACGCAAGGCCCCGATCGCCGTCTTGACCGATTCTTCCTGCGACCTCCCGCAGAGCGTCCTCGACGACCATCAGATCCATCTCCTCCCTTTCAACCTGTTCTTCGGCGAAAACCTCTTTCTGGACAAGGTGACCATCTCTCCCGGCCAGTTCTACGACCTCCTGAAGTCACGCCGGGAGATGCCGACGAGCGCCCAGCCCCCCCAGGCCAACGTCCAGCGGGCCCTGGAATTCTTGGCCGGGCATTACGATTCCGTCATCGCCGTGACCATCTCCGGCGGCCTGACCGGGGTCCATGGCCAGTTCCTCAAGGCCCGGGAGGCCCTCGGGCTCGACCCGGCCCGGGTCGCGGTCGTCGACTCCCGGCACCTGTCCGTCTCCGAAGCCCTGATCGTCCTCCGTGTCGCCGAAGCCGTCCGGGCCGGCCGGACGTTCGAGGAGATCTCCACCGAGGCCGAAGCCTGGGTCGCGAAGACGAAGCTCTGGGTCGACATCCGCACCCTGAAATACATGGTCCGCGGCGGCCGGGTCAGCCCTCTCAAAGGGCTCATGGCCGCCGCCCTCAACATCAAGCCCATCGTCTCGCTCGACGCGGCGGGCAAGGCGGCCATCCTGGGCAAGTCGTTCAGCCGGCGCCAGAACATGAAGAAGATCCTCGGTCTCATCGGCAAGGCGGCGGAAGGGCGGCGCGTCTGGAACTACGGCGTCGTCCATGCTCAGAACCCTTTCCGGGCCCTGCGCTACGCGGACGCCCTGGAGGAGAGGCTCGGCAAGAAGGCCGCGTTCATCTCGGAAGTCTCCCCCGTCGTCGGCGCCCACAATGGGATCGGCGTCGTCGGCGTAGCCTTGATGTTCGAATAGCCGCGTCCTTCCCCATGGACGGGAGGCCGGCGAGGAGCAGTTCATGTCTGAAATTTTAGCTGTTCTGATCCGGTGCGCGGCGCTCGTCGCTATCGCCATGACCGTCTGGTTCGTTCTGGCGATTCTAAGAAAAGACAATTCCATCGCCGACATCGCCTGGGGACTCGGTTTCGTGCTCGTCGCGGTCGTCACGTTCCTCCGGAGAGGGTCCCTCTTCCTGCCGCTCCTCGTCACCGCGCTCGTCGTCGTCTGGGGTTCGCGGCTGGCCGTCCACATCCTCGTCCGGAACAGGAAGCGCGGCGAGGATCCCCGCTATGCCGAGTGGCGGCGGAAGTGGGGACGCTCCTTCTTCTGGCGGAGCTACCTCCAGGTCTTCCTGCTCCAGGGTCTGTTCATGCTCATCATCAGCTCCCCGGTCATCCTCGTCAATACCCATCGATGGGATCGCCCGCCCGGTGGAGAGGGCCATGGCGTCTGGCTGGCCGGTTTCCTTGTCTGGTGCGTCGGATTCCTTTTCGAGGCCTTCGGAGACGCCCAGCTGGCCCGCTTCAAGCGCGACCCGGGCAACCGGGGCAAGATCATGGACAAGGGACTTTGGAGATACAGCCGGCATCCGAACTATTTCGGCGAATCGCTGATGTGGTGGGGGATCTTCCTCGTGGCCCTGGAAGTTCCTTACGGCTGGACGACGGTCGTGAGCCCCGTCCTCATCACCTTCTTGCTCGTCCGGGTCTCCGGCGTCCCGATGCTCGAGAAAAAGTACGCCGGGAACGCCGAGTTCCAAGCCTACGCCCGCAGGACGAGCGCCTTCGTCCCCTGGGTCCCGAAAAATTCCTAGAAGCCCGGGCTGATGCTCAGCTGGAGATGCCAGCCGCGAACCGGCCGGTCGATCGGATAGACGTAGTTCAATCCGAGGACGAGGTAGCCGAAGAGGTTCGTCCTCACGCCGATGCCCACGCTGCTGATGGGCTTCCGGTTGCCGCCGGCGAACCAGGGCCTGACCATTTTAGGTACAGCAATCGGAGGCCCTGTCGGATTATCAGGATCAGGAATATACCCGCCCCACCAATTACCGGGGTTCTGGGCATAGGCGATGCCCCAGTCGAAGAAGCCGAAGAATTCGAGGGGCCAGGCGCCGAAGTAGCCCTTGCCGATGCCCAGGACGCCGAGAAGGGGAAAGCGCAATTCCACGTTCCCCATGAGCATCTTGCTGCCGTAGAGCCGGTTGGGATCGAAAGCCTGGGCCGGATTCTGCACGTAATAGGTGAGCTCCGAATTGGAGAATGACTCGTAGCCGCGGACGAGATCCCAGTATGCGATGTAGAGCGGGTAGAAGCGAGGGTCCTCGCCGTCCTTCCCATAGCGCCCCAGGTGAAGGGCCCGGAAGGCCAGCGTAAAGGGTCTCAACGGCATGAAGTACTTGCGGAAATCCGCCGAGACCGTCATAAAGTTTATGCTTCCGATGGCCGGAGACACGGCCAGGCCGATATTCTGTCCGAGGATCGGGCTCGTCGCCCCGAATATCCCGGTGTCATAATAATAACCGGCTGTCAGGTAGCCGTAGGACAGCGCCGGGGGCGTCGGCACATTCTGTTTTTCGTAGGCGATCAGGCCGCCGCTGATCCGGGAATAGACCCTGGTGTAGATCGTCCGCTGGGAATCCTGGACGCGCAAGCCCGCGCTCAGCGAGAATCGGCTGACCTGGCTGAACGGGTACGACCCGAAAACGGATAAGTCGTAGTTGATGAGCCGGTAGATATCCTGCGTCTCGATAATGACGGGTTCTCCCCCCGGCAACTCGTCTTCATCCAGATAGTAATAAGGATAAGGATAGACGATCCGTTGGGCCGCCGCGCCCCAGTTGAAGCGTCCCTTATTGTTGAGGTAGGCCAGAACCGCGGAGGTGTCGACGAGGTGCGACCCGGTGAACAAGGTCGTGACGATCGTTCGGGTGCCGAGCATGTCGCTCCAGAACGCGGAGATGCCGCCTGCGCCGTAGCTCCCGTAGCGGTCGACGCCGATGGCGATGGAAGCCGGTGAAACATAGTCCAGGGCGAGCTTGGGCTTGTAGGCGGAGATGGCGAAGTTCGTGTCCTTGGGCAGGCCGAAAAGCGGGTTCTTGAGGAGGCCGAGGAGCGAGCCTTCGGGTTCCGTGCGCGGCGGCAGGAGGGCAGGGTTGAGGTCGAACTGGGCCAGGAAGGCCTGCCCCTCGAGGACCTTCGCGTCGTCGATCGAGTAAATGGTGTAGTAGCCGTCCTGGTATCCGGAGAAGACGACCCGGCCGGTGTTCTGGGCAACCGATATGGCGGGGCTGAGATCGGTGATGCCGCTGATGCCCGTGAACAAGTTCGTGATCTGGAAGAGTTTGCCCGAAGCGAGGTCGATCCGGTAGAGGTCGGTCTTGCCGTTCTGGTCGGAGAGGAAATAGAGCCCCTTCGAGTCCGCGGTCCATTGGGGGTTGATGTTCTTGCCGTTGGGAAAGCCGAGGAGCTTCTGGATCCGGCCCGACTCGACGTCGAGCAGAGCCAGCTCGTAGTTCCCGATATCGACCCAGTCGAGGTTGGTCGAGAACCGTTCGGTAACGAAGGCGATGGTCTTGCCGTCGGGCGACCAGACCGGCTGGAGGTCGGCGAAGACGTCCCGGGTCATCTGCTTGAGGACGTTGTCCTGGACGTCGTAGATGAAGATGTCCGAGACCCCGCCGGTCAGGGCCGTGAAGGTGACATAGCGGCCGTCCGGCGACCAGGCTGGGCTGAGGATCTCGGCCAGCTCGCCGAAGGGGATCTCCCGCATGATCTTGTCTTTCTTCATATCGAGGATGGTCAGGACCGGGTGGCCCTTGGCCACGCCTCCGAAGACGAATTTCTCGCCCCCGGCGTCCCAGGAGCCGGCGGACTTGATGAACTGGATGCTCTCGAAATGGGCGTCCACGGCGGTCGAGATGATCTTCCGCTTGATCTTGCCGGTGTCGGCATCCGCCAGGTAAAGGTCGATCGAGAACATGTCCCGGGTCGAAAGAAACACGAGTTCTTTGCCGTCGGGACTGATGGACGGCGCGATGTTGTAGGGATTGGACTCCACGCCCTTGAACAACGCCTTGGCGAACTTGTCGGGCGCCTGGGTTTTTTCGATGAGCGGGGTGTAGGCATCCCGCATCGACTTATGCCAATCGGCCGAAAGCTGTTTCAGCTTGATGCCGAGCACGCCCTCGAGGATGATCTCGTAGTCCCCGGTGCGGCCGACCGATTTCATCATCTTGCCGATGATTTCGTCCCCCCAGCGGCCGGTCATGTAGGCCCACACGGCCTGGCCCCAGCGGTAAGGGAAATACTTGTAGGAGTCTTCGAGCTTGCTGATCTGCGGCAGTTCCTTGCGGCGGACGGCGTCCCGCATCCACATCGAGGTGTTCTGATCGACCGGGCCGATGGACAGATACTCGGCCATGCCCTCGATGAACCAGAGGGGAATGCGAAGGCCCATCTCGTTCCCCCGGGCCTGGTCGGAATGGCCCTGGGCCATGATGTCGTACTGGAAGGCGTGGACAAGCTCGTGCCCGATGACGTGGTCGCTTTCGGAGAGCGAGGCCCCGAAGGGCAGGACGATCCGGCGCTTGAACGACTCGGTGACGCCGCCCGTTCCTTCGCCCAGGATGTCCGGGATGACGGTCGTCTGCTGGAATTCCGGCCCGCTCCCGTAGAGGATGAGGGGCTGGCGGCCCTTGAGCTCGTGATTGAACATCCGGGACAGTCGCGAATACCAGCGCTCGGCCATGAGGGCGGCCAGCTTGATCGTTTGTTCATCCTGGAGATAGAAGTAGATGTCGAAGTGCCGGGTCTTCATGATCTTGAATTCGAGCTTCTTGTACTGGACCTTGTTCCGGCCGTAAAACTGCGCCTTGAGGCCCGGGGCACCCACGCCGGCCAGGAAGCCCACGAGGCTCAAGGCGACGAGGATTTTTGAAAAAGCGGAATGCCGCATGGATGTGCTCCTTTTATGGACATTCTGAAGAGGAAAAAGTGGGGGGATAGAAATGCCCTTCTGCTTGGGAGGTCCTGAATCAATCATAGGTCGAAACTCCTTTCGACCCCTTTCCGAAAATATCTTAGCGGAATCATCGGCGTTTGTCTATAACGCGCAAGGATGCAACTAAGTTGCTGGCACATGACGCCACCCCTTTTGGCCCCCATCACAGCCCGGCGGGCGTCCAAGGGGCAGGTTGACCGAACTGTTCGAATTCCTGTAATATGCGGGCGTTAGACATGACGACACAGATCCTGATCATTCTCGCGGTCATGGTCGCCGCCTACGTTGCGGCCAAGGCCGCCAAGCTGTCCGTCGAGCTGAGCATGTTCGCCGCGGCCTTGGCCGGCGGCGTCGCCGGAGCGTTCCTTAAGACGCCTCCTGTCGCCGACCTGGGGCGCCATCTCGTCGAGGGCTCTTTCACCTACCTCGACGTCATCCTCGTCTTCTTCACGGCGACGCTCTTCATGACCATCGTCAACGAATCGGGCGGCGTCGTCTATGTCGTCCGGGCGACGCTCCGTATCTTCGGCGGGAAGAGGGTCCTCGCCCTGCTCGTCCTGATGGTCATCGTGCTCATTCCCGGCGCCCTGACCGGAGCCGGGAGCGTGTCGCTGCTCGTCGTCGGAGCCCCCGTGGCCATGGCTCTCGGCCGCCTCGGCGTCCCCCGCAAGAAGGTGGCCGCCATCCTCTTCATCGTAGCCGGCCTGAGCGCGGCTGCGCCCCCGGTCAACATCTGGGCCATGATCCTCTGCGCCGGGGCGGCCATCCCCTACGTCGGCTTCGAGTTCACCCTGGGCATCCCCGTCCTCATCCTGGGCGCGTTCACCGTCCTCGTCCTTGGCTGGAAGAAGGACCCGGGCGCCGCGGCGGGACCCGCCGAACTGCCCGAGCCGCCAAAGGGCATGACTTGGTGGCGGGTCCTGCTGCCTTTCGCCGTCTTTTTCGGGCTGGTCATCGCCTCCCGGGCCTGGCCCTTCGCGACGCCCATCTTCGGCCTGTCCCTCGAGTTCGCCGGCGCCGGCGCGGCGGCCCTTCTCCTCAGCCCGAAAAAAATTCCGTTTCTCACCCTGGCCCGGGACACAGCGAAGAGGCTTCTGCCTCTTCTCGCGACCATGGTCGTCGTCGGCATGCTCCAGCAGGTCATGACCGTGACCGGCGTCCGCGGCCTCCTGTCGTTCGCCGTCATCTCGACGCCGCTCGTTCTCCTCTTCTTGCTCCTCCCGATCATCATCCCCTTCTCCGAAGGGATCCTGACCTATGGGGCGGCGGCGATCATCGGCATTCCGCTGATCTGGTTCCTGGACTCGATCGGATTCCATGCGACCGTCGTCATCGCCGGGCTGAGCCTCCTCTGGCCCCTCGGCGACGGCCTGCCGCCGACGGCCCTCATCGGCCGGCTGAGCAACATGGTCTCCGGGTACGACGGCTCCTATAAGGACTTTCTTAAGGCGACCTGGCTCCCTTGGCTGGTCATCACCGCTGCGGGCATGGCCATGATCATCTTCAGTTCGAAACTGGCCTTCCTGGTCAAATGGAGCATGTAGCGAGGCGAAGGAACGACCGATGATCATGATCGCCTATTACGTCATCACGGCCTTCATCCTCTTCCTTCTCGGCTGGAACTTCGTCCGGGAGAAGAAAAGCCGTGACGACCTCGTCCTCTACCTCCTAGTCATGATTCCCCTCTTCCTGAGGCTGCTGCGGGTGAAATGAAAGACGACGGCATGAAACGGGAATTTCTGTTCAAGGCCGTTCTGGCCGGGGCTTTCCTCGGCCTCGTCCTCTGGGGCGGCCTGCCGCTTTTCCGTCACAGGCATTGCGATGTCCCCATTATCAAAGGCCCGGGCGTGACCGCGGTCCTCCGGCTGAGTGATTTCTCCCCGCGGCTCAAGGGCACGGCGGGCGACACGTATGTTTTCGTCCTTCAGGGAAAAGAGCCCGGCGGCAAGGCCCTGATCATGGGCAACACCCACTCGAACGAACCCGAGGGCATGCTCACCGCCCTCGTCTTCATCGAGAATGCCGTGGTCGAAAAGGGAACGGTCTACGTCATCCCCTTCTTCAACAACAGCGGCAGCCGCAACACGCGCCCGGGCGACGGCTACCCGCTCTATTTCGACGTCCCGACGGACTGGGGCTCGCGGCGGTTCCGCTACGGCAACCGCGACGCCTCCCCGCTCGACCAGTGGCCCGACCCGGACGTCTACATCCACT
>Ga0315278_10003458_pt1 | contig 14108 bp, 10 predicted proteins | sample YL17G06_0_MG_FD_203880 | JGI IMG/M metagenome (GOLD analysis project Ga0315278, IMG submission 203880) | Sediment microbial communities from Yellowstone Lake, YNP, Wyoming, USA - YL17G06_0 | ecosystem: Environmental > Aquatic > Freshwater > Lake > Sediment | place: USA: Wyoming | collected...
TGGCGGTCAGGACCTACGTGCTGCAGAACTTCCCGAACATCCAGGCGGCGCGGTTCCAGACGATCGGCCGCGGCGCGGCCAACCCGGTGGCGGACAACGCGACCGAAACGGGCCGCCAACTCAACCGCCGGACCGAGATCAAGGTCGTGCTGACGACCAGGTAGTTCAACTGGGAGACCGGGGGGCGGCATCCGCGATGCCGCCTCCCGGGCCCGGCCCCGGGCGCCTGTCTCCCAATCGCTGACACGCATCGAGAATCTGGCCGATGTCTCACAGCCGTTTCTTTGCCCTGCGGCAACCTCTCTCACGCGCGACGAGCGTCGTGGTCGGGCTGGTGCTGCCGGCAGTGGTGCTGGGCGGGTGGTGCATCACCACGTACGGCGGCCTCGCGCCGCCCGACTTCCTGCCCTCGCCAAGCGAGACGGTGCGCGGCACGCTGCAGTTGTTCATCGAGCATGATCTGGCGCGCGCCATCTGGGTATCGACCCAGCGCATCCTGATCGCGTTCCTGCTCGCCTCGGCCGTTGCACTGCCGCTTGGCGTCCTCATGGGCGCGTTCGAGCCGATCAACCGCCTGTTCGAACCGATCGTCGCGCCGTTGCGCTACATGCCGATCTCTGCGTTCATTCCGCTGCTGATCCTCTGGTTCGGGATCTACGAAGCGCAGAAGGTGGCCTTCCTGTTTCTGGGTGTCTTCGTGTACCTGCTGCCCGTGGTCGTGTCGGCGATCCGCGCCGTCCCGGACGAACTGGTGCAGACCGCCCTCACGCTGGGCGCAACGCGGCTGCAGGTGATCCGCACGATTCTCCTGCCGGCCGCGCTTCCCGAGATCTTTGATTCGTTCCGCGTGATGAACGCGATCTCGTGGACGTACGTCATCCTGGCCGAAGCGGTGAACCCAGAGCATGGCCTCGGCTACATGGTGGAACTGGCGCGCACGCACCAGAAGGCCTCGTGGTCGTTTGCCGGACTGCTGGTCATTGGAGGGATTGGGTTGCTGACCGATCTCCTGATCCGATCGGTATCGGGCATTCTGTTCCGCTGGCGGGAAAAACCGGCATGAGCGAGGGGCGCGCGCACCAACCCGAACAGGCCAAGCTCGGCGAGTCCGGCACGGTCGCTGTCACCGTCGAGGGGCGTGGCGAATCGGCGCCAACCTACCGGGCGGATCTCGCTGGCACGCCCCCCAGACTGAGGATCCGCGACCTCTGCATCACTTACGTCGATCGAACCGGCCACAACACGGAGGCCGTCCGCGACGTCTCGTTCGACATCGTCGACAAGCCCGGCACCGGCGAGATTGTCGTCTTCCTTGGGCCGTCGGGCTGCGGCAAGTCGACCATCCTGAAGGCGGTCGCGGGGCTGCTGGCGCCGACCAAGGGCGAAATTCTCATCAACGGCAAGCCGTTTGACGGCCCGGGCCGGGACCGCGGCATGGTGTTCCAGGCGTATACCTCGTTCGGGTGGCTCACCGTGCGCAAGAACGTAGAGTACGGGCTGCGCATGGCCGGGGTGGCCTCCTCCGAGCGGCGGACCCGTGCGCTGAAGTATCTGAAGGCCGTGGGCCTGGAGGACTTTGCGGATCGCTACCCCAAGGATCTCTCGGGCGGCATGAAGCAGCGCGTCGCGCTGGCGCGCACGCTGCTGAACGGTCCCAAGCTTGTGCTGATGGACGAGCCGTTCGGCGCGCTCGACCCGCAGACCCGGTGGGGCATGCAGGGCCTGCTGCTCGACGTGTCGCGCACCGAGGACAACACCACGTTGTTCGTCACGCACGACGTGTCCGAGGCCGTGTACCTGGCGGATACGGTCTACGTGCTGTCGCCGCGCCCGGCGCGCATCCTCCACCGGGTGGATGTCCCCTTCTTCACCAATCGCGACATCTCGCTCAAGTCGTCAAACCAGTTCCGGGCCGTCGAGAAGCAGTTGCTCGATCTGCTGTACGCGCCGGCAGGCGACGAAGTCCGCCAGTGAGTCCATGCCCTGAGCTCACGTGTGTCGATCGCCTCACTGCCCCGCGTGTGTTCATGGCCTGCCCGGCGGGCGGCACGGATCATCGGCTCAGCTGAGTCGAAGGGTAGAATAGGCCCATGGCATCGACCGACAAGCGCGGCAACAGGCCAACCGCAAAACCGGCCACCGACGATTCGGCCGCCCAGCCCGCCGCGGTGCCGTCCTCGCCCGTGCTTGACCAGCCGCCGGCGCCGCCCGGCCCTGCCGACTTCCTGAAGGGCAAGGTGCCCTACGTGCGATTCGCTTTTGCCAACCCGTACAACCTCTCGCTGCTCGGGGGTGCGCTGGCGGCCTCGGTGCTGACGCTGAACCCGCTCATCGCGCTGGTGGCGATTGGCGGCGAGGCGCTCTGGCTGCTGCACGCACCGGGGTCGGAGCGGCTGCGGCACCTGCTCTGGGATCCGCGGTTTGCCGGGCTGAAGGCCGCGTACGATGCCGAGCAGCGGGCGACCCGCACGCAGCTGCTCGGCGTAACCGACCGCGAGCGCGTCGAGAAGCTCATTCAGTTCAAGCAGGACATCGGCCGGCTGGCGGGCCAGAACCCGTCGTTCACAAGCGAACTGCTCCAGGGCGAACTGGTAAAGACCGACCGCCTGGTCGAGTCCTTTCTCGACATGGCCGTCACGTGCGCGCGATACGAGCACTATCTGGCCTCAGTCGACATGGTTGCGCTCGATCGCGACCGCGGGCGTTGGAACACCATCGTCACCAACGGGCACTCGGAGCGCTCGCAGGCCGATATCGCCCGCAAGAACCTGACCGTCATCATGAAGCGGTTCGAAAAGGTGCAGGAGATCCAGCGCTACCTCACCGTGGCGCGCGGCCAGCTCGATCTGATCGAGAACTCGTTCCGCCTGCTCGCCGACCAGATCGTGACGATGCAGTCGCCGCAGGAGTTGTCGGGCCAGCTCGACGAGCTCCTGAACGGGGTCGAGGCGATCAAGGCCAGCACGGCCGACACCGAGCGCATGCTGAGCAGCATGGGACTCACTAACAGCGTCTGACATCCATATGGCTGACGATCGCATGCTTCCCGCCTGGGCCGAGGATCTCCGCCGCCGGTACCTGCGCGGCGAGGCCTCCATGTTCGTGTTGCATGGCAACGTGTACGACGTCGTGGTGCACGGGCAGAGGAGCTACGCCCTGACCGAGTTCCTCTGCGACGTCCTCCTCAGGGAATCGCGCGAGACGCTGGCCACGTACAACCTGGCGAGCGGCGTCCGCTTTCCCAAGCGCGCCCCGTCGGTCACCGGGCTTGACGATCTGCTGCTCGCGACCGACAAGGCCAGGGTGCTCCCGGCGCTCGAGCGGCTGCTGGTCGGCTCGATGCGCGCGGCGGTCATCATCGAGTACGCGGAGGCAATTGCCCCGTCGGGCGACCCCACGTTCCAGGCGGATTCGGACCGGGCGGCGGTCATCACGCTGCACCGCTGGTCCTCGCTGCCGGCCATCGAAAAGGGCGACAACATCATCGTGCTGGTCGCCGAGAACCTGAGCGAGCTGGCCCCGAAGATTGTCTCGAACCCGAAGGTCGCCGTCGTCGACGTTCCCATGCCGGATCGGGACACCCGCATGGCGGTGGCGAAACTGGCCGATCCGAAACTCTCCGACAAGGACGCCGGGCGTTACGCGGATATCACGGCCGGCCTGAAGAGCGTGCAGATCGCGTCCATCCTGACGCCGCCTCCCGCATCGGAGGAGGAGGCCGCCCGGCGCGAGGCGTTTATCAAGGGGATCCTCGGAGCCGGGCCGGACGTGCCCGAGCGCGCACAACGGCTGGCCGCCATGACCGCCGGCATGAACCCGGACGAGATTCACCGCCTGCTCGCGCCCGCCGTTTCGGCACCCCAGCCCGACGCCGCCGCCCAGGCCGAGCGCGCCCACGCCGACATCGACCGCGTGATTGCCAGGCGCAAGCGGGAGATCCTCGAGCGCGAGTGCTTCGGGCTGGTCGAATTCGTCGAGCCCGAGCACGGGTTCGAAGTCGTGGGCGGGATGGACGAGGTCAAGAAGGATCTGGCCCTCGTCGCCGAGAACATCCGAAACGGGCGCACGAGCCGCGTGCCGATGGGCATTCTCTTCACAGGCCCGATGGGCACCGGCAAGACGTTTGTGGCCGAGGCGTTTGCCAAGGAATGCGGCCTGACGACGATCAAGCTGAAGAACTTCCGATCGAAGTGGGTGGGCGCCACCGAAGGCAACCTCGAGAAAGTCCTCACCGTCATCAAGGCGATCGGGCAGGTCGTGTTGATCATCGATGAGGGCGATCGCGCCTTCGGCAACACCGATGGCGAAGGTGATGGCGGCACCTCGTCTCGGGTGATCGCCCGCATCAAGGAGTTCATGTCCGATACGTCGAATCGCGGGCGGATTCTCTTTCTGGTGATGACCAACCGCCCCGACAAGCTCGACGTGGACTTGAAGCGGGCGGGCCGGCTCGACCGGAAGATCCCGTTCCTGTACCCGCAGACGCCCGAAGCGGTCGAGAATGTCGCGCGGGCCTCGGTGCGCAAGAACAAGATCCGGACGCTGGTCGATTTCACTGCCATGCGAGCGGACTTCTCGGCTCGTCTGGTCGGCTACAGCAACGCCGACATTGAAGCCGTCATCCTCATGGCCAATGACGATGCGGCGCGGGAAACGAGCGGCGAAGCGGACGTCAAGGCACAGCATTTCGCCCATGCAGCGGCCGACTATTTCCCCAGCCGCGATACCGAGCTGCTCGAGTATATGGAACTGCTGGCGGTGTTCGAAGCCTCGAGCCGGCGACTGCTGCCGGCGAAGTACGCCTCGATGACGCCAGAGGAGCTCGATCTGCGCTTGCGCACGCTGAGACTGGCCGTGGGTAGCCGCCGATAGCAAGGTGCCGTGACGCTTCGCTTCGCGTCCCGCGGTGTGTTCTTGGTTCGAGGGGCCGTTTCGCGAATCGCCGTGTCACCCTGTGACCCGTACTTTGCGGACAACAAGCGGCACAAGATGCCCCACATCCATGTGAAGTACCAGGAATCAGAGACCGTGCTGGCTCTCCCGGAAGGTGACATTCTCGAAGGCTCGATCCCGACCAATCGGCTCAAACTGGTGCAGGCCTGGATTGAGATACATCGCGATGAACTCATGGCCGATTGGGAACTTGCCGCGAGCGGTCAACAACCGTACAAGATTGAACCGCTGAGATAGACCATGAATCCCCGCGTGACGTCCGTGGTTCCCGAAAGCAACGCCCGGCTAAGACTTCGATTCAGCAATCGCGAGGAGGGAATCTACGATTGCACTCCCCTGCTGGACTTCGGCGTGTTCAGGGAGTTACGCGACCCCGCCTACTTCTGTCGTGTCGTGGCGACGGGCGGCACCGTGGTCTGGCCTCACGAGCAGGACATCTGTCCGGACACGTTGTACGAAGACTCGCGCCGAGAGACAGACGAGGCCAACACGGCGCTTACCGGCACGGGCCCCTCGGAGCATCACGGTCCGCGATCTGCGTGAACGATTCGGGTTCGCCGTCCCCGGACACTGTTCCGACACACTGCGACTGACCGTGGGCGGACGCCGGTCGCAACCTCGCGAACACGCTGAGACCTCATGAAGATTCTGTCGGGCGCGATCGCGCTCTACGCCTTCCGCACTTCCTTCGGCAGCCGCCCCTCTTCGGCCGCGCGATCCTGGAGGAATGACCCACAGCATCGGCATACGCTCTCGCGCAAGTGATCCTGCCGCGGCGTTGGCATTCGAATCGGTTTGGCGCCTCAGACTCCCCGCGACGACTCGCGGTGGTAGCGGCGCAGCGCCGGCGTGCGCGCCGCGATCCACGCCGTGGCCAGCACGCAGCCGATGCCGCCCGTCACAACCGAGAAGGGCGCGCCAAACAGGTTGGCGACCAGGCCGGCCTCGACCTCGCCAAGTTGCGGGCCGCCCATGAAGAACACCATGTTGACGCCGACCATGCGGCCCCGCATGTGATCGGGCGTCTCCATCTGCCGGATCACGTTCCGGAACACCATGCTGACCGTGTCGGTGACGCCGGTCAGCGCCAGGCAGGTGAACATCACCCAGAACGACCGCGTCAGCCCGAAGGCGACTGTCGCCAGTCCGAAACCCGCCACCGACCACAGCAGCACCACGCCTCGGCGGTCGATCCGGTCGACCAGGCGCACCATCGCCGCGCTGGCGACGAGCGCGCCCACCGACTGGGCCGCGTACAGCAATCCGTAGCCATGCGCGCCGACAATCAGGATGTCCTGCGCAAAGATGGGCAGCAGGGTGTTGGCGGATGCGAAAAACGTCGCGAAGAAGTCCAGCAGCATCGACGACCTGATGAGCGGCTGCGAGAAGACGAAGCGCAGGCCGTCCATCGCCGCGCGCAGGCTCATTGCTGGCCGCTCCTGCCCGTCGCGCGTGCCGCGGCCCTGGACGCCGCGCATCATCAGCAATGCCGCGATCACAAAGAGAAACGAGAGCGCGTTGAGCCAGTACGCCCAGGCGATGTGGCCAAGGACCATGGCGCCCGCAAACGCGGGACCGCCGACCACCGCGGCGATCTGAAACATGATCGTGTTCAAACTGATGGCGTTCGCCAAGTCGCTGCGCGGCACCAGGTTCGGAATCAGTGCCTGCCGCGACGGCCCGTCGAACGAGCCAGCGACAGCCGTGAGACCGGCCAGCAGGTAGATCGGCCAGACGCTCTGGAGTCCCGACCAGGCGACCACCCCCAGGATGGTGGCCAGCACTGCCATCGCGCTTTGCGTGATCAGCATGACGCGGCGCCGGTCGTAGACATCTGCCACCACGCCGCTCACCATCGAAAACAGCACAATCGGGAGGAATCGAACCAATCCGACCATGCCGAGCGCGAGCCCCTTCTGGCCGGCCGGCGCCAGCAGCGAGACGTGCCACAGGATGGCCGCCGTCTGCATCATCGACCCGGAAAAGGAAATGACCTGCCCGATCCACAGCAGCCGGAAATTGCGATGCCTGAGCGCGGTGAACGGGGAAGCCTGGGAACTCACGGAGAGAGACGAGGCGTGACGCCCAGGCTCGAACCGGTGGTCTCGTCATAGAGGACGCGGGCGATCGCCGCGATCAGCGCGGCGCTGACCTTGCGATCCTCGATTCCGCGAACGAGGACGACAAGGATGAAGGGCTTCGATCCGTACACGATCGCGGCGTCGTGATGGATCTTCGTGATCTCCCCCGTCTTGTGCGCCACCGGCGTCGACGGCGGCAGGCCGGCGGGAATGCCGTCGTTGAAGGTCTGCCGCTTGAGAATCTCGAGCATCTGGCGGCTCGATGCCTCGTCTACGGCCTCGAGGCGCGCGATGCGTTCCAGCAGCACGAGCAGGGCCCGGGCCGTCGTTGAGTTGTTGAGCCCTTTCTCAAACGCCTTGTTGTCCTCGACCCCGCGCAGCACGTTCATGCCGTCAGCGCCAAGATCCCGCGCGGTCTTCTGAATCTCAGTGACGCCCAAGCGGTCGATGAGCAGGTTGGCCGCAAAGTTCGAACTGACCGTGATCATCGCCTCGCAGAGGTCGGCGACGCGCATCGATTTGTCGATGTTCTTGTAGACTTCGGCGTCCGAGTCGTCGCCGACGCTGAGCGAGTAGGGGCTGCCGTCGACGATGCTCTTGAACTGGTTGCGCACGGGCATCTGGTCGTCGAGCGTGAGGCGGCCGAGTCGCGCCTGCCGGAACAACTCGATCATCACCGGCACCTTCATGGTGCTGGCGGCATGAAATACGGTGTCTGGCTGGATGAAGAGTTCGAGGCGCGGTGGCTTCCCGGCCGGCGTATCCAGCGTGCGAAACGCGACGGCAATATCCGCCCCGCTCGCACGGATGAGCGCTTCGAGGGCGGCCTTCGCACGAGGCTCGTCTGCACGAGTGTCGGCGGCGACGCAGACCAGGAGGCACGCGGCCGACGCGGTGAGACCGATGATGCTCGGCCGCGACATCTTTATCCCCACCGCCGGGTATCCTTCCAACCGCTCAGTGTGCCGCGGCGCGTGTCCCCGCCAATCCCCAACACCGAATCCCCGACCCCCGAATCTTCTGCAACTCCGCCCGCACCTGAATGCCGGGCTGGAGCCCGGCGATCCCAGGCTCGTCCCTCTGCCGAATCCCGAATCCCCGACCCCCGAATCTTCTGCAACTCCGCCCGCACCTGAATGCCGGGCTGGAGCCCGGCGATCCCAGGCTCGTCCCTCTGCCGAATCCCGAGTCCCCGACCCCCGAATCTTCTGCAACTCCGCCCGCACCTGAATGCCGGGCTGGAGCCCGGCGATCCCAGGCTCGTCCCTCTGTCGAGTCTCGAATCCCCGACCCCCGAATCTTCTGCAACTCCGCCCGCACCTGAATGCCGGGCTGGAGCCCGGCGATCCCAGGCTCGTCCCTCTGCCGAATCCCGAGTCCCAACCCCCGACTCCCGCCCTCAGTACCGGTAGTGCGCCGGCTTGTACGGCCCGCCGACCGGCACGCCGATGTAATCAGCCTGCTCCTTGGTCAGCTGCGTGAGCCGGACACCCAGATGCGGCAGATGCAGCCGCGCCACCTCTTCGTCGAGGTGCTTCGGCAGCATGTAGACCTTCCTCTCGTAGCGCTCGTTGTGCAGGTGCAGCTCAAGCTGGGCCAGCACCTGGTTCGAGAACGACGCCGACATCACGAAGCTCGGATGGCCCGTCGCGCAGCCCAGGTTCAGCAGGCGCCCCTCGGCCAGCACCATCACGCTGTGCCCATCCGGGAAACGCCACTCGTCGTACTGCGGCTTGATGTTGATGCACTCGATGCGGGGGATCTTCTTCAGACCCGCCATGTCGATCTCATTGTCGAAGTGGCCGATGTTGCCGACAATCGCCTTGTCCTTCATCTTCGCCATGTGCTCGGCGGTCAGGACGTTGTAGTTGCCGGTCGCCGTGATGAAGATGTCGGCCTTGTCGATCACGTCCTCGACGGTCGCAATCTCGTAGCCTTCCATCGCCGCCTGCAGCGCGCAGATCGGATCGATCTCGGTGATCACGACGCGCGCGCCCTGGCCGCGCAGCGCCTGGGCGCAGCCCTTGCCCACCTCGCCGTACCCGCAGACCACGGCCAGCTTGCCGCCGAGCATGACATCGCTCGCCCGCATCAGGCCATCGGGCAACGAGTGCCGGCACCCGTAGATGTTGTCGAACTTGCTCTTGGTCACCGAGTCGTTCACGTTGATCGCCGGGAACAGCAGCGTGCCGGCCTCCACCATCTGATACAGCCGGTGCACGCCGGTGGTGGTCTCCTCGCTCACGCCGCGGATATCGGCCGCTATCTTCGTCCAGCGCCCTTTGTGCTGGCTCAGTTCCTCGCGGATGAGCTGGAGAATGACGCCCCACTCCTCCGGATCCTCATCGGGCTTGAAGGCGGGAATCGATCCGGCCTTCTCGTACTCCGCGGCCTTGTGCACCAGCAGCGTCGCGTCACCGCCATCGTCGACGATCTGCGTCGGACCGCTGCCATCCGGCCACAGCAGCGCCTCGCGTGTGCACCACCAGTACTCGTCGAGCGATTCGCCCTTCCATGCGAACACCGGGATGCCCCTGGGGTTCGCCGCCGTGCCGCCGGTCTCGGGACGTCCCACGGCCACGGCCGCCGCCGCATGGTCCTGCGTCGAGAAGATGTTGCACGACGCCCAGCGCACGTCCGCGCCAAGCTCTGCCAGCGTTTCAATGAGTACGGCCGTCTGAATCGTCATGTGCAGGCTGCCGGTGATGCGGGCGCCGGCCAGCGGCTTGCGCCCCTGGTAGCGGTCACGGACCGTCATCAGGCCGGGCATCTCCTGCTCAGCCAGCCGGATCTCTTTCCGGCCCCATTCGGCCAGCCCGAGATCGGCCACCTTATAGGCCGGACGGCCGGCCTTGACCGACGCGTCGTATGGATGCACTTTTTCAACGGCCACGCTCATGAATCCTTCTCCTTCGCAACGAACACACCCGCACCCGCACGCCTGCTGATCACCAGAGGTCCGACCGCCTCCACAACGTTACGGCGGTCCGCCGAAGCCTCGTGCGAAGGCTGAAGACCCCCGGGCTGATTGACCAACGTCGCGTAGCGGCGCAATTGATTGCGCCAATCCCTGTCGTCGCCGCCGAACACGGGCGCGATGAATCGCGCCCCTGCAAGACATCCACCCTCATCGGCGGCCTGGCCCAACCACTCGATTGTACCCGGGCGCATCTCCGATTGCCAAACGCCGGGAATCGGGTCGGGTCATTTCTTCGGGTGCCCGAAATTGGGTCGGGTCACGCCTCTCGACACGCGCAGAAGGGCGACCCGACCCGGTTTCACCGCACTGCCAGGCGGGACTATTTGCTTCGGGCGATATAGGCTGCCCACCGGGCGACCAGCGGCGCGTTCGGGCCGCCGGCCGCCCAATACCACTCGGCCCATTCGTGCGCGGCGGCGGCATCATCGGCAGCCGTCTTGACGCGGCGGCCGGCCGCGTGAATGTCGTACATCAGGCGAAGCGCCAGGAAGATCGCATCGACGTCGGCCTGGTGGCGCGCGATGTACGGCTCGAGCAGCGCGAGCGCCTCCTTTCCCTGATCGAGTAATGCCCTGGAGGCGGCCAATCGTGGCACGAATGAGTCGTCGTCGACCCATTTCTCCCGGGCCTCTGTCAGGATACTCACGGCCTGCTCGGCGTAGCCGAGGCGCAGGAGCGCATCGGCAATCACGTCGTACACGATGCGCGCGGCGGACTCTGAAGCCAGGGAGAGTTGCCACGCGTCCAACGCTTCGCGATCGCGTCCGCCTGCGGCGTAGCACGCGCCGAGGTAGAACGCGGCCGGCACGAACTCGGGCTCGAGGCGCAGCGACGCGCGGAACTGCGCGGCCGCGGGATCGAGATCGCCCTTGCCGAACAGGGCAAGGCCCTTCAGAAAGGTGCCGGCCAGCTTCGCCGGGTCCTCGCCCGCGAGAGCGGAGAGGGCGTCATCGAACTTCCCTTCCCGGAGCGCGATCGAAGCCGTCCCGACCGCTGCAGAACTGGCCGCCGACCCGTCCGCGCCGCGCAGGCGGCTCAGGAAGAAGTCGAGCGCGTCGCCGCGCAGGACATCCATCCGGCTGAAGGCGCGGATCAGGCTGCCGGACTCGCCGGCAACGAAACGCACTCTCGGCGCCGGGGTTCCGGCGCCGCCAGTGACGCTCCGAACGGGAGCGCGACGTTCGATGTGGAGCGGCCGTTCGACCCTGCCAAGCCTGCGATTCGCATCATTGATCGTGGCACCCGCGACGTAGTCTCCGGGAGGCAGCGCGCGCAGATCGAGCCGGGCGCCGGCCGTCCACGGCGCATTCGCATCCTTCCTCGACGCGGAGACCTGAAGCGAGACGAAAGACACGCCATCAGAGCGGTCCGCGATCTCAAACATGACGGTGCGTGCGGCGGGCCGCCCGGCGTCCGACGTGAATTCGACGTAGGCCTGGACGCTCTGCCCCCACAGCTGGCCGTCGGTCACGACGGCCACTCCCTCTTCCTTGGCCCGCAGGGGATCCAGCAGCAGCAGGTCCCCGATGCGCACCCCGTCGCCGTCGGTAAGGCCAACGGTGAACGGATGCTCGACGCTTCCGGAACGGCCGGCCGGATCGGTCGCCGCCAGGCGCAACACGTAACTGCCCGGCCTGAGCGCCGTGTCGATCAGGAGAGCGGCCGCTCCCGCACGGCTTGTCGCCCGCGGGGTCAGCTGCGGCTTCAAAGCCGCGGCGCGGCTGACCCGGCCGGTGGTGTCCAGGACGACGTACCCCACCTGCATCCCAACCGGTCCGGTGAGCCCTTCGCCGATCTCGGCGCTGACCAGTACCTGGAGCCCTGAACCTGATTCCTTCGCCATCGTGTTGGTCGTCGCCCGGACAGGCAATCCGGTGGCCAGACTCGGAGCGCGCAGCACCTCGGCAATGGCTTCTTCCGGCGAGACGGACTTCGCGGTCACCCGGGGCAGCACCACCTCCGTCCGGCTGTGCACCCCAACGCCCGGGACGCTGACCCTGACCCGAATGCGATGAGTTTTCCCGTCCCGATCGCCTTCAGCGGGTTCGACGCCAAGCACGTATGAGGCGGCCGTTTCGCGCAGCACCTGGTCGAACGCGGCCTCTGCGCCAGCCACCACTCGGTGGAGCGAACCGCCGCCAGAGGCGGCGACGATTTCGAGGCCGGTGCTCATCATGCTCATCTCGCGCCACAAGTCGCTGTCAAGTCCGGGCCCGCGCCTGTTCGCCGGTGAGAACGCGTCCAGAAACGTCGAGTCGATGTGCAGCACATGGAGGCTGAGATTGGCTGCGGCAGCTTCGCGCCCGAGCAAGTAGATCGGGCCGGAGTTCTGAGCATTCGCGCCAATCCGATCCGACACCGGCAATCCGGCACTGACCAGGACGAGGATCTTCCGCTCGCGGATCTGAGCCAGTCCCCGAATGACTCCCTGAAGACCCGAAATGCTCCTGTTCGCCTGGATGTCCGCGGCCAGTCCGATGCCGGCCGCCTCTGACAGCACGTCCTGCTTGCAGCCTTCGAGAGTTGGCCCTCTCAGGTTGGGGCATTCCCGAACGACCACCCCGTCGAACACCATCTGCTCGTTCGCGCGGATGTCAATGCCCTCTGCCAGGCTCAGGCTGACCCGCGACCCGGTCTGGGATCTTAGAGGGTCAGCCGTCCCGAGAATCTTCGTCATCGCGGTTCGCGCGAGCTCGTGGTTTCTGGAAGCGTCAATCACTGGACCGGGCACCGGAAACGCAATGAGCCCCACCCGGTCGGACGGCTGCACCCGGTCGATGAACCTCCGCGCCGCCTCCATCGCGCCGTACGCGCCGGCGGTGCGAAAGCTGGCCTGGTCCACTGCAATGTAGATCAGGCGGCCCACTGCGGCCCCATCGACGGGATGCTCGTTGGAGCTGAACACGGGACGGGCGACCGCAGCCGCAGGACCGGCTGGTTTGGCTGACGTCACAAAGTCGAGCATCTCGGCCGACGCCACGCGCCTCGGCCTGCCGTCGAGCAGGACCTCGAATTGATCCGGCCGGAGCCCCCTGACCGGCTGACCGCTCCCGTCGACGACGCTGACGTCGACGGCCATCAGTTCCACGCCGGACTTGAACACCGGCGCCTGAGGCTGCGTGGACGCCCGCTGGCGATCGGCGCCCTGCACGGAACCGCTCAACACGACGGTCCCCGCCAACACAATCGCGATCCGGCACACAGTTCTGATCATGATCGCTCGCCTCGAGCAGACGCTCCGCCAGTTCGAGCAACACCCGGTTGTTAAGATCGACCCGGTACCAGAATACCACCAGATCAGATCGCGCTGCCCGGGCTGTCGCCCCATCTTGCCGATCGCCAGGGCGATGACGCCATACAGGAGCGGGATTGTGAGTGAAATTGGTCCGGTCATTTCTTGCGTCGAAGAAACTACCCGACCCGGTTTCTGGCTCTCGGTCGAGGGCGCCTACCTGGCTTTCGCGATAAACGCCGCCCAGCGGGACACCAGTGCGGCGTTGGCGCCGCCGGCGGCGGCGTAGAGCGCGGTGTATTCGCGCGCCGTGGCGGCATCTTCGGCGGCCGTGTTGACACGGCCTCCGGCCGCGTAGACGTCGTACATCAGACGAAGCGCCAGGAAGATCGCGTCAACGTCAGTCTGGTGCCGCGCGATGTACGGCTCGAGCAGCCCGAGCGCCTCCCTGCCGTGGTCGAGCAGCGCCTGCGAGACCGCCAATCGGGGCACGAACGAGTCGTCGTCTTTCCACTTGTCGCGAGCCTCCGTCAGGATGCTCACCGCCCGCTCGCCCTCGCGCAGCCGCAGCAGCGCGTCGGCCAGCACGTCGTAGACGATGCGCGCGTCGGCCTCGGTGACCAGGGAGGTCTGCCACGCACCCACGGCTTCGCGATCTCGCCCGCCGGCGGCGTAGCACGCGCCGAGGTAGAACGCGGCGGGCAGGAAGTCGGGCGAGAGGCGCAGCGACGCCCTGAACTGCGCGGCCGCCGGCTCGAGGTCGCCTTTGCCAAGCAGCGCCAAGCCCTTGAGGAAGGGCGCCGACAGGTGCGTCGCGTCAGCGCCCTCCAGCGCCGAGATGGCGTCGTCGAACTTCGCTGCC
>Ga0315278_10003460_pt1 | contig 14106 bp, 11 predicted proteins | sample YL17G06_0_MG_FD_203880 | JGI IMG/M metagenome (GOLD analysis project Ga0315278, IMG submission 203880) | Sediment microbial communities from Yellowstone Lake, YNP, Wyoming, USA - YL17G06_0 | ecosystem: Environmental > Aquatic > Freshwater > Lake > Sediment | place: USA: Wyoming | collected...
TGTCCAGATAAGCGTCTAAGTTAAAAAGCACCAGAATAATAATTTAAGCCGTAAATTGTCAATCATCTTGCCACCAAAAGTGATTAAAAACAAGGAAAAAGTGCAGACAGCGAAGAAACGGGTGCATCAAAAAATAGCGGGCCGATAGAAAGGTCTTGTAAAAATGTGATTCAGTTGCGTTTAAAAGCCTGTGGAATGTAGTGGAGTCGCAAAAGAGCTTGAGATACGTTGTGCATTGATGAGCGGCTTTTGCCGGGAGGTTATCCGCAAATGTGCCTAAAATTATTGATTTTCCCTGTTATTTCAACTTCATCGCATTTATTGCTCATTATTTTTGAATTATTGCTAAAAATCACCGAGATTCCTGACGAAAATAAGGAACTTTTAGGCTGTTTTTGTGTCTATTTAATAGGCAGGACCATATATGGTCTAACCTTATTTATTTTGATGAAAAGCGACCTTACAGTTTGCAAAAACAGAACTTATTGCAGGGTTTCTCGGATTAAATCGTCCGATAAACCGCAAAATTTCAAAAATATATATTTCGGAGCCGTTTTATGATGGGAGAAAAACGATTTTGGACCTCGGCAAAATCTTTCAGACCGAGTAATAGGTGGGGCAAAATCTTGGTTTGTTCAGCAGTTATTTTGATTATACTGGCCGGCAGTTCTGCTTTCGCAGAACAAAATGCCGCCAACAAGCTGGAGCGGTATAGGGTTTTTTCGTTAAAAAACATATCTGCCGACCAGGGTAAAAAATATCTGGCTGACGTCGGTGTAGAATGCACGGTTTCGCAGCTTCCTGCGCCAAATACGCTTTTATTAACCGGTCAGCCGGTAGAACTTAGAAAAGCGGGGACTGTTTTGAATGTGGTTGATTCCAATGAGCCGTTTGTGGTGCGAACGATTTTACCCGTTTCGGAAGCCAATAATCTGCCCTCGAATGAGCAGATAACAAAAGCTCTCGGCGGTGATATATCCATAGGGACTTTTGCTGACCCGCCCTCAGTTACCGCAAAGCACAAGGCTGTCATAGATGTCCACAAAGGTTCCGTAATAGCTATAACCACGCCCGCACAGCTTGAAAAAATTGTTTCTGCCATTGGACAGTTACGAAATATAAAACCTTCGCAGCCGCTGCAGCAGGCTAAATCTGCTGAGCCGAATGAAGCTGCCAAACCTGCCGTTGCCTCTGAGCAGACAAAAACATCGGACAATCTTTACCGCCTCCTCTCGGAAGCGGAGAAAATGATTTCTAATGCACAGACCCGGTTGAAAACTATAGAGCCGAATATTGTTGCAGCCGAACAGGAACAGAAAGCATCTGAGCAGCCGTCAACTAAGCTTGAATCTGCTCCGCAGGCACAACCGCAGCCCGGCGAGCCTGATACCGCTGTTGTTGTCCCTGCACCTGAAAAGAAGGAAACTGAACAAAAACCGGAACCGGCGCCGCCGTCCAAGCAGGAGACAAAACCAGCAGTGCCGGAAACAAAATATGAACCTGCATCTCTTCCCGGTGGCGAAGGTGAAGAAATTCTTGACCTCAATCTCCAGCAGGAAAAGCTCAGTATAGTGGATTTGCTCGATTTGGTAGGCAAGTATCTGCATCTGGATTATATGTATGACCCCACCAAGGTAGCTGGTGAAGTTACTCTCAAAATTCAGGGACCTACCAAGGTAAAAGATTTGTATCCTTTGCTTGAAAACGTGCTGAAGTTCAAGGGTTTTGCGATGACTCGCAAAGGCAATCTCGTAACCGTTGTGCCTTCCATTGATGCGCTGGATATCGACCCCAGCCTGCAGCCTGAAAAAGGTAAAATAGGGCTTGGTGACGTCGTCATAACCCGGCTTTTCAATCTCAAATACATAGATACGGCCAGCGCACAAAATCTCTTGACGAATATGAAACTCGGTTCAAACATTACGCCGATTCCTGAAACGGGCGTTCTCATCATTACCGAATATGCTTATCGTATGGCACGAATAGAAGAATTGCTGGAAATGGTTGATAAACCCGGAAAACCCAAGCAGTTCAAATTCCGCCAGCTAAAATATACCGAAGCCAAATCTCTTGCCCCGAAGGTCAAGGCGCTTCTCGACCAGATAGGGACTATGTCAATTACCGTTGCGGAATCCGAAATAGCGAAACAGCCGCCGCCTGCTGTTCGCAGCAGAGTGCCGCAGAGACCTGCTCCCGCACAGTCGGCGACACAGGGAGCTCAAACGCCCTCGGTTTATCTCGATGCCGATGAAAGAACAAACCGAATCCTGATGATAGGCGCTGAGAGTGAGCTGAATGTTGTTAATGAGTTGATTGATGCGCTTGACGTATCACAGCAGGATATTCGGACTTTACGGCTGTATGATATTCAGCACGTCGGTGCCGACGAGGTAAAACAAAAGCTCGAAGAGTTGGATATTATCAGCGGCACAGGGATGCCCAGAACTACCGGCTCGGTTAAAGCCGCAAGGCCGGAAGGGCAGCCGACTGTTTCAGGTGCTGCCGAAACACCGACGGCTGAACCGCAGGTTATTATAATCGACTCAACAAATTCACTGCTGGTCAACGCAACTCCCGAACAGCACGCCCAGATAGTGAACATTATCAGCTATGTCGACAGCGAAACTCTCGAACAGTCGATTCCTTACGAAATTTATTCCCTCGAAAATCAGGACCCGGAAGAATTGGCGGAAGTTGTCCAAAAATTTATTCAGGAAACCGTAAAAGATAAAGAAGCCAAGATTGAAAAAGTCGTCAGAAAAGAGGAAAATATTACCATCGTTCCTGACAAGAATACCTTCTCGATAATCGTTTATGCCAGCAGGAAAAATCAGGAATGGATAGGAAAGTTAATAAAAAGTCTCGATAAACGAAGACCACAGGTCCTGATTGATGTTACTCTTGTTGAGATTACCAAAAATGACAAATTTAATCTCGACCTCGATTTGGTTTCTAAATTCCCGAAACTTCAGCCGGGCGGACATATGGATTTCCTTCACGCATTGCTCGATTCTAATTCTACCGGTTTCCCCTCTAAAAGAATTACCGAGGCAACTACAGCTGACGGACGGGGATTTTACAGCGACCAGCATATCCAGGCATTGTTGACTGCTATGCAAACCAAATCCTATGGCCGTGTCCTTGCTCAGCCAAAATTACTCGTCAACGACAATGAGAAAGGAACTATACAGACAAAGAATACCGTATATGTTACCAGAACGACTGCAGCTCTCCCAACTCAGGCGACTAATGCAGTAGCTACTGGGGCGCAGTCGTTTTACACATCGGGAACCAGTTATGACCCTTATTCGTCCGGCATCACCCTCGATATCAAGCCTCATATCAGCGAAGGCGATTTGTTGCGGCTCGAGGTTACAATGACTCGCTCGAGACAGGCTACCTTCAGCGGAACCGGAGCTCCGCCCGATACGACGGAAAACAGCGTCAACACCATTGTAACCGTGCCTAACAAAAGCACAATAATCCTCGGCGGAATGCTGCAGCTCGACCAGCAGAAGGGCGGAAGCAAAGTCCCTCTGCTTGGCGATATTCCACTCATTGGCGGATTGTTCAGAAGTACAGGCAACACCGACAATCAGTCCAAGTTGTATATATTTGTCAAGGCAAATATCTTAAGGCCGAGTCTGCCGGCAGGATTGCCTGACCTTGTCAGAGAGTCGGATGAGCACAGGGCAGCTTTTGAGAAGTCGGAAGGTGGTTTCCAGACCTATCAGGATTGGCCCGGCGTAAAACCCCAGCCGATGGACCCTGTAAGGGTTCTGGATGCAAAATAATAGGTCAACGTTTGAAAGAAGGCCCCCGGATGAAGAACCTGTTGATACAAACTGCTAAACGCACTGGTCTTGTTGATGCTAAGCAGTTGACGGAATATCTCGAAAACAGCAAAGGACAAGCCAAACGCCTCGATGAGGTGCTGCTCGCCTGTCCCTATTTTACCGAAGAATCCGTCCTCAAACTTTTCGCAGAAGCTCTCGGCTGGGAATTTCTGCCCGAAGTCTCTTCCAAATCTGTTTCCACGAAGTTCGTCGAAACCGTCCCTGCTACTTACGCTCAGCACCATTTTCTAATAGGTATGGGGACTCAAAAAGACAGTAACGAACTGACGGTGGTTTTGTCAAAACCGCTCGATGCCTCCGTCCTGGACAATGTTTCCAAGATGACAGGCCTGCCGGTAAAGCCCGCAGTTTCTACACGCGCAGTTATTACTGCTGCCATTGATATTGCCTATGAGCAGAGAACAACCGTGATTGAAGAAGTCGCCGAGGAGCTTGATTCGCAGAACCTTGACCAGCTTATCGATGAGGTGGCCGGTTCAGACGACCTGCTCGATGTCGTCAATCGTCCGCCGGTCATCAGGCTCGTAAATGACATCCTTTTTCGTGCTTTGCAGCTAAGGGCAAGCGACATTCACGTTCATCCCTACGAATCCAAAATTCAAATCCGCTATCGTATCGATGGCATTTTATATGACACTCTCAGCCTTAACAGAAACGTCCTGCCGCTGGTTATCTCGCGCATCAAGGTTATGGCCGGTATGGATATTGCCGAGAGGAGATTGCCTCAGGATGGTCGTTGCAGTGTCCGCCTCGGTCAGCGTGAGGTCGATTTGCGGGTCAGCACTGTCCCCACCAGTTACGGTGAACGCAGTGTCCTCAGGCTCCTCGACAAAAGCACGGGCCTTTTCGGCCTCAATGAGCTGGGGCTGTGGGAAGATGATTTGAAAAAATTTGACACGTTGCTTAACCGCTCGCACGGTATTATTTTCGTAACAGGCCCAACAGGCAGCGGAAAAACCACAACGCTTTATGCCTGTCTTAATAGAATCAACTCCGCAGAGAAAAATATCATTACCATTGAGGACCCCATAGAATATCAGCTTGAAGGAATCAGTCAGATTCAGGTCGCCACAAAGAAAGGTATGACCTTTGCGACCGCTCTGCGCCACGTTTTGCGTCAGGACCCCGACGTGATAATGGTCGGCGAAGTCCGTGATATTGAAACCGCTCGTATGGCTATACAATCCTCCCTCACAGGACACCTTGTTTTCAGCACTCTGCACACAAACGATTCCGCAGGGGCCATTAGCAGACTCTTGGACCTCGGCGTCGAGCCATATCTGGCAAGCTCTTCTCTGATTGCCATAATGGCACAGAGACTTGTCCGAAAGATATGCCCCGACTGCAGGCAGTTATATGAGCCGCCCCCGCACGAATTACGCGAGCTTGGTCTTGGCAACGGCGAACAGCCGGATATAAGTAATGGCAGTCATAAATTTTATGTCGGTGCCGGCTGTGATAAATGTTTTCATACAGGCTATCGCGGCAGAACAGGCGTTTATGAGCTGATGATGGTTAATGAAGAAATTCAGGATATGGTATACAAAAGAAAAAGTGCGGGTACAATAAAGAAGTCTGCCCTTGATGCAGGACTCCAGACTTTGCGAATGGACGGCGCTCGGAAAGTCCTTGCCGGCGTAACTACTATCGCCGAAGTCCTGCGCGTAACACAGGCCGATATTATGTAAATTGAAAGAGAAAAGTTAAAAATTTCGGACTTCTTAAATCTTGAATTAGGTTTTTCATTTTTATTTTTTAATTTTTATTTTCTTTTCTATGCCTCGATACAATTATATAGCAATATCAACGGAAGGCAAAAAGGTCAAAGGAACCGTCTCCGCTGAAAATCCCTATGCAGCCCGAAAACAGCTCAGGATACGAAATGTTCACCCTACCTCACTTGCCGAAGTCGATGTCGGCACTGAAAGTAAACCTTCCATCTTCTCGCTTTTTGCACGCAGAAATAAAAATCAGATTATTGATTTTACCAAACAGATGGCCACCCTGCTCAATTCGGGTATTAAGCTTACTGAAGCGCTTTCGGTCCTCACTATGCAGACCTCAGATGTGCGGTTCAAAAACGCCATAAGTGATATTCGCGACCGTGTTATCTCCGGCGAATCGTTTACTGATGCCGTGAAAAGCTACGGCGATTATTTCGATGTGGTCTATGTCAGTATGGTGCGCGTAGGCGAAGTTACTGGTGCGCTCGGCACCAGTCTCACTACCATCGCCTCCTTTATGGAAAAACGCCGCAAAGTCGAATCAAAAGTAATGACAGCGATGATTTACCCGATGATTCTCATCATTTTTTGCTTGGCGGCCATCTTAATCCTGACAACGGTCGTTGTCCCGAAAATCGGCGAGCAGATTAAAAGCACAGGACACCAGTTGCCCTGGATTACAAGACAACTGATGAACGTCGGACACATACTTACCAGTTGGTGGCTGCTCGTCGTGATAGCCGCTGTGGTCGGCATTGCCTTCGCTGCTAAACGTTTTCTTAAAACTCCTCGCGGCGAATATCTGAGGGATAAGTTTATATTGGCGCTCCCTTTGTTTGGCCCTCTTATAAAGCAGCGCGTTATTTCACGTTTCGCATCGACCCTTTCGACTCTTATCGGGTCAGGACTGGCAATGGCTGAATCCCTGCGGGTCGTCTCGGAAGTTACAGGCAACAGCATTATGAGGCAGGCTGTTCAGCAGGCCCGCGAAAGAATCCTCGCAGGTGCCGATGTCGCTACGCCGCTCAGAGACAGCGGCGTTGTTGACCCAGCCATTGCGCATATGATTGCCGTTGGCGAAAAAAGCGGTGAACTCGAAAAAATGCTCAAAAATATCAGTGAAAATCTGGAATCATCCACCGATGTGGTTATTGAAAGATTAAGTGCCGCTATCGAGCCTCTTATAATAATTTTTATGGCTGCCATCATTGGCATTATTGCTTATGCAACCCTGCTTCCTATACTGGAGATTTCTTCGGTTAAGTTTTAATATATTTTAGGAGATTGACAAAATGAGAAACAAAAAAATAACAACCAGAAAAGCGTTCTCGATGGTTGAGTTGATGGCCGTGCTGATTATCATCGGCCTGCTGGCCACACTCGTGGCAACGAAAGTGGCTTACAAAATAGATGAAGCCAAGGTTACTACTACAAAAGCCAACTTGAAGGCACTGCACGCCGCAGTTAATCAGTTTAAAATGGATACGGGACGCTTCCCCACCGAGGATGAAGGACTAAAGGCACTTATTGAGCAGCCTACTGATGTTACTAATTATGCGCCGGGTGGGTATCTCGAAACCACCGAGGTTCCCAAAGACGCCTGGGGAAATGATTTCATTTATGAAACATCGCCCGAAAGCGGAAGACCTTTTGTAATCAAGAGTCTTGGTGCTGACGGCGAAGAGGGCGGTGAAAGCTATGATGCAGACCTGCTCAGCACAGATGCCAGATGACCGCTCACAACGCAGATGCTGCCGCAGTTGTTCGGCCTTTACTATGACCGAGTTGGTAGTCGTCATTGTCATAGTTTCCCTCTTTGTTCTTATGGTCCAGATTAATCTCCTTGCGGTATTTAGAAAAAGCACCTTTAAAGCGCAGGCTGAAGAACTCGTTTCTACATTGCAGATGGCCGCAAGGGCCGCCGCCCAGTCTGATAAAAGGTATGAGGTAATCATTGATTTGACCGAGCAGAATTATGTCCTTCGGGAAATTACTTCTCCCGATTTAACGCAGGTATTGGATGAAGAAATCATCGTTAATAATAATTTTAGCGGTAATTGCAGGGCTGCTTATGTCCTTTTCGATGACGGCGATTACACCAACGACGGAAAGGCAAAATTCCGCGCAGGACATTCAGGCTGGCAGTATGGCGGCAGAATCGTCCTGTTCGATAACAATGAAAAACCATATTCTATAGTAATTAACCGCCTCAACAAAATTGTTGAGCTAAAAGACGGCGAAACGGAACTTTTGATGCCTAAGAGCAAAGATGAAATGTTATTCTGAAAAATTTGACTTGCGCACCGGGCAATATCACGCACGGCGTCAGGCCTTCAGCCTGATTGAATCTGCCGCTGCACTGGTTATATTGGCGCTTATCTGTTCTTCTGTGCTGGTGGTTATAAATCGCTGTATCGCCTCAGCGGCGGATTCGGCCCTGCGTATGAACGCCTTTGAGGTCGCTCGTGAAAATATGGAAAGAATTCTCGTCTCTGATGCCGTTGCTGAAATGACAGAATATGGCAGCAGTGAAAAATATCCAAATATCCAGTGGCAGACAACCGTCGAAGCATTCTATGAATCCGCAACTTCGCGAATGTGGCTCAAGGGCACCTGTTCTGCAGAATATACCGATACTGTGGGTGAGCCGCAAAAAATCGAGTTGAACCACTGGCTGACTGATTTAACAAGAGAGCAGTTACTCGAAATTATGGGTGAAAAAAGCAAACAGGATGCGAATAACCTTTCGCCCCAGCAGATTATCGAAACCGAAGACAAAGCTGCTGAATATGCCGGCGTTGATGTGCAGGTTATCAAGCAGTGGGTCGATGCTGGTATGCAACGAACGCCGCAAGGCTACTACATTAAAACCGAGCTTGATTTATACAAACGCACGGGCGGCAGTCCAACTATTGAAGATAGAAGACAGCTCGAAGAAACTTTGAAAAAGCAATCGGAGACGCCGAAGGAAACGCCGGGCAAATCGCAGCAGCAGGGTGAGCAAAATCAGCCGAATCAGCAGACTCAGGAAAATACGCCGACTCAGCGGGGCAGGGATAGAGAACAGGATGAATACACAACGAAAAAATACTGTGGATATACGATGCAGGAGCTTGAACAAATGTCTTTTGACCAGATGTGGCAGATATTGATGAACTGCAATGAAATTTAGCAGCCTTATAAATATATGAAAAAAATTCGCATTATCTCCGAAAAATTACCGGGGTTTTCGCTCGCTGAAATGCTGGCGGCACTCGTCATTGGGACGATGGTCTTCGTCGCCGTCCTCGGAATTTACAGCAGGGCGGAAAATTCCGCAAATGCCGTTATGCACAAGCTTGACAGCTCGCGGTTGTCTGCTGAAGTTATTCAGAGCATTGCCGAGGATATTGACAGAATGCTGGTAACGACAGGCTCGGATACGAAAATTACTATCGACAATAAATTTGAGCACGGCTACCCCACCGCTAAACTGGAAATCCTGAAAACCATTTACGATAAAAAGGATAACAAACAAATCTTTGAAAAAATTGTCTGGCAGAGCAGCTATGACAATGCCGTCGGCGGCCTTGTCTTATATCGAAGCCACAGCGGAATTGCTGCGGAAGACAAGCTCCTTGATGAACAGAAGGAAAATTGGGAAAAAGAGCTTTTTGTGCCGGTTTGTGCAGGCGTTACTTTTTTCAGAATACAGGTCCCTAAAGATGCGGAGTTTAAAGATTTTCAGGATAAATGGACTGATGATGCCTTGCCTTATGGCATCGTCGTAACCATCTCTTTTACCGAACCTGTCAAAACTGTGGCTGGCACTTTTGATGTCCCCGATACCGAAAAAATCACACGGACCATAGCCGTCGACAGGACCAGAAAAATTAAATTCACATTCGTTCTTAGGGAAGGCGGCGGAGACGCCAATGACTTAAATAAAAATACCACGGACGCCAACGACATAAAAAACAATATACCGGATATGAATAACTTATAAAGGTGCTATGATTGACCGGAATTTGAATAATCGGTTTCGCACGGCAAGTCGCCCGGGCTTTGTGCTTTTGGTAACACTTGTCCTGCTGGTTGTAATCTCGATGCTTGGTTACGTCCTCACGGGTAGGGTTGCTGCTCAGAAATATCGTAATCAATACATTATAGATTATCAGACCGCACGTTATGCCTGCGATTCAGCGGTGAAATATGCGCTTGCTGCTATGGAGGATGTTAATGCACCGTTGATTAGCCGTCCCAATGAACCCGATTTTTCTGATTTGTTTCACCTCAGCGAGCAGGAGTATGAACAGCTTCTCGCGGACTGGGCGGCAGGTAAATTTTCCAAAAAAACCGCCAAGAGCGCCGATGTAAATGATGCCAACAATGTGAAAGACACCAACTCTCTCAAAGATTTTAACAGTATCCATAATGTCAATGTGGCCGAAAATGTCACCGGCGACGCAAATCTTGCTCAGGATATCAATGGGCCGAATGAGCCTAATGACCCCAATTCCCTTACGATTCAAGGCCCTTACGGCCCGCCTTGGCCATTTGTAATCAAACCTGTCGAATTCAAAATTGGTTCCGCCTCCGTCAGAATTGAGGTCGAAGACGAAAACGCTAAGTATCCGCTCGGCTGGGCAATGCTCGCTGATGAGGATGCGAACGACGAAGCAACTGCAAGTCTTCAGACCTTCTGTGAATGGATGGGGTTCGACCTGGCGGAGATGGATTTACTCAATGAGGACCTGGAAAAAATAAAGGAGATTAAACCATTCAAGCTGAAGTTTGATACGGTATTTGAAAGTAAAACAACCAAAACAAGGATGACAGGACGTTCCGGAAGACCGAGAACGAGGACGACCACAGCGGCCGTTGCTCCTGCATCGGTGCATCTCGCCGATTTCGCAAAAATCTTTCACAGCTCGCTTATAAATAATGATTTGCTTGCCAGACCCACCATAGTCAGCACCACAAGGAAAGAGTCTGCACTGAAATATATGGGAATTTGGGCTTCGAGCGAAGTTAATGTCAATACCGCGCCGCGTAACGTTCTCGAAGCCGTTTTTACTTTCGGCGGTGATGCCCCCAAAATCGCCGAAGAAATCATTCAGAAAAGACGATTAAAACCTTTCGAAACAGTCGAGGATTTGAGAAAATCCCTCTTTAAATATTCCGATTCCATAAAAAAATGTGAAAAATATATCACAACTCACAGCAGCTTTTTTACGATTAAAGTAACTGCTGCAAGCGGTCTGTCGACCGTGTCGTCTGTTATAGCGGTCAAAAAAACTGGAAATAAGATTGAACGTATCGCTATGATATCCGGATAATGTCGATTGTGCAGGAGACCCAACGAAGTGGAAAATCAGAATTATCTTGGCATTTACATAACCGCTGATAAAGCGACCGTTGTCGCTCTCGGCCTGCAGGGCAAAAATTACAATGTCCTCGCAGCTTTCTCCGTTTCGCCGGAATCAGCGGAAGGTGCCCCCAACCTACAGTCTTTGGCAGCTCTCATTGCCGCTGAATGTGCCCAAAAAATTCCCGATTATCGCCGCTTCGAGGCCGCCGTTGCTCTCGATTGCGCACTCTTTATGCAGCATAACGTCCACAGCGAATTCAAAGACCAAAAGCAGATTACATCTACCGTCCGCTTCGATACCGAAGAGGCTCTCGCAACGGATATTAGTGATGTTGCGATAGCTTATAATATTATATCTCCCTCCGAGGCCGGCTCAGAACTCGCTGTCTTTACCGCACAGCGAAAGGTATTGACTGATGTCCTTCTCGCCCTTCAGAATAACGGCATTGACCCCGTAACCATTGAGCCGGACATCAATTGTCTTGCGAGGTTTATATCTCACAAAATATCTGTCCCTGCCGATTTACATCCTTTTTTTGGGATTCTTTCCGCTCGTAACGGCTATTTTATTGTCCCCATCTCTTTGAGCTCCCACAAGTCCCTGTTTATGCGGACGTTCCTCATCGGCAGTTCAAAATCCCGCACAGACCTCATCGCAGGAGAAATTACAATGACCGGCGCAATCATTCAGACCGATGAGCCGGTAAACTGCATTAAAATCTTTGATTCAGCCGATTTCGTAAATGTTCAGCATCTCACCCAAAAGACCGGCATTCAGACCGATAATATTAATATCCTTGATTATTCTCCTCCCGATACCGTGAACCGCGTCGATTTCGCTCTTGCTTATGGTGCCGCTATCGCGCACCTCGAAAAATCTCAGGCTATGAATTTCCGCAATGATTTTATGCCTTATCAGGGCAAAAAGCTCCACCTCCTGAAAACCATCAGGTTCCTGAGTGTTTCTCTTGCCGTTCTTATGTTTGCTCTCGGCCTCTATTTTCAGTCCCAGTTAATTCAGCAGAATAGATACCGGACCCAGTTATGGAACAAGCTCAAAGACCAGTTCTCACAGGTTATGCTTGGCGAAAAACCCGTTAATAGGGCCGAAGCGCCCAAAAGGCTCGCCGCTGAATTAAGACGAATCAAGGAAATAAAAAGCGGCCAGTTAAGCACTATGGGCGAAGCATCCATTTCCGTTAAACTAACTATGGTCCTCGACGCCTTTAACAAATGCGCAAAAAAAGTCGGCCTTAACGTTGACTCGATTTCTATTACGCCCGCCAACATCAGCATCGAAGGGGACACCGCCTCCAGAAGGGACACTTTATCGCTCTTTGAAGCCCTCAAAGAGGGCGGTCTCAACGTCTTGCAGCAAAGACTCGATTCGAAAGGCGGGCGGGACATATTTCGTATTACCGTTGAAACGAAAAAAACAGGATAAAGGATACCTATGAAAGATTTATATAAAAACCCGCTTTTTTATTACATACTTGTCCCTCTCATTATCGCTTTGTGGCCGTTGCTCGTCTGCTTTATTTCACTCCCCAAAGCGCAGCGAAGCTGGAATCTCGAAAAAGAGCAATACAATAAAGCTCAGCAGACTGTTACCGATATTCTCACCATCGCTCCGGAGCGCCTCGATTTTGCCAACGCAAAAAAAACTGCCGCCGAGTTTGATTACGCTGTTGCCGTCGAGAAAGTCGCCAATCTTTGCGGCATTCCTTCCACAGGCTATAAACTCAGTTCAGGCTCCATCGTTACTTCCGGCGGCAGAAAAAGCCAGAACGCAAAGGTCGACCTTAAGCAGATTGAAATTGTCAAATGCACCAAGTTCCTTTCCCTGATGCAGCTTCATTGGCAAAATTTGCAGTGCACTCAGTTAAAACTCGACAAACGTAAAGGCCTGCCCGACATCTGGGACATCGCTCTCGACTTCAAATATTATTTTTAAAATGTTTAGATAATATTAAGACCATCCTTTCAACGGTGCAGATGGCCGAATATGTTCAACAAATAGGTTGTGTTGCTAATTTAGTAAAAGATTGTTTGACAAAGCTCAATAATGTGGTATAAATAATACTATACAAAAGATTAGAAAATCTTTAGGCCGCAGAGGAAGACAACTAACCTTTGTGGCCTTTTTTATTTGGCGCTCTGCCTAAAGGAGTAACAATGGGGAAGAAACTAAAGATTTCGGCTAATGGCAGGATATGCAAGTTTCTGAACTGCAAACGCATCTTGAGTATCTATAACCATGAGACTTACTGTTATATACATTGGAATCAGGTCTCTCATGAGCCGAAACCCAGGATTTTAGTTCATCCTGTTGCATAAACCGGATAATACGGATACTGCGTAGCACCTTTTCGCTGCCGGAGGGACTGCCCCGCCTCCCCTTTCAGAATTATAGGGACACCATACCTTCTGAAATCTGAGATCTTAAATCTTAAATGAATTAGTCAGCCCTTAAAATATAAAATAAGAAATCCGGGATTATTGTAATTCGAGTAAAATTTTGATATTATTATGGCCTCGAAAGGCTTAGTTGCATAGCCAAGCGTTTTATCCGCCTTCGGCGGATTAATATGGGAAATCCCAATTGACTTAAGGAGACATATAATGGAATACACAGTAGAGTCCGTGGTAGGGGGTAAATTTCGTAGAGCTGCAATACTCACCGTATTTATCATCATACTATTGCTGGCGGCGATTTTGGTAACGGTAACCAATATCGGCGGCAATGAAGTCGGCATTGTGGAAAAGAAATTCGGGGGCGGCTCGCTGGCGGAAGGCCGTATTATCTCAGTCAACGGCGAAAACGGCATTCAGGCTCAGGTGCTTGCTCCTGGCTGGCACTTTTTCTATTGGCCGTGGCAGTACACGATTACAAAGATTCCGGTCATCGAAATAAAGGATGGGCAGGTAGGGCTGGTGCAGGCAGCAGATGGCCGGTCTCTCCCCATCGATACCATTTATGCTCCGGAGTGGGACCAGCCGGACAGGATGCTCAACGCCGAATATTTTCTCGGCGAGGGCAAAGGTTATAAAGGGCCTCAGCTTACAGTGCTCAAACCCGGAAAATATCGGCTTAATCCGCGGCTGTTCACCATTACCGATGCACCGGTAACAAACGTCAGGGTCGGTACCGTTGCCGTCATTAAAAGCAACGTTG
>Ga0315278_10003461_pt1 | contig 14105 bp, 11 predicted proteins | sample YL17G06_0_MG_FD_203880 | JGI IMG/M metagenome (GOLD analysis project Ga0315278, IMG submission 203880) | Sediment microbial communities from Yellowstone Lake, YNP, Wyoming, USA - YL17G06_0 | ecosystem: Environmental > Aquatic > Freshwater > Lake > Sediment | place: USA: Wyoming | collected...
GCGGGCGAGACAGAGCGATGCATAGGCGAGGAAGGTGAACGACAGGGAATCGAAGAACGGGACGTCCGCGATGAAGAGCTCCTGGCCGCGGGTAGTCCCCGTGTAGTGGTAGAGCCCGAAGGGGATCCCGATCCGGGTGGAGGCGAGCTCCGCGACGAACGCGAGCGGCCAGACCCAGGCCAGGAAGAGTGCCGTTCGCCGGGCGCCGAGGTCCCGGACCCCGGCCACCAGGAAGATCAGGAGGAAGATGAAGACGTAGGGCCGCAGGAGAAGGCTGCCCAGAAGGAGCCTCATGACACGCGGTTCTTCACAGGAGTCCGCATATTGCCATCACGCGTCGTGAGGGGTTCGATCGCTTCGGTCGCTCTTCGATGAAGGACGTCCGGACCGGAACCTTTCCGGGACCTCTGTCCGCCGCGCGGTGGGCGATGGTCTGACCCACCCGTCTCCCCATTCCGTTCGGTACCAATGTGGCTCCCGTCCGCCCGCGGCCTCAGATCAGGTGCTCGGTCCGAGCGATGATGTTGTTCTGGATCGTCTCGTCGAGCTCGACGAAGAACGCGTTGTAACCGGCGACCTTGACGACGATGTCGCGATACTTGTCCGGCTCCTTCTGCGCGGCGCGCAAGGTGTCGGACGACACGACGTTGAACTGAACGTGCCATCCCTTGAGATCGACGAACGTCCGCACGAGGTCGGCGAGCCGCTTGATCCCGGCCGTCTCGCGGAACGCCGACGGCTCGATCCGCATGTTGTACTGCGTGCCGTCGAAGACCTCGGCGTGGTCGATCTTGGTTACGGACTTCATGCTGCCCGTCGGCCCCTTCCGGTCCATCCCGGGGGACGGTGAGCAACCCTCCGCCAGCGGCACGCCCGACTTTCGCCCGCTCGGCAGCGCGCCGATCACCATTCCGAGCGGGACGTTCGCCGAGACCGGGATCACGCCCGGCAAGAGATGCCCGCCGCGCGTGTTCCGGTACTTGACCGTCTCCTTGGCGAAGACGTGGACGACCCAAGCGGCGAGACCGTCTACGGCGTCGTCGTCGTTGCCGAATTTCGGTGCCGCGAGGAGCAACCGGCGGACGTCTTCGTAACCCCGGAAATCCTTTTCGAGCGCGTCGCAGAGCTCGGACATCGTGAGCGTACGGTCTTCGAAGACGACCTTCCGGATCGCCGCGAGCGAATCGCCACAATCCGCCACCCCGACGGCGAGAGGGCAGGGTCCGAAGTTGTACCGGGCTCCGCCCGCCTCGCGGCTGATGCCGGCTTCGATGCAGTCGTCGAGGAGCGCCGAGAGATACACCGTCGGGTAAAGCTCCGCCTGCGCGAGCTCGCAGAGGTTGTCGGCGATCGCCAGGTGCCTCACGAACCATCGCACCTGCTTCGCGAACGCCTCCTGCACGTCCCCGAACGAGGAGAACGAGCGCGGCTCCCCGCTGTCGGCGCCGACCTTTCTTCCCGTCGCCCGATGAACGCCGTTGGTGAGCGCGAGCTCCATGGCGCCGGCGAGGTTTAGGATGCCGCCGTTGCTGTACCCCGCGTCCATCCCCGCGAGCATCGGCTCGACGCAGCCGATCATCGAGTAGTCGCGCGCGGCCTCGAGCGAAACGGCGGGGCCGCCGAGCGTCGTCCGCGCCATCAGCGAGGGAATGACGACCTCGTCGTTGAAATACGACGGATGCCCGGTGCCGAGCGCCGTCAGCTCCGCGGCCTTCAGGAGAAACCGTTCGGGGCTCCGGTCGTGCACCCGGACCGAGAACGTCGGTTGCTGGAGGCGCGTGTGCATCATCGCCTCGATGAAGAGGTACGAGAGGTCGTTCGTCGCGTCGCTGCCCTTCCGGGTCACCCCGCCGACGTTCACCTGCTGGGTGACCGGGAAGCCCGCGTAGAACCGGCAGGCATTCGTCGGCCAGAGATCGACGACGGTCGCGAACTTCAAGAAGAGACAGTCCGCGAGCTCCTGCGCTTCCTCCTTCGTGAGCCGCCCCTGGCGGAGGTCTTCCTCGTAATACGGGTACAGATACTGATCGATGCGCCCCGGCGAGAGCGCATCCGCGTTCGCTTCGTACTTGAGGAGGATCTGCGTGAACCAGAGCGCCTGCAGCGCCTCGTGGAACGTGCGCGCTGGATGGGCGGGCACGCGCTCGCACACCTCGGCGATCTTCTCGAGGTCGCGCCGCCGCGCGGGGTCGGGCGTCACGCGGAGCATGTCGCGGGCCGTCGCCGCGAAGCGGGCGCCGATTCCCGCCGCGGCCTCCATCGCCTGGACGACGGCCCGGAGGAACGGCAGCTTCGACAGGTCGTCCGGGTTCGCGGGGTCGGAGCGGGCGATCCGCGCCTCGACGTCCTTGCGAATGCCGGCGAACCCCTTCCGGAGCACCTTCGGATAGTCGACGGTGAGGTGGCCGATGTGCATGACGCGAATGGCGTCGACGTCGATCAACCCGGCGCCGAACGTCGGGTACGCCCGCGGATCGGCGTGGAGAAGCTCGTTCGTCTCGGGATATGCGGCGAGCATCTGGGCGATCCGCCCGTCGACGGTCTTCTCGTACCGCCCGGTCCCTTTCCAGTAGGGAAAGATCTCCTCTCGGAGCTCGCGCCGCTCTTCGTCCGAGATCGCGAACTGGTCCCACTGCCTCGTCGAGAGGGTCGCGAGCTCGGCTTCGTACCAGCCGCCTCCCTGATCGACGTAGACGCTGTTGCCCCGCGGCCGGCTCGCCTGGAAGCCGACGATGAGCTCGTCCGGAAAGATCCGCGCCGGAATTGCCTCGATTACCGCGGCGAACGCCTTCGCGCGGCGGAAGACCATCGGCTCGCCTTCGGTCTCCCGGAAGATCCGGGTGACGATACGCATGCGCTCGAGCTCGACGGTTGGCTTATAGGTGAAGAACGCTTCCCGGAGGCGCCGGACGCGATCCGTCGGTTGCGTCTCGAAATATTCCTCGGGCGACGTTGCCCGAGCCGGAGAGCGGAGAGCGCGCATTGGTGCTGCCATCGGGGACCTCGCTTTCTGGGGGGGGAGCGGCGTCAGTGACCGACCGCTGCCCTGACACCGTAGCCTTCGACGATGTGGCGGAGATCGAGGAGCCGATCGCCGTCCGGGCGGACGGTATCGGGCAAGGGATACGGACGGCCGAGCCGCCGGTACTTCGGCTCGCCGAAATTGTGATACGGCAGGAGCTCGATCCGCTGGACGTTCGGACCGAGGCGGGCGACGAGCTCGGTCGTCCGGCGGATGTTGAGGTCCAGGTCCGTGCAGCCGGGGACGACCGGGATCCGGACGACTACGGACGTCCGCTCCGCGACCCGTTCGAGGTTTTCGAGGATGAGCTCGTTCCGGACGCCCGTCAGCGCGGCGTGCGTCTCGGGATCCAGGAACTTGACGTCGAAGTAGACGAGGTCGCAGTGCTCGACGACACTCAGCAGCGCCTCGGGCCGCGTGTAGCCGCACGTCTCGATCGCCGTGTCGAGGAAGCGGCGCCGGAGCTCCCGGAGGAGCGCGGCTGCGAAAGCCGCCTGGAGGGTCGGCTCGCCTCCGCCGAGCGTCACGCCTCCGCCGGAGCGGCGGTAGAACGGCCGGTCTTTCTCGATCTCCTCGACGACTTCGCCGACGGTCATGTCCCTGCCGGCCATGCGAAGGGCGCGCGGCGGGCAGACATCGCAGCAGGCACCGCAATTCGTGCAGCGCGCCCATTCGATCGAGAGCGCTTCGTCCGGTCCGATCGAGAGCGCGTGTTCGGGGCACGCGGGGATGCATCGCTCGCACGGGGTGCAATCCTTCTCGTGGAACATGAGCTCCGGGGCGCGACGTTGGGATTCGGGATTCGCGCACCAGAGGCAGCGAAGCGGACATCCCTTCAGGAAGACGAGCGTCCGGATGCCCGGTCCGTCGTAGATCGCGCAGCGCTCGATGTCGAATACGGTCCCTTTGAGCTCGGCCGCTGGCGTGTGCGAATCCATGGTCATCGCGGCCCGGACCTCGGGGTCAGAGCCTCCCGACGGTTGAGTACGCAAGGCGCGTGCCACGTCCGAGCCGCATATCCGGCATTGCCGACGCCGACGTGTGCGCCGGATGGCGTCAGCCGGGCCCGCCGCTGTCTCCGGAGGCGCCAGGCCTCGTAGTGATGCCGCCTTCGGTAGGCCACGGTCACGGCACGCGCCGGCGCTCGTACGAGCTGCTCGCGGACGCGTTCGGCCTGGCGCGGAGCGCGGCGCCTGCTGCCGCTCCTGCCGCTCGCTAGGGGGGTCCGCCCGAGAGGGTCGCGTTGAGGTTGAGTCGCAGATCATCGCCGATCGCCGTGACGGCGTCGGCGAACGCGTCGACGTGCTCGACCTCGGTGCGCGAGTTGATGAAGCAGGGCCGGATCGCGAAGCGGCCGTTCACGACGGTCGAGCTCGGCAGGTACGGCGTCTCGCGCACGAGGCGGCGGGCGAGCGCCGCGTTGAAGGCGTCGAGATCGTCGATGTTGGGCGCGGCGTAGCGGAAACAGCAGATCGAGAGCACCGGCTCGGCGAGCAGCTCGAGCCGGTCGCTTGCCGCGACCCGCTCGGCGAGGTGGCGCGCAAGGTCGTTGTCGCGGCGGATGCGCGCACGCACGCCCTCTCGTCCCAGCTCGCGGAGGATGCTCCAGACGATGACGCCGCGCGCCGGCGCCGACAACTCGACGCCGAAGTCCGCGTAGGGGATGCCCATGCTGTCGAGCGAGGCGCGTGCGTGGGCGACATCGGTGAACGAGCCCTCGAGGTAGGGGGCGCTCTCCTGCGTGAACGCCCGGTGCAGGAGCGAGCGATCGCGGACGAACGTCGCCGCGACGCCGACTGGGGCGCCGAGCCACTTGTGCGGGTCGACGATCACCGAGTCGGCAAGCTCGAGCCCGTCGTAAAGGTGCCGGACGCGCTCGTCGAGGATCGCGGGCAGGCCGTAGGCGCCGTCGACGTGGAACCAAGCTCCGACCTCGCGCGCAGCCTCCCCTGCCGCGCGGAGCGGGTCGATCGTTCCGGTGTTCGTCGTCCCCGCGGTCGCGACCACCGCGATCGGCACGACACCCGCCCGCACGTCCTGGTCGATCGCGCGCCGGAGCGCCGAGACGTCGAGCCGCTGCAGGTTGTCCGCCTCGACGGCGCGCACGCAGGCTCGCCCGAGCCCGAGCACGCCCGCGGCGCGCTGGATCGTGTGATGGGCCTCTACCGAGGCGTAGACCGCCATGCGCTTCCCGCCGACGCCGTCGGCCCCCGCGTTGATGCCCTGCTGCTCGAGTGCCCACTGGCGGGCCGCGCCTAGGGCGACGAGGTTCGCCACCGAACCGCCGCTCGAATAGACGCCCTTCATCTCCGCGCGGAGTCCGCAGAGCTCGGCCAGCCAGTCGAGCGACAGCTCCTCGAGCCGGTTGAAAGCGGTCAGCGTGTAGCGCTGCGGAGAGGCGACCATGCCGGCCAGTGCCGCAACCGTTGGCACCGTGTCCGGCCCGACGGTGATCCAGCCCCAGAACCCCGGCTCTGAGAACCGGCCGCCGTTCGGGATCACGGTGTTCACGAGTTCGTCGACGACCGCGCCGGCGTTGACGCCCTCGACCGGAAGCGGTCCGTCGAGCGCCGCCGACCACGTCGCGCGACGGGGCAGCGCGTCGCCCGGCTCCCCGAGAAACCGCTCGAGCGCAGCACCGGCCCGACCGAGGAGCAGGCTTAGGCTACCCGTCTCCGACCTCTTCACCATGCGAACACCTCCGGAGTGATCCGCCCGCCGTGACCGCGGAATCCTGACACTCCACCTGCCGGAGCACCAGAGGCACGGTGCGCCGAGCGCGAGACGATCGGGATGTCCCGGCAAGAATCGAACTTGCGCACGCGGTCTAGCGCTGTGCTATCGAACACGATGATGTTCGACGAAAAAACCGGACTCTTTACCGGACCCCAGGTTAAGAAAGCGGTCGGTGACGGGCTAACTCAGTGTCCCGGCGAAAGCAATCGAAAATGGTTCCACGGGGTCGAACCGGAACAGAGCGGCAGCGAAGAAGGGATCAAAGTACCTGAAAGGCCAGACGAATCAGGAAGTTCGCGGAATGTCGAGCAGCACGCCCCCGTGCCTGAAACGGCCCAAAAACGGCCCGGGAGGGGGCGAAAGGTCAAACGGATTTGACGGGCCGGCCTCTGTGTGGGAGCGCAGCCCTCCTCGTCAAATCGCCGGGTGGCACTTCCGCGTGACGGCTCCGCTCGTCGAGCGGGGCGTCTACGCCGCCTCGACGATCATGCGCCCACGCCGGCGCCGAGTCTTCGCTTCTACGGTGATCCGGAGATCGTGACCGAGGGCGGTCAAGAACCGCATGAGCCGCTCGATCGAGAAGTCCTCGAGACGACCCCGGTAGATGAGCGAGACCTTGGGTTGATCGACTGCGAGGATCTTTGCTGCCGCGACCTGTGTCAGCTTCCGCGCTTCGATGACGTCGATGATGCGGCTCGCAAGCTTCGCCTTGGCGAGGAGCTCCTCAGAGTCCTTGAGCCCGAGATCCTTAAAGACGTTCCCGCTCCCGACCTCGTACTCGATCCTCCGCTTGCGCATCACTTCTTTCCCTTCAGGCTCTTCTTATGAAGCTCTTCGGCAGCGCCCAGCCGCTTCTCGATGAGCGCTCGGTCCGCTCGCGGCGTTTTCGCCCCGTGATGGGACTTCTTCTGGAACACGTGGAGGACGTAGACCGCCTCTGCGAAGCGGACGGTGTAAGCGGCGCGATAGGCGTCGCCCTCGTGATCTTCAATGACCTCGACCACGCCCGCATCTCCGAAGCCCTTGAGCACTTTCGCATGCGAGTGCTGCTTACCCAGTTGCGCCCGCCATAGCGCGAAGCCGATCGATCGCTGAAGCGGCTCCGGCAAAGTCTTGAGGTCGCGCTTGCTACTCGCGATCCAGACGAGGGGTTTCGGATGTGGCTCGGCTTCCACACGGTCTTCCTATACTACTAGTAGCCTAGCCTAACAACCTTTTGCCGCTCCTCTCCGGTGCAATTTCCCCCTTCGTGGATCGCCCGGACATCCCCGTATCGGCGGCGATCCAGGGCGGGTTTCGTGGAGACGCGAGCGTAGCGCTGGTTACGCAGCTACGCCTCCCACCAACAGCAGACCTCCTTCGCCTTGCACAGGGCGGCGCCAGGACTTTCGATCGGTGGCGAAGACCTGCGTCCGCCCTTTACCGATGTAGTGGTCGAGCCGATGCTCGGGAGCCATCCCGACTCTCAGTCCCCTTGAACGAAGCTCGTCGGCAAGGCCTGGAGGGCAGGAAACGGCCGCTCTGTCCTCGAGACCGAGGAGTGGGCCGGCCCAGGCGAAGTAGGTTCCGTTAAAGACAATCCCCTCCCACGCGTGCTCGCGCTCTCCGGCGAAGCGTGCGAGCGGCAAGAGCCCACGGATCTCGTCGGCGAACTTGTCTGGCTCACGGAGTCTTGCTCCGAGAGTATGGAAGATCACCGCCGCTTCGTCCTTCTGATCGAGACGGTAGACCTGCCGCGCACCGAGAGGAAGCGGGATTTCCTCCGGTGCAAGGTCCGAGGTGCGCACGAGGACGACCGTCCGGTTGTTGAACCAGGCTGCTCCGGTCTCAAAGGCGACCCATGGTCGGCTGATGCTGTTCGGCGTCAGTACGATCACGAAGCTGTCGGCGCGCACTAGCGCTGCTTGGATCGCCGGAAGCCACTCGGCGTCCGCCCGAATGTCGCCTGCACGCGAAGACACAAACGTCTCGATTGCTGGGGCCGAGTTTTTCAGGGCTGTTGCAACCCGCTCAGCGAGCTTGGCGTCTGCAACTGCGTGGGAGACGAATGTGGCCATCTCTACGGCTCCCCGACTGCCGACGCACCTGACATCAAATGGGCGACGGCCTATGGTTTGGAGAAAAGTTCTTTACCGGTCGGATCAGTAAGCGTGAAATTCGGCGTGCCGTCAGCGGTGACCGACAGATCAGCACCGTGCTCTGTGTCCTTACCCCGGAGCGTAAGCGCCGTCATACCGTCAGGCATCAGCGTTAGAGCGAGGGCGAAAGGTCAAACCTTGAGTCAAACCCTTGCCGAAAGAGCGGTGGCCGGCGGAGATTCCCCTTTTATTCCAGGGGTTGGAAAACTGGTCCCACGGGGAATCGAACCCCGGTTTGCGACGTGAGAGGCCGCCGTCCTAACCGCTAGACGATGGGACCGTTCCAGACTGTTTGCCGACTCGGCCGGGATCGCTCGAAACTGAGGAGGGAGGACTCGAACCTCCAACACCCTGATCCAGAGTCAGGTGTCCTACCAGTTGGACGACTCCTCACCACCGCGGCCGACGCGGCTCTCAATCTCGATTGAGTACTGAAAAGGGCCTACCCAGTCAACCGGCGGCCGAGCTGCCGCCGATCGTTGCCGCCGCGTGCCGGAGTCTGGAGAGGCTTCGCTCTCGGCCGACTACCTCGAGTACCTCGAAGATGCCCGGGCTGGCGGTGCCGCCCGTGATGGCGACTCGCACAGGCTGAGCAATCTTTCCGAGCCCGAGGCTCCGCTCCGCCATGATCGCTTCGAATACCGCTTGGATCGAACCCGTGTCCCAGCTCGGAATCGAGCCGAGTCGCTCTGCGAGCTCGAGAAGCAGCGAACGCGTCTCCGGCTTCAGGAACTTGCCGCTCGCTTTCGGGTCGATCGCGACCGCGTCGCCGAGGTAGTAGGAAGCGTGATCGACGAGCTCGACGAGCGTTCGCGCGCGCTCGCGCAGCGTCGTCAACATCTTGGCGATCCACTCCTCGGACAGGCCACGGTGCCCGCGCGCCTCGAGGAATGGCCTCACGTCGCCCACCAGTCGCTCGAGGGGAAGCGTCTTCATGTAGTGAGAATTCACCCACGAGAGCTTCTCGAGGTCGAAGACGCCGGCAGACTTTCCAACGTCCTCGATCGCGAACTTCTCCAGGAGCTCCGTGATCGAGAAGATCTCCTGATCGCCGTACGACCAGCCGAGCCGCACGAGGTAGTTGATCATCGCCTCGGGGAAGAATCCCTGATCTCTGTACGCGGTGACCGAAGTCGCGCCGTGGCGCTTCGAGAGGCGCGTCCGGTCGAGGCCGAGAATCAGCGGCACGTGGGCAAATGCCGGTACCGGATAGTTCATCGCCTCGTAGAGCTGGATCTGCTTTGGGGTGTTGGCGAGGTGATCCTCGCCGCGAATCACGTGCGTGATCGCCATCTCGTGGTCGTCCACGACTACGCAAAAATTGTAGGTCGGCGTACCGTCCGAGCGCGCGATGATGAGGTCGTCGAGCTCCGCGTTTTGAAACGTGACGCGTCCCTTGATCATGTCCTGAAAAGCGGTCTCGCCGAACTCCGCCGCGCGGAAACGGATCACGAACGGACCGGCCGGCCGATCGGTGCGGTTGCGGCACGTGCGGTCGTAGGAGGGTTTGCGGCCCTCGCGAAGCGCCGTCTCGCGCTTTCGCGCGAGCTCCTCCGCGGAGCAATAGCAGCGGTACGCACGTTCCCGACGCTCGAGGTCGCGGACGCGCTCCTTGTAGAGATCGCTCCGCTGGCTCTGGAAAAATGGGCCCTCGTCCCAATCGATGCGCAGCCAGCGCAGGCTGTCGAAAATCGCTTGCACGGACTCGGAGGTCGAGCGCGCGCGGTCCGTGTCCTCGATCCGCAGAATGAACGCTCCGGCCTTGCCGCGCGCGAAGAGATAGCTGAAGAGCGCCGTGCGCGCGCCGCCGATGTGGAGATACCCAGTCGGGCTCGGCGCAAAGCGGCTGCGGACTTGCGGCATCGGCGGGTTCTCCGTAACAACCGTGACCCGACAAGTCAAAGCTGCCGCCCCGCGTGGATGGCGGCTTTTTCCACCGCGCAAAAGCCTGCGTCAAGCATGAAATATATGCAGAGGTCCGTGCACGACGAGGTCCTGGACCGCTGAAAGTCCTTGGTTTTTTCCCCGGCACGCTGGTTGCTTCCGATGATCGTCGAGAACAAAGTAGGAATGCTCGCGGTGGCGGATCACTCCTTGATCTTAGCGCTGAACGAGACGCGGAAGACGCTGCTCGCATCGCGGCTGATGATCTCCGACCGCTCGAAGCAACGCGCTGCGACCGCCGAGAACATCCTGCCCGGGGACGGAGTGTGGATCGAAGCCTGCAATCAGGTCGATACCTCGCTCATGCGCGCTTCCCTTGATCTTCTCTTTCTGGATTCCGATCATCGGGTCGTGGCCGCAGTGACCGATGTGCGGCCCGGCAGCGCGTGTCCCGAGGTCGAGAAAGCGGTCGGTGTCCTCGAGCTTGCGGCAGGCACGATCCAGCTCTCGCAGACCGAGAAGGGCGACCACGTCGTCCTCGAACCGATCGTGCCTCCTCGGACCAGCGAACCTGCCAACGCGCGCACCTCCCGTTCCTGAGCGGGTTCGTGATCGCAAGCTCGGCGACATCGGCCCGCTCCACGAGTCGTTCCTGGAGGTCTACTGAGATCTCGGTGACTGGGTGCCGGTCGAGCAGAAGTTCCTGCCGTATCCGTGGTCGGCGCCGCTCACCAGCACGCTCATCAACCGCGCCACGTGCGCGGATCCCAACAACGACCTCACCTGTCAGAACTTCAAGTTCGTCAAGGGCGGGCTCTTCCGTCACGGCGACTACAACAAGAACCCGATCGACAACGGCCAGGTCGGCGCCCGCTTCGTGTTCAATCCTATGGACGGGCTCAACATGAGCCTCGCGTACTTCTACCAGCGGTTCAACTTCGACGACGGCTCGTCGCCGACCCAGGTGCGCGCGCTCGACCAGACGGGGCCGACGCCTTTGGTGCCGTTGAACAACCTGATCCTGCTCGGCGAGGGCACGTCGCCCGCGCAGGTCGAATACCCCTACATTCACACCGTCGGCTTGTCGGCGACATACGACGACGCCGCGTATACCGGCAGCGTGTTCCGCACGGAGACGATCTACGAGCTCAGTCTGCCGTTCTCCGACACATCGAAGCCGCAGGTCATCAGCAACCCGGCGTGCCTGGGTCGTCCATCGCCGGCGCCGTGTGCGGTCGCGCCTGTGGTCCCGGACGGCCTGAACTTCGTGAGCAAGGGCGACATGTGGAAGGGGCTGCTCGGCTTCGATCGCGACACGCCGATTCCGGCGCTGAACAAGCGCAAGACGATCACCTTCTCGGGCCAGTTCTTCTGGCACTACATGGTGAGCAATCCCGACACATTCGTCGGCGGTCTGGGGGCGAGCGACCGCATCCATCGCTGGGAGCTCCTCGGCACCTTGACGGCATTCACCGATTACTTCACGCCGCTCGGCAACGACAATCCGTTGGTGTTCGTCGCGATTGACCCCGTGAATCACTACAACATGGAAGCGGGCTGGAGGAACACGCTGTTCATCACCAACAACATCATATTGACCGTCTTTCAAAACTACTTCTTCGTGCCGGGCTTCGGCGGCGAGGTCGCTGAGCCATGGGGACTCGGCGGCGTGCTGAAGAAGAGGGACGAGACGGGAATCAAGATTACGCGGCAGTTCTGAGCCGGACGCGGCGCGGGACGACGAGGCTCGAAGTCCCGCTCCGCGGGGGGAGGGTGCGCGGGCATCATGCCCACGCGTCAGGCTACCCGCACCCAGGTAGCTTCGAATCCGTGCACTACACCGCGCGGTGCAGTACGGTCATGCGGGTCCGCTGCTCGACTTCTTGGTGTTGCCTACGCGCCCGCTCACGTTGGCAGCGTGTTCGTGCGTCGGCCGGCTTGACGGGGAGGGTGGCTCATGATTTCCGTCACACGGCGGTCCGCGTAGGGTGCGGCGTTACGCTAGAGGGTGGAAAGGAGAGCGAGCGCCTGCTAAGTAACTCATCTTGCCAATCGCGAGCCGCTAGCTCAGTAGGTAGAGCACCGGCCTTTTAAGCCGGGTGTCCTGGGTTCGATTCCCAGGCGGCTCACTGCGCGAACCAGAGCTCACGTCCCCGTCGTCTAGCCCGGCCCAGGACACCGGCCTTTCACGCCGGTAACACGGGTTCAAATCCCGTCGGGGACGCTTCCTGCCGCCCAGGATTCCAAGGGGTTACTGATTCCTCCTCGGCATCGTGGGCAATCCGTGGGCCAAACGTACCCGGCACGCCCTCGATCTTCTTGAGCTCTACGCGGTCTGCGTCGAGCGTGTGGATGAACTTGCCATAGTGCTTGAGGAGCGTCGTCGCCGCCACGCCGGTCTGCTCGGAAAGCCACGCGAGGTTCACGCCTCGCGTTAGCGCGATCGACACGCAGGTGTGCTTCGTCGCGTAGAACTTGCGCAGCCGGATCCCGAGGGCGCGCCGCGTCCGTCGGAAGAGCTCTGCGAAGTTCGATTGGTCGATCGGCTCGCCGTGGACATTTCGGAAGAGATGATCTTCCGGCTGAGCATCGAGAAAAACGAGTGGCTCGAGGACCGATACGTTCGCCTTCGTCAGCCGCACTAGGCGGTTCGCCGACCTCGTCTTCGGCGCCGCCTCGACACCGAGATGACGGCTTCGGCGAATCCGGATCGTCCCGTTTCGGAGGTCGACGTCGCCGGTACGGAGAGCAGCGAGTTCCGATGGCCTGCATGCGGTGAAGAAGCGCGTGAAGAGGAACGCATAGTACGGATAGTGCTGGCGGCCATCGTCGAAGCCGCCGACCTTCCATGCCTTTCGGCGGTAGTACTCAAGCAGCCGATCCCGGTCTTCTTCGGTGAAGGGATCCGGATCGTCTTCGATCATCTCCGGCCACTCGAGATCGCCGAAGGGCCAGGCGACGTCGTAGCCGTCCCGTCGCGCGTCGCGGACCATCGCCTTCAGCGAGCCGAGGATGACGTTCTTGATCGTCTTCTCGGCTAACCCTCGCTGCCGGAGTTGGAGCTGGAGATCCCGCAGACGGAGAAGGCCCAGTTCCTCGAGTGGCGTTTCGGCGAGGGTCGGGATGATGTAGTTGTCGAAGTGCTGCTTGTAGTCGCGGATCCGCGACTACCGGACCCTTTCGGCCTTCTTCCACTCGAGCCATCCGGCGAAGCACTCGGCAACCTTCCGCACAGGTTCTCCGCTTGGTATCCGTCGCTTCTTCGCTTCCGCCGCCTCCCGGAACTCCCGCGTCTTCGAACCGTCCGGGAACCACTTCAGGTAATCGAACCGACCCGTGCGAATTTCGGCCCCGATGAGGCTGGCATGCCGCTCAAGGAGCCGTCGATTTTCCGGCGTGTCCTTGAGGGCGGTAGTCTCCCCGAAGCGGTAGAGTCCGACTCCAGGGAGCTCCGAGCGGAAGCGGAACCTCAGTTTTCCACCGGGCGTGACGTCGATCGCGCAGCCGACGTTCTTCCGCTTACGCTTCCTCGGACTCACGAACCGAACCTCCCCGCAGCATCGGAATCGAGGGCGGATTGTCCCGGCCTTCGACGAAGTGGACGCTGATCGCCGACGTGGAAGCGGAGACCGCCGATGACCCGAAGCTGCGGACATTCCTGCAGCGGAAGGGCTCAACCTCTTGCGGAGCGCCGACCGCCGCCGCCGGCTGCTGTTCATCTGAGTGACTGAAGAGTGCGTGGAGGCTTGGCCGGGCGAGACCGTTTTGCTTCGAGCTATTGCTTTCGATCGCACCGAAAAACGTTTTCGCTATCTCGGTAGAACTCGCACTCTTCTTTCAGCGCGTCCTTCAGGCGCAGCCGGGCGCGGTGAATCCTGATCTTGGCGGTCGCCAGGGAGGAGCCGCATATCTCGGCTGTTTCCTCGGCGGTCAAACCTTGGATTTCATGAAGAACGAGTGCTGCGCGGTAGTCCTCGGGCAAACTAGCGATTACTTGCCGTACGCAAGCACTCATCTCGTCCACAACGAGCCGCTCATCGATCGAGGGGGAGTCGGCATCGGAGTACTGCGTTGCTTCGTCTACTTCCACGATCTGAATCCTTCGGTCAGGTCTTCGCAGATAGTCCGCTGCGACATGGGTGGCGATGGCAAAAGCCCATGTCTTGGCGCTTGATCGGCCGGCGAAATCGGCAAGACCACGGTTCATCCGGGTCAGGGTCTCTTGAAGGAGATCCTCGGCCGTCGCCTGGTCTCCAACATACCTTTGCAAGTAGCGTAGAAGATCCTTGGACAGGTCTCGGGCGAGCTCTGGAAAAGAAATGTGC
>Ga0315278_10003462_pt1 | contig 14105 bp, 5 predicted proteins | sample YL17G06_0_MG_FD_203880 | JGI IMG/M metagenome (GOLD analysis project Ga0315278, IMG submission 203880) | Sediment microbial communities from Yellowstone Lake, YNP, Wyoming, USA - YL17G06_0 | ecosystem: Environmental > Aquatic > Freshwater > Lake > Sediment | place: USA: Wyoming | collected...
ATCGTGCCCGCGTTCATGCATTTCTTCGGCGTGTTCATGCAGGTGCATTTCGAGGCGAAGAACCGCGGCCTGCGCGGCCTGACCGCCGAAGAGCTGCCCGATTTGCGCCAATCGCTGACGGGGAACTGGCCGACGCTGATTCCGCTGGCGCTGTTGATCTGGATCATCGCGAGCGGGTCAACGCCCTACCTTGCCGCCTTCACCGGCATCTCGTCGTGCATCCTGGTCGGCATGTTCACCACGCGCAAGGGAACGACGCTCCCGCAGATCGCGGCGCTGCTCGCTTCGCATCTCGTGCTGCTGGCGCTGATCACGGGGCAATTCGGCGACTGGAACGTCTACGTCTTCGGCGCGATGCTCGTCATCGTGCCCCTCGCGCACCGCGGGCTGGCCGTCGCGTCGCGGATCGCGGCGCGGGACCTGATCGAGGCCTTCGAGACCGGCGCCAAGTATGCGCTGGCCGTCGGCGCGGCCGCGGCGACGGTCGGCATCGTCATCGGCGTGGTCACGCTGACCGGCGTCGGTTTCAAGATCTCGTTCATCGTCACCTCGGCCGCGCAGTCGATCGCCTCGGGTGTGCTCGAAATCCTGCCGACCGGCTGGGCCGACGCGAAGTCGCTGACGCTGCTCGCCGCGCTGGTCATGACCGCGCTCGTCTGCATCCTGATGGGATGCGGCGTGCCGACCACGGCCAACTACATCATCATGGTGACGGTCGCCGCGCCGACGCTCGGCCTGCTGGGCGTCGCGCCGCTGGTCGCGCACTTTTTCGTGTTCTATTACGGGGTGCTGGCCGACATCACGCCGCCGGTCGCGCTCGCTGCCTATGCCGCGGCGGGCATGGCAGGCTCCGACCCGTTCAGGACGGGCAACACGGCCTTTCGCCTCGGGCTCGGCAAGGTGATGGTGCCGTTCGTGTTCGTGTTCGCACCGTCGCTGCTGCTGGTGGTGCCGGGCTTCACGTGGCAGGAATTCGCGATCGCGTTCACGGGTTGCGTCCTCGGCATCACGTTCCTTTCCGCCGCCCTGTCGAAATACCTGCTCGTGCAGATGCGGATGTGGGAGCGCCTGGTGTGCGGCGCCGCCGCGATCCTGATGGTCGCGCCCGGCATCGCCAGCACGCTGGTGGGGCTCGCCATGGTCGTGCCCGTGCTGGTGCGGCAGATCGTCGCGCTGAGGCGTCCGCCCGTCGCATCACCGATTAATACTTCAGGCTTCTAGCCTGCCTGCCTGCCTTCAACCGTTGCGGACGTGCGTTGCCCGGGCCGCCATTGTTGCTCGATCGCAGCGCATAGCTTCACAACATCATGCCGCTCGACTCCCGCCGCTTTTGTCTCTGCCTTGCGGGCGGGCTCATTCAAGGCGACGGTGCCAATGCCGTAGCCGAGCGACCGGTAGCTTTCAAACTGCGTCTCGTCGAACCACTGGTCGGCCGTCGGCTGATGCGGGAAACTCGGGTCCGTCTTTCGATAATTCAGCACGTCGGCGAATTCAGTCCCGGTCAGCGACGGCTTGATGTAGAGCAGCGTCCCATCCGGCGCGCCGCAATCGGCCTTCCCGTACAGAATCGTCCCGGCGACACAATGCGCCTGGCTGAAGCCGGTCTTGCGTACCCGTTCGATGCGGCCGACGTCGATGTCGATTTCGATGCGCAGATCCGTGTAGCACTTGCGGATGGCATTGCCCAGATCGTCGAAGTTCATCTTGCCGTCCGCGCCGGCGTCGACGACCACGATCAACCGGCAGCGCCGCCGCACCAGCTCGTAGATCCCGAGGTTTTCGAAATGCCCACCATCCGACAGGTAGACATAGTTGGCGTCAGCGTCGGTCAAGCCGAACAGTTCGGCAATCAGGCAGAACAGCCCGATTCGCGGGCTCGAATGCCTCCACTTGGTCGACGATCTCGGATTCGGACACCATCGGCCGAGGCGGACGTTGAAGATGGTCATCAGGAAGGCGAGGGGCGGGGACGAGTGGTAGCCCATGCTCGGACTGACCGCGGCACCTGATACGGCGACCGCCATGCCGAGCTTGGTGCCTTCGTCCTCGTCACTGGTGCGGGCACGTTGTGCGCCATAGGAGGCGGTCGGCCTGAAACAGCCTCGCGCCGCGTCCTGCGTGGCCTGGGGCCCGCCTGAGGAGGGCATGTTGGGCATCTCGTAGCCGCAAAAGGCAGGAGTGAACACGAACCCGGCCGCCTTTCTCGTTTGCCACGCCAGTTCCTTGCCCTTCACCAGGTTGAGCGCGGCGTTGATGATGTGGTAGGGCCTCTGCACCTTGTTCCCGTCGGGTTGGAGCAATTCCTCCAGGCGCGGGTCATCCTTCGGGTCGAAGGCGGTAAACGGATGCGGCCGGCGGTCTTTGCTGCTGGCGCCCAGGTAGGCGCGCACCAGCCGATTGCGGTACATCATGTAGAGCGAAAACTTGTTGATGTCCACGCGCCACGCCAGCAGCAGGCCGATGATCAGGAACCCGGACATGACCAGAAGCAGGCGATACGGGCTGCTCCGTTCCACGCCGCAGAGGTAGCGGTCCAGGAAGTCCGCGAGACCGGCACCTTGCGCAGCATCGCTGCACTCAGCGGGGCCTGGAACCGCAACGACGTGCACCAGCGTCGATACCGCGGCAACGATCCCGACCGTGAAAATGTAGGGTGCCGCCTGCGCGATGAACTCGAGCCAGGATTTGGCCTCACCCGTCCCCGTCCGGCTGCTGCGCCCTGCGGCCACCCCCGCGAGGGTCGTGCCGAGCCAGCCGCCGGCGATCATGGCTGCGCCCCAGGTTGGCGCCTGTTCATTGATCCAGAACAGGAGCGGGGGCACATAGAACGCGACCAGGAAGAGTCCCAGCCAACTCAACACGAAGATGATGGTCCAGCCCCCCTCGCGGCTCCACCACTCACGGCTGCGGTCGGTGTAGAGCCGCCCGATCAGCCCGACCAGCAGCACCATGGTGACGCCAAAAACGCACAGCATGAACGGCATGCCGAAGCTGACCAGATGGCTCAAGTGCTGGGCCGCATCGCGCCCGGAAGTCCATTTCTCAATCAGGACGATCGATATCACCACCAGCAGCGAACCGAGTCCCAGCGCCAGAATGGCGAACTGGAGATGCCCCAGTCCCTCCTTGCCGACCTTTTTCCATTCCACTGCAGAGCTGCCGACGAGACCGCTGCGATATTGCGCCGTCGCCCAACCGGCTGCCCAGGCGAGGAAATACACAATGCCGGGCAGCAGCGCGAACGCGAGCACGCGGATCCGTTCCGACCAGAGATAAGCGACCACCGCCATTCCGGTCGGCTGGTCCAACCCCCTGACGAACGCAGCCCATGCCGGCCCGACGTCCTTGTGCGCCTCCCACAGGCCGATGCTGCCGGCGAATCCGGCAAGCATCAGCGGCACCACGATGTGCCCGACGATGCTGCCCTGGGTCTGCGAGAATATCGAGTCCTTGTTCGCGGGATCGGGCGTGAGCGAAACGCTGAGGGCGATGAAATAGACGACCCACAGGAACGCCACCAGGCCGACACCAAGAAACAGCAGGCCGTGTTGCTCATGGTACCGGACCACCAGCCACGTCAAGCCACGGGGCAACACCAGGAAGGCGGCCAGCAAGGCGACCAGGATGCAGAGGTTCAGCATGGTGTTGCGAACGTACGTGGCGATCACTGCCCACGTATCGGCGCTGAACATGCCGGTCTTGGGCGTGAGATAGTTGCTGTACTGGCGAAGAAACTTGATCGGGTCGGGCTCGTCCTTGACGGGCGCCGCCTTCGACCCCGGAGTCAGCTGCGCCTGCGCCTTCTCGATGTCGCCGCCCTGCTCCTTCAGCCATTTCGAGAACCAGCCGCCGATGTAGCCGCCGCCGGAAACGGTGGACAGATAGTCGAAATCCCCGAGCAGCTTGTTCTCGGCCAGCGCCTGCAGGATTCCGAGGTTGAACGTGGCGCTGCGTATTCCGCCGCCGGAGAAGGCGAGGCCGGCCAGATTCAATCCATGCGCGCGCTCGATGACTGCCGATTCGGCCGCGGGGCGAACGCCGGCGGGTGGCGACACGCCGCGAAGCGCATCGAGTTCGTACTGGAAGGTTTCGGAATACAGGCTGCCGGCCTCTGCGTCCAGCTTCGTCCAGGTGGCGGTGTCGCAAATCCCGTTCTGCGGGAGTTTGTGCTTTGCCTGAAACGCGGTGATCGCTTCCTGCAGTTTGTCGTCGAACGTCAGCGTTCGCGGGCCTGCATAGAAGCCGAGACATGCGAGCTTTCGCGCAATGTCGCTGATCTCTTCGCCTTGGTCCCCCTGCTTGAAGCTGATATCGCTCATCGCATGGTTCTCCGGACGGTCGATCGATTGATGATGCCATAGCGCGGAGCCGACGTGTCAACCGCGACGTTGCCGCCCACCGCCCTGCCGGCCGATGTGATATGGTTGAAATTCCACTGGATCGGGTTTGCGCGCAACGCCGCGCCGCGCCCGCAAGCGCCGCAGCGGATCGATTTCGCGCTGCAAATTCCAGGGCCCGCGGGGGCATCATGGGACGACCGGTATGACGCCGCAATCGACCTTCATGATCCTGGCGCCTGTCGCCTTGGGGCAGGAGGCGAGCCTCGCCTCCCTGCTGGCGTCGATGAACGGCGTCGCCGCCATCGCGGACCCCGAGAACGCGCTCGTGCCGTTCGGCCGATTCGAGCGGCTGCACGTCGCCCGATTCGTCATCCTCGAGGCGGAAACCGGGAACGACATCAGCGTCTACGGCGTCACGCCGACCGATTGGCCGCCGTCACTCGCGTTCCTCGGCGACTGCGATGGACCGGCCGAGACGTTTCTCGCCGAGCTCGTCGACCGTGCCGGGTCCGGCCTGCGCCGGGTGTTCGCGCACTGTCGCGGATTTGCGCCCGACGCCGACCTCCTCCCATGGATGCGCCAGCACACGGTCACCCCGGCCGCCACCTACGTCAACTGGATCGGCCGGACCGTGCTGCAGATCCGCGAGGACGCCGCCCTGCGCTCCGCGCTCGTCGATCACCTGCAGGGAATGGGGCTTGAATCCCGCGGCCATTCGCCCGCAGCGCTCGGCACCCGCCTCATCGCGTTCGTCGAAGAAGAGCGGCGAGCCGGCCGCCTCGCGCTGACCGCGCCTGCACCGACTCCCTCCGGGTGGTTGCTGCGGGACCGGTTGCACCTGATCGGCGTGCCAGTTGCGCTCCTCGCAATGCTGCCGTTCCTGGTGCTGGCCTCACCGTTGCTCGCGCTGCGGCTGCGCTCGCTCGAGAAGTCGGACCCGGAGATCGTGCAACGGCCCGATCACGACCACCTGCGCCGCCTCGCCGCGCCCGAGGATCACGAGTTCACCAATCAGTTCAGCGCTTTCGGCGACATCAAGCCCGGCGCGTTCCGGCACTATACGGTGACCTTCCTGCTCTCGCTGCTCGACTACGCGGCGCGCCACGTCTACCGTCGTGGCTATCTCACGCGTGTTCAGACCATCCATTTTGCCCGCTGGGTGCTGCTCGACGGCAAGAAGCGCATGTTCTTTGCCAGCAACTACGACGGCAGCCTCGACAGCTACATGGACGATTTCATCAACAAGGTGGCCTGGGGCATCAACCTCGTGTTCAGCAACGGCGTGGGCTTTCCGCGCACGAGTTGGCTACTCTGCGGCGGCGCCGGGCACGAGCAGAAATACAACCGCTTCCTGCACCGGCACCAGCTGCCGACCGCGGTCTGGTACAAGGCCTACCCCGGACTTACGGTGGCCGACCTGAACCGGAACACGCGCATCCGCCAGGGTGTCGACCAGCGAACAATGAGCGAGAGCGAGGCGAGAGAATGGTTGAGCCTGCTCTGACGAAGACGCAAGCGGGTGCCAGGTCCCCGGCTTCGGGCTTCGACCTCGGCGATGATGTCCAGGGCATCGTGTGGTCCGGTCACGGGCGCCTCACCGATGCCGTATTCCTCCTGCTGGAGATCGTCGAGCCCGCGGCGGCGCGGTCCTGGCTCCGGACCGCGCCGGTCACCACGGCAGTGGCAGCCGAAGCGCGGCCGTCGACCGCGCTGCAGGTCGCGTTTACCCGCCAGGGTCTCGACGCCCTCGGGGTAGAGGCGAGCACGATCGCGCAGTTCGCCCACGAGTTCATCGCCGGCATGGCCGCCGAGAAGAACCGCTCGCGCCGGCTGGGCGACGTGGGTGCCAACGCGCCCTCGCTCTGGGAATGGGGAGGCTCGCAACCGGACATGCCGCATCTCGAACAGAGCATGCCGCATCTTGTGGTGATGCTCTATGCGCTCCCCGGCCAGCTCGCGGCCTGGCGGGAAGCGATCAAGGGCGAACAGTGGGACGCGGCGTTCCGGGTCCGGAAGTGCCTGCACACCTCCCCGCTGGACAAACCCGAGCCGTTCGGCTTCGCCGATGGCATCAGTCAGCCCAGGCTCGACTGGCACCGCGACCTCGCGGTCAACCGCAAGCAGCAACTCGAGTTCGGCAACCTGCTAGCCCTGGGCGAGGCCGTGCTCGGCTACCCCAACGAATACGGCCTCTACACGGACCGGCCGCTGCTCAATCCCGCGGCGGACCCCAGGGCCGCCATCTTGCTGCCGGCGGAAGACGTTCCGGACCGGCGCGACCTGGGGCGCAACGGCTCGTATCTGGTGCTGCGGGAGCTGCAGCAGGACGTCAGGGGCTTCTGGCAGTACGTCGACCGCCAGGCGGGTGGTGTGCCGGAGCGCCGCGACGCGTTGGCGGCAGCGATGGTCGGGCGGACGAAGAACGGCGCTCCGCTGGTGCCGCCCGCCCGCGACCCCATTGCCGGGATCCCGATCCCGGCCCCCGGCGAGATCGCGCACAACCAGTTCACGTATGCGGCCGATCCGGACGGCGTGCGGTGCCCGCTCGGTGCCCATGTCCGGCGCGCCAACCCGCGCACCGCCGACCTGCCCGGCGGCCGGCAGGGGTTGCTGAGCCGGTTGTTGCGCATGCTCGGGTTCAAACGCACCGGCGTGCGCGACGACCTCGTCGCGTCCACGCGCTTCCACCGGCTGCTGCGGCGCGGCCGCAAATACGGCACGCAGCTCTCGCTCGAAGAAGCGCTGCAACCGGGCCCGGCGAATGAACCGCGTGGGTTGCATTTCGCCTGCCTGGTCGCGAATATCTCGCGCCAGTTCGAGTTCGTGCAGAACGCCTGGATGATGAGCGTCAAGTTCGACGGGTTCGCCGACGAGAGCGATCCGCTGCTCGGCAACCGCGAGCCGCTCCCCGGCTGTCCTGTCACCGACCGGTTCACGCTGCCGCAGCAAGGTGGCCCGCCGCAGCGGATCACCGGGGTGCCGCAGTTCGTCACCGTGCGCGGCGGGGCCTACTTCTTCCTGCCGGGAATCCGCGCGCTGCGCTACATCGCGGGTGCGACCGACGCGGCGATTGCGGACCCGATCGAACCGGCCCCCGCCGCGCCGGCGCTGCTGCTGGCGTTGCACCGGACGCTGGTGGCCGGGCTGCACGTCGAGCGACGGCTCGAGCCCTTTTTCCGCCGCGGACTCAACCGCATGCTGCGCGAGCCGCTGGCCGCACTCATCCAGTACCTGATCAGCCGCCGGCGCCCGAACGAGGGCATGAAGCTCGCGGAGGAGCGGCTCGCGCCCGACGAGGAGGCCAGTCTCGACTCCATCATCGCCAGCTTCTCGGGCTACATGCAGCGAACCTACCGCGCGGGCAATTTCGAGCGCGGCGGCAACACCAAGACGCACGGCATCGTGCGCGCCACGGTCACCATCCGCGACGACCTGCCCGCGCATCTGCGGCACGGCGTCCTGGCGACGCCGCGCACGTTCCCGGCCTACGTTCGCTTCTCCGGCCCCGGCCCCAATCTTCCGCTCGACATCGAGGATGCCGGCTTCATCAGCATGGCGGTCAAGCTGATGGACGTGCCCGGTCCCAAGCTGATGGAGGACGAGAAGCACACGCAGGACCTGATCGCCGTCTGCACGCCGACCTTCGTCACGCCGAACACGCGCGAGAACGCGAAGCTGCAGCTCTGGAGCTTTCGCGACATGCCGGTCTTCCATTTCCTGAACCCCCTGGACTCGCACCTGCTCGATTTCCTGATGCAGGCGTTGTGGACCGAGACCCAATACAACCCGCTGGGCCACCGTTACTGGAGCTGCGTCCCCTGCCTGCTCGGCGAGGGGCAGGCGATGATGTACTCGTTCTATCCCAGGTCGGAGGTGATCACCGACATTCCCGGCGTGCCGTTCGGGCGGGTGCCGCCGAACTATCTGCGCGAGAACATGGTGGCGACGCTGGCGCGGCAGGATGTCGAGTTCGACCTGCTGGTGCAGGTGCAGACCGACCCGCACCGGATGCCGATCGAGAACGCGGCGGTGCGCTGGCCGGAAAAACTCTCGCCCTTCATCGCGGCAGCCACCATTCACATCCCCAGGCAGAAGTTCGACACGCCGGTCCACGTCGCGCTGGGCAAGCGGCTGTCCCTCAACCCGTGGCACTGCCTGCCCGAGCACCGGCCGCTCGGCAACCAGAGCCGCGCGCGCCGGCGGATGTACGCGGAGCTGTCGAAGCTGCGTCAGGACCGGAATCAGACGCCGCACGAGGAGCCGACCGGGAACGAGTTGCGCGATTCGGATTAGTGGCCGAGCAACCGCTTGCTGCAGCCGGCAAAGCGCGGCACGGCAGGCCATCGGCGAGTGATTCGCGTCAGTGCGGCGGCCGCTGCGGGAGTCCTGCCTGCGCTTCCTCCGGCAGGCAGGCGCGCAGGTTCTCGTAACCCTGGCGCAGCAGCGCATCGAGCTCCGGCGCGGTGCCCGTTTCGGCGCGCAGCCGCTCGTTCACCGATTGCATCAGACCGGCCAGGGCTTCACCATCACGCCACGCGCGGGTGGAGAGCTCGTATCGGGGCAGCGCGACTTCCGGCGGCATCGGCGTCTTGGCACGGGCGTTTTGCTCGCTCCGCCACATCCCAAGGCGAACGAAAATGCGCGGCGCGCACTGTTTGAGCTTCGCTTCGACCGCATCGGCGTCGCCGGCCAGGAAGTTCGGTGGCGTGCGCTCGGCGCCGAGATGGCACTGTCCGCAATAACGATGGAAGCCGGCATGGGCCGCGGCAGCCGCGGTCCGGGGCGCTGCGATGGCAGGTGCGGCGCGACCGCCGACCGGTGCCGCCTGCGCCGGCGGCAGGCCCGACACCTCGAGGCAGCACCAGGCGTCGGCCGGCCCGCCCAATCCGGAAAACAGCGCCGGCATCAAACGCGCGCGCCGGAACGCGGCGCCCGCGAAGCCATCGAACTTGCCGTCGAGGTTGTCGCGTGCCAACGCGGCGATCGCCTTGCGTGCCGGTGCAAAATCGCCCTGCAGGACGAGGCTGGCCGTGCCCTCCGCGCGGCCCCAGTCGATCTCGATCTGTTCGAGCGCGTTGCCGTCGGCTGCGCGCGCGTGCAGACCCCCTCGCGTCGGCGCGAGGACCGCCACCCGCTGCGCGCCGCGCGCAGCAACGCGGCGGACGATGAGATCGATGTCGCGCAGTGACGGTTGACCGTCCATCTCGAGGCGATCGATCGCGCCACCGACAACCGCGTCTCCCGTCAACAGCAAGCGCCCCTCCATGGCCATACCTCGATTCGACCCCGCAGGCGAACGCGTGCAGCGAAATTCGAGCCGCTGGCTGCGCTCTCCGACAATCGACGGCCTGACGCGGCAGGTGCCGCGGTAGGTCTGGCGCGCGGCGCCGCCGGCGGCCGCCCGGCTGAACAATTCGCGGTCGAGGCGCTCGATGTCCGGTTCGGCGATGAATTCGGCCAGTCCGGCGACCAGGCGCGCCACGTCGTTTTCCTCGGCGACGCGCCAGATTTCCAGCGGCGGGCGCAGCCGCAGCGGATCGAAGGCCGCGGCGACATGCACAAGATCGGCCCAGTCGCGAGGGGTGATCGCGTTCGACGGCCGCGCCTCGCCGGACAAGGGATTGCGATTGGGAAGGTCAGGGTCGCCGATGGCGAGCCCGCCGGGCCAACGTTGCCGGCTGACGCTCGCCAGTCGCGCGGCGGCCTCATCGCGATACGATGCAGCCGCGCGATCGAACTGCTGCTGTCCGGACAGGCGGTACTGGAGCACCGCCGCAAAGAGCGCGGCGCGGCAGCGTATCGCGGGTTCCTCGTTGCCGCCGCAGCCCTCGTTCCAGAGCAGCTGATCGACGGCGAACCGGTTGGCGCGGAGTTTCGCGTTGTCGATGGCGTTGGGCACGTCGACGCCGCGGTCGACCGGGATGCCGTAGAAGTTCATGCGCTGCGCCGCAAGCAGCGCCGCCACCCGTGGATTGGCGTTGGTTTCGTCCCACACCTGGCGGGAGAATATCGGCGCGGCGTTCTGATGGCAGGCCGTGCACAACGCCCGATTGGCGTAAGAGACGCGGGGAGCGCCCGCTGCACGATAGTCGGTGACGACCTGAAATTCGAATCGCGCCGCGTCCTCGTTGTAGCTGATGACTTCGAGTACGTTGGCCTTTTCCTGGTACCCGAGATAGAGCCGATCCTTGAGCAGGAGGCTGTTGCTGTTCGCAGGTTCCCCGTCGGCCGCGACCACCGCACGGGGATAGACGAAGAACTCGGGTGCGGCGGCCATTCGCTGCAGCGAGCGGCCGAGCGGAATGAGGACCGCCTTCGATCCCTTCGCTCCGCGCTCGTGGCGCATCTGCGCCTCCATCCGCTGCACCAGCGATGCGAAGGGAAAGGGGACCACCTGGACGAGTGTGCCGCCGCGTTTCTCGGTGACCAGGAAGTCGAACAGCGAGCGCCCTCGCGGCGGCAGATCATCGCCCGGGTACGTCGGGTCGGTCACCCGGTGCGGCTCGGCCGGACGCTCGGCCGTGGTCGCAATGGCCGGCACGACGGGTGCGGATTGCGCTCCGGCGTCGACGGAGTGAGTGCTCCCGGACGCCAGCATAAGGGAGAGAACAAGCGGTCCGGTCGATCTGCCTTGCGCTTTCATCGCTGGACATGCTCCGGCGCGTCGGAGCCCCCTGTCGAACCGGCGGGTTGCGTCCGTGGCGGCGCGTCGGTCCGTCTCACCGCCGCGCGAACGCGCGTGCCTGCGTGCCGGTCCAGCAATCCTCGTTGACCTGCCCGGTTTTCAGGAATGCCTCACCGTCGCGCTCGGCGATCGCCTTGTTGTAGAGCGTGAAATTCAGACCGAACACGCGGTCCAGATAAGCACGGCCCAGATAAAAGCCCGGTCGCACCATGCGGATCTCATCGCGCACGCGGACGCCCCGCCGCCCGGCGAGGAAATCGGGTTTCTCCTGATATCCGGGAATCTCGTCGGTGAACAGGTAGTCGATGATGACCGATTCGCGGCGGGCGTCGAGCAGGCTCTGGCCGCAGTAGAGCTTGGCGGGAAACAGCAGCCACGCTTCCTTGCCGTTGACGGAGGTCCTTTTCGGTTCACCCTCGACCAGGCCTGCCGTCTTCAGCGCGTCGAGGTTGTCGATCCGATTCCTCAGCACGCGCTCGTCGCGGAAAAAAACCTTGCCCTGCCACAGTTGCTCGCCGACTTTGTCCAGCGCGATGCCCTTGAGCTCGAGCGCCGCTCCCGTGAGGCCACCCATGATCTCGGCCAGGCGGAGCTTCCCGCTGCTGCCGCGCGGGAAAATGATGCTGCCGTCGTAAGGACCGTCCGGAATGGGACCCGCGCTGAGACGGGCATAGATCTGGTCGATCTGCTCCTGGCTCAACGTGGCCAGGTTATCCGGCGTGATCTTCTGCAAATCGGCCGGCGACAGCGGGAATTTGTGCTCGACGTCGGCCAGGTCCATCTTCGATCGATAGTCCGCGTTGTCCGGCGCAAACTTGATGTCCGGAGGGCTCGGCTTGAACCAGTCGCAGGCGGTCAGCGGGAAGGCGAGCACGAAGAGCGCGGTCCACAATCTCGGTCGCATGATCATCGTCCTCACAGGGTCGCCAGAAATGCCGTCAGCGCTTTCTTGTCGGCTTCCGACAGGTCTTCGCCGAACCGGTGGCCCTCGTTCTCCACCGTCTGCATGCACGTCTCGTAGTATTTCCCGATGAACGCGTCTTTCTCCCTGAGGATCTCGACGAAGCGCGCCGGGTTTTTCAGCACCTCGTCGGCGATGGCCTTGAGCTCGGGAACGAGGTCCTTCTTGCCGGCGGCCGTGAGCTTGGCCGGGTCGTGCGTGGCGAGGAACAGGTCGTCGATGAACTGCTTGTGTTCGAAGCCGTTGAGCAAGCCGGCGCGGCTGCCGCGCGGCACCTTGACCACGCCGGTTCCGACGATCGGTTTTTCCGTCTTGCCATCCCAGGTGCGCAGGCCCAGGTCGATCACCACGTCATGGTCGGTGAGGGTCTCCTTGATGCCGCGCTCCTTCGGATGCAGCAGCTGGCGCATCGACTCCTTGTACAAGCTGAAGCGGCCGGCGACACTCGGGTCGTAGACCACGCACTGCGGTTGCGGGTCGAGCGGCTTGCCGGCACCGTCGACGTAGCGGCTGCGGGAAAAATCGTTTTCGGCGTTCTTCGGCTTGCCGCACACCTCGGGGCCGATCGCATTGTTGTGCATGAAGGGCGCCGTCGCCCACACGTTCAGCAACGAGACATTGCGGTAGTAGCCGCGGCCGTTGTCCTTGAACTCCTCGCGCTCGGGAATGGCCGCGACCACCGGCCGGCTGTGCATGGTCTCGGAGCCATATTCGAAGTACAGGTGGCCCGCCATGTGATTGGAGTGCAGGGCCCGGCAGCGGAAGGTGCCCACTTCCGTGGCCGGCGTGGACGCGTCATTGCCGAGAAAATCCTGGCGCACCTTGCGCGGATGGTCTTCGGCCACGGCGTAGAAATCGCGGTTCCTGAACGGACCGCCCGCGCTTTCGGGAATGCTGGAATGGCAGCGCGCGCAGTTCTCGGCGAACAGCACCCTGCCCCGCCGCACGGCGTCCTTGCCGAATTCCTGGTCGAGATCCGCGATCAGGTCCTGTCGCGCGTATTCGGGTGCCTTGGGTTTGGCCGCCTTGCGCTCACGATCGCGCGCGGTGCTGAGGTCGGTCGCGTCACCCTCGGCGGACAGAAAGAAATCGAGCACGTTGGGGAGCCGATCCTCGATCGCGCGGAAGTTGGGGCAATCGCGCCGGCACTGCCCGATGCGAAACGATGTCTGGCCGAAGCCGCGTTGCGCCGGATCGAGCTGGCGGAAGTCGGTCAGGTGGTTGACCCAGCACGCCTCCGCGCAGGAGCCGATATTGAAATAGACGCGCTGGATCGCTTCCAGGCCACCGATGGAATCCTCGCCGCCCTTCAATATGTGGTGCACGCCGTCGCGGCCCAGCGTCTTGTCGTCGCTGCGCGTGCTGCGCGCCCAGCACTTGTTGTCGCGCCCCGGCTCGCACCAGCACTTGTCTTCGTCCTTCTCACCGCCGCAGGTGTCGGTCTTGCGCCATTTGGTCACGACCTCGCCCTTGAACAGCGCGCGCTGCGAAAGATTGATGATCGCGTTCATCGTCCCCGGATTGTTGACCTGGTCGTGCGAAATCGCCGACGTGTCGGTGACGCCGGGCCGCGCGTGGGTGAACATCTGCCACTCGAGGCTGGTCTTCGGCATCCCGGAACCCAGCAGTTCCGACATCCGTGAATACTGGTTTCCGACCAGCCCCTTGATGTTCTCCCACTTCGGATGCGCAGGATCCCTGGGCGGATTGAGCGGGTCGAACGCGATGTGGCACGAGCCGCAGGCCGTGCCGACCAGGAATGGCGGTTCGTACGAAGCATCGGCGAGCTTGCTCACGCGTTCGTCCGACGGAATGCCGGTCGCCTTGATCATCGGCTTGCGGAATCCGTCCCAGTTGGCGACCGTGCCGCCGTTGAGCTGTTTCCACCTCGCCGGATCGAAGCGCGGATTCGGGAATTTGCGCAGCCCCAGCGCGCCCGTGGACGTGCCGAATTTGAGATCGCACGCGGAGTGGCGCTGGTCGAGCGTCCCGCCTTTGGTGTGCGGATCGGCGGGGCCGATCGGCGCGTCCTTCAACCCGCAGGCCGGGTCGACATAGCCGGGCTTGCCGACATATTTGAGCAGGACATCGTCGCCCGGGCACCAATCGAAGCCGTAGG